>Ga0075157_10002106_pt1 | contig 11757 bp, 14 predicted proteins | sample JI81BgreenDNA_FD_70967 | JGI IMG/M metagenome (GOLD analysis project Ga0075157, IMG submission 70967) | Wastewater effluent complex algal communities from Wisconsin, to seasonally profile nutrient transformation and Carbon sequestration -... | ecosystem: Engineered > WWTP > Effluent > Algae...
GAGGATGTCCGGAAATATATCCGCAACGACGATCACCCACAAAACTGGCACCTCGAACATTTCAGCATCGAACGCCTGCTGCGCGGTCTCGATCAGTTTGAAAATCAGGGAATCGACTACCGTCCTGCTGTGCAGGCCGTCTGCGACGCCCTCAGCGAACCGCAGCCCGCCCACCTCAAACCCGTGCGCTTCAACGTTGAAACCGACCTGAAAAACTGGCTGCACCGCCATAAATAAACAGCAAAAAAATGGGTGAATGCTTATATGGCATTCACCCGAATATAAAGACGCCTGCGCTTTCATCGGGCAGGCGGAATGACGGCAGCGCCCTCAGGGAGCGTTCTACCGTTTTCTTGTTTCAAAAACGAACACAAAGTTACATTAAATTACCGAATCTCGGGCAATTGTCGGAAATTCGCCGCATCGCCATGCAGTCAGAAAACACTCCGCTCAATATTACCCTCATTTCCGCTGGCGCCGGCAGCGGCAAAACCTATACCCTTACCCAAAGGATGGTCGCTTTGCTGCGCCAAGGGGTCCGGCCTGCCGGTATTATTGCCACCACTTTTACCAAAAAAGCCGCCGCCGAATTGCAGGAGCGCGTGCGCGTCAAGCTCCTCGAAGAAGGACTCAGCGCCCAGGCCAACGAACTCGGCAGCGCCCTCATCGGCACGGTGCACAGCATCGGTACGCGCCTGCTCCAACGCTTCGCTTTCGACATCGGCGTGTCGCCATTGGTGGAAATCATCGCCGAGGAAGACGAGCAACGCCTGTTCAACGAAGCCCTCTCGCAAGTGCTCGACGAACAACGCATCGAACGCCTCAACCGACTATCGGACCGCCTCGGCCTCACCAAAGGGTTTCAGGATACGCCCTACGACTGGCGCCGCGAACTCCGGCAACTCTGCTCGGTGGCCCGCGCCAATAATTTTTCCGACGAGGTGCTAAAAGCCAGTTGCGCCTATTCCATCAGCAGCTTTGAAAGCCTGCTCCCGGAAGTCAATACTACCCTCGACGCGCAACAGTGGACCAACCAACTCCTTTTTCACCTCGAACAAAGCGCCGAAGCCCTCGATGCCAATGAGGCCGACAGCACCAAAACAACCCGCGAAGCCGCAGAAGTGCTGCGCAATATGGCCCGCCAACTGCGCCTGCGCGGCGAACTCTACTGGCATGAATGGGTGAAAATTGCCAAGGTCAGTCCCGGCGCCAAAAGCCGCGACCGCGTGGAAGCGCTCCGCGAATTTGTACTGAAACACGACGAACATCCCCGTTTCCGGGAAGATATTTTCGGGTTTATCCGCCTCCTGTTTGAATTGGCCATCGATGCCCTCCGCGAATACGAAACCTATAAGCAAAAGCGCGGCCTGATCGATTACACCGATATGGAAGTGTACGTCGCCCGGCTCCTGCGCCTCCAACCCGTACGCGAAGTGCTCGCCGGAGAATTGGACCTGCTGTTGGTGGATGAATTTCAGGATACCTCGCCCATTCAACTCGATATTTTCCTGCAACTCAGCCGCCTCGCCCGCCATTCTATTTGGGTAGGCGATCCCAAACAAAGCATTTACGGCTTTAGGGGGGCAGAACCGGCACTCATGCAGGCCGTTATTGACGCCACCGGCGGTATTCGGGAGGAAAATATTTTGAAAAATTCCTGGCGCAGCCGCCCCGACTTGGTGCATTGCGCCAATGCCATTTTTACAAAGGCATTTAAAAATATGCCGGAAGCGCTGGTCGCCTTAGAGCCGCCACCGCAACTTTTTCCCGATCCGGCAGCCGCCTCCGGCGGCCTGATTCACTGGCGTTTTTACAGCGAACTCGACGAGCGCCGCGCACCCGGCCGCCCCTGGATAGACCATTGCATTGCCGAACAAATCCGAACTACGCTGGAGCGCGGATTGCCGGTGTACAACAAACAACGCAGCCAGACCCGTCCGCTGCAAGCCGGCGATATTGCTGTGCTGTGCCGCAGCAATGATGATTGCAACAAGGTTGCGCAAGCCCTGCACCACGCCGGGCTAAAAGCCTCTATTGCCCGTGCCGGTTTGCTCGAAACTCCGGAAGGTCGCTTGGTGTTGGCCTGCCTGAAATACCTGCTTTATGCCCGCGACCACCTCGCAGTGGCTGAAATTCGTATTTTAAGCGCCCACGACAGCCTCGAAAGCCTGGTTGCCGACCGCTTGCAGTGGCTGGAGGAGAACCCGGAAGCGGAGCGCCGCCGCTGGTCGCAAGACCTGCCCCTGATCCGGCAACTCAACCAGATCCGTCCGCTGGCCGGCGAGTTGAGCGCCTCCGAAATGCTTCAATTGTTGGTGGAAACCCTCGATTTGCGCCGCCTCGTTGTTTCGCTCGGCAATGCCGCGCAGGCGCTCGACAACCTCGATATGTTGCGGCGTTATGCCCTGGATTATGAATCGGCCTGCACCCGCCTGCACAGCGCTGCCACCCTCAGTGGTTTCCTGCTTTGGCTTAACAGCCTTGCTGAAAACGGCAACGACCACCAAGGCTCCGGCGAAAGTCCGGATGCCGTAAAAGTACTCACCTACCACAAGAGCAAAGGATTGGAGTACCCCGTCGTGGTTTGCCACAACCTCGATCAGAAATTGCGGGAAAAAATCTGGGGCATCAATATCATCCAACAAAAGGAGCAGCCTGATCTGGACGATATTCTGGCGCATCGGCTGCTGCGTTTTTGGGTAAATCCATACAGCGACCAGCTCAAAAATACCCGCCTCGACGATACCCTGCAAAACCATGCGGCCTGGGCCGAAGCCCAGCGTATTGCACTCGATGAAGAAGCGCGTTTACTTTACGTTGGCCTCACACGCGCCCGCGATTACCTGATTTTTCCGGGCAGCGCTAGCGGCGCCAAATGGCTGAACCGCGTGTTCAACCACGGCGATGAGCAGCTCAACACCCTTGATCCGGACAGCACGGAGACGCCTTTTTACTGGAAAAACCGCAATTTGCACTGCGATCTGGAAAAAATATACATGCCCAAGGATTTTGCGCCCGTAACCCCAGTGCTACAAGCCGAACCTTTTCACGATCAGCGGCCGGGCTTTGGCGACGAAACGCTTGCCGCAGCCGTTAATATTCAGGAAGAATGGTCGCCCGTACCGCAACAGGTACACCCGCAGCCGCCGGAAAACTACGCGCCGGCTATGGAGTACGACAGCGATACCGAGGCTAAAAATTTACCCGCAGCCCTGCAACAGGTATTCGCCGGCGACCGGCTGCAATTAGACGCTGCTGCACGACAAGCCCTCGCGGAAGAACAACTCAAAATTCATGGCCTCAGCTGCGAGGCCAACTTACTGCTGCAACACAGCAGCGCTTTCCGGCAATGGCTGAACAAGCAGTACGGCGCCGGAGAGCCTGTATCAAATCTGGTGCTGGAAGGCCGGATTGGCGACAGAACCCTGCGCTGCAACGCGGCATTTATAGTAGAAAATCAAGCGCAGATTGCTGTTTTCGGATGGGGAAATGGCAGTGAGCAGGCGCAGCAACAGGTGCAGCAGGCCATACGCCCGCTGTGCTGGCAGTATTATTTGCTCAACAAGGAGAGGCCGGGAAAAAAGATTGATTTGTGGGTAATTTTGCCACTTGAGGGGCAATTGGTAAGGCTAAACTATTAAGCGCTAAACCAGATCCAGCGAAAGATATTTCAGGATCAGCCAGGCAAAAGGCAGGTAAAAGAAAAAAGCATCGAAGCGGTCGAGCAAACCACCGTGGCCGGGCAGCAGCGATCCGGAATCTTTAATGGCCAAACTGCGTTTGAGCATGCTCTCCACCAAATCGCCCAGCGTTCCGAATACGGCCGCCGTGGCGCCCAGTGCAAGCCATTGTGTGCGGTTGAATTCTGGTAAGACATAAGAAAGGCCCAAGGCTATGGCTAAAGTAAAAAGCGCGCCGCCAATGCTGCCTTCCCAGGTTTTTTTAGGAGAAATACGTTCAAATAGTTTAGTTTTACCCAACTTGGAGCCTACAAAATAGGCCATCGTGTCATTGGTCCAGATAAGCAACAACAGGCCCATGACACGCCAGGGGAAATACGCCTGCGCACCCGGCACGCCGGCGGGCAGCATAGCAATATCACAAAGCAGCACCAAGGGCAAAACGATATACAACAGGGCTACTAAATATCGGCCTAAATTGTCGAACGGACGATGGCTGCCGCCGAATAATTCCCCGAGCGCCAAAACCCCAAACCCGATGGCCGGATAGGCCCAGTTCGTCTCCAACGGCCCGCCATTATACAACTGATGCACCGCGCCAAAACCATATACAGCAGCCGATAATACCGTCGTGACAACGCGGCGCAGCAGCATGCCACGCTCTGCCGCCTCAAAAACCAAACCGCTGTATTCCCATGCGGAACCCGCCGCAACGAGGGCAAAGAGGGCAATAAAGGTCTCTTTGCTGACGAACACACCGGCCAGCATGGCGGCGACAAAAAAGATGGCGGTAATGACGCGTTGTTGCATAATTCGGCAAAGGTACGCTTACTTACTCAATTTTGACGACCATGCAGCACGCGCCTGAACAATTGCCCGAAAGCATCTTTGTTTTCATCCACACTTTCGCGGTTTCGGTTGTTTTGCTTTACATCCCATTCGCCTTTTTCATTTTTAAATAAAAGAAAGGGAAAGACATAGTTGCGGGTGCGCAGGCTGTCGCCAATCAGGCCGAAACGAAGGTCATTTACCTGCAATGTGTCGCCTTTGTACGGCACAACATTGTAGTAGCCGTCGCTGAACCAGCTCAAAAAACGCATGGCCCGGCTGTCGGGCGGCACCTCGGCCAGCATTTCCCGGTTTTTGGGAATAACAGATAAGGGCTGCACTTTTTCCTCGCGGTCATTAAAGCCGTATAAGCCGAAGTAAAAGGTCGTATCCGTTTCTGCAATCCCATACCAAACCGTATTGTTAAAAATGGTCGGGTTGCTCATGTAGCGTTTGTAGGAAAGCCCTTTGTCGGCTAATGTCTTTTCAAAAATGGTGTTAAAACGTTGTTTGTGCCAATAGGTAAAGGCTAAGTACCCGCAACTCCAGAGAATGCCGATCCAGCATAAAATCAGGCGCGTGCGGGAACTGCGCCTGAAAAACATGGCAATTATCAGGAAGCCCATAAACGGCAGGGTATAACCCGGATCCACCACAGAAACGGTGTTCCATTGCACCCGATAGTCGCTGAACGGCTGCCAGACCTGCGTGCCGAAGTTGGTAAAGCTATCCAAAACCGGATGGGTAAAAATGCTGGTAAAAAACAATAATACCCAAACGCCATAAGAGGCTTCAGGTACAGCCTTGCCGGGTTTGCCCAAATAATCGACCCACAAAAAACGGATGAACAGGCCCGCCAGCAAGGTGGTAGGCAGCAATATATACCATTTCATCCCTGCGCCCAAAGCAATCGGAATGAGGTTTAGCCCCGCAGTGGCTAGCAGGCACAGCAACAACCAGATAATGGCCATCGTCAGCCGGAAACCACGCCGCTGCGGCAGGCCCCGCTCGTAAAATCGCCGGGCCAGCCAGGCGAAAATCCAGGGCGTCAGCGCTGCAAACAGAAAAGAATGCATGAAACCACGGTGAAAGGCAGTGGCGGTAATTTCATCGGTGAAAAAGCCTGCAAATACATCCAGATCCGGAATGGTGCCGCCAATGGCGCCCCAAAGCATGGCGCGATTGCCGAGTTTGCGACCGGCAACCGCTTCGCCACAAGCAGCGCCAAGTACAATTTGCGTGAGTGAATCCATGGTGCTGTTTATTGCCGTGTCAGCACGGCGCGTTGAAAGGCTGAAAAAGGAAAGGTTTGCACTTCGGGAATCTCCTCCCCTTCGTGTACGCTGTTGCCGGTTTGACTGACGGGTTTTTCTTTACCCGACATGACTTCAAAAACCAACGTATTGTCGTCAATTTTTTCATAAGTACACAAAATCCGGCTGCCGCTCACCACAAACCAACAGAGCAATTTCGGCCCCGTCAGATAAGACTCCATCACAATGCTGTTGCGCTCGTCTACGCGCCACAACCCTTTGTCCGGCGCTACCGGAACCAGTTCGTAAGGGCGCCAGTCCTTGTTTTTATCGCCATAAATAATGCCGAATGTGTAGCGTCCCTGGGTAGAGCTATCTATCGGGAAAATTTCCAGATGCATATCCACGCCGGGCCTGGGGCCTGTTGGAGAGTAAATCTGAAGATGCCCCGACCAGGTACCCGTCCAGGAGGCCGGGAAGCGATTCAGGGAGTCCGGGTTTTGAGCGCCTGCAAATGATGCGATCAGCTGCAACAGCACGATCGCAAGCGATAATTTAAATTTTTCCAACATAGGTAACCATACAGTTGTCGCAGATACAGCCGCCAAAACGGCGTTCCAAATGTTCGCGGGAAGCCGGGTGCAGGTTGGGATGCCGCGCCCAGGCCGATTCCTGATCATACAGGATGAATTTTTTCTTGCAAGAGGGGCACTCTTTCATAAAATCGAACTCCTCCTCCACCCAGGCTTGCGCTACGGGGCCACCTACGGGCGGGTTGAGTTTGCGCACACGTATGCGCATACCCTGCAACTGAAACTGGTGCTTCATGCGCTTGACAATACCGTTGAGCGTATGCTCAATGAGCTTGCGCGATTCCGACATTTCCAATTTACATAAATGGTAAACCGTCTCATAATTGATCGTCTTCGACAGATCGTCGCCAACGCCTGCGGTTGCCGGTACGCTGATGTAAAGGTCTATCACAAACTCGGCGCCCAGCACCTGTTCGGCGTCGTGCACCCCAATTTTTGCATGAAATTGCATGCCCTCCAGGGCTATCCAGGCCATAATTCAGTTCTTTTTACAAAAAAAATGGAATTACTCAATCAGCTCCCGCAGCAATTCGCGCTTGCCGGAAAGACCCGGACATTGCGCCTGTAGCCGCTGTTCAAATGCCACAACATCGGCGCCCTGCAATTTTCCATAACGGGCCAGCACGCTGCTCAGGCATTCGCGGGTTTGTTCATATTGCTGCTCAATGGCGCTCATTTTTTGCATCAGTTCCACCGAGCGGGCCGTGTCGGCCAGCATGGCTTCCGCTTCGTCGTTGAGCGCTACCAGCGGCCCTGCACATTCGCAGTAGGCCTTACTGAACTTGTCGAGCCGAACATCGGCCGGCGGCGCCTCATTGCAGGCGAAAAACAGCAAAACCGGCAATAAAAAAATCAATAAAGCAGTTTTGAGCATAGTTGAGCAACTTTAAAATGCAGCGACAAAGCTACCATTAAAAGCACATGCGTACCATTAAAAGCCAGTATTCCTTCACTTTTTTAGCTTAAAAAAGAATTTTAGGAAAAATATAACGCTTTAAAGTATACATCAATGTCACAGCTAATTACATTTGCCTGACAAACATTTACAGGCTTATTTGATGCTTCAACGGAAATAATACGCTGCGGATCAATAATGCCGAAAAACCATAACGAAAATCAACTTGCTCTATGAATGAGAATGCTTCCTTTGGCGGGGATGAAAAAAAGTATTTTTTTACGGATGGTCAACGTCAGTTCGGCCCCTTCACCCTCGATGAGCTGCGCGCGCAATCCATCTCCCGCGATACCCGCGTCTGGTTTCAGGGATTAGAAAACTGGACGGTTGCCGGTCAGGTGCCCGAATTGGCCTCCCTGTTTGCCCCTCCGCAGCAGCCCCCGCAATATCAACAACCGCAATATCAGCAGCCGCCGTACCAACAGCCGCCGCAGCAAACGCCGAACTACAATGCGCCGCCACAAGCCCCCGGCTATGGCAGCGGCAACATCGGTAATTATAATACGCTTGATGGGGGCGTAAACGCGCCGCAGCAAAACCCCTACCAGCAAACGCCTGGTTATGGCGACCGCCCGCCTAAAAACTGGCTGATCGAATCCATTCTCGCCACCCTGTTCTGTTGCTGGCCTTTCGCTATCGCAGGTATCGTCAATGCTGCCAAAGTTGACAGCCGCTTCTATGCAGGCGACTATGATGGCGCAGAGCGCGCCGCTGCCGAAGCGAAAAAGTGGACAATGATCGCCTTCTGGTTAGGCATTTCCATTTTCGTTTTGTACTTCCTGTTCATCATGATTGCTGCTGTTGGCGGTAATTTGTAAACCTGTCCCATACAATGGAGCCATTTCAGGAATACAGCGAAAAAAAATACTTCTATACCAACGGGCAGAGCCAGTTTGGCCCATTCACCTATCAGGAACTTGGTATGCAGGGCATCACCCCTGCAACGCAGGTTTGGTATCAGGGATTGGAAAACTGGACGGCCGCCGGCAGTTTGCCGGAACTGGCAGGGCTTTTTGTTGCCAGTAACACGACTGTTCCGCCACCAACCTCGGGTTATTATGGCGGCAATATCAATGACGGCAACACGCTGGATGCCGGCGTGAATGCACCGCCCCAGAATCCTTATCAGCAAGCGCCGCCATACGGCGAGCGCCCGCCGAAAAACTGGTTGGTGGAGTCAATCCTGACCCTGTGCTGCTGCTGGCCCTTATCTATCGCAGCCATTGTCAATGCCGCTAAGGTAGAATCCCGATGGTATGCCGGCGACTACGACGGCGCCTATCGCGCAGCAGCGGAAGCCAAAAAATGGACCATGATCTCCTTCTGGATTGGTCTCGTTTTGGGCATCATCCGAATCATTGTCGCGGTGGCGACCATGGGAAGCTCCTCCAGATACGACGCTTTTTAAATCAAGCTGAAAGCAGTAATGGCAGACCTGAACGACGAAAGAAAATATTTTTATTCCGATGGCCAACGCCAGTTCGGGCCGTTCACCTTTCAGGAGCTGGCGGATCAGCGGATTTCCCGTAAAACCCAGGTTTGGTTTCAAGGGCTGGCAAACTGGATGCCGGCGGGCCAGGTGCCGGAATTGTCGGGGCTTTTTGCTCCTCCCGCGCCGCCGCCGCAACCAACCTATACACCCCCTCCGCCTGCTTATGGCTCGGGAACAGGCTATAATCAGCAAGGCAGCGGATCTTATATGCCGCCGCCCCGAACACCCTACCATTCAGTTAACCCGCCAACGCCGTCTTCACATTACACGTACCTGATTTTTTCAATCCTGAGTACTTTGTTGTGTTGCCTGCCTTTGGGTATTGTGGGTACTGTTTTTTCGATTTTGTCGCTAACCCGCTGGAGTGAAGGCGATTACGACGGCTCCAATGCCGCCGCCAATACATCCAAAAATATTCTGATTGCATCCGTTGTGCTGGGCTTGCTGTTTTTTATCGGCTACTTTGCCTTCATTTTTATGGTTGGCGCCGGCGCTACACTGGGATCAGATTTTTGAAAACATCATTTTCATTTGAAACTTCATCTTCACATTAAAACACAAACGTCATGTCAGATCAACTTAACACAGGCGGTCGTCCGCCAAAAAACTGGCTCGTTGAATCCATTCTTGCTACCTTGTTCTGCTGCCTCCCATTGGGCATCGTGGGTATCATTAATGCCACTAAAGTAGAATCGCTGTGGAACTCCGGCGACCATGCAGGCGCTGAAAAGGCCGCAGCTGATGCCAAAAAATGGACCATGCTGGGCTTCTGGATCGGCCTCGCGGTAATGGTTGTTTACATCATTTTCGTATTTGTTATTGGTGTTGGCGCTGCTGCAAGTGGAGGCATGTAATTCCGCATTACATGCGTAAATTTTCCATTTACACCATTGTACTTTTAGTGTTGGCCGGATTGATTGCGGTGTATGCCGTTTTCAATCCGGCTGAACATTATTTCCCCAAATGCCCGGTGTATTCATTTACCGGTTTAAAGTGCTCCGGCTGTGGCTCACAGCGCGCTATTCACCACCTCCTCAATTTCCGTTTTGCGGAAGCCTTCAGGGAGCATCCGCTACTGCTGCCTGCCATCCCTTATCTTATTCTTGGCGCCATGATGGACAACACGAAGCTGGCTACCCGCTGGCCGCGTGTCCGTCGTATTTTTTTCGGACCGGAAGCAATCTGGGTTGTCTTCTTTATTATCGTGATCTTTACCATTGTCCGGAACCTCTGACAGCCCCTTTCCTGTTAAATTTTGTTGCGAAACCCTCCGATTTGGTTAAGCGCCGGTTAAGGCGCTTTCATGCTGTTTAAAAGGCGCTTTACTTTGTAGCAAAAATGCTTCATGCCATGAAAAAGCTACTGCTGATCGCCTTGTATGCGGGTTTTATGCATACCCTCAACGCTCAAATTTATGTGGAAGGCGTTGAACTCCAACCCACCAATACCGGCCATTACATCGAAATTGATCCGGCTTTTCGCTCCGACGGACACTGTATCTTTCATGTCGATTATGGGCAACCCACCGGGCAAAACGACTACGTCTCCGATGCGCAAGGCCGACGCCTTGATTTTCGCAGTGTCGTCGACGGCCTGAATATCTTCTATGCCAATGGCTGGGAGGTAGAAACGGTTTATTCCGTGGGCAACAACAATGCCCGCCGCTATTTGCTTAAAAGGAGGTTTTGAAGTGTTTGGGTGTTTGGGTGTTTGAGTGTTTTAGTATCATAAACCCTAAAACACCCAAACACTAAAACACTCAAACACCTCCCCCCTCCGCTTCATCCGTAATTTTAAAATACTGGATGGCGTTTCGTTTCAGGCGCTTTTCCTGTTCCACTGTACTTTCTGGCTGCATTTCCAATATTTGCCGGAAGTGGGGCCAGCCGTCTTCGTCGCGGCCGACGAATTCATAAAAACCATCCTGGGTGAGTAAGGAACAGACCCCGATATGCATGAGGTCTTGTTTTTCTTCTTTGGTAAAATCGCGCTTCCAGCGCCCCAATTCCTGAATACCGATTAAAAAAAGCACGGTATTGAGGTCGGGTGTAGTTTCGCGGCGCATTGCGGTGCGTACATAATTTTGCACGCGCGCCCATTCAAATTCAAACTGCCAGTCTTCCATGTCTTACCTTTTCTTGTTTGCGCGCACCGGGCATTAATTCATGGAAAAAGAGGTACTTACCGGCAGAGAGGTATGGTAAAAAGTTAATTCGCAAACCTGCATTTTCATATAGCGGGTAAGGGGCAGGCGATGAACGAGCTGGTATAATTCGCGTTCGTCGTTGACGGAAAAGACCGCCCAAAGCTTGCCGGCTTCGAGCGAAAGGGTGTAATTCAGGAGTTTACCGTCGTTAAACATCTGATTTACCGCAGCGCGTTGATGCGGGATAAGTCCGGTGAATTCATCCGGAATGTTCTGGGGCATGGTGAAATCCACCATATATTGCACTTGGTGTAGGCTCATGTCGAAGTTGGGTTCAAAAATCGTGCAAATTTTCAGGAATATTCCTGTGAATGTCAATTCGTCAGGACAGGTTTAACAAAAGTTTGTTATTCCGTCATTTTTGCCGCTTTTTCAGACTAACTTTTAAGGCAGCACCGCCATACATTTCAGTTCGATGGCGATGGGGGTCGGGAGGCTGTCGATGCCCACGGTAGTCCTGCATGGCAGATTATCCTTGAAATATTCTGCATAAATGCGGTTAAACGTGTGAAAGTCGCGCTCCATGTTGGTCAGGAATACCGTCACGTCAACCAAATCTTCCCAGCGGGCGCCGGAGGCTTCCAGTACAGTGCGCACATTGCGGAAAACGGAGTGTACCTGCGCTTCAAAATTAAAGTTTAAGTAGTTGCCGCTTGGGCTGCGCTCGAGGCCGGGCACGCCGTCGGTTTCCGGGTCGCGCGGGCCGATGCCGGAGAGAAAAAGCAGGTTGCCCACACGTCGGGCGTGGGG
>Ga0075157_10002112_pt1 | contig 11738 bp, 11 predicted proteins | sample JI81BgreenDNA_FD_70967 | JGI IMG/M metagenome (GOLD analysis project Ga0075157, IMG submission 70967) | Wastewater effluent complex algal communities from Wisconsin, to seasonally profile nutrient transformation and Carbon sequestration -... | ecosystem: Engineered > WWTP > Effluent > Algae...
CGGCGACGGCTCCGGCGATGCTGTCCTGAACTTTCCGGGCGGAGAACGGCTGGTGCTGGAGGGGGTCTCCTTCCAGCAGGCCAGCGGTAAGGCAAACCTCTACGCGATGGGCATCCCCTGCTTTGCCACCGGGACCCCAATCCTGACATCCGAAGGATGGTGCCCTGTGGACCAGCTTGGTTGCGGCATGGTCGTAGTCACCTCCTCCGGTCCGCAGCGAGTGCTTTGGTCCGGGCAGCGCAGGCTTTCAGAACAGGATCTTGCTAGGAGACCAGACTGGAAGCCCGTGCATTTCCCAGCTGGCTCCATTGGCAATTCCCAGGCGCTCCGCCTATCGCCACAACACGCCATTCGGATGCAGGACGCGACGGGGCGAGCGGTACTTGTACGTGCGCGGCATTTGGCTGAAACCGGTTTCGGAGGGGCACGTATCGCGCGCGGGGTTCGTGAGGTAGTCTATTGCCACGTCTTGCTAGAGCAGCACGCCGTCATGAACGCGGCCGGAGCGGCGGTAGAAAGTTTCTACCCCGGTCGGATCGCGCTGGCCATGTTGGATTGGCCCGCAAGGCTTGAAGTCGTGTCAAAGATCCTTGCCACGGCACCGGCAGCCGTTCTAGGCACCGAAGCGACGGCTCGGACGATTTATGGCCCTCGCGCGCATCCCTTGGTCGGAAGGTCGAAGCTTAAGGGTTCGGCCTGTCCACCCTTCGGCGCAAGCGATATTCCTGCTCTAGTCGGCTGGCGGGGGCCCGCTCAAAGCGAGAGTGATCTAGGCGCGGTGAAACAGGCATCCTAACTGTAGCGGAGCTGAAGTTGGGGCCCAAGCTTGGTTTTCAGGTGATCGGATCAATAACCCCAAGGAATCTCGTTATGAACGAGGGACTACCGGGGGGGCAGGTCAGTCAGGCCGGACGCTTACGTTAGAGGTATGGGTCTGCAGATTGAGATGCCAAGTACAATACATGATCTTGCATTGCGGACGCGCGTTTTTGCACTAACTGTAGCCCAGGCATGATTGGCTTTGCGTCCGTTTTGGACTCGAAGCTGCCTTTCGCTGCATTGACCACGAAAGTCAGCTTTGGCTGGTTACCACGGGGGCCGCTGGACCGCGCCGTGTGCTTGGGCGTGGGAGTTTGTGGCGGTTTCCACGAGTTGAGGAACCGGCTCCAGATGCAGTGTCGCGCCGCGCAAGGCATTGCCCAATAGTAATCCGCCGATCAGATCGTGATCGTCCTGAGACCCCGAGCCGGGGCGATAAGGTCCATCCCAGACCCTGTGCATCAGCGCGTCCAACAATGGGGCGCGCCGTTCCCTTAGATGGCGCCAGAACGCTTCCGGTGCCACCGGTATCTGGCCGACATCTTTTTCCCGCCGGGTGCCGTAGACTACCGTCCCAAAGGCGGTGCTCAATGGGGCCGAGTCAGGCAAAAGTCTTGCTAGATCCAGCACTCCATCAGGTTGCCCCGCTCCGGCACCGCAGCGATCATGATAGATGGCCGTCAGGTCCTCGATCAGCGCAAGGCCCGGGTTCAGCTTCCAGCGCCTGCCGTCAGCGTCCTGAACCCGCAACAGCGGGCCGTCCGGAAAGACGATCGCGCCAGCCACCAGTAGCGCAAGTGCTGCCATTGGATCGTGTCTGTCCGCATGCGGCGAATGGCGGGCCAGCATCAGAGCCTCGGCGATACGCGCGCCCATCTCGGCGTTTGAGGCGCTGAGCCGAACGGTGATGGTGTTAACCAAGTCGCGCGCCTCGTCCAGAACTTCGTTAAGCTGCTGCTTCGCCGCGTTCACCTCATGCACCACATAACCGGGGACGAGCAGATTCCGTCTCAGGTCGACGGCATCCCGAACAAGCGCATCGAGCGCCGCTTCGGCTGCGGAAAGACGCTCGGCCAGCGATCTTGGGACGGCATCCGGACTAAGCGCGCCCGAAAGCGTCTCGATCTCTTGCATCACCGTATCGGCCTGTGCCGCTAGGTCAGCAACGATGACCTGACTCTCCAAGACACGACCAATCACGTCGCGGGCATCGTCTAAATGGTCTTTGACCCGCGTCTGAACCTGGGTGTAGCCGCGTTTCACCTCGCCGGTCAGCTCGCGCGCCGCCTCAACCACTTCCTCGGCGGCCTGATCGCAAGCCGCAGCCCAAACGATGGTCATCACATCTCTGGCGACCACCGGGGTCATTGGCGTTCCCAGCGAAGACAGGGTTGATGGGGTCACGCTATGTCCGCGGGCCGCGCCCATTCCGAACAGCCCGGCCGCTGCCGACAGGCGTTCCAAATACAGAGGATGAGCCCGCGACTGCTGCAGCCACAGCGCATCAAGCGACAGATCGCGCGTGCCCGTTTCGCAGGCACGGCGCACGGCTTCCCAGAAATGCTGGTGTGCGACGATTAGCTGCCCAGAGCAGCGCTGGGACTCGAAGCCCGGGAGGTCGCCTTCATGATCCTGGGGCACCAAGAGCAAGCGCCGGATATCCTCACCCACGAATTCGACCGCAGTTTCCGCCGCGGCAAAGACGACGCGGGTGGCATCGATTAGCGCTACATGGCGCTGGATGTCATCGCGCAACTGGGAAAGCCGCTTGTCCAGCGCCTCACGCCGGGCGGCATCGTCGCGGGCGGTCTCCGCCGACATCTGCGCCTGAACAGCTGAATTCTGCGCCTTCAGCGCAGAATAGGCCACGACGGTCGAGGCCAGCGCCCCTGCCAAAGCAAAGGCAAGGCCCAGAGCCTGCGCAGACAGACCGAGGCCGGGTTCCAGTGCCGCAGGGTTGAGCACGCCCTTACCCAACATCGACACCACCACAACCGACATGACGAAGACGACAAGCCCTAATGCCGTCATCGCGAGGACAAGCCCGGCCGCCCCTAGCACGTCACCGCTTTTGAAGCCCACCCGAAGGGCAGGCTCCTGTTTAAATTCGTTCTCTTCATCCATCACTGTACCCGTAGCTCTGCTATCCGAAATTCCAAGTGGCGTACCGACGGCCATCACCGTCACTGAAGCCTCCCCACCACACAAGCCCTTTGGGCTTGGAAAACTGTCTGTGGTTCCTGAGGCGCGTTAAAGCGTGCGAGTGGAGCCACAAGCAGTTGCGGCGTGGCCTTACAGTGGCGTTTTCCAGCCCGGTAGACACATTTTTCGAGCCGCTCTTGTTCAGTCATGAGGTTTGTCCGCTCTATCGACGTTGAACCGGCGAAGATGCTGCGCGATGGACAAGTGACCGGTTCGAGAAGGCCGTGCAAAGGCATAGTGGCCGTCGCGAACGGCCACTGAGGATCGAGTGCACCGTTTCTCCACAGGAGAGAAGAGCTATTCCTGCTTCAAACTCAAACGCCCCATCACGCAGCTAGTGACGTTGCAGCGGTGACAGGTATTCAGAAACCAACTCAGATCAAGTTTTCATATTCGCGCAAGAAGTCAGCCGTCTGCAACAACCCCTGTCCTTCGAGTTTCAGGACAAGTGTTGAAACCGTGTACTTCGGGTCGTGCAATCTCGCCCTCATGTCGCGCAGCGCACCGATTGCTACCGCATGGTCAAGATCCATGGCATTTGAGATAAAATCATCAGGAGCCATGACTTCGATCCCCCACTGATCCAGTATATCCTGTGGGAAATCCTTGAGATTATCTGTGACCAGAGTATCGCAGCGGGCTGCGATGGCGGCAGCCAAAACATGCCCATCGCCTGGATCAGGCAATAGCCCGGCTAGGTCTGCGCCTGAGTTCGGAACGACAATCGCCTCTGGGAAAGCCCGTTCGATCGCACGGCGTTGACGGCCGGGATCAGCTTGACCTTTTGAAATGGCCAAGATCGCCTTTTCGGTCTCGTCCAAGATGCGCGCGGACCAGTAAGGCCGAAACAAACCAGCCGCTGCCAAACTCAAGATGATGTTTCTCTTCAGTCCACCGCCAAGGACGCACGCGTCAATGATGGCGGCATATCGGTTCATCGGGCCGCTCAAATCAGATCGCTCTCCGCGTCCAGGCTTGCAAGCTCTGCCAAAGCGCCGGATCGAACCTTGTCACGTTCGGCCATGTAGGCGAACAAATCCTCTGCCCGCACACGTCGATGGCGGCCAACAGTTGTGAACGGGATGTCGCCCTTTTCGAGTAATTTGATCAGGAAGGGCCGGGAAACGTTCAGCATGTCTGCCGCTTCTTGCGTCGTGAGCTCAGCTTCGACCGGGATCATGCGAAACCCACGGCCGGTTGAAATCAGGCGCAGAATATCGAGCAAAGTATCAGTGAGCGCCGGCATGAGCGTGATGTTGCGTGTCTCGCCGCCGCCGACGGCAAGCGAAAGGTCGACCGGCTGGCCCTCAGTCACCTGCGAAGCGATGATGTGACGAAGTTGGTCTGCGTTGTTGATTTCAACCTTGGTAGGAAGACGGTTGGAGAACCGCTCCTTGTGCAATGCTGCCATGTTGCCCTCCTGCATCGCCATTCGGCGTCCTTCTAGAGGTGAGTGTGCCATGCAATCGCAGCAAGCGCAACATTCGAATTATTCGAAACAGCTTGCACATGGACTTGCTCGATGCTCGGACGCTTCTGGTCCGGTCGATCGCACTGGGGCAAAACTGACATCGGTCTCACTGCGGACCTTGCTTTCCAGGAAGTCGCGACTGCTATTGGGCACCACAATTGTTAACGGGCGGCTCACCATCGAACCAGCGCGTAGACATCAAGTGCAGCGGCCGCTGTACAATAGCGGCTGCTCTAGCTTTTGGCGATCAGGCGGCCCTACACCGCCTGATATCCTCTACGATACTTCTTCTGCTGCCAGTAATGCAACGAACGTTCTCCGTTAGACTGGTTCTCCATGACAGTCTGAGAAACGCTCCCTTGCGTGCCGATGCGGCCCCATCGCCGGATCAGTATCACTTCCCCGAAAAGCGTCTGGCAAAGCTCCAGCCTGTAGAACCGCGCCATGTTCTGGCTGGGATCGCATCTCACAAGGTGAACCGACTGTGTCATGGCACGAGTCTGACGCAGGCTTGCTCTGAAGTCCAATTCCGCTTCTGAATCGATCCCTGACCGCCGATATCGGCACGTGATGATCTAAAGTGCCGCCGTCCAGATCCGGTACCGCCCCTGCCCCGTGATCTCTCGGATGACGCCACGCGCCGTCATCAGGTCGAGGTTCCGCTGCACGGCCGCACGGCTTGCGCCGGTCTGCACTTCTGCCATGGGCGCTGAAACCATGGGCCAGCGGGCAAAGACCTGAACCAACTCGCCCGGTGTGCGGCCCGAGCAATCTTTCAGCGCCTCGACCGAGCGCTTTTCCCAGTCCACCATGCGGTCGATTATCATGATGGCCGAAAGCGACGCTTGCTCTGCGCCGCGGTAGAAGGCTGCCAGCCGCGCCGCAATGCTGCCCTGCCCGCGCAATGCGGTCGCACTACCCAGGGCAAGCGGCAGGAACAGCGCCCCGCGCCCGAGCGCCTCACCGGCAAGGCGTGCGGCCGCCACACCGCCCTCGACATCTCGCGCACCACGCTCAGCCCCCGCCATCTTCCAGGCATGGAACAGGAAGGCCGACTGTGTGATCGGATGCAGTGCCTCCGTTCCCACCATCGTTTCGGCGAGATCGAGGACCGCCTCACCTTCAAAACCGAAGAACCCCGAGAGACCTGCCGCCCATCCGCCCTGCCCCGTCACCTTTGCAGAGCCCGTCAGACGTCGGACACCCCAAGCGAATTGCCCAAGGGTCGCAGCGTCATCGCCGGCGCCGATGCGTAGAGCAAAGAAGAGGCCGAGACGTTCGAGCCCGATCCGCGATCCGGAGAGCCACCCAAGATCCGCCACTTCCTGAAGGGCCAGGCGCAAACGCATCCCATCCCCTGCCGAGGCAAGACGAGCGTCAAGTCGGCCAAAGGCGAGGCAGGCGCTTGCCAGATCACCGCTGAGTGTGCCTTGCGCTTGAAGCCATTCAGCCGGATCGAAGAGGGTGCCACGATCCGCACGCCGCCCCGGCGCAAGTGCGATCTCCGTGGCAGCGTCATCGGGGAGAAACCATGCATCTTCATCCTCCTGATCGTCATAGAGCGATGGCGGAGACGAAAACTCATCGAATGAATGTGAAGGTGTGCGAACCATGCTGCGCATAATTGCCTAGTTTCGCGCAGTACCCAAGTGAATTGTCTGGAGATGTACAAGACACGATAAGGTGCAGTTATCGTGTCTTGTTGATTTCCCAAGAAACAGTCTGCAGACTGGCAATGAAACCAAGCAAATCTGTGCTCAGATATCAGGCTGCCTCAGTGATCAGACACCGTGTTCAGAAGCTGCATACCGGGCAAGGCACCCGCTTGACGGTCGAAGGCGACGGTCGCTTGGCAACCCGCCCCCTGCCCCGCCAAGGCGATCATCTGGTCCGCGAAGCCGGCCCCGCCCTTCCGGTAGCGATCCACAGCGACAGCGACGCGGTCGGCGGCCTCGACAACCAGTTCACGAGCTTCGAGGAGGCTGTCGAGCGCCCGGGCGATGTCCGGACGCGACAGACCGTAGGCGCGCTCCAGAACCCAGACCAGCTCGACGAGAACCTCGCGGCAGAGAAACCCGGGCGCCTCTTCGGTGAGCCCTGCGAACAGGGTGGCGGCGGCCTTGGCCTGATCGGGGTCGTCCTGCACCAGGAAGCGGACGAGGACGTTGGTATCCACACCAATCATAGTCGGGCTGGCTTCATCTTGCGTCATTGTCCGATCGCACCGCGGATGACGGCCTCATCCATCTCCTCAAGGCTGACAGTCCTAAAGACCTTGTCCTGTAGCAGTCCCTGCAACTCGGCCACGGGACGCGAGCGCACAAGGCGCACTTCGCCGCCGTCGAGGATCATGTACCGGACCCGATCCCCGGGCAGCAGGTCCAGCGCCGTGCGCACATCCTTCGGCAGCGTGGTCTGGCCTTTGCTGGTTACGGTTGATTCCTGCATCTCGGCCTCCAAGGGGAAATGAATTTACTCCTTACAAATGGCATTTTTTCCTTACTTTCTCAAGGCTACATCATGCCTGATTTGACCCTTCCTTCGTCATCCCGTCTTTCGACTGCGGATGAAGCCGCCCTCGAAGACCTCTTTCGCCGCGGCACACCGGAAAACACCCGCCGCGCCTACGAGGCCGACCTCGCCTATATCGCCACCTGGAAACGCCTGTCCTTTGGTGGCACTCTCGATTGGCCAGAGCATCCTGACGTTGCCCTGCGCTTCGTCCTCGATCATTCCCGTGATCTTGCCAGCGCCTCAGCCAACGACCCCTCCCGGCAGGTTGCCGAAGCGCTGATCGAATTCGGCCTCCGCCGCAGCCTCGACTGCCCCGCCCCCGCAACACTTGACCGTCGCATCGCCACATGGCGGGCGCTCCACCGGATGCGCGACCTCGCCAGCCCCTTTGACGCGCCCCTCGTCAAACAAGCCCGCGCCAAGGCCCGCAAGGCCGCCGCCCGCCCCCCTGCCCCGAAATCCCAGAACCCGGTGACCCGGGACGTTCTGAAAGCTCTGCTGAACACAACCGGCCCCGGCATCCGCGGCCTGCGCGACCGCGCTATTCTGCTCTTGGGATGGAGTTCAGGTGGAAGACGGCGGTCCGAGATCGTGTCTTTCAATGTCGAAGACCTCGACCTCACCGAATTCGACGCCCGCGGTATCGTCTGGCTTCGCCTTCTGGCCACGAAGACGACGGCGAAGGGCAAGACTCCACGCCTCGTGCTGAAGGGTGCTGCAGCCAGGGCTGTCGTGGCGTGGCTCGATGCCACAGGCCTCAAATCCGGCCCCCTATTCCGCAAGATCACGGCGCAAGAAACGCTGTCGCAGCGGCGTCTCACCGCCGACGCCGTGGCCCAGATTCTACGTCGTCTGATTGTCTCTGCTGGCTTGCCAGAGGGCTTCGCCTCACCTCACGGACTCCGCTCCGGCTTCCTGACACAGGCGGCGCTGGACGGCGCCCCCTTGCAGGCTGCCATGCGCTTGTCCTTGCACAAGTCGGCGGCGCAGGCGCAGAAGTATTACGCCGATGTCGACATCGCCGATAACCCGGCGGCGGATCTGTTTGACAACTGAAATTACCCTCTACTGACCATCTTCATGTCCGCCAGATGCCGAAAGCCGTGCTGGTAGATCCATCCGGACATGCAGAAAATCGACCACGATCATTTGCGCGAACGATCCATTTGAGGGGCGCGTCAGGATCGGTATTGGGCGCTTCCGCTTTCCCTTCAACGACGGGACGATCAAGGAACGTCAAACAGGCGCGGGAACAGCACATCATGAGTTTTGCTGGGAAAGCGCAGCATCAATGCGCCGCGGGGAGTCTCGGACCCAACTACTCCATCATCCAGGAGGGATTTCATTGTGGCGCGTGCAGTTCGCGGAGCCACACCAAGTAGCACCGCGACGTCACCACGGTCGACCTCGCCACGCAGGAGGATGATGCGTAGCAGGTCCCCTGCCCTCTCGCCCAGACCCGAAAGCGCAGCGTAACGGACCAAACGCTCGCCCAACCTGTCGAAGTCGAACATGCCTGCCATGAAACTGACCTGATCCTCACAAACCGCAAGGAACCACTTAGTGAAAGTCACCAACGCGGCCAAAGAGAGGTTCCCGCGACCGTCGCGGTCGCCTTGGCGGACGCGGTCGGCAAGTTGCATCATCTCGCGATATTCATCGCGGCCCGGCAGGCCATCCTGAAGACCTCGCGCCAACCCGCGCGAAACCGACCAGAGCCCCCCTGCCCCGATGCCCGCATGATGCGCCATCGCATGCGACATCAAGCGACTGACGCGACCGTTTCCATCGTAGAACGGGTGGATGAAGTTGAAGCGATGGTGCGCCGTCGCTATGGCAAGTGTGCGCGTGACCTGCCCATGCAGCCAATCCAACCGAAACCGAGTGTGGAAATGCGCCATGAACGAAGGAACAGAATCAAACGGGGGTGGGACATGGGCGCCAACTTCCACATCACCCTGCCGCCATTCTCCGGGAATGATCCGTACTACCTGGCCTGCATGGCGCAGCGTCAGCATCTCTTCGGTTGCACCTTCATAGAAGGCTTCGTGCAGCCATTTGATGAACGACGGATCACTCGGGTCAGCAAGCGTGCCTTCCACCGCTCGGCGGTCGATCTCTCCCTGCAAGCGAACATGCGCCGCATGTTCTTGCTGCAGCGCCCGACGTTCCGGATCGGCGTCAAAGTCACCGGCAAGTGCCCGTTCGATGTCGCGAGGGCGGGTGTTGTTCCCCTCGATCCGGTTGGAGTAGTAGCTGTTCATCATCCGCACCATCGCGGCCAAATCGGCCAGGGTGCGGGGCGGCAAATTGCGACCCAAACTGCGCGACGATTGGATCAACCGGTTAGCGGTCTCGACCAGGTCAAGCGGGATGCCATCTTCGAGCCGAGCAGGCTCAATCCGCGATGGGGACACGATGTAGGTCAAGCAGACTCCAGAATGCCACTAAAGGTCCACCGCAACATATTCTTCTGCATCGGAAAAATCTATGGAAAAGCGAGTCTTTGCCACTAGCACGCGCCACTAGGCGGCGCCGCTCTGGGCTCTGAGTCGTGGACCGAGTTGCTTCTGGCCCACAGCTCTTCTTGATTGATCAAGCAGCTTCACAAACCTGGCGCAGGACTCTTGCCGCGATCTCGGATTTGTCCTGCGGCAGAAACCGACCGTAGTGCTGAGCGACCATGTTCTGGGCGTCCTGGACAGCATAGCTCGCCTGCTCATTTGACTTGGTCCACATGAGGAGATGGGTTGCCATGACATCCCGAGGCGATGACAGTGCCGCCCCCGGACGACACCGACGTTTGCCAGTCGGAACCACCAGGATCATCGCCCTGCCCTGTGGAATCCGTCCCGTCACCATCCTGGACCGCGGTCTCCTCGCGTGGCTAATCCTCAGGCCGGAAATAGCCGTGATAAACGGCGAGCGCGCCTTCCCGATCCAGCGTGACGAAGACGCCTGCTCGCCCGACCTCGACCGGATCATAGATCAGCGGCCGCTGTTCGAGCGCTTGCATCGCCATCTCGAGCTGACCAAGTCTTGCATCGATCTCCTCTGGGTATTCGTCCTGGCCGGAATACTCTTCCTCCAGCGCACGACACTCGGCGAGGAGCGAAGCGTGGGCCACGCTTTCCTCGTCGGTCATCGGCGCGGGATCACCGGCCAGACGCCGCAGACAGTGGCTGTAGCCGTAGGGCAAGTCGGTCGCGACCTCGATCCACTTTCAGCCTTCGGAGGCCAGTGCCTCGGCTTCAACCTGAAGTTTCTCGGCCACCAGACGGTCGAGCAGGGCAGGGGCCACGGAGGCGAGCTTTAGGCGCTGCTTCACGAGTTGCGGGGTGACGAAGAAGGCCGTGGCGATTGCTTCCTCGCCCTGACCCGTCTCGCGCAGAGACACGAAGGTGCGGAACTGATACAGGGGATGCAGGGCAACGCGCTGCATGTTCTCCGCCAGCGAATCGTCCTCGGGGAAGATCTCCGACGCGGCATCCCGCACGATGAAGGGGATCGCCACCGCCTTCACCAGCAGCTACAGCGCCTCGGAACTCGAACAGCCCGGTTTCGACACCCTCTGCATCGAATACGGGCCAGACTTTCAAGCCCTGCAGCAGTCCGCGGCGCGCGATGTCGTCCGCCAGTTCTTCGGCCGAGACGCCTGCCTAATTGCGGCGCACGTTGGACTGGCTTATCACGAACTTGTCGAAGGGGATGTCCCGTGAGGGGGACAGGGTGACTTTCTGGGCTGCTTCGGCGATCAGATTTTCTCCATGACTGGCGCCGGAAGCCACTCTCCCGATCTCATCTCCCGTCACCTCTCACCCCCCCATCCTTTCCCTCTCTTCGGCTACCGACCTATCGCCGCGTGACTTAACAGCTGTAAAGTCGCGCCGAACTTGATGATCGCTCCAAGAGACTTAACAGCTGTTATGCAGCATTCCGCCGGGACATCAGCGCCATGATCATCGGTCCGCAAGAGAACTCACCCGCCGCAGCCTTCGATGTCAGCGCACGGAGGTAGCCACCGGGCGATCTGATGTCGGCAAAGCGTTCCAGCATGGCGACAACAACGATCGATGCCTGCTCGGGGCCCATGAACCGTTGCGCTTCTTCCCAAGCGGAAGCACTGATCCCCATGGCCGGCCGCACATGACAAGCCGCGTCGAAAAGCTGATGCCAGTGCCTGATGTCGCCCTGGTAGAAGGTTTTGAGCGACCGACAGCCAGCGATGACCAGATGGAGAGGGATCTTTGGCACAGGTCTTGTGTCCGCTTCTTCCGCGTCAGCCGCAGGCGCATCCGTTTCAGCATATGGCGCGACGGCCGTCGCCCCGCCTTGTTCTAAGGCAGGTTCAAAATCTATAGATTCTTTATTTGAATTATGATGGTGACGCTCAAAACGGACACCATTGGTGTTCATTTCTTCCGTTTCAGGACCATCAATGACATTCCGAGCGTGCTCAAGAAGGGCTTCGAGGTCTGCTCGGTATGCCGATAGCTCCTCGAGCGCTAGCTTGCGACGCAGGGCGCGCGCCGTGAGGACGGCCTTGTCGCGTAGCTGGTCCCAGAGACCAAGGCCTGGCTGGAGCTCCTCTCCAAACTCTGCGAGGGCAGCGAGATCGCGCCGCATGAGGCTCACGACCTCCCGCAGCCGACGCACACGATCCTCGGCCTCACGCACGGCCTCTGCGGCCCGTGCCACCTCTTCGGACCGGCAGTAGAGTGGCGAGAGATCG
>Ga0075157_10002113_pt1 | contig 11732 bp, 9 predicted proteins | sample JI81BgreenDNA_FD_70967 | JGI IMG/M metagenome (GOLD analysis project Ga0075157, IMG submission 70967) | Wastewater effluent complex algal communities from Wisconsin, to seasonally profile nutrient transformation and Carbon sequestration -... | ecosystem: Engineered > WWTP > Effluent > Algae...
ATATTTGAGGTAATTCGTCTAAATAAGTTTTGCGTAAAATTCCGCCTATAGGTGTTGCTCTTTCTTCATCTGTACCCTCTTTTTCATCATACAAAGTTCTGAATTTGAATATTTTAAAGGGTTTTCCATGCAAACCTGGACGTATTTGTGTAAAAAAGACTCTTCCTTTATTGGTGACAAGCAATAATAAAAAAACTGCCAAAAATATTGGCAGAATAAAAGGTAGAATTAGTATCGAAAATATAATATCAAGCCAAGGCTTCAAGAAACGGCTATACATGTATTTGCTTTATTTCTGCAAGAACACTCTTTTGGTATTGTTGATACGGGCATTTCCTACTTCTACAATAAAAACTTCAGAACGGTTACTGCTCATATCAAATTCTTTGGCAAAACGTCCTTTATGGTTCGAAATTTCTTGAGCCACTTGATTGCCAACCATGTCATAAACCTTTACATAGATAGAATTTCCATCTGGATTTTCAAAGATTACGGCAAAGCGACGAGGAGCTGTTAGGCGAACCTCGAACTCTATATTTGTAGGAATGTATTCTTCTTCTTGGGTAATAGCTGTTTCAGATGCTTTTACAGGCTCTACAAAACCTATATAAACTCCTAAAAGAATTAAAAAATATGTAAACCACTTTCTCATTTTGCAAAAATTTGGAATAAATACTACCAAAACCTTGCCAAATGAATCCAATTATGGATTTTTTTTGTCGTATTTAAAAATCAGCATTTCTTTGGCTGTAAACATATACAAATAATCCATGCTAATTAAAAAAAAATCTTTGTAATTGTATTCTATAGGCAAATGAAGTTTATGTTGAACATCTGTGTAAAGATGATGTAAATATAACACATTTTTATGAATATATGCTATATCATCTTTAACGAAACTGATAAAATTTATGTTACTAATTTGCAGTTTTTTTTTGTAATTTCCAAAATTATCGAAGATAAAAATTCCTGAATCTGCATCTACCAAAAAAACTTGATTCTGGTATTCCCTTAAAAAGCTTAGTAAATAGGTTTTAGAGCTAAAAAGTAAGTCGCAAGGTGTTTTTGTATGAATGGTATTGGTACTAATCTGATATTTTTTTAAAGAAAAATCTTGTTCATCAAACAACCATAAATTACCATCGTTGGCATAAGTGAGCAATCGGGCAAATCCTATTTTTTCACCATCTAAATTTTGGGTTTCTAAGGGAACAAGAAAGCGATTGAGCCATGTATAACGTTGCAAATCTCTATAAAAAAGAAGAATTTTCAATCCTTTCCATGCCTCCAAAGAAGATAAATGAGCTGTTTGCTCAGAAGCAAAACGTTTAAGACTATCTCCATTTCCATTGTATTGTGTTAAATACCCCTGATTATCTGCTAAATAAATATTTCCATACAAATCCATAGAAACATTTTGAACAGAAGGTATCTTAATGGTTTTTAGAAGATTTAGTTTCTGAGTAAATCCATTGAAGCCTAATATCCCCCAAAAAAAGATGATATGTAGATATTTTTTATTCAACTGATTTTTTTAGGCTGTTACAGAAGACATGGCAACCGATACATGTTCAGGTTCTGCCAAATTAGGAATTTCTATTTTAAAAATAGTACCAATATTAATTTCTGAATGCATATCTATTTTACCATTCAATTTGGTAATGGTTTCTTTCACGATATACAAGCCCAAACCTGAACCCTGACTTTTTTCACTGGCTCTGTAAAACATCTGAAATACCTTTTCCAAATGTTCTCTGCCTATTCCCTGTCCATTGTCAGAAACTGTTACCAATGCTTTTTCAGCATTTACCTCAATTTGTATTTTCAGATGTGATTGTATTCCCTGTCTATAATACTGAATACCATTGCTAATCAGATTACCCAATAACACTGCTAATCTGTTTTTATCAGAAGCAAAAGGTACATCTTGTTTAATACTGATAATTTTTTTCACTTTATCATATCCCAAATCGGATTTTCGTTGATTAAGGACTTCGTTTAGTAGTTCTCTAAAATGAATAGATTGTTTTTGAACATCTATACGAGCGTTTCGGAGCAAATCGGTTAATTCTCTTGTGTATAAATCCAGTTTTTGAATGCTTTTTTCTTGCATCTCTAAATAAATAGCCAGACTATCAGGATCTTTGTCTTGTTTCATGAGTTGGATTAACCCTATCAAAGATTTGAGAGGGGAACTTAATTCATGGGAGATACTATAAACAAATCTATCTAGTTCAGCATTTAATTTTACAAGTTCATCATTTTGTTGAGTTAAAACCAGTGTTCGTTCTTTTACAACCTTTTCAAGTTCTACATTTTTTTCTCGCTCAACATCTTTTTTGGCTTTTTCTTTCAAGATTTGATTTTCTTTATGTACTACTTCCAATCGCATTCGGTTGAGCTTACCTGCTATCCCAAAAGAAATAGTAAGAATATAAAGCATATATCCTATGTGTAAACCGTAATTGTTCCACCAAGGAGATGCTAATAGCCCAAACATTGCTGATAAATTAATACATGCCCCCACTATCAAGAATAAATTGGCTACCATCAAGTATTTTGCCATAGCTATTTTCTTCTGGTATGCCCATACAAATCCCCAAATAGCCATCATAATATAAAGAGGCACTAACCCTATCAAGACATGAATACCAAAAATCGGATTCAATAGACTCACCAAAGTATTGATAAAGAAGAATCCAGATAATACTTTTAAGATGTCTGAAAGCTGAGATTGATTAGGAACATTGAGGAACGATTTTGTGAAAAGTATAGAAAAAGCCATTCCTATACTAATCAAAAAAGATTCTGGCGAGTAATTAAGGTATTTATATGTCCAAGGGAGGTATGCTGAAAGCATTCCGTCGTAGGTGCCAACTCCTGCTGTAAAAAACAATACACTTAATGTAAAATAGATGAGTAAATCCTCTTTAGAAACAAAAAAGCCAAGCAAATTATAAAGTATCATTAAAAGCATCAATCCATAAAATATACCCAAAAAGAAACTTGTAGAGAACACTTCTGTTTGAAATTCTTCTACTTCCTTAATTTTGATGGGTATAGTCATGAAACTATTGGTACTGATCTTCAAAAATATTTGTACAACCTGATTTTTAGGAATTTGAATAGGAAATGCAATTGAGTTTCCTTTAATGAGTTGCTCTCGATTTAAGATTTTTGCACCACTTTTAGAATATAAAATTTGTTCGTTCTGAGCATTTAAAACATATATTTCTACAGATGTTAGGGAGGGATCATCTATATACAAAATGTATTTTTCATCATCATGATTGTTTTGAATCTTTCCTTTAATCCAAAAAGTTGATTTTGTTAGCCCAAAGTGAAATAACTGGTTATCTTTGGGGAATTTGAATTTATCACCAGCCATCAAAGCCTTTTCCAATGTCATTTGTCCTGTTGCATCTTCAGCCACCTTCAATGAAGCATTGATAGTTACATTTAATGTTTCTTTTTTGAGTACAAGAATATCATTACTTGCCCAAACAAACATACTCAAAAACAAAAAACATATAGATAAATAGTATTTCATAATCATGCTTTAACTCTTTTCCACAAGTGTTTGAACTATTTCTTTTTCTTTATTTTCTGAAAGGGGTAGATTAAAAATAAATTTAGATCCTTTTCCTTCTTCACTTTCCACTTTTAAAACTCCTCCATTTTTTTCTACAAATTCTTTTACCAAAACCAAACCCAAACCTGTACCTACTTCATTGGCTGTACCTTTGGTAGTATATCGAGAGTCTATTTGAAATATTTTTTGCATCACATCTTTATTCATCCCTATTCCTGTATCTATTACCTGAACTTCTACTTCTTTATTTTTAAGAATTGTTTTAATGGTAACCGTTCCATCTATAGACGTAAATTTAATAGCATTGGATAACAAATTTCTGAGAACAGTATTGATAGAGTTACTGTCTATCCAAACTTTCAAATTTTTAACAGATTCGTTATTGAGATGAATACCTTTATTTTGAGCTGAAACAGCAAGCAGTTGTATATTATTTTCAATGAGTGTGTGTAAATCTGTTTCTGCATATGTGTATTCCAATACCCCCATTTGAGAACGAGACCAAGAAAGTACATTTTCGAGCAGACTATAAAGGTTTTTAACTGATTTATTGAGGTTAGAACTCATAAATCGTATATCATCCTGACTCATCTCGTCCAGATGGTCTGTCATAATGTTTAAAAATGCAGTTAAGGAATTCAGAGGTCCTTTGATATCATGGGCAAGAATAGAGAAAAATTTATCTTTGGTTGCATTGAGCTGTTGAAGATTAATTTTTTGTTCTTCAATTTCCTTTTTTTGTTCAATTAGTTCATCATTTTGTAAAATAAGAGCTTTGCTTGCTTCTGTAATTTTCATTTGCAGATTTTTTTTCTGCGTTTCTATTGAAATAAACCTTTGACGAACTAAGATAACAACTACTAATCCTATTGTAAGAAAAATGATTACATAAAACCACCAAGTTTGCCAAAATGCAGGCTCAATTACAAAGTGATATTCTGTAATTTGCTCTCCACAAGCTCCATTAGGCAAGCAAGCTCTTACTTTAAAAGTATAATTTCCTGGAGGCAAATTAGTGTAAATAACTTCTGTTTTAGGGCTTTTCTTGTTCCAGTTACTTTCCAAACCTTCCAAGACCCATTGGTATTCTATGGATTCAGCATATTTATGATTGGTTGGTTCAAACTGAAATGATAGATAATTTTTGTTGTAAGGCAGTATCAAGTCTTTAGGCAAAAACGACCACTGTATCAGTCCTTTGTGTAAAGGACTAAGTTCTTTATTAAGCCAATTTGTTTTTTGTAAGAATAATTGAAGTTCAGTCAGACTTACTTGTAAAACTTCATCTGCTTTATCATCTTTTTTAGGGTTGTATTTAATTAAACCTCTTACAGTTCCAAACCAAATATTTCCACTTTTATCTTCATAAATAGCTTTTTCATTTGCTTCCAAACCTGAAAAGCCACTATGTTTATCATAGTTTCTTATTTTTAAAATATTCCCTTTAGTATCTATGTTTAATCTGCTGATTCCAATTTGTGTACCCAACCAAACCTGATTATTCTTATCTATCAGTATAGCATACAGATTATTAGAAAGTATGCCATTATTTTCTGTAAAAACATCAAATTTTTGAGTTTCTTTGGAGAAACGCAGAAGCCCTCCAAATGTTGCTATCCAAATATTGCCATTTTTATCTTCAGCACCATTGATGGTATATTCACTGGTCAGTCCATTTTTCTTAGAGAAATTTGTTATTTTTCCAGCATCATAAATAGAAACACCATAATTAGTACAAATCCAAACTTTCTTTTGGGAATCTTCAAAAATATCATTTACCAAATCGCTTACCAAATTATGACTTTTGGAGTTCATCCAAGTGGTTTCTTGTGTTTTCTGATCATAATAAAATACCCCATCTTGGTATGAAGCAAACCAAATTCCATCTTGTGTAACACAAATATCTGTTGTATGTAAATCTTCTGGCAGTCCATATTTTTTAGATACATCTATCAAAATCCCTCCTTGGTATTGCCAGACACCTCTTACTGTACTAATAAGTATCTCATTGGCAGATGTTTCCGTAATATTTTGTACTCTTTTCAAATACACATTTTTTTCAACAGGAATGTGTGTAAACTTGTTTTTCTCAAATGCACAAAAGGGGTTTCCACCACTTTCTCCTACCCAATATCTACCTTGTTTATCTTCATAAAAAGCCCAAACCAGCCCACTCGTAAGTCCTTCATTATTGTAATATTGTGTAAACTGATCTCCAATATATCGAATCAAACCTTTTCCGTAAGCACTTAGCCAAATATTACCAAAATCATCAGCTATAACAACTTCTAAAGAGTTGGTAGGCAATCCATTTTCTACAGAAAAATTCTTAATATTTCCTTGTTCATCTATCCGAAAGAAACCTTTTTTATCAACAGACACCCATATATTCTTTGTTTTATCTTCTGATAAACCAAGAAATTCTTCCAACTTAAATTGCCCTAGATTTCTGGCAAATTTTAACTCCTGATTTGTATATAAATATAATTCAGTAGTTTTTTTGGCAGGGTTTTCTAGTAATAATCGGGGTATTTTATCAAAGTTTGAACCATACAAACGAACTGTTTTGCTTTTATCTTGTAGTAATTCGTTGAGTGGTGAGCTAATTAGTTTTTCTTCTTTGTATTCATAAAAACCTTTATCTGTCTGGATAATCAAATCTTTATGCTGATTAACAGCAATGGATTTTACAATATTATCTTTACGTAATTGCAGGTTTTGAAAAGTGAAATCTGTAAAACTATCATTGTTAAAATATACTATTTTATTGATTCCTTTTTCTTTTTTAATTAAAATCCAAAGCTTTCCATCATAATCTTCTGCCACTTCAAAATCTACTCCATTACTAAATCCTTGTGTTTCTGTATAGTTTTTAAAGCTTTTTCCATCATATTTCGTAATTCCTCTTTCCGAGATAAACCATAAATTTCCTTGTTTATCTTCATAGAGTTTTTTTACTCTATTATTGGCTAGTCCGCTGTTTTGTTCATTGAAAGGTATAAAAGAAATGCCATTAAAACGAGCCACTCCTCCTCCATTTGTTCCCACCCAAATGCTTCCTCGTCTATCTTGTAAAATATCCATTACTTCCGATTGGGGCAACCCCTCTTCAAGAGAATAGGTACTAAACCGATACTGTTGAGCCTGAGAAACTAAACAGTAAAAGGCAAAAAAAATAATATATAAATATGTAAATTTCTGTTTGTACATAATTAGCCCAAAAAACCCAGCAACCTGCTATTAAAGATGCAAAAATATATTGATTTTACGAAAAATTTTCAATACAAAAGCTTTTTTTTTGCTTAACCTGTTTCTCTTTTCTAATTTTGTAAAAAAAAGACATGATTTTTTGTAAGAAAAGCTATTTATTAATTATTATTTATTTTTGTTTGCAAGCATGTGCTGCTCAAAAAGAACATCCAGAAACATTTCGTGATCGGCTTGTCCTTTTAGATAAAAAAATAGCTCAAGACCCTCAAAATGCTTCATTATATCTCCAAAGAGCTTATGCATTAGACAGTGCTCAAAATTATTTAAAAGCTCTTACAGATGTTAATGAAACTTTAAAGCTAAATAACAAAAATGTAAATGCTTATTATTTAAGAGGATTACTAAAAATAAAGCTGGATGATGCATCAGGAGCCATCAACGATTTCAATAAAATTATTTTATTGGATCCTAAAAATGCTAATGCGTATTACCAAAGAGCATTGATACGATTGCAGGTAAAAGACAAATCAGGGGCTTGTATGGAATTAAAAAAAGCTTTAGAATACAAACATCCCAAAGCTCAGGAAATGATAGAAAAGAACTGTACAAAATAAAAAATATTATTAAGAATCTTTTATTTTGTATCTCCAAACATTTTTTTAGCATTTTCTGTTGTTGCTTCTGCAACAGCTTCCACACTTACACCTTTTATTTGAGCAATCGTTTTGGCTATGATGGGAATGTAACTACTTTCGTTACGTCCACCTCTATGTGGTACTGGAGCCAAATAAGGACTATCTGTTTCTAAAACTAGATGTTTCAAATCAATTTTTGGTAAAACCATATCCAAACCTGCTTTTTTGAAGGTTACCACTCCACCAATACCCAAGTAAAATCCTAATCCTATTATTTTTTCTGCTTGTTCTACTGTCCCTCCAAAACAATGAAATACCCCTCGAAGTCCTTCTATTTGCAATTCTTCTATGAGTTGTATAGTTTCGTCCATAGAATCTCTACAATGAATAATAAGAGGTAAATCATATTCTTTAGCCCATTGAGCTTGTATTTTAAAAGCCTCTACTTGTTCTTTCCAGTGTGTTTTATCCCAATGTAAATCTGTACCCATTTCTCCAATAGCTACAAATTTGCGTTTTTTGAGCCAGTCTTCAACTACATACAGTTCTTTTTCAAAGCCTTTTTTTACTGAACAAGGATGCAAGCCCATGGTTGCAATACATTCTGGATGTTTTAATTCCAACTCAAGCATACTATCTATGCTCTTTACATCAATATTAGGCAAATAAATTCTTTCTAAGCCAGCCTCTTTGCTACGATTCACCGTATCTGAAAGATCATTTTTAAACTCTTTAAGATACAAATGAGCATGTGTGTCTATAAACATTTTTTATTTTTTTTATAATTTTCTATTAATCAGGTTTTTATATTAAATTTGTAATTTATAGTTCATTGTTTATCATTCCTTCAATATGATTTTTAGTTATTTTTGTGCAAAAATACAAACAAATCCACAAGGAAAAAAGCATTTGCTTTTCCACTTCAAATAATTCATTATGATAAGCAAGGATTTACAATTAGCCGAAAAGCTTCTAAGAGAAGGTAATGTGGTAGCTATTCCTACCGAAACTGTATATGGACTTGCTGCCAATGCTTTAGATATAAAAGCCGTGGCTAAAATTTTTGAAGTTAAAAATAGACCTACTTTTGACCCCTTAATTGTACATACCGATTCTATTGAAAAGGTAAGTCAGTTTGTTGAATATATTCCTGAAAAAGCATTGTTGTTGGCTCAAACATTTTGGGCTGGCTCGCTTACATTATTACTCCCCAAAAGAAATATTATACCTGATTTGGTTACATCAGGACTTTCGAGAGTAGCTATTCGAATTCCGAAACATACTCTTACGCTTCATTTATTAGAACAATTAGATTTTCCTTTAGCTGCTCCAAGTGCCAATCCTTTTGGGTATATCAGCCCTACGACAGCAAAGCATGTTGAGGCTCAACTTGGAGATAAGATTCCTTTGATATTAGATGGTGGAGCTTGTGAAGTAGGCATAGAATCTACGATTGTAGGTTTTGAAGAAGGTAAAACTATTATTTACAGATTGGGGGGAATTAGTGTGGACGCTATCGAGAAGATTGTAGGTTCAGTAGAAATACGTCCTCATTCTAGCTCTAACCCTAATGCCCCTGGTATGTTGGAAAGTCATTATGCCCCTCGAAAACCTTTTTTCTTAGGCAATAAAAATATTCTTCTGGAAAAATACCTCCCAGAAGAAATTGGAGTATTATCTTTTTTTGAATTTCAAGAGGAACTTCCTTTAGAAAATCAAAAGGTGTTATCCCCCAACAAAGACTTTTTGGAGGCAGCTCAAAACTTATTTTCTTTTATGCGAGAACTAGATCAAATGCCTATAAAAGTAATTTTAGCAGAAGAATTACCCGAAGAAAGTTTAGGAAAAGCCATCAATGATCGATTGCGTAGAGCAGCTACAAAATAATTAATTTGTAGGTTGTATCATATCCCAAAGGTTTCCATATAAATCAGCAAACACGCACACTTTTCCATAAGTCTCTGTGACAGGCTCTCTTACAATTTTTACTTCTTTATTTAGAAGATTTTGATAATCTTCTTCAAAGTTATTTGTGTGCAAAAACAAAAAAACTCTTCCTCCAGTCTGATTCCCTACTCTACTTTTTTGTTCATCATTGGCAGCCTTGGCTAATAATAATGCACACACAGAGTCTTTAGGTTTCACAACTACCCAACGTTTTGTATTAGATAATGGAGTATCCTCCACAAGTATAAAGTTGAGTTTTTGAGTATAAAATGCTATGGCTTCATCATAATCATCAACTACCAAGGCTATTTGTGCAATAGATTGTTTTATCATAAATCTGTATCGTTTAAAGTGTAAAATTATAATTTTTACAAAGAATACTGAAATAATGAAAATTAAGCTCAAAAAAAACTGAAAAAACTTTGGAAATTTTTAAAGTTTCCGTAGTTTTGTGTCGAAAAAAATATTTAAGATTTAAGTGGAAACAAAAGAACGTATATTAGCCAAGGCAGAAGAGCTTTTTATGAGATATGGCATCCGTAGTATCACGATGGATGATATCGCAAGAGATTTGGCTATGTCTAAAAAAACAATTTATCAGCTTTTCAAAGATAAAGATGACCTAGTCTATCAAATGGGGCTTCGCCATTTTGAACAAGATAAGAATGAAATCTGCCAACTTGTAGAAAGCTCAGGCAACGCTATTGATGAAGTAATTGCGATGAGCCGACACCTTAAAAACAATTTAAAAGGCGTCAATCCATCTCTGTTTTTCGATTTACAACGTTATCATCCAAAAGCTTGGAACTTATGGCAGGAACATAAAAAAGGTTTTATTATAGGACAAGTAAAGAAAAACATAGAACAGGGTATCAGAGAAGGTTTGTATAAAGCAGACTTAAATATTGAAGTTTTAGCAATCTTGAGAGTGATGCAAATAGAAATGGCATTTGATGGCTCCCTATTTCCCCCTGATAGATTTGATATTTTGACGATACAAATTACATTTTTAGAGCATTTTATTAGAGGCATTGTTACTCCTAAAGGTTTTGCCCTGCTCGAAGAGTATTTTGCAAAAGAGCCTCTAAAAGTTTTTAACAATACTTAAATTTCCTTCAACCAACTATACCAAAGTTTTAATCTTTATTTTTAATAATTTATGAAACAACTAATCTATTTGACTTTTTTGCTGTTTGCACACTTTTCTTATGCACAGCAAAAACAGACTATGAGTCTCCAACAATGTTTGGAGTATGCCTATACAAACTCCGCTACTTTACAGAAATCTTTATTGGATGAGCAAATTGCCAAAGCAAAAGTAAAAGAAACTATTGGAATTGGCTTGCCACAGATTAATGGAAGTGCTAATTTTTTGTATAATTTTCAATTAGCTCCTGCATTTTTGCCTGCATCATTTATTACTCCTGATAGTTTAAGACAGTTTATATCCCCCGATGCTGACCTTGCAGCAGTTCCTGGTCTTTTTAGTCCAAAATATACCACTGATGTAGGAATAACTGTCAATCAGATTATTTTCAATGGCTCTTATTTAGTTGGTTTACAAGCATCTAAAACTTATACCCAATTAGCCAAAAGAAATACAGAAGCTTCTAAGGTAACTACAGCCGAAAATGTAACCAAAGCTTACTTTTCTGTATTGGTTGCTAGAGAAAGAATTACTCTTTTAGACAATAATTTATCTCGTTTAGATTCTCTGTTAAAAGATGTGAGAGCATTGAATAAACAAGGTTTTGCTGAAAACATCGACCTAAATCGCTTGGAAGTAACTGCTAACAACTTACGTTCAGAAAAAAATAAAGTACAAAGACTTATTCAGTTGAGCAATGAGCTTTTGAAGTTTCAAATGGGAATGCCCGCTCAAGATCAGCTAGAAGTAACAGGCTCTATTAGAGACTTTCAGTTGGAGCAAATTCCCGAGGAAAATGTAAAAGCAGATTACAAAAGCAGAATAGAATATAATACACTTGAAACTGGCATTGCTCTTTCTGAGCTTAGCAAAAAAAATGCTCAATCTGGCTATTTACCAAGTTTAGTGGCTTTTGGACAAATGGGTTCTAGAACAGGTACAAAGTATTTTGCAAACATTGGTGATTTCAAAAATCGTTGGTTAGGGTACGGTACAATAGGTTTACAACTCAGTGTTCCTATTTTCGATGGTTTTCAGAAAAAATATAAAGTACAACAAAGTAAATTAGAGCTACTTAAACTAGAGCAGGACAAGAAAAACCTTGAAAAAGTCATTGATTTCCAAACCAATCAGTCTCAAATTACACTTCGCAATGCCTTAGAATCTTTAGAAATCCAAAAAAGAAACATGGAGTTAGCCA
>Ga0075157_10002114_pt1 | contig 11730 bp, 5 predicted proteins | sample JI81BgreenDNA_FD_70967 | JGI IMG/M metagenome (GOLD analysis project Ga0075157, IMG submission 70967) | Wastewater effluent complex algal communities from Wisconsin, to seasonally profile nutrient transformation and Carbon sequestration -... | ecosystem: Engineered > WWTP > Effluent > Algae...
ATATCTTCCGGATTTTTCCGGTTTTGATCAAGCGACAGTGGTGAGCATCCTGACCACCTACGGCTTCACGGTTGGGACGATAAGTCAGCAATACCATCCCACGATTCCCGAAGGGATGGTGGCGACACAAAGCCTAGTTGGCAATCAGAACACTCCTGTGGGTGCTGTTGTCAATCTGGTCCTTTCCAAAGGACCCGCGCCTGCTCCCGCGATCCGATACTGGGACGGAGGAATCACCGATATCCTGAGCAACGGCAACGGAGTAAGCGCCGGTGGTACCGGCATCTGGAACACCGCCTTGCTGAACTGGGATGCGGGGAACCAGGCCCATGTCAATTGGAACAATCTCACGTATGATACCGCCGTCTTTGCAGGCACAGGCGGCACCGTGACGATAGGCTCAGCAGTCACAGTTGGCGCGATCAACTTTGAGACTTCCAACTACGTCTTGAGCGGCGGTACGATCACCCTTGGTGCGGAAGCAAATATCCAGGCAAATGCGACCGCCACCATTTCTTCCGTGCTCGCTGGCGTTTCCGGTCTGTCCAAGACTGGAAATGGCGTGCTCACCTTGAACGCTGCCAATACTTACACCGGACCGACCGCAGTAGCTGCCGGAGCCTTGAATTTCGCCAGTTCTTCCCTCAACGGATTTGGTGGCGGCAGCGGCAGAAATATCGATGTGGCCGCCGGCGCAGGTGTGCGGCGCGACTTCCTGAACAATGCCTTCCTCAACCGAATTTCCGAGACAAACGAAGAAATCGGGCTGATGACCGGAACCACCGCTAATGCCCTCGATTTGAGTGGCAGCACCGGTGCGAATCTCCCGAACGCGTTTCTCGGAACATGGTCTGCCAATGGCGGAAAAACCGAGTATAGCGGCATCCTTACTCCGGCTACCGATGCCTATCGGCTTGGAACCAAAATGCACGGCGGAGGCCTGTTCGCCATGGTTGGCAACAATAAACTCACTGGTTCGCGAGGTCTGATTGTTGGCCAAACCGGAAGTGGCGGCTTACGCGTGATGCTAGCGGGAGCCAATGATTTCAGTGGGGAAACGGTGATCCGAACGGGAGCCAAGCTCACCCTCGCCAACAATCTTGCTCTGCAAAACAGTGCCTTGAATATCGGGACGGCAGGCGGGAACCTGGCCTTAAACAAGGCGGGCAACGTCATAGGAGCCAGCAGCGCAGCCAGTCCCACCTTCGGCGGGCTGATTGGCAGCCGCAATCTCTTGACGGTATTCACCAACAGCGGCGGTAACAACGAGAGCAATCTTGCCTCCACCGAGGTGACCGGATTCACCCTCAACGTGGCTAATGGCAAAACCTGCACTTACACCGGAGCGATTGCGAATTTCGCACCAGCCACTACCTTGACCAAAACGGGACAAGGCACGCAGGTTCTCGGCGGTGCCAACACCTACACCGGAGCCACCACGGTTTCCGCAGGCACACTGTCCCTCATGGGCGGCAGCCATGCCTCGCCGATCACTGTGGCAAGCGGCGCCTCGCTGAGATTCACCCTCGGTTCCCCCGTCACTTCGAGTTCATCGCTCAATGTGTCAGCCGGCACCATCGACATCACCGGCTCTGCCACGCAGGACAGCCACACCCTGATGTCTGCCACCGGCGGGATCACAGGCACTCCGGTGCTCGCATCACCGATTCCGGGCTACTCGCTCTTGGTGCAAGGCAACGAACTGAAATTGATGAAACGCAGCCTCCTCATGCCGGTCTGGACTTCCAACCCGGTGAACGGAGTGAACGCCGCGGAAAACAGCAACTATTCCGCAACACTGGCAAATCATGTCACCGACCCCGATGGCAGTCCCCTCACGTTCGCGAAAACCAGCGGTCCCGCCTGGCTGAACGTTGCCGCAAACGGCACACTCAGCGGCACCCCGACATTCAGTCATGTGGGGCTCAACAGTTTCATTGTGAGCGTGACCGATGGCAATTCCGCCCCCGTTTCAGCGACTCTGAACATCACCGTCGTGGCCACAACCACTTTGGTGCCCAATGTCGTCGGGCTCTCTCAGTCATCCGCCACCAGCAGCCTCGCCAGTGCCAACCTCGCCGTCGGCGCGGTGACCCAGCAATACAGCGGCACGGTTCCCGCAGGTTCTGTTATCAGCCAGGCAGTAGCCGCCGGTTCTCGAGTCGTTCTCAACTCCGCAGTCAACCTCGTGGTCTCACTGGGCATCGACCCGGCACCCAAGCTATTCCGCACATCCTTGGCCTCCGTGAGCAGTAGCGCTTGGACGACCGTAAGTTTGGGACAAAACTACATTTCCCCGATCATCGTTGCTACTCCGGTGCAACCGAGCAACACCTCACCTCCCGTGGTCACGAGGATCAGAAACGTCACTTCTAACAGCTTTGAGCTCAAGCTCGACCGCGTCGATACCAGCGCTGTGGCAGTGAGCATGCCGGTCAGGCTGCTCGTCGTCGAAGAAGGGGTCTATACCCTCGCAACCTACGGCGTGAAGATGGAAGCGGTGAAATTCACCTCCACCGTCACGGCCAGGAAGTCGAGTTGGGTCGCGCAGCCCCGGACTTTCCAAAACAGCTACACCAATCCAGTCGTCTTGGGCCAAGTGATGAGTGCCAATGATCCGAAATGGTCGGTATTCTGGAGCATGGGGGCAAGCGCGACACTGCCTGTGAGTGCCACAAGCCTGAATATCGGCAAGCATGTGGGCGAAGACCCGGTCACCACCCGGGCTGACGAGACGATAGGCTACATTGTCATCGAGGCGGGCACGGGAAACATTAACGGCATCGCCTATGAGGCGGGTCTTGGAAGCAACACAGTTCAGGGCCCCGCCAGCTCGGCCACCCCCTACACCTACACCCTCAGCGGCCAACTCCAGAGTGTGGGCGCCGGTGTGTTGTCCCAGTCGGGAATGCTCGGCATCGATGGCTCCTGGGCGGTGTTCGTGGGTGCTACGCCCATCACTCCCGCCGCGATCCGCCTCTATGTAATGGAGGACGAAGTTATGGATAGCGAACGCTCACATACCGGCGAGCGTGTTGGCTACCTTATCTTTGAGTAATTCGTGATGTTAGTAGTCATGAAAAAAAATACCATCTACACTACAGGCGTCGGCCTCGTGGGACTTCTCATCGGAGTGCTCTTGCCGGGTACATTCCACGAAACGGGAGTCCCGACAGACTCCCGGCCTTCCACAACTACTGCTCCGCACAGAGACCGAATGGTCTCAGCGGACAAGGAGCGGAAAGCCAATCATCGACTTGCAAGAACCGAGCGATCAAGCACACAGGAGCCGAGCTGGGAAAGCGAGGTGGGCGAGACTTTTGTCCGTGTGCCATTGAGCTTGATCCGCGAGCTGGGAGCTTCTACCGGCGAACGCATCGTGGGTGATCGGCTCTTCAACGATTCATCCGCAGAGCGCTCCTTTGGCTTGGGCGCAGAAGAAAAAACGCAGCTCCAAGCAGCGTGGGCGATTGCCCGACAATCCATGAAATCGTCTGAAGTCTCCTCGATGACATCCACGGAATCGGCAGACGGCACCGTTACCATGGTGCTGCCATCACTGCCAAGCGGCTACCGACTGGTCGGCGTACGTTTCCGCAGGGAAGTCCTCAAGGTAATGGGAGCTGAGCGTGGTGAATCCTTCCTTGCGCTTAAGCAAGTGGACAGCCTCTTCCAGCCCCACGATGGCGAGCAGACCATCGAAGTGAAAACGGAATCAACTGGCGACGGAGCCTGGAGATTTCACATGACCTCCCATGGGCCACAAGGTCGGAAAGTCTGGGTCAGTGACACCGTCCCCGAAGAAATCAGTCACTTGACCGATGCCGCTGGCATCCTCCGGACTCTCTCGCACTGAGCCGCCTTGGGACGATGCCAACTATCCGTGCGCTGCGATCATGGTTTCCTGCGTGAGATACTCAGCCAGATGCGTTTGTGCCACCATGGCCTTGAGTTAGCACAGAACCATCGGGGCGCAAATCGGAGGGGGGGCGGTCGGATCTGTCATCGGGGTCTCATCCACGATTCACCGGCCTTGGGCGGCAGTTGACAAAAGATTTCTGACAAATAGGCAAGGTATCCATGCATGTTTGGATTCCATAATGAGCGAAGGGCACAAGCGGAGCGATCACCGATTCGGATCGTAAGCTCTGATCCCGCCTTCCACGAACCTTGTCGACGCGAAGGTCTGTTTATGGTCAGGTTTATCCCGCTGCAGATTTTTGAGCCACCTGAGGATTCTCCGTGCGGTTGATCGGTGATTCCAAGAAAAATGCGGCACGGGCGGATCGCACCAATCCATATGAGGATGGTAATCGGTGGAAATCAGCACGACCTTTTTAGACCATCCGGACCCGCTGTTCCTGAGAATGTTCTGCACTGCGAGGAAAAGCACGGAGTCCCCCACGAAGATGGCGGTGGGAGGCGTGAGACTGGATAGCATATCGATGCAGCGCCGCAGCCCGGAAGCGGTCTCCGCCCAGTCAGGAATGTTGTAGGGTCCCGTCTTGATTCCGTATTCTTCGAGACGGTTGAGGAAGGCCACCTCAATGTCGCCCATGGTAGGCTTCCGGCGTTCCTCGCGCACCAGAAGCACAATCTTCCTGTGTCCAAGTCCGATGAGCGTCTTCAGCGCCTCGTTCATCGCGATCTGCTTGTCCGGTTTGATTCCCGGAATGGCAATACCGTGCATTCGTCCGAACAGCGCGAAGGCGGGGATTGAAGATTCGGCGAACCACTCCAGAATCGGTCGTGAGCCGGAACAGATCACCCATGCGTCCGCCGGATGGTTCCGTACCATCTTCCCTACCTTCCCGGGATTGTGATCGAGCTCGATCAGAGTCTTCGGCGACAGTTCGAGGCTGAAACCCGAGGCAAGCAGCAATTGCCGGATCTCGGGCACATATTGGTTCGCAGCATCAGACGGTTCATAGAGGATCAGGCAGACTCTCATCGGCTTGGGTTCGTCCGGCGTGTCCGCCGCAAGGATGCGGCGCCGCTTTCTTTCTCCCGCTGGGGCCAGGAGGCCTTCCGCCTCCAGGATGTCGAGGGCAGCGTCCGCCGTGGTCCGGCCGATCCCCAGCCCACGGGCGAGCACCGCACCGCCCGGCATGAAGCCGCTCAGCTCGCCATGGGCAATGCGCTCTTTCAGATGGCGCGCCACCTGTTCGGCCGCCGAGAGAATACAGATGGATTTCACAAAGGAATTGTGCCAGAAAGACAGGCAGGTGCGAGCCTTAAGTTCAGAGCGCGCGGGATATCGCTGGATACCGGTGAAACGCCGAACACTGGGCGACGGGCTGTCACAGCCGCCCAGCGTATGGCATAACTTCCCGAGGATTGCAGCATTCTGGCATCCCGTTGATCCGGGTTGCCTGCGGCAGCAATTCCGCTTGAGGCTTCGGGAGGCCGGAGGGAGCAGAACACTAGCGATTCTGCCCGCCATTGATGCCAGTGTGATTCGTTCATTTCCCTAGCTGAATACTGCGCTCCGTCTACGGTTAGCTGCGTAACACTGGATGGCGATTCAACTCGATATGCCTCGCCGCAACAGCCGCCAGTGGGCAATCAATCCAATCACGAATCATGAAACCGAAAAAAAATCTCCGCAATCTCCTACTCATCGCTTCCTGCACCCAGTTCATTGCCTCACCCGCGCTGCTCGCACAGACATCGTGGAACGTAGACGCCTCTGGAAATTGGTCGAACGCTACAAACTGGGATCCCGCAACCGTGCCTGGTGGTGTAGGGGCGACCGTCAATTTCACGAACAATATCACGACAGCCGCCCGTACCATCATCATCGATGACGCCAGTCGCACCGTCGGCATCATCAATATCGGGGATTCCAACAACACCCACAGGTTCATCATCGAGAGAACCTCTCCGAATACATTGACTTTCAACAATGACGGGCTCGACGCGCAACTCAACGAAACCGGATTCATCAACAACAACAATCCGGATGCGATCAATGTCCCGGTGATCCTGGCCAGCAATCTCCTGGTTGATGCCGCTGGCGAGATCCGTTTGCTTGCTGCAGTGAGCGAAACCGGCGGAGCCAAAACCATTACCAAGACCGGAAGCGGCATTTTACGTCTCAACGTGGCGAACAGCTACACCGGCGCAACCAACGTCAACGCAGGTACAATCAACATTAGCAACAATACGTCACTCGGAACAACCGCCGGCAACACCATCGTGGCCAGTGGTGCGACGGTTTACAGTGTATCCAATGCCGTCACAGCGCTTGCCGAGGCATTCAATATTTCCGGCACGGGTGTAGGCGGAAACGGCGCTCTGCGCATTGGCGGCGGAACCACCATGACCCTCTCAGGAGCCGTGACCCTCGGCGCGGATGCCCGCATTCAAACCGACGGCGGGGTCACGCTATCCTTTACGGGCGGGATCGACATCGCAGGTTACACGGTCACCCTCGCACCGAACGGAGCAGCATTCAACATCGACACCGTCGGCATCACCGGTGCGGGATCAGTCATCAAAAGCAATGCGGGTCCTGTGACATTTAACGCCGCGAACAGCCACAGCGTCTCCACCACGCTCAATCAAGGGACAATCACCGTTGGTGCCACCGGCAATCTCAGCGGCACTACCGCTACACTCACTGTCAACAACACCAACACCACGGCTGCGGGTACCAATGTTGTCCTCAATCTCTCGCCGGGATCCGACACCACGGTTGGAACATTGGGCGGCAATATCCAGACTCCTCTGAGCGGAACCAACACCGCCACCATCAACACCCAGTCCGGGCGCACTCTCTTGGTCAATCAGACTTCGAACGCGGCCTACGCGGGTGTCATCGCAGGGGACGGCAGTTTCACGCTCGGCTCCTCAAGTAGTGCGATTCTTACCCTCTCGGGAGCAAACACCTATACCGGCGCTACCAAAATAGATGCGGGCACTCTGAAACTAGGCAGCACCGGCTCTTTATCCAATGCCACCAGCGTCAGCATCGCCGCAGGTGCCACCTTGGACCTCACCGACAAAACCGCAGCATCCGACACTTACACCTGGAACACCGCCTCCCTCAGCGCCAGCGGAGCCGCCACACCCGCCGCCATCACCGGCACCGCAGGCGGAACCATCGACATGGGAACCAAACCCATCTCCCTCACCACCGACGCCACCAACCCCAGCCTCACTGTCACCGGTGCCGCCCTCGCTCTCGATGCAACTACCTTCACCGTCGTCGTCCCCGGCACGGCTTTGACGCCCGGCGTTTACACGCTTGTTTCCGCCCCTTCCATCACCGGCACCGTCAACCCCACCGCCTCATACACCGGTGGCAATGGGCTGGCCAGTGGCGCAACCGGAGTGGTGTCCATCAGCGGCAACAACATCATCCTCACCGTGACCAGCTCCGCTTCCCCCTACGGCACCTGGGCCACCGGCGGCGAAGGCTTCACCGACGATGCCAATAACGACGGAGTGGACAACGGACTGGCCTGGTTCCTTGGAGCCTCCGACCCAGCAGTCAACGCCCTCGACAAATTGCCGGTGCCCAGCACCCCGGCCGGTTTTCTTCAGCTCAACTTCACCCGCCGGAATCCCTACGCCCCCTCCAAACTCTTCCTCGAATACGGCGACAACCTCACCGGCTGGACCAAATTGGAAATCCCCGCCACCACCAGCACCATCGGCGGCGACATCGAGGTCACCGTCACCGCCGGCCCACCCGATACCATCCAAATCAAGATTCCCGCCACCCACGCCGTAAACGGCAAACTCTTCGCCCGCCTCAGCGCCAACGAAAACTGAAAACCACATCGCCTCATCCTGCCTCAGATCTGTATTCTCAAATCACTATTCCCCCAACATATGAAACCGAAATACAACCTCCGCCCATTCCTTCTCGCTGCCGCCAGCAGCCAACTATTCGCCTCACCCGCGCTGCTCGCACAGACATCGTGGAACGTGGATAATGCTGGCAATTGGTCGGTCGCTGGGAACTGGAGTCCGGCAACGGTGCCGGATGGTTCCGGCGTTACGGTCAATTTCACGAACAACATCTCCGCCGAGCGCACCGTAACCATCAATACTACCAGCCGCACCGTCGGAATCATCAATATCGGGGATTCCAACAACTCCCACCGATTCATCATCGGGAGTTCAGGTGGGGCAACGCTGACATTAAACAATGGTTCCAACGCTGCCGAAATCAACGAGGTCGGTCCCATTGGAGGCCCAACCAACAATACCCCCGACCAAATCAATGCAGCGGTGGTTCTCGCAAGTAATTTGATCATCACGACAGGAGGCCGCCTCAATTTCACTACCGGCGGTATTTCCGAAACCGGTGGTGCCAAGAGCATCACGAAGAAGGGAACCGGAGTCCTTTCTCTTGGGGTGGCAAGCACCTACACAGGGCAAACCCTCATCGAGGCAGGCCAGGTGAACATCGGCCATAACAACGCTCTAGGCACGACGGCAGGCAACACGGTTGTCTCTGCCGGCGGCACCGCCTATATCACGTCAAACAGCGTGACATCCGTCGCGGAGAGTATCGAGATCAACGGCATCGGTAGCGATCAGACCAATGCGAACGGCTCCATTCCCGCCTCTCCCTTTAAACAGGGAGCTCTCCGCTTCGGAGGTGGTGCCACTACGGATTGGTCTGGATTGATCACACTTGGCAGCGATTCAAGAATCCGCACCGATGGTGGCACTACGACGACGCTCAGCGGTGGTATCTCTTTGGGAAGCAATCAGCTGGAGTTAGTGCTCGGTGGCAATTCTTTCACTATCTCGACTGCGATTACCGGAACCGGCGGTTCCATGTTGATTAACGCCGTTGCCCCCAACACCAATCCGATCAACTTCAACGCCGTGAATACCTACACCGGCGGCACCACCATCAACCAAGGCACGGTCAACGTCGGAGCATCCGGTGCATTGAGCGGCTCCACCGCCACTCTCGCGGTCAATAACAACAACACGACGGCCGCCGGAAACGCAGTAACGCTCAACCTCACCACTGGCGCGGACACCACCGTCGGCAGCTTGAGCGGCACCATCGCCACCCCCACCAGCGGCACCAACACCGCCACCATCAACACCCAGACCGGCCGCACCTTCACGGTGAATCAGACCACCGCCGGCACCTACGAGGGCGTCATCGCCGGAGCAGGCGGCTTCACCCTTGGGTCCTTGAGCACCAACACCCTCACCCTCTCCGGCACCAACACCTACACCGGCGCGACCAACGTCAACGCCGGCACGCTGATCATCAATGGCAATATTTCCACGAGCACCCTCACCACAGTCGCCTCGGGCGGCACGTTGGGCGGCAGCGGCACTGTGGGTGATCTCACTGTGCTCGGCGGCGGCACTCTCGCCCCCGGCACCTCGCCTGGCACGCTGAACACCGGCACTTTATCACTCGCCAATCTCAGCATTCTCAACTTCGAGCTCGATCCCCTCTCAACCATCATCGGAGGGGGCGTGAATGATCTCATCAGCGTCACCGGAAACCTTACTCTCGACGGCATCCTCAACCTTACCCCCACGAGCGGAGATTTCCTATCGGTCACAAATGGTACTACATGGCGCCTGTTCAATTACACCGGAACTCTCACCAATAATACACTGGACTTTGGCACCATGCCTTCGCTCGGTTCCGGTCTTTCATGGAGCATCAACACCGCCACCTCAGGCCAAGTCAATCTGGCTGTCATCCCCGAGCCCTCCGCGGCTTTGCTCGGCGGAATCGGTCTTCTCGTCCTGCTCCGCCGCCGCAGGGCGTGAACCCCGCGCTATGCTTGGTCGATCACCGGCACACGATCCGCAGGGGTCGTGTGCTTTTTTTCCCGGCAGCGAAAATGAATGCCAGGCAATCCGGGCGTGATGTGCATTGCTGCCTATCCGCATAGCGATTCCGATCTGCGGGTAGCATACGCGCCCCGCGTGTCGGTTCCGGAGCCATCGCCGGAACCGGCTCCGGACACGATGCCGTGCGGAGCTTCATTTCGTTTCCCCGAACACCGCTCGAATGGCTTCCAGCATCATCGTGCCGGAGCCTTTGGTGGGGGCGACGATACCGCCTTCTCCGAACTCGTTCCATGCGTAAATCGAGAAGGCTTTCTGGGTAGTGCCGTCTTTTCTAGGGAGGCCGAGGGTTGGATGTTGGGCGAAGGATTGCTTGAGGTTGCGCAGCTCGGCGGTGAATTCCTCGCGGGTGGGGTAAGTGAAGAAACGTTGGTAATGGTGAGGTGCGTCGGCGTAAGTCCATGGGCGCGGGTTCCAGCCAGCTGCGAGGTGTGGCATCCAGGGCAGGGGATCTCCGGAGCGTCTTTGGAGCGTCTCGCGGGCTTCTTGGGCGAGGGTGGCGTAGGGGTGCTCGGCAGGGCGTTCTTCCACTTCCGGCACGCTCATGTAGGTTCCGGTGAAATCGAAAACCTTCGCCGACGGCCATTTCCCGTCCAGCCTCGGGGTTTTTCCGGATACCCCGACGCCGATGATCATTTCCCCGAGGCCTGCGGTGCGGACGGCGGCGCGCAGGGTGTCGAGGCGTTGGCGGCAGCGGTCGATGTTGTTGTCGTTCGCACGGAGGAATGAGCCGACGTCATGCACCTTGAACACCAGCCGGTCATCCACGCGCAAGTAGCTGGGGTGTTTCATGGCCTCGACCCAGACGCGGATGCACTGGGCCCATTGTTCATCGTTGTCGGCGGAGAAGCGCAGGGGGTTGCAGTATTCGACGAAAAATTTCATCCGATGCGCTTCGGGCGACGCGATGAATTGTTCCAAACCGCGGTTGAGCTTGGGGGCGTTCTTGGCTTCCTCGCCATCAGGCTTGGCAAAATACCAAAGGATGGCGAAGAAATCCACGCCGTGGCCGGACGCGGCGATGATCTCGCGATTCATGGTGGCCTGCTCGTTGTATTCGCCCAAGATCGGAACGCGTTCCGGATATTCCAAGCGCCAGTCGGATTGGCCGATTTTCCAGCCCTGGCCGTGCCATTTGTTGGGAAGTTCCGGCCACCAGCCGGCGAAGTAGTTCACTCCGACGAGGATCCCCTTTTCGCAAGCTGGGGGAGCCGACCGTTCCGCCAGATCCGCGGGTGTCGCCCTTGCCATCAGACAGCCGATTACGAATGCCACAATCAACGCGGACGGTCTGCGATTCCTCATCTTGTCATGCCCAGGGTTTGTCATCTTCATCGTGGCTCTTTGTCAGGGAATTTGCGGGCAATCATTTTTCCTTGGCCACTACGGCGAGCCAGTCGTTGGCAGCGGGGGCTTCCAGTTTTTCCATTTTGCCACCTGAGATTTTCCCGGCGGTCGCGAGCGGACCACCCGTGCGCGGGTTGAACCAGCTTACGGTGAACCCGTCTTGTTCCTCGGAGAGATCGAGATCGCAAGTGCCTCCATTGGGAAGATAGACAAGGTAGATTTCGCCGGGTTTGGCGAGGCAGTAGCGGGAGTTGTCGTTGCTTTTGTTGCCGATGAGGGCGTTGGCGTTGGTCATCTCGTGAAAGGGGATTTTTTCCTTGTGGAAGAAATCGAGGGCGATGCGGCAGTAGTCCCAGCTTTGGTCGCGGCTGCGGAGGTCTTGGCAAACGAGGTCGTTTTGCGGGAGCGCGTAGCCGAAGTAGTATTCCACGCCTGCGCCGCCGGCCATGAGTGTGCCCCAGAGGGTGTGTTTGCGGACGTCGTGGGCGGTGTAGGATTTTGTTTTGATATCGCCGACAGCGGCGTTCTCGTTTTTTT
>Ga0075157_10002116_pt1 | contig 11715 bp, 8 predicted proteins | sample JI81BgreenDNA_FD_70967 | JGI IMG/M metagenome (GOLD analysis project Ga0075157, IMG submission 70967) | Wastewater effluent complex algal communities from Wisconsin, to seasonally profile nutrient transformation and Carbon sequestration -... | ecosystem: Engineered > WWTP > Effluent > Algae...
TTTCAAAAAAATAGCAATAAATTTCTTTTTTTCTTAAAAAAAATGTAATATAGTGGCTTGAAACTTAGTAAAATCACTCATATCACAAAATATTCGAATTATGAAGAAATTATCTTTACTCATTTTAATGATTACTTTCTGTGGATTTGGAGCAATGGCACAAAATACAGCGGCTACTCCTGAGCAACGTGCTACCATGATGACAGAAAAAATGAATAAACAAGCTAATTTTACAGCAGAACAAAAAGCTCAAGTTCAGAACATTAACTTAGAAGCTGCTCAAAAATTACAAGTTGTTCGCCAGGAAGCTCAAGCTGGTACTATTTCTCCAGCAACTGCTAAAGAACGCAGACAAACAATCAATCAAGAAAGAGAAAATAAAATTGTAGCGATTCTTACTCCTGAACAAAGAACAAAATATAACAGAATGCAGTCTAGAAGAAGTGCAAACTCTAGCAACGCAAATCTACCAAATACACTAAAATCTAAATAATTATAAAATAAAAGCATAAAAAAACCTCCTAATGAATTGGGAGGTTTTTTTATGAAAAAAATAATTGGTACACAAAAAAATTACGGAGTAAACATTTTATTTTGCTAATGTATTGATTAGATACTTAAAAGTAATATTTTTACAAAAACATAAATTCTACTAACATGGCAAAGAAAGAAAAAGAAACCAATATCCCTGTTGATATGAAAGGTAAATTGGATGTACTTAAAAGTACAATGGAAAAAATAGATAAAGATTATGGGAAGGGGACTGTAATGAAATTAAGTGATAATAAGGTAGTAGATGTAGAAATCATTTCAACAGGTTCTATTGGTGTAGATTTGGCTTTAGGTGTAGGAGGTTTGCCCAAAGGTAGAATTGTTGAAATATTTGGACCTGAATCTTCTGGTAAAACAACATTGGCTATTCATACGATTATCCAATGCCAAAAAGCAGGTGGTATAGCAGCTTTCATTGATGCTGAACATGCTTTTGACCGTTCTTATGCAGAAAAATTAGGTATGGATCCTGAGAAAGTAGTTGTTTCTCAGCCTGATAGTGGAGAACAAGCTCTTGAAATAGCTGAACAATTAATACGTTCTGGAGCAATTGATATTGTGGTGATTGACTCTGTGGCTGCCCTTGTTCCTAAAGCCGAAATAGATGGAGATATGGGAGATAGTAAAATGGGTTTACATGCTCGTTTGATGTCCCAAGCTATGCGTAAACTAACGAGTGTAGTAAATAAAACAAATTGTTGTTGTATTTTTATTAACCAATTACGTGATAAAATTGGTGTAATGTTTGGTAGCCCTGAAACAACAACGGGTGGTAATGCCCTAAAATATTATGCATCAGTTCGTATTGATATTCGTCGTATTGGTCAAATTAAAAACGGAGATGACATTTTAGGTAACCGCACACGTGTAAAAATCGTGAAAAATAAAGTTGCACCTCCTTTCAAACAAGTAGAGTTTGATATTATGTATGGAAGAGGTATTTCTAAAATTGGTGAAATTGTTGATTTGGGTGTAGAATTGAATGTAATTAAAAAATCAGGGGCTAATTTCTACTACAATGATACCAAACTGGCTTTGGGTAGAGATAAACTCGTGAAAGCCTTAGAAGATAATCCTGATTTGGTAGAAGAATTAGACAAAAAAATCCGTGATTTGATTGCGTCTGGTGCAAGTATTCAAGAAATTCCTGCTGAAGAACAAGAAGAAGCTGTAAAAGATGAAAAAGAAGAGTTGGTAGAAGAATAGTAGTAACAACTTCCTATGAAATAAATCGTAACTGGTTCGCTGGTTACGATTTATTTTTTTATCTTTTGCCCAAAAAACAACTAATCTGAAATATAAAATGAAATCAGTCATACTGAATGGGAATCAACTGGACATTCAATCTGTAGTACAAATAGCTCTCAATGAAGCAAAAGTAGAAATACAACCCAAAACCTATCAGAATATAGAAAAAAGCCGAAAATATATTGAGAAACAAGTAAAGGATAAAAAAATTATTTATGGAGTAACGACAGGTTTTGGTGCAAATGCTTCTAAAGTGATAGATAACTACGATACAGCCAAAGAGTTACAAAGAAATCTACTGATTTCACATGCTTGTGGGATAGGAAAACCCTTCGAAAAAGAGATTGTAAGAGCCATTATGCTGATTAGGCTCAACACGCTATTAGCGGGTTTCTCAGGTGTTAAAAAAGAAACAGTATCCTTATTATTAGAGCTTATCAATCAAAATATACATCCTGTTATTCCTTCACAAGGATCTGTTGGAGCCAGTGGCGATTTGTGTCCACTTGCTCACATGGCAATTGTGTTGATAGGTGAAGGCTATGCAGAAGTCGATGGAAATATTCTTTCAAGTAAAGAAGCTCTAAAAAAACGAAAATTGAAGCCAATTACACTCGAACACAAAGAAGGTATAGCTTTACTAAATGGAACAAGTGTAATGGCTGCTTTGGGTGCTTTAGGAGTTTATCAGGCAAAAGAATTATTGTATAAATCTCTCAAAGCTTCTTGTATGGCTTTTGAAGCTCTTGGAGCTAGAAAACAAGCATTTGATGAACGTTTACATAAAGCCAGAAAACATGAACATCAAGAAAAAATTGCTACATGGGTAAGAGACTTTACCAAAGGCTCAAACTTGATAGGAATAGAATCTAATGAATTAGCAGAAAAAGTATTACAAAAGGTAGAACATCACCTGACTGCTCATCAAAAAACAGAATTAAAAAATTATATAGAGATTACACCACATCAAATAGCCGTATTACATCCATATCTACCTGATGAAAATCAGAAAATGAGTTGGCAACGCTTGAGTGCTATTTTAAAATTTGCGGAAAAGAAAATTACGCCACAAGACTCGTACTCTGTTCGTTGTACACCACAAGTATTGGGTGCTAGTTTACAGGCTATTAGCCATACAGAAAGTATTATCTCCAATGAGTTAAATGCAGCAGTAGATAATCCTCTTATATTTGTGGATGATGATGTGGTAATTTCAGGAGGGAATTTCCATGGGCAACCTTTGGCTTTGGCTTTGGATTACTTAAAATTAGCTGTTGCCGAAATGGGTAATCTGTTTGAAAGACAGATTAATAAAATGACTGATGAAGCCACCAATGATTGCTTGCCAGCATTTCTGGCAGCAGATACATCAGGATTGCATTCGGGTTTAATGATTCCTCAGTATGCTGCCGCTTCACTTGTCTCAGAAAATAAGGTATTGGTACACCCTGCCTCAGCAGATTCTATTCCTACTTGTGCCAACCAAGAAGACCATGTCAGTATGGGGACAATTGCAGGCAGACAAGCCCTAGAAATGATTGAAAATGTAAGAAAAATTACAGCAATACTAATGCTCACTGCTCATCAGGCTTTGCATTTAAGAAAATTACAATTAGAACAAATTGATTATAAAATTAAATTAGGAAAAGAAACAAAAGACTTACACAAGAAATTAGATAAGCTAATAGGTTTTATTCATCAAGATAGATTCTTACACGATGATATTCAAGCTATTTTAAAAAATTGGCAAGAACTTTAATATACAAAGCTAAATTCAACCAAAATATAAATTCATAAAAAATAAAAGTGTTTTATGACACCCAATGTAAGCAAGAGTCCTTCAGAGAAAGGCTATTACGGAAATTTTGGAGGAGCATACATTCCTGAAATGTTGTTTCCGAATGTAGAAGAATTGGAAAATTCGTATCTACAAATCATCAATTCTGAAGATTTTCAAAAGGAATATTGGCAACTTTTAAAAGATTATGTAGGCAGACCATCTCCTTTATACTTTGCAAAAAGGTTATCAGAAAAATACAATACAAATATTTATTTAAAAAGGGAAGATTTAAACCATACAGGTTCACATAAAATTAATAATACCATTGGGCAAATTCTGCTGGCTAAACATTTAGGTAAAAAAAGAATTATCGCTGAAACAGGGGCAGGACAACATGGAGTAGCCACAGCTACAGTTTGTGCTTTAATGGGTTTGGAATGTATTGTCTATATGGGAGAAGTAGATATTGAACGTCAACGCCCCAATGTAGAAAGAATGAAATTACTTGGAGCAACTGTACGCCCTGCAACAAGTGGTAGCAAAACGCTGAAAGACGCTACTAATGAGGCTATTAGAGATTGGATTAATAACCCTGTGGATACTCATTATATTATTGGTTCGGTTGTAGGACCTCATCCATATCCCGATATGGTAGCTCGCTTTCAAGCTGTTATCTCTGAAGAAATTAAAAAACAATTACAAGAGAAAATAGGCAGAGATTATCCTGACTATGTATTGGCTTGTGTGGGTGGAGGTAGCAATGCAGCAGGTACTTTTTACCACTTTATTGAAAATCCTAAAGTTCGTTTGATAGCACTTGAAGCTGGTGGGCAAGGAGTAAATACAGGTAAATCGGCAGCTACAACTGCACTTGGTAAAATGGGTATTATACATGGTAGCAAAACCCTTCTCATGCAAACCAAAGACGGGCAGATAATTGAGCCATATTCTATCTCAGCTGGTTTAGACTACCCTGGGGTAGGTCCCATTCATGCTTATCTTTTTGATAGTAGAAGAGGAGAATATCACGCAGTAACAGATGAAGAAGCCATGCAAGCTGGCTTTATGGTAAGTAAGATAGAAGGAATTATTCCTGCTATTGAGACAGCTCATGCATTTGCATATCTCGAAAAATTAAATGCAAAACCTGATGAAGTAGTGGTTGTGTGTCTTTCTGGACGTGGAGACAAAGACTTAGCCACCTACATCAAATGGCAAGAAGGTACTTATAAAGGACACGAATAAAAAAAGGCTCTAATTTTAGAGCCTTTTTGTTTGGTAATCAATGTTTTTTATACGGCGAAACTTTCACCACAACCACAGGTACGTGAAGCATTCGGATTGACAAATTGAAAGCCTTTGCCATTCAATCCATCAGAAAAGTCTAAAGTTGTACCTAACAAATACAACAAACTTTTTTTATCAACCAATATTTTGATGCCTTTGTCTTCAAAAACCTCATCATTGTTTTGAATATTTGTATCAAAAATAAGGTCATACATCAATCCTGAGCAACCTCCACCTTTTACAGCTACACGAATATTGTGATTGTCTGAGAATCCATCATTTTGTCGGATTTCGACAATTTTATCTTTTGCTTTATCAGTTACACTAATCATATTTCTTAGGCGTTTTTGTGGAAAACTAATTTTTTTTCAAAAAAGTTTCAGAATATAATAGTTTTACTTGATTAATCCATCTGTTTGCTTGGGATTCATCTGAATGGTAGTGACAATTTTTTGATTTTTATTTTTAGCATTTTTCAGAAAAAGTAACTCTTCTAACTCTCCCAATCGCCAGTTTTCTACCATATTCGCATAGTACAAACTACCAGGGTTGCCCGATTGCCCACCAGGGTATATACCATAAGCTCTAGGGCTATTTGCTCCCAACATGACTACCATTCGCCATGAGGGTCCATGTGAATCGCTGGTGGCATTGACTGTTCTTGAACTACCTGATGTCATTAAATTCGATAAACCTAAATTAGGAATGAGTAAATGGTCTAAATGAAATCCCTTATGTTTTCCCCAAAACCAATTTTCATCATTCCCTTTGTGCTTCTCTTGGAGTTTTGTAATGGCTTTGTCAAAACTATGATTAATTAAATTTTTTAAAGTTTCTTTTTGAGAGGTACTGATATCATCAACCCATCTGCTTGCAGTATCTTTTAATAATATTCTAAGCGTTTGATCTGTATTAGGATAATTAGGAATATAGCCTAACTCGTCTTGCCAAAGAGCAGTTCTAAACTCTACAAACCAAGTTTCAAAACAAGTAGCTCCCTGTGAATCAGACTGATATAAATAATTCCATTTCTTTAAAATCTGATATACTTTTTGAGCATCTCCTTTCAATTGTGTGGTATCTAATCCGTTCAATAATTTTGGAAGAGCTTCACGAGCATGAACACCCAAAACATCATTTTGTAATTCTCTGATATTTTCGTATTTGATACGAGTCATTAGGTTGAGTTTTTCGTTGATACGAATGGCTCGTTCGGGAGAAATAAAATCGTACCCTACATAATAGGGATAGGTAGTTGTATCTGTAATAAGCTGATTTGCAGAGGCTACAAATTGTTGTTCGGGGTTTAAAACTTTAGGGTTCTGATTAAAGGGAATGCGTTCTTTATATTCAAAATTTGAAGAAGAACCATCCAAGATATATTTACCCTGTCCACTCCAACGCATAGGTATTCTTCCTGCAATGTACATGGCAATATTTTTATCGGCATCTGCATAAGCGAAAGCGAGTGAAGGGCAGCTAAATGAAGCAAAAGAATTTATAAAATCATCATACTTAGAAGCTCTGTTAAGCTTATAAAATGTCATAATTTCATTAGAGGTACTATCTGCCCCTACCCAGTACATGGCATGTTGGTATGGTACAGTTATATTATATAAATCGTTGGGTTTATTAGGATAAAGTTTTGCTGGTGTTTCCAATACTACAGGTCCATGATGCGTATATCGAATATACTCAAGAATATCTTTACCTCCTTTTACCTTGATAACTTCTTTATGAGTTAAAGTTTTTTTCCAAACTCCATCATGAAAATATTCATCTAATTTTTCATCTTTAAATTTGATTTGATAAAAATCTAAACCATCTGTATAAGCACTTGTAATGCCCCAAGCAATTTTTTCGTTGAAGCCTATTACTACAGTTGGTGTACCAGGTAGTGAAACACCATATACATTTACATTTGGGCTAACAAGCTGAATTTCATACCAAATAGAAGGTAGTTTTAAACTCAAATGAGGGTCGCTTGCTAAAATAGGAAAACCTGTCTCTGTTTTTTTTGCACCAATAGCCCAATTATTACTTCCTTTACTTTTTTCTTCTTTGGGCTTATATTTTTCATTTAAAATTTTTTGAGTTTCTTCAAGATTTCTGGCAATAGTTCTGCTAATAGAATCATAACCTTTGGGTTGCCCTAACTTTTTTGCAGGTTTAAAGTCTATAGGGCTTTTGGTAGGTATAACAGGCTGTACTCTGAAAGGATTATGTGTATATAAACTATCAGTTGTAGTTTCTCCATACTTTGCCATAGCAAGTGTATTGGCAAAATCATCATTACCTGATACAGAAAGATCATAAGCAATGTATTTGAGCAACAAAACTGTTTTTAAGGAAGTCCATTCTTCAGGAGTATAATTTAAAACTTTATACTCTAAGGGTAATTCGTGTGGTGAAAGCGATTTGATGTAAGCATTGACACCTTTGGTATAAGCATTGAGTACAGAAGCAGATGTAGAATCTTTTAAGATATAATCTAATGTTTTCTGGGCACTTCTCAGTAAACCCATTCTTCTTTGAGAACGATCAACTTCAATAGTTCTCTCACCAACAAATTCTGACAATCTTCCTGCTGCAAAATGAGTAAGAAACTCCATTTGCCATAAACGGTAAGAAGCTGTTACATAGCCTTGTGCAAAATATAAATCATGGTCGTTTTCAGCAAAAATATGAGGAACTAATCTCTGATCTAAAATGATTTCTACCTTACTTTTTAAACCTACAATGTCTAAATCTATTTTACTTTTTAAATTTTTGGGTTCGGCATTTACCCAAAAACCATTAAAAGGGTCTAAAAATACACCAATAGGAGGTGCAGATGCCAAACTTTCAGGGATATAGCCTTTGATAAGTGGAGTTTCAGAAAGTTTATTTTGGAGAATATACACCAAAACAATACTGATGATAGACAAAAATACAGCTCTGAATATTTTCATGAAAAAGAATTTTAGTAGTATTTTGTTCGTTATTTAGCTCAAAAATAAGATTTTTATTTTTTTTTGAAAAAAAATAAAAAAAAATGCAACATTTTTTTCTCGTTTAGCGTATATATAATTGCATAGTGTTCAATTTTTGTTTAACTGGAAAGGGGCTTCAATATTTGAAGCCCTTTTTTAATGAAACATAAAAAAAGAGGTACAAATTGCACCTCTTTCTGTTTATTTTTTAGGCTCTTCTTTTGTTTCTTCTTTCTTGTCATCATCTCCAGTTACTTTATTCCAAAGACCAGAAACAAAACCTTTAGCTTTATCAAATGCTTCTCCAGCATCTTCAGCTAAATCTCCTAGTTTTTCTTTAGCACCCTCAGCAAAATCTCCTAATTTCTCTTTCGCTCCACCAGCCCAATCTCCTAACTTATCCATGAAACCCTCTTCACTAGCTTGTGCTTTGAAAACTTCTAATGCTTTTTTAGCTTGTTCTTCTGATAAACCAGCTTCAACTAATTTTTTTGATAATTCTTCCATGACGTTTAGAGTTTAAATTTCCCTAAAACTACAAAAAAAAAGAAAACTACAATCATCTTTTTAATTTTTTGTATTTTGCAAACCTAAAAAACAGATCACAAACATTTAAGAACGTAGATATGAAAATTTCTTGCAACTGGCTCAAAGATATTATTGATATAGCTCAAAATCCTGAAGAAGTAGGTGCTAGGCTCACACAAGCAGGTTTGGAGGTAGAAGGAATAGACAAAGTATTTTTATGTAGCGGAAAAAAAATAGAAAATGCTTTGGAGGGTTTAGTAATAGGAGAAGTGCTTACCTGTGAGAAGCACCCCAATGCAGATAAACTATCTAAAACAACTGTAGATATTGGTGCTGGTGTTGTTCCGATTGTGTGTGGAGCAAGTAATGTAGCAGCAGGTCAGAAAGTTGTGGTAGCTACTGTGGGTGCTACTTTGTATCCAGTTACTGGAGAGCCTTTCACAATTAAAAAGGCAAAAATAAGAGGGGAAGAATCTGAAGGGATGATTTGTGCTGAAGACGAAATAGGTTTAGGAACATCTCACGAGGGTATAATGGTACTGGAAACTACCTTAGCAAATGGTACACCAGCCAAAGAATATTTTAAAGTAGAAGAAGACTATATTATCGAAATTGGGCTTACCCCAAACAGGGTAGATGCTGCTTCGCATTTGGGTGTAGCAAGAGACTTAAAAGTTTTATTTAGTAAAGAACTTAAAACAATTGCTCAACAGAGTATTGAAGTTTCTCAAAATTGTCCCATCAAAGTAGAAATAAAGGATACAGAAGCTTGCCCTCGCTACGCAGGCTTACTTATTGAAAACGTAAAAGTACAAGATTCTCCCGATTGGCTGAAAAATAGAATAAAAGCAATAGGCTTAAATCCAATCAATAATATAGTAGATGCCACAAACTATGTATTGCATCATTTGGGGCAACCTTTGCATGCTTTTGATGCTGATAAAATTGCAGGAAAAACGATTATTGTCAAAAAAGTGACAAAAGATACTCCTTTTGTTACACTTGATAGTACAGAACGCAAGCTTTCTGAAAACGATTTGATGATTTGCGATGCTGAAAAACCTCTTGCTATTGCGGGTGTTTTTGGTGGTCTAGATTCTGGTGTTACAATCACAACCCAAAATATTTTCATTGAAAGTGCTTATTTTCACCCTGATAGTGTTCGTAAAACTTCACAGTTTCATGGTTTAAAAACAGATGCTTCTTTCCGTTTTGAACGTGGAACAGACCCCAATATGCCTGTTACGGCTCTTAAAGTGATAGCCAAAATTATTTTAGACATTGCTGGAGGGGAAATAAAGTATAGTATTACAGATACATATCCAAAACCTATAGAAGATTTCAAAATCAAGGTTTTATATAAAAATATTGATAGACTTATTGGTAAAAAACTTGAAAAAAGTTTTATCAAAAATACTTTGGCTGGCTTAGAAATCAAAATTTTGGAAGAAACGGAAGATACTTTAATGTTACAAGTTCCACCTTATAGAGTAGATGTTCAGAGAGAAGCAGATGTTGTGGAAGAAATTTTGAGAATTTATGGCTTCAATAATATTGAAATTTCAGATAATTTGAGTAGTTCATTTATTGCTTCATTTCCTAAAATAGATAAATATCAATTACAAAACCTAGTAAATGAGGTACTTACAAGTAATGGATTTTATGAAACTATTACAAATTCTCTCACAAAACCTGCTTATGCACAGACATTAAAGCATTTAGATGAAAATAAAAATGTTGTGATTTTGAATAAACTGAGTGAAGAGCTAGAAGTTTTGCGTCAGAGTCTTATTTTCTCAGGTTTGGAAGTGCTTTCATATAATATTAATCGTAAACAAAAAGACCTTAAAATATTTGAATTCGGAAAAGTTTATCATAAAAAAGGCTCAGAAGGTTCTGTAACAGATAAATATGGCGAAAAAACTTATTTAAGTATTTTTGTAGCTGGCAATACTCATACGGAAACGTGGCAAGAAAACTCTAAAAAAGCAGAATTTCACTTTATAGCAGGTATCGTGGATAAAGTGTTGAGAAAACTTCGTGTAAAGAGTTTTAAAACGGAATCAGCCAATCCACAGACATTTGCTTATGGACTGAATTACTCCCACAAAGGACATGTTTTTGCTCAAATAGGGGAGTTACAACCTTATATTACTAAGTTTGCAGATCTAAAGGGGAGTGTATTGTATGCAGAACTGGACTGGGATTGGCTTGTTGCTCAATATCAATCAGAAAATGCTTATCAGGAAATTTCTAAATTCCCTGAGGTACGCCGAGATTTATCGCTTATCCTAGATAAATCCGTTACTTACCAAGTAATTGAACAAAAAGCATTTGAACTAGAGAAAAAACTGTTAAAACGTTTGAACGCATTCAGTGTTTATGAAGGTGAGCAAATAGGTGAGGGTAAAAAATCGTATGCGATTAGCTTTTTCTTACAAGATGATAGTCAGACACTTACTGATAATCAAATTGATAAAACTATGCAGAAACTGATGGAAGGATTTAAAAAAGATTTTGGGGCTGTGATTAGAGACTAAATTTTGAAAATTTTATATTACATAAAAGCCTTTATAACAATATGTTGTAAAGGTTTTTTGATTTAAAAAATAACTCAAGAAACATTACTGCTCAAAAAATGGTTTAAAGAAAAGCAACCAGTCCAACAAAACTTATGAATCAACTATTAGGATTACGTACTCTCAAAGACTTAAAAAATGCAGGCTACCAAAGCCGTAGCATCAAAGAAGAGTTAAGAGAAAACCTTATTAAAAAACTAAGAAATAAAGAAAATGTATTTGAGGGTATTTGGGGATACGAAGAAACTGTAATTCCTGATATAGAAAGAGCTATTCTCTCCAAACATCATATTAATCTTCTCGGGCTTCGTGGGCAGGCTAAAACTCGTATTGCAAGATTGATGGTCGAACTTTTGGATGAATATATTCCAGTTGTAGAAGGTTCTGAACTTAATGATGACCCTTTTCTGCCTCTTTCTCGTTATGCAATAGACTTAATAGCAGAAAAAGGAGATGAAACGCCCATTACTTGGTTACATAGAAATGATCGTTATACAGAAAAACTAGCAACTCCTGATGTATCCGTTGCCGATTTGATTGGTGATGTTGATCCTATCAAGGCAGCAAGCCTTAAATTGCCTTACTCAGATGAAAGAGTAATTCACTTTGGGCTGATACCACGCTCGCATCGTTGTATTTTTGTAATCAATGAACTCCCTGATTTACAAGCTCGTATTCAGGTTTCTTTATTCAATATCTTACAAGAAGGTGATATTCAGATTCGTGGATTTAAACTTCGTTTACCTCTTGATATTCAGTTTGTATTTAC
>Ga0075157_10002117_pt1 | contig 11708 bp, 11 predicted proteins | sample JI81BgreenDNA_FD_70967 | JGI IMG/M metagenome (GOLD analysis project Ga0075157, IMG submission 70967) | Wastewater effluent complex algal communities from Wisconsin, to seasonally profile nutrient transformation and Carbon sequestration -... | ecosystem: Engineered > WWTP > Effluent > Algae...
GGAAAGAAACTCCCACAAGAGTTGATGCCAGTACGTTAAGATAATTGTTTATTAAAACGTATATCTTACGCTAAGACCTCCATCCATATAAAAATAGTTGCCTCCAAAAAAGTCAACGAATGGTTTAATGTCCATACTAATATTGATAGGTGCTTTATTTAGTTTGAAGTCTAATCCAAGGATTCCGTCGACACCTACCACAGTTGAGGCGGTATAGATTCTATTGTCATTATAGTAATATCTGCCACCATCTTGGAAAAATCCGAGGTGACCTCCAAAACCATAAAATATTTTTGCACTACCAGCTCCACCTAATGGTGCATGCTTTTCGTAAAGGCCTGTTACCACTACACTTTGTCTGCCTAAACTAACTATTCCTTCTAAAGCCGTTGTTGGATTAGTGAAATGCTTCAAAGTTAGTCCACTGGTTAATCCGCCAAATCTTAAACCTAAGCCGGTTTTGTAAGACTGTGCATTCGTAGTAGAATATATGCTAACAGCACATAAAATGATTGCTACAATTAAAATGTTCTTTTTCATAATTTTTTTTTCTAGTAATGCATGCAAGGTTGGCCATTTTATTTGATTAGATATTATACTATTTGTCTTATTCATTACATCATTCACATGTTTATTTTTTTCTGTGATTTTTGTAATTAACAGTATCAATTGTGTAATTAGTTCGCTTTTTAAAATTTGAAAATTTGGGTAATTAATTTTTCAAAATATGAAAAGCACTTTTACATTTTTACCGAAAAGACTAAAGGCACTCTTTAGTCCGACCATAACATTATTGATGGTCTTCTTATTATTTAGTATGGGTTCTGTTCCCGGAAAAACAATTCTTGGAAACAATGCCTCTAAAAATTATCAAGTAACCATGTTTGGGACTACTAAATCAGGTGAAATAATCAAAAGAGAGAGTTCAGTTAGTGTAGCTAAGTCTGAAAGTTTGAAACAAGAAGGATTACGTTACAGCATATTGTTTGATTTTGATAAATCAGATGCAATAGCAGCGTATGAAAAATTTCTTACTGAAGTTGTAGCACCTTTGATTCCTGATAATGGAACTGCCATTATTCACGGTCATACAGATATCATTGGTGACGATAAATACAATCACCAGTTGTCTCATAATAGAGCAGAAACAACTAAAATAATTTTGGAGCGTGCCACCAATCGTTTGGGTAAACGCGACGTTAAATTTGAAGTGTATGGCTTTGGTGCAGAAGTTGCCAATGCGCCCTTTGAAAATAAATATCCAGAAGAGCGATTTTATAATAGAACAGTTATCATAGATATTATCCCAGCTAATTAAAGATTGTTTAGTACAGTTTGTTGATTGAGGCACCCTTGTTACATTTGTAGCAAGGGTTTTTTATTTAGCTTCTCTTGATTAGCTTAATGATTTCATACCAAAGTACAGATATACTTCCTGCAGCAAAACAAATGGCTAATTCACTAATACTAATTGATTTGAAGTCAAAAAAATCTGCAAAGGGTGCTATATAAATTAGCGAGAGTAATAATAAGAGGGTAATTAAAATCATCCAAATTACAAGGTTGTTTTTATAGCGGATGGTAGTAAATATTGAAAAATAGAAGGATCTATTCTCTAGGGTTAAAAAAATATTCGCAAATACTAAACAACAAAATACCATGGTTCTAGTAGTATTTAAGTCGAAACCATTGCTAACAGCATATTGGTAAGTGTATAATGTACCAACGGTAATTGCTAATCCTTGTACAATACTAGTTGCAAGTTCTTTCCAGCTAAAAAAGGTACTGGTAAACGGTCTTGGTAACTGTGTCATCGAATTCTTTTCGATGGGTTCATTTTCATAAATGATAGAGCAGGTTGGTCCCATAATTAATTCAAGGAAAATGACGTGTACGGGTGTAAAAATATTGGGGTAAATCCAGCCTAACGCAAGGGGAATAAATACAGTAAGCACAATTGGAATGTGAATAGAAATGATATATTGAATTGCTTTTTTTAAGTTGGTATATATTTTCCTACCCATTGCCACTGCATCTACCATTTTAGCAAGGTCGTCGTCAATTAAAATAAGCGATGCTGCTTGCTTCGCTATTTCTGTTCCTTTTTTTCCCATCGCAATTCCAATATGAGCTGCTTTTAATGCAGGCCCATCGTTTACACCGTCACCAGTCATGGCAACAATTTCATTATTGCTTTTTAATGCATTGATAATTTTAAGTTTGGCTTCAGGGAACATACGGGTGAATATAGTTGTGTCTGCAACCCTGACTTTTAAATCTTGATCAGAAAGCAACATCAATTCTTCCCCACTAATTTGTTTTTCTGCCCCTTTGAATCCTATTTTATTGGCAACAGTAGTGGTAGTCGCTGCATTGTCTCCGGTAATTATTTTAACTTGTATCCCTGCTTTATAAAACTGGGATAATACATTCTTCATGTTTTCTTTTGGTGGGTCATAAAATGCAATTACCCCCAATAAATTGAAAATAAAATCTTGTTGTTTTGACGGAAAATCAGTTCCAGAAAACAGCGCTTCTCCAACAGCTAATACCCTAAATCCTGTGGCAGTAAGTTCGTTAATGGCTTTTTGTGTAGCTAATCTAGTTTCACTATTTGCATTAGAACAAGAAAGAATTGCTTCAGGAGCTCCTTTTGCAGCAATTATTCTTTGCCCAGTTTCATTTTCAAAAATATGCGTCATCATTGGAGGCCTTCCCTCTAAAGGATATTCATGTATCATTTTATAAAGAGGGCGTTCATCAATTAAATGATGCTCTTTATATAACTGATGCAGTGCCAATTCCATAGGGTCAAAAGGTATCGGTTCACTTGCCCACATAGCAATATTGACTAATGACTCATTTTCTTTTTGATTTTTTTTTATTTCTTCTGGAAAAAAGGTTTTTTGTAGTGTGGCATTGTAAATTGCTCCAATACTCATTTTATTCTCTGTAAGTGTGCCTGTTTTATCTGTGCAAATCACCGTTGCGCTTCCAAGTGTTTCAACGGTCTTCATTTGTTTTACCACAATCCCCATTTTCATTAATCGCCATGCGCCTAATGCCATAAACGTGGTAAAAGCGACAGGGATTTCTTCTGGTAAAATACTCATTGCAAGCGTAAGTGCTTGGAGCAAGCTGTTAAGTAAATTATTAGACTGTTTGAAGTTGATAAACCATACTATTAAAAAAACTATAGTGCCAATAATTGCCATGTTTTGAACAAATCGATTGATTTGTTTTTCTAAGGGTGTTTTTTCTTCTTCAATTGATTCTAAACTTTTTCCAATTTTACCCAACTTAGAGTCGTTACCAATTGCAGTTATTTCTGCAACTGCTAGGCCTGCTACTACGTAAGTACCTCTATAAATTTTGTTGTCACTGCTGTTGACAGTTTTACTTACTGAAAAGGTTTCACCCGTTAAAATAGATTCGTTTACAGAGAAATCATTGGATTGGACAATGGTCCCATCTGCTGAAACTGCACTGCCCTCTTCAACCAGTAGATAATCGCCTATGACTAGCTCATCTACATGAATGGATACTATTTCATGGTTTCGAATTACTTTGCAAAATGGCTGTGTGAAATCCTTTAATTTGTCAAGCGCCTGCCTGCTTCTAGCATCTTGGAATAGCGAAATAGTGGCAACCAAAATAATGGCAGCTGCCAAAAAAGAACCATCTCCAATATTACCCGTAATAAAATAAATTGCTGCTGCAATAAGTAATAAAATAACCATTGGTTCTTTAAAAATGCTTTTTAGCGCTTCTATAAATCCACTGGTTTTCTTGAAGGTTAATTGATTGTTGCCAAACTGATTTCTTGCATTTAGGACTTCCTGATCAGAAAGTCCTTTTATATTAAAGGGTGCTTCAGACATACTGCGGCTATTCATTCAAATATAATTCATCTGACATGAAATATACTTGAATGAACATAAATGATTTTATCGCAAGTGCTTACATTGGGCTCTTTCCTCTTATTACCCTTAATAAAATTGCAATGATGGCAATTACTAATAAAACATGGATGATTCCTCCGGTATGGTAACCGAAAAAACCAATCGCCCAGATTATAATTAAAATGACCGCAACAGTGTACAAAAGATTACTCATAATTTAAATTTTAAAAGTTGGGAAAATTATATTTCTCTATAGCTAGTCTAGCCATTAAATAACTAACGGTAGACTCTGCTCCTTGATTTAAGTTTACATAACTATCTTCTAATCCATCGTAGCAGCCTCCTGTACAAGGGTTGTATATGATTTCATTTAAGTGATTTCTACCCTGAAACCAATCAAAAGCTATTTTGATTTTTTGTTTATAAAAATCCGAATTGAATGCTTTATAAAAACTAATTAAAGAAAGAATGGTGTATGCAACATCGATAGGTTGTTCTCCTCCCACTAACTTATTGACGTTTGCGATATTTTTGTTGTGCCAGTTTTTGTTTGATACAACATGAATACCTGTTGAGTCAAAAGTTTGACTGATTAAAAAACGGAAACTATCTTTTGCTGTTTTTTTGAAGTGTTCATTTCCTGTTACCTTCCATGCACACAACATTGCTTCAGGTAAAAGGCTGTTTCCATAAGTTAAATAAGATTCATACCATTCCCATTTTGGTTTTGATTCGTGCAAATACATTTGATAAATTCGGTTGGCTAAAGTATCGATAGTGTCATAAGCTTGTTTATCAAATTCATGTTCAATGCTAAAGCTTAATCCTTTAACAATAAAGGCCATTGCCCTGGTAGAGTGAATAGAATTTAAATGGGGGATGGATTTTTTTAATATTGTTTTTGCTTTTTCAATAATATTTTTCGGGAGTATTTTTTCTAACCCAATAATATAGCCAATCGCCCAAATGGCCCTTCCGTTTGCGTCTTCTAAATTGCAGTTTAAATTATCATTGGTAAATTCTTGTTGCAGATTTACATAATTTAAAAAACTGCCATCCTCTTGTTGGCAAAACTGTATAAAATCTAAGTAAATTTCGAGTAAGTTTAAATATTCAAATTGCCGGGTATTTTCAAAAATCATTCCTACTGCAATGAGTGCTCTTGCATTATCGTCTATTGTATATCCCGACGATAAGTCTGGCTTATTCAAAATGGAAAATTGAATCATGCCAAATTTGGTTGTGAGCATTTTTAAATGACACAAATTAATTGGTGGTATGCTAAAATTTAAATGGAGTGGAGTTGATGCTGTTTGGTTAAAGATGGCAGCATGTTTTAGTGCACTATTTTCCCATGCTGTTGATGCTAGTTTATGAATCCCATTTAAGCTAAATTCTTCTCTTTTTTCATGATTTTCTAGTAAGGTGATAATTGCAGTTGAAAGTTGTTGACTATTGTTGAATTCAACAATAATTCCAGTGTTATTAGCCAGTACTTCTAAAGCATGGGGTATTGCAGTTGCGATGATAGGACAACCGCTGCTAATTGCATAAGAAAAAGTACCACTAACTGCCTGATTCGGATTATTTGAGGTAAACAAATATATATCTGTTAATTGAAGATGATCTAATAATTCAGGTAACTCTAGAAATCGGTTAATAAATAAAACGTGCTCTTCTAAATGAAGTGTCTTTATTTTTTCTTTGAGGGACTCTCTATATATTTCCCCTTCATTTTTAACTACTTCTGGGTGTGTGATGCCAATTATTAAAAATAAAACGGTTGGTTCTTTTTTTATAATTTGAACTAATGCATCTAAAGTAGTTTCAATACTTTTTCCTGAGTTCAGCAATCCAAAAGTTGATAGTATTTTTCTACCTAAAAAACCATACTTTCTTTTCAAAACGATTTTGTCGGTATGTTTAACTAAGTGAGTGCCATGACTAATTATATTAACTTTTGCTGACTCAATATGGTATTCTTCTATTAAAATAGTAGCAGCATGCTTTGTCATCACTATTGTCTTGATCGCTTTTGCCAATATTAATTGCATGTATTTCTTTTGTGTTTCATTGGGCTTCCCCAAAACAGTATGTAAGGCAATAATGATTGGTTTGTTGACTGATGTAAGAAAACTTTGAAAAGCCTGATCATTTCCGTGAAAGAATCCAAATTCATGCTGAACAATGATTAGCTGTATTTGATTATTGCTGTTGATTTGATTTGCTAGTTCAATATAATTTTCTAGGCTGCTGGTATTCAATTTATACTTTACTTCTTTCGCATAGGAATATTGAGCGTTCTTTTGCTCTAGTGCACATATTTGAATAGTAAAGGATTGATTAAATTTATTGTTTAATGAATTGTATAAGTCGTTAGCGTATGTGGCAATTCCACATTCTCTAGGGGGATAAGAGGTAATCATTACCAATATGGGTAATTCTTTTTTTGATGTGCCTTTTATTGCTTTTAGCAGTTTATAAGTATTGGGCGTTTTGATATGTATTAATGCTTCCATATTATTGTTGATATGTAAGGATTTCATTCGTTAATTCGTTTAAGCTGATTGAAGCACATCCTATTCTTTCATCAGCAGCACCATAATATATATATAGGATATCTTCTTCTACAATAGTGCCAGATGGGAAGCAAACATTGTTTACTGCACCCTTTTTTTCCCAAACTTCTATAGGTTGAAATAATGGGTAAGGGAGTCTGGCAATTTCTTTGTTTGGATTTTCTAATTCAAATAAGGCTGCGCAAGATGAATAAATATACCCTTCAATTTCATCATGAACGCCGTGGTAGATTATCAGCCAACCTGCAGGTGTTTTGATGGGAGGGCATCCGCCTCCAACATAGCTAATTTCATGAGCATGTTTAGGACTAATCATGATGCAGTCTTGAAAATGCATAAAATATTCAATCCAAAATGTTTTTGTTAAATCTGATAATTCTTTTACTCTAGTAATTAAAATATCAGGTTTAATCCGATGCATGAAGTATAAGTATCCATCAATTCTTTCAGGAAAAAAAATAAGGTTCTTGTCCCAAAGTAAAATATTGGGGTCTATTTGACCACGACTTTTCCAATAGCTATTATACCGTAGGTATTTTTCATTTATATCTTTTTTAGCTTCGGCTAGTTCACTGAATCTTGGATAGCTTAACTTAGGTACTATGATTCCTTTCTTATCGAATGATTTTAGATCCTTCGAAACAATTAATGCTCCGAGGGCATTAATGCCATCGTAAGCGGTATAGGTAAGCATGAATTCGTCTTCAATCTTAACTATTCTAGGATATTCCATTCCTACTTTTTCATAGGCTATTTCTGGTACAAGTATTGGCTCATCCATCCTAAAACCTACTTCTGTGGGACTATTTAATATGCAGTAGCCAATTGTAGACTTATTGCCTGTACTCACAGCCCGATAAAACATATGTATTATGCCATTGTGTTTAATAACCGCAGGGTTCAATACTCCGTCGCACTCAAATTCATTCACTCTTTTTCCAATGATGATTCCGTGTTTTATAACAGTTATCATATTTGGTCGTATCCGCTTTTAATAATCGTCTGAATGAGTTTGAATCGACCATTCGGAATAATGGTACTAGCTGAGTGAGCTGGGATCACTATGGCGTCACCTGTTTTTAGTAGCTGATGTTTGCCATCAATGATAATTTCTGCTTCCCCATCAATTAATTGGATGAATGTATCAAAAGGCGTTTTTTTCTCTGTTAGTCCTTCTCCACTGTCAAAGGACATAACACTAATATTTCCGGTTGATTTCCGTAGAATTGTTTTTATCACCACTGAGTTAGGTATGTATTCAATTATCTCAACTGTTATATAGACTTTAGATTTTTCTACTTCACTATTTTCTTTTTCACTCGATTTCGGTAGCATGCTATATGATTTTTGTAAAGTTTCATTTTTAAGTTCTCCCTTTTATTACAGTATTGATTAAATAAATTGTAAGTTTTACAGATTTTCTAAACTATCTCTCTTTTTGTTGGCCATTGATTTAAAAAACGAGGGCGTTAATCCTGTTATTTTTTTAAATTGATTCGATAAATGCGCAACACTGCTATAGTGTAGTTTCCATGCTATTTCTGTAAGGTTTAATTCATTGTAAATGATGAGCTCTTTGGCTCTTTCTATTTTGTGTAGAATGATAAATTGTTCTATGGTACTTCCTTGTATTTCAGAAAATAAATTAGATAAATAAGTGTAGTTGTAGCACAACTTATCACTTAGATAGGCTGAAAAATTCTTTTCAGGTTCATCTTCAGAGTAGTGAATCATTTCAATAATAATGCCTTTAATTTGGCTAATCAAAACGGCTTTTTTGTCGTCAATCAATTCGAGCCCGTAGGCTAACAGTCTAGTTTTGAATAATGCTACTTTTTCATGATCAACCGGTTGGGTCATTAGTACTTCACCTAAGTCAATTCTTTGGTAGGGTATTTCTAATTGTGTTAAAATTTCCTTTACCACTAATTTACATCTTAAGCTGACCATGTATTTTATGTATACTTTCATAAGAGGACACGGTTGTGTTAGTGCCTATTTTTAATTTCGGTTTAGAATGGTGATACTAAGCAAATGAGTATAATCCTGTTATTCTTTGTAGAACAAGGTAAAGGATAGAATTCGGTGGAGTAGAATACTTGTAAGGTAGACTAATAAACCTGTATTAGCTAATCTATATAGTGAAGTATTACTTATTTTTGATTTGATTTATTACTATTGTTAACTTTAGCCATATGTATTTTAGTGTAATACCCAAACAGCCACATCCATTCCTCTCTTATTTGAGAGTTGGAAGGCTATTATACTATTCTCTGGCTATTTTTTTACTTGAGTCTTGGTTTTATTGGGTTAAACTAAATGAAGCGTATACTTATTATTCAAATTGGATTATATTTTTCTGGGCTTGGAGCTTTATGTTTTCTTTCATTCATATTTTTTTGGTTTTAGCAGATGGCTGGAGTAGATACCAAAATTATAAACGAGCAAAAGACCAGTTTTTCATGCACGGCTTTAATCGTAGAATTGTAGATACCTATATTGGGTCTAAATGTCAACGTATGGCAGCTTTAGAAGCTGCCAAAGAACTAGGTATTGGCGAAGAAGTAAAAGCTTATTATGTTGCAAAAGGCGTTAAATGGTACCATTATGTTCCATATTTCATGATTAAGGACCCTTGGTTTGGGTTCAAAAAACATTTTTGGTCTCGTACTTTTCTCGAAGGCAATTACAAACCTAAATTCAATTATTCCGATTATCAACAACTAGTTTTACAGGCATGATTATTTCAGGAACCAATCTCAGTAAAGTATACGGTAAAAGAAAAGTTCTAGATGATGTGAGTATCGGTTGTGCTGCTGGAGAAATCTGTGGTTTATTAGGAGCCAATGGTGCTGGTAAAACCACTTTATTCAAAATTTTATTTGGCTTAATTACACCTGATTCAGGTCAAGTGGTATTACCCAACCAATCTGTTAAACCTATTGGTGGAATCATTGAAAAGCCTGCATTGTATGAATACCTAAATGCATACGATAATATTCATTTATTTGCCAGCATCCAAGGACTGCAATTAACCAAGCAAGAAATTAAAGCACATTTAATTAAAGTGGGATTGCCCACAGATAGGACTGATAAAGTAGAAAACTTTTCGATGGGGATGAAACAAAGACTAGGAATAGCCATTGCACTCTTGAATAATCCTGCATGCTTAGTATTAGATGAACCATTTACTGGATTAGATCCTTTGGGGGTTAGTTCTTTAAGAAGGTTGATTGCAGATTTAGCAGAAAAAGAAAAGTTGGCAATCATTCTTTCTTCACATATTATAGAGGAATTGAGTAAGCTTTGCCATACCTTGTTTGTATTGAAAGAGGGTAAATTGGTGAATGCAGGCCCAGCTCAACAATTGATTGCAGAAAACACCTATGTTTATAATATTTGCGCAGAGAATATTCGAAAGGCGTTATGTTTAAAGAACTATGATGTAGAATATAAAGGGAATTGTGCTATGGTCACCATTGCTGCTGCAGAAGTGCCTACTTTAATTGAGTTACTAGCTAAAGAACAAATTTATATAACTTCTTGTACTCCTGAATTGAGTATGGAAAAACTATTTGAAACCAATCGTTAATGCAATACCTCTTAAAGGCAGAAATATATAAACTTTTTAAGCAAAGTAAAACTTACTATGCTTTGGGGGCTCTCTTTTCTATTGAGCTTTTGATTTTATTTAGTGCTTATTATCAAGGTACCACCATCATCGATTTGCTTCTAGAGAACTTAAAACAGAAATTTTATTTTGAAGGAACTTTATTGAATGGAAACCTATTAATTTATTTGATTCTCAACACCCTTTGGTTTCATTTGCCCTTAATTCTTATGATAGTGGTATCTGGAACGTTAACATCAGAATACAAAGACAGAACGCTACAGACCATAATGCTTCAACCAGTAAGCAAATGGAAATATATATTCAGTAAATACTTGGTAGCAATTGGTTTTACTTTGTTGGTTGTTGGATTGTTGGCTGCTAGTTCATTTGGTTTGTCCTATGCTTTTTTTGGAAAAGGAGACTTAGTGGTCTACTTGAATGGCTTGAACTTTTTTGATGCAACTGATGCTATTAAACGCTTGCAATGGTCATTTTTATCTGGCGCTTTGTCGATGGTGTTTTTTTCTGTTGCAAGTTTAACCATTGCAATTCTTTTTAAAGAAGCTACGAAGACTTGGATTGTATCTGCCTTTTTTCTCATCCTTTCAAATATATTATTGAAAGTAGATTTTGGTGACAATTGGTTTAATCAACTGTTTTTTGCCAAACTAAATGATACCTGGCAGTACTTCTTTTATTATACCATTAATTGGCAACAAGTCATTTTTAATAGTGTACTAAGCTTTGCATATTGCATGCTTTTTATGGGGGCGGGTATATATTGGTTTCACAAAAAAGATATAGGGTAATGAAAAGGGCAGCAATTTTATTTATTTTTCAAATTTTATGGATGGGATTATCTGCACAAGAGATAGATGCAGATTTATTGAAAGTGAAAAGCAGACTAGATTCTATACTATCGTTTAGCACCCAATTGAAATTGGAAGTAGATATATCATTTATTAATATGCCCGTTAAGAAAGCACAGATGTATTATGCTAAAGGGAAAAAAGTGAAATTTTCATCAGATGACTTTGTAATGTTACCGAAGCGCGGATTGGATTTTTCATTGAACAGCTTATTGGAATATTCTTTTATAACAGTTGATAGGGGATTGGAGCAGCGAGGTGCCAAAATGTATAAGGCAATTAATATCATTCCTACTGATAAAAGGGCTGATTTTTCTATTGCCACTATATTAATTGACACCAAACTAAAAAGAGTGATGGAGTCTGAAATAAATACTAAGAAAGATGGGTCTTACGTATTAAGTTTTCAATACAATACTGATGCAAGAGTGTTGCCAGATAAAGTAACTGTGAATTTCGAGATTGAAAAAATTCGTATCCCAATAAACTTTATGGGAAAAGATACAGAACTCGATCGTAAAAAAATGAAAGCAGCAGGAACCAAAACAGGTGCTATTTATTTAACCATGAGTAATTACCAAATTAAATCTGTTTTATAATATTGATATTTGTAAATGGAATGCTTTAGTTCTGACGAAAAATTTAATCAGCTTTACTCCACTGAAATTTCGGCATTGGCTAGTAGACATTGGACACCATTAAGTGTTGCTAGAGAAGCAGCTGCTTTCTTAGCTGTTGGTGTAAA
>Ga0075157_10002118_pt1 | contig 11706 bp, 11 predicted proteins | sample JI81BgreenDNA_FD_70967 | JGI IMG/M metagenome (GOLD analysis project Ga0075157, IMG submission 70967) | Wastewater effluent complex algal communities from Wisconsin, to seasonally profile nutrient transformation and Carbon sequestration -... | ecosystem: Engineered > WWTP > Effluent > Algae...
CTACCGCTTCCGGGTGCCCTACGGGACGCTGCTGTGCGTTTCGGACAAGCCGCTGCACGGCGAGATCAAGCTGCCGGGGCAGGCGAACAAGTTCTATGAGGAAGCCATTGCGGCCCACTTGCAGATCGGCATTGTCGCCGTCTCGCGCCTGCGCGATGAAGGCGACCGCCTGCACAGCCGCAAGCTGCGCGCATTCAACGAACCGCCCTTCAGGTAAGGCCGGCGGCAGTGAACCGCCGTTCCGTCAAGGAACGGCGGTTCACTGATCATGGCCTAAAGGGCGTCTTCGCCTCCGGTCAGCTCGATTTCCTTGTTATCGGCGGTTTCGGCTACGATCTTGAGCAGGCTGCCGAGCTGCGTGGCCGACATGTTGTCGAACACCTTGATCACGAAATAGAGCACATCGCCGCGGATTTCCCAGCTGCCGATCTTGTTGGTGCTCGATTCCGCCATCAAGGCCAGCGCCTTGGCGCCATTGACGCCGCCGTCGCCTACACGGGCCGCGGGCGCAAACACTTCGCGAATGGTCAACCCGCTCACGGTCTGGGTCTGGCCGGAAACGAACGCCAGCTGCGTGCGGCCTTCGTCGGTGTAATTGAACACCAGTTTGTAATCGCCATCGCCATCGACTTCGTACTTGAGCCCTTCCTTGGCGAGCCGTTCCTCGACCACCGCGTCCTTGGCCGCTGCGGGTGCCGCAATCGCCAGTGCAAACCCGGTCAGTGCGAGGGCGGACAGCGGCAGGTGGTAACGAGTGGTCATTCAATTCTCCCCATCAGGCATATGCGATCCCGCGCCGTGATAGCAGATTCAAATCTGCCAAACTTGGAATATTTGGTCATGCGCCTGGCAAATTTGCCGTCATGCAACGGGCATGCGCAGGGTGACGCGCCGCCTGCGTTGGGCTAGCCTTGGGCAGTATCGGAATTCGGAGAGCGACCTTGTCCAGCCCCAGCCTTTCGCGCTCGATTGCGGGACGCCTCGCCATTATCACCGGTGCTGCCAGCGGCATGGGCCGCGCCACGGCAAAGCTGTTCGCGGCAGAGGGTGCGCTGGTTGCGCTGATCGACATCGATTTGGCCGCCTGCGAAGCCGTGGCGGCAGAGTGCGGCGGCGGCGCGCGGGCCTATTCGCTCGACGTTAGCGATGGCGAGGCCATCGCCCGCACCGTCGCCCAGATCGCCGCCGACTTCGGGCGGGTCGACATTTTGGTGAACAATGCAGGCGTATCGAGTTTCTGCGCCCTCGATGATCCCGCTTACGAGGATATCTGGCACCGCGCGCTCGGGGTGATGCTGACCGCCCACCAGCGCATGGTGCGCGCCGCCCTTCCCTATCTGCGTCAGAGCGATGCGCCCCGCATCGTCAATATTGCCTCAACCGAAGGCCTCGGCGCCACTCCGGGCGATACGCCCTATGTCGCTGCCAAGACCGGCGTGATCGGCCTGACGCGCGGGCTGGCGGTCGATCTTGGCCCTGAGGGCATGACAGTCAATTGCATCTGCCCCGGCCCGATCCGCACCGCGATGACCGACGCGGTGACCGAAGATCACAAGACCATCTTTGCCAAGCGCCGCACCGCGCTGCGCCGCTATGGGGAGCCGGAGGAGGTGGCGCACATCACGCTGTCATTGGTGCTGCCAGCGGCCAGTTACATTACCGGGGTCGCGATCCCGGTGGATGGCGGACTGATGGCGCGCAATGCGTGATGCTGCACATGCCTATGACGGCGCACCTGATAGGCAGGTCGTTGCGAGGTCATAGGCATGTGGCTGCTGGTTGGTTGCAAGGTGAGCGGCTGCTTCACGTGAAACATCGCCCGGTCGGGGCTACCCGCAGCGCTACCCCCGCCCCTTTGTCTTGGTCGCCCCGCCCTTGGCATTGGCGGCAATGAAATCGATGATCTGACCGGCAATATCCTTGCCGGTCGCGCTTTCGATCCCTTCGAGACCGGGGGAGGAATTGACCTCCATGATGACCGGCCCGTGATTGCTGCGCAGCATATCCACCCCGCACACATTCAGCCCCATGCGCTTGGCCGCGCGCACGGCAGTCGAGCGTTCCTCGGGGGTGATCTTGATCACCTGCGCGCTGCCGCCGCGGTGGAGGTTCGAGCGGAATTCATCGGGCGCTCCGGTGCGTTTCATCGCCGCCACCACCTTGCCGCCCACCACCAGCGCGCGGATATCCGTGCCGCCAGCTTCCTTGATGAACTCCTGCACCAGAATGTTGACGTTGGCCCCGCGAAACGCCTCGATCACCGACTTGGCGCTGCTCATCGTCTCGGCCAGCACCACGCCGATGCCCTGCGTGCCTTCGATAAGCTTGATGACGACTGGCGGACCCTTGACCGCACGGATAATTTCCTCCGCCTGCTTGGGGTCGTTAGCATAGGCGGTCAGCGGCAGGCCAAGGCCATGCTTGGCAAGTATCTGCAAGCTGCGAAGCTTGTCCCGGCTACGGCCGATCGCGACGCTTTCGTTCAGTGACCAGATCCCGCGCATCTCGAACTGCCGCAGGATCGCGAGGCCGTAATTGGTAATCGACGCCCCGATGCGCGGGATTACCGCGTCATAGGCGGCAATCGGAGCGCCGTTGTAATAGACCTCGGGCCGGTGGCTGGCGATATGCACCGTGCAGCGCAGCGTGTTGAGAATGTCGAAGCTATGGCCCCGCGCCTCGGCCGCCTCTTTAAGCCGCTGGTGCGAATAGAGATTGGCATTGCGCGCCAGCATCGCGATTTTCATGAAGTCCCTTTCGAGTCCGGCGCTTTACCGGCGGATGCGGCCCATATGCGCTATCGCAGGGGATTGCAGCCATGAATGACCGCTATCCACTACCATCCTTCGCCGGAGCGCGGTGCGCCCGATCAGCATCGGAAATTGCATCTGGGACCGATCCGCAAGGCTGATCTCCGCCCGGAAGGTGAGATTACCGATGGTCAGCGGCGTCTTTATGACAAAGCGGGTCTGCTGTTCGCCATTGCTGCTGGTGATACCGCGCACGTCGACATGCACCGCCTCGCAGGCATGGCGCTCCCCGTCCCAGTCGACGGCAAAGCGCACGAACCGTTCGCCATCGCGCAGGAAATCCTCAAGCACATGAGCGTGGAGAGACGACGTGCGAGCGCCGGTGTCGATCTTGGCGGGGATGCCGGAAAGGCCAAGCTCGGGCAGGCTCACAAGCTCGCGCCAGCCGACCACAATGGGGACGCGCGCGGTTTTCAAGGCAGGATCGCCATCCCGTCCCCGCCCTCGCCGACCTTGAGGCGGCGCAGCACGATGCCGCGCGCGTAATCGACTTCGGCAACGGTGTCGCTGGCAGTTTCAGCAACATAGATGCGCTTGCCGTCCTTCGACCACAGGATCGTCACCTGAAAGCGCGTCTCGGCTTCGGCAGGACTGGAGACGGCGATGGTGCGGACGACCTTTGCAGTCTTGGTGTCGATCACGCTGAGGCTGCCGTCCTGAAGATCGGAGGTGACTGCGACATCGCCTTGCGGGCGCACCGCGATACGCAAGGGGAAGCGACCGGTGGGAATCGTGGACCGCACCTCCATCGCCTGCGGATCGAGAGCGAAGGCCTGGTTCGAGCCGCGCGCCGAGACCCACAGGGTTTGGCCATCCGGCGACAGCGCGATGCCTTCCGGTTCCTCACCCACCGTAACAGAAAGAGGTGCCCGGCGGGTGCGAAGGTCGATCCGCGTGACTGTCCGCGAACCGAGGTCGGTGGTCCACACCGTGCGCTCGTCGGGGCTGACAACGAGCATGTGACTGCCCTGCTGGCCGGTCGGATGTTCAAACATCACCGTCGCCCCGGTCAACGGCCCGACAATCTGAAAGACCGATCGGCGCCCCTCGGCAGTCGCATAGATGTTGCCGCTTTCATGCCAGACGATCCCGTGCGGGCGAGCGTTCTCGCCCAGATCGAAGCGTTTGACGCTCTCGAGCGTATCGGTGCGGAACACCTCGACAGTCGTCCCACCATAGCATGCGAGCGCGACGTGCTTTCCATCGGGCGATGTCGCCAACTCGTGCGGGTTGGTGCAGCTCGGCAAGCGCAGCACCTCTTCGCCGCTGGCAAGGTCGACCTTGGACAACGTGTTGCCGCGCTTCGCCGCCACGAACAGCGCGCCCTCTGGCCCTTCGGCAGCTGCGGGGCCGTCAGTGGCCAAAGCCGCCAGCAGGCCCGCAAGGATCGCACCCGCGCGCCGCATTACCAGCCCGCCTTCTCGCCCTTGTTCTGTTCGTCCAGCCACTTCTTGAGCGGGGCGAAATATTCGACCATCGCGGTCCCGTTCATCTGCCGCTCGCCGGTGAAAGCTTCGAGCGCGTCGGGCCATGGCTTGGACGCGCCCATTTCCAGCATCGCATTGAGCTTCGCGCCGACGTCCTTGTTGCCGTAGAACGAGCAACGGTGCAGCGGTCCCTTCCAACCAGCGGTGTCGCAGGCGGCCTTGTAGAACTGGAATTGCAGCAAGCGCGCAAGGAAGTAGCGAGTGTAGGAGACATTGCCCGGAATGTGATACTTCGCGCCCGCATCAAAGCCTGCAGGATCCCGCGGCACCGGCGGCACCACACCCTGGTAATCGCGGCGCAGATCATTCCATCCGGTGTTGGTCGCCGCCTCCGGGATCGAGCCGTCATAGAGACCCCAGCGATAGCGATCCAGCAGCAGGCCGAAGGGCAGGAAGGCGACCTTGTCCATCGCCTGACGCAGCAAGAGGCCAATGTCCTTGTCGGCACTCGGGACATCCTTTGGATCGAGCATGTCGATCTGAACCAGATACTCCGGCGTGATCGACAGCGCGATCATATCACCGATGGCTTCGTGGAAACCGTCATTGGCACCATTCAGATGCAGCGTGTCCTGCTTGTTGTAGGCGCGCTGATAGTAATTGTGGCCCAGTTCATGGTGGATAGTGGTGAAGTCATCGGCATTGGGCTTGATGCACATCTTGATGCGCAGATCATCGACATTGTCGATGTCCCAGGCCGAAGCGTGGCACACCACTTCGCGGTCAGCCGGCTTCACAAACTGGCTGCGTTCCCAAAAGGTTTCCGGCAGGGGGGCAAACCCCAGCGAGGAGAAGAATTGCTCGCCCACCTTGGTCATTCCGACCGCGTCGAGGTTCTTCTTGGCGATCAGGTCGGTCAGGTCATAGCCGATATCGCCCGCGCCCGCCGGGGCGACCAGAGGGTAGATATTGCCCCATTCCTGCGCCCACATATTGCCGAGCAGATCAGCCCGGATCGGGCCGGTGCGCGGCTGTACGGCATCGCCGTACTTGTCGTTGAGCTTGCCCCGGACATAGGTGTGTAGCGCGATGTAAAGCGGCTTCACTTCCTGCCACATCCGCTCGGTCTCACCGGCGAACTGTTCGGGGCTCATGTCATAACCGGAACGCCACATGGCGCCAAAGTCGGCAAAGCCCAGCTCCTTGGCGCCTTCATTGGCGAGTGCGGTCATGCGGGAGTAATCCTCACGCATCGGCGCACCGACATTGTCGTGCCAGCTGGCCCACATTTCCTTCAGTTCGGCCGGCGTGCGTTCGAGGTTACCCATCTCGGCCTCGATATCGCTCCCATTGATCGGCTGGCCGTTAAGGGTGCCTTTGCCGCGTCCGTAGGCCGAGCCGAGGCGGGTGGCGATATCGTTCAACTCCTCGGCAGCGCCGTGGCGATTGGGTGCAGGGAGCGAGATGCTGGTGCGCAGCATGTCGAGCTTGCGCTTGGTTTCGTCGTCCAGCCCATCGATACGGGCATAGCGGGCGGCTTCAGTGGCAAAACCGACCTGCTTTAGCGTGAGCTCGGCGCCGTACTTGGCGGCCAGCGTATCCGTGTCGTGTGTGATGTAAGTCGCGTTGATCCACGAGACGTGGGCATATTCGACCGAGAACGCAGCCAGATCGGCTTCGACCTTGGCGATCCAGACGCGGGCGTCTTCGGGGGTCAGCGCGGCAGACGTGGCAGAAGCGGTTGCCGGAGCGGCGCTGTCTTCCGCCGCCAGAGGAGCGGCAACAGCGATGGCAAGCGTGGCGGCAGCGCACTTCAGAATGGGGTGCAGCAGGGGGGCAGCAGGTTTCATGCGTGAAGTTCCCGTCAGTCGTGTGACAATGGCGGGGGTTTGGACGCGCAGACGGCGGGAATCAACCCGCCTGCGTCAGGCTGCAAGAAAGCCGGCGATAGCCTCGCCGAACTCGGGCTTGGTCACGCTGTTCAGGTGCCCGCCCGGCACGGCGATGTAGCGTGCATCGGGCAGCAATGCCGCCAGATCCTCAGCCGAGCCGTTATCCTCATCCTCGATCCCGCAGATCAGCGCGGTGGGCATTTTGATCTCCGATAAGCGGGCGAGGTCGAAATCCTCCATCGCGTCCAGCAGCAGGCGTGCGGCGACCCGGTCGACCCCTTGCGATTTGAGGAAGGTGCGCGCGGTGAAGGCCGGATCGCCGGGCTTGATCGTGTCGAATTCGTCGATCACACGCTTGAAGTGGTCTGCGCGCCGCTCCCATTCGGCCAGCCCTGCTACACCCATGCCGCAGATCGCCAGACGGCGCGGTTCGAGCACGCCATAGCCAACTGCGTGGATTGCCGTGCGCGCGCCCAGCGAAAAGCCGACAAGGTCGAACCCGCCCGGCTCCAGCCCCAGATGCTCTGCCAGCGCCGCCACGTCACGCACCAGCACGCCGGAAGGATAGGCGCCCGGCTCGCGCGGGGCATCGCTCATCCCGTGCACGCGGAAATCGAGCATGATTGCCCGGAACCCCGCCGCCGCAAGCCGCGTGCCGTGACCCCACTTGATCCAGTTCATCTGCGCAGACGAAAACAGTCCGTGGAGCAGCAGCACCGGGCGGCCCTCGCCTTCGGTGTGGTAAGAAAGGCGGGTGCCGTCAAAGCTGGCAAAATGTTCGGTCACATGCGTCATGGCCCGCCTGCTAGCCTGCTTGGGCGCGCAGGGCCAGCCAGGGCTTGATGATAGTAAGCACACTTATTATAAGTGCACGCATGAGTATCGAGACAGGCTACCGACTCGCTGACAATTCGCGCCAGCTGCGCCGCCTGTTCGACGAACGGGTGCGCGGGCTCGGCATTACCGGCCCGCAAGCGCGGCTATTGCTCTCGCTGGAGCGCAATCCGGGCGAGAACCAAGCCTATTATGCCGAGCGGCTGGAAATCGAGCCGATCACGCTGACCCGCATCCTTGACCGGCTGGAGGAGGCAGGCTGGGTCGAACGTCGCAGCGATCCGGCGGACCGTCGCGCGCGTATCCTCCATCTTACGGACAAGAGCCGCGGCATCGTCACCCGGCTGCGGGTCGGTGTGGAAGGGTTGTTCGAGGACATGCTGGCGGGGTTCGATCCCGCCGAACGGGCGCAATTTGCCGATCTGCTTGGCCGGATCGCCACCAATCTGGCCGCCGCACGCCAGCCCGAGGCTGTGCATGGCTGAAGCCGATCCCGCCATCAATCGCGAAACCATAGGCTCAGCGGCCCCTTCCCCTGCCCGCAAGCCGTGGGCGCGCTGGGCACTGATGCTGGCGGTTCCGCTGGCACTGGGCGCAGGCGCGTGGTTCTATTGGCAGAGCCTCGGCGGCAAGGTTTCGACGGACAACGCCTATATCAAGCAGGACATGGTTGCGGTCAGCGCCGAAGTCGGCGGGCGGATTGTCGAAGTCATGGTCGCAGATGGCGCTGAAGTCTCCGCCGGTCAGATCCTGTTCCGCATCGATCCCGAGCCATTCCGCTTGCAGATCGCCGAGGCAAACGCCGCTATCGCGGGCGCGCAGGCGAACGTGATCGCGCTGAGCAATGATACCGACCTCACCGGTACCGATATTGCAGCCGCACGCAGCGACGTCGGCTTTGCCGAAGCGCGGTTCGAACGCGTTCGGGCGCTGCGCGAGAAAGGCTTCTCGACCAAAGCCGATTTCGAAGCGGCCGAGCAGGCGGTGGTGCAGGCGCGCGAAGCGGTGCGGCAGGCTGAAGACCGCCAGCGCGCCGCCCGTGCGCGGCTGGCTAGCGGCCCGGCTGTTCCCGGCGTAAACCCGCAAGTCGCCGCTGCCGAAGCTGCCCGCGCCAATGCTCAGCTTGCCCTGCGCCGCACCGAAATTCGCAGCCCCGCACCCGGGCGGATTGCGCAGGCCGAACGGCTTCAGATCGGCCAACAGGTCGTCCCCAACCTGCCTGTGCTGACGCTGGTGCGCGAAGAATCGACCTATGTCGAAGCCAATTTCAAAGAGACTGACCTTGCCGACATGGCGGTCGGCCAGCGCGCCGAGGTCCGATTTGACGCCTACCCCGATCTGGTGCTGAAAGGTCGGGTAGCATCGATCGGCGCTGGCACAGGCGCGGAATTCTCGGTGCTGCCTGCGCAGAATGCGACCGGCAACTGGGTCAAGGTAACGCAGCGCGTGCCAGTAAGGATCGCACTTGAAGGCAAGAGCCCGCGCCGCCTGATCGCCGGGCTGTCGAGCGACGTCACCGTCTTCACCGACACCAGCGCCGGCCACTGAGGCATGGCAAGCCGGGCCGAGCCTGCCTCTGGCGTGCCCCAACAAGCCCCGCGCGCCACCACGCTGGACGCGGCTGAACTGGACACCCGCAACTATCCGCTGATGATTGTCGGCGTGATGGCCGCATCGCTGCTCCAGATCCTCGACACCACCATCGCCAATGTCGCCCTGCCGCATATGCAAAGTTCGCTGGGTGCGACGGTCGATACGATCACCTGGGTGCTGACGAGCTACATCATCGCCTCGGCGGTTGCTCTGCCACTGACCGGCTGGCTGGCGGACCGGATCGGCGCGCGGCGGCTGTTCATTGTTTCGGTCGCGGGTTTCATCTCTGCCTCGATGCTGTGCGGGCTGGCGCAGAACCTTGAGGAGATGGTCGCCTTTCGCGCGCTGCAAGGTGTGGCAGGCGCCTTCATCGCACCATTGAGCCAATCCTTCATGCTCGACGCCACCCGCCCCAGCCGCCACCCGCAGATCATGGCGATCTGGGGGATGGGGATCATGATCGGCCCGATCCTTGGCCCGATCCTTGGCGGGTGGCTGACCGAGACTGCCAACTGGCGCTGGGTGTTCTATGTCAACCTGCCGGTCGGCATCGCCTCGCTGGCAATCCTGATTGCATATCTCCCGCGCCGCCCCAGGCGCGAGCGGCGGTTCGACATTACCGGGTTCCTGCTGCTGGCAGTGGCACTCGCGGCATTCCAGCTGATGCTCGATCGCGGCGCGCATGTTGATTGGCTCGCCTCGGCCGAGATCTGGATCTATCTTGTGCTCACGCTGTCAGCGACGTGGATGGTGGTGATCCACTTCGCCGCCGCGCCTGCCCCGATGTTCGACCGCGCCCTGTTTGCCGACCGCAATTTCGCCATCGCGCTTGCCTTCATGGCGGTGATCGGGATCGTGATGTTTGCGGTCATGGCGCTTCTGCCGCCGATGCTCCAGAACCTGTTCGGGTATGGGGTGATTGACACCGGGATCGTGCTGATGCCCCGCGGGGTGGGCATTCTGGTTTCGATGCAGCTCTCCGGCCTGCTTATGCGCCGCGGCGTCGATGCGCGGCCAGTTGTGGCAAGCGGGTTCCTGATCTGCGCCTTGTCGCTGTGGCAGATGGCGCATTGGTCGCTCGATGTGGACGAGGCGCATGTGATCGTCAGCGGGCTGCTGCAAGGCTTGGGCATGGGGCTGGTGTTCATCCCGCTTCAGGTCAGCGCCTTTGCCACCCTCAGCCCCGCGCTGCGCACCGACGGGTCGAGCCTGCTCAACCTGTTCCGGTCGCTGGGCGCTTCGGCGGGGATCGCGTGGATGACTGTGCTGCTCGCCCGCAATCTCCAGACCGCCCACGCCGATCTGGGCGCAAACGTGACGGCGGCGACGGGGAGCATGGTCGATTTCTCGACCATCGACCGGTTTCAGGCGCTGGGCGATACGGCGATAACGCTGCTTGATGCCGAAGTGAACCGGCAGGCGGCGATGATCGCCTATGTCGATGATTTCTGGCTGATGATGTGGATCACGCTCGCCGCCGCGCCGCTGGCCTTCCTGATGCGCGGCAGCACCCGCCCCGCAGGCCCAATCACCCTGTCGGAATAGGCCCGCTCAGCGGAAGAAGCACTGCGTCCCGGCGTAGAGCATCTCGACCTTGTCGCCTGCGATGAACCCGCCGACATTCTGGCCGAGCGCGAATTCCTCGCCCAGGGTGCTGCCTTCGACCTTGGCAAAGCCGGAGGCGGCTTCGGCTTCGGCGCGGGGCGAGCCGACCTGCACCTTGCCGGCCAGCGTGACAGTGCCCGTGGCAGGCTTGTCGCCGTCTTGCGGCGCGTGCCAGTTCCAGCCGACCAGACGGCCTTCCTGGAAATGGGCGGTCAAGCCGCCAGCATAATCGGTGAAGGTGATCGGCCCGGCGCCACATTCGGCGTTCTTGCCCGATCGCAGGGATGCACCCAGCGCCTTGGCAAGCGCGGCTTCGACCTCGGCCTGACCGGCGGCGAAATAGAACGCCTCTGATCCTGCCGCCATCCCATCGCCGCGCAGCTCGACCGCATTGGCCGCAACTGCAGACTGCGCCGTTTCGCCCTGCTCGCGTTCCGCAGGGCTCGGCACATCACCGCTGTCGCAGCCCGCCAGCACCAGAGCGCTCGTCAGCGCAAGCAAGGCAAACCGCATCGGCCTCAGCCCTTCTTCAAATGCCGCCGACCGAGCAGCTCGGCGATCTGCACCGCATTCAACGCGGCACCTTTGCGCAGATTGTCCGAGACGCACCACAGGGTGATGCCGTTCTCGACCGTCGGATCATCACGAACACGGCTGATAAAGGTCGCCGCATCGCCGACGCATTCCACCGGAGTGATGTAGCCGCCGTCTTCGCGCTTATCGATCAGCATCACGCCGGGCGCTTCGCGCAGGATGTCCATCGCCTGTTCGGCTGACAGCTCGTTCTCGAACTCGATATTCACCGCTTCGGAGTGGCCGACGAACACTGGCACGCGCACGCAGGTGGCGTTCAGCTTGATCTTGGGGTCGAGGATCTTTTTGGTTTCGACCACCATCTTCCATTCTTCCTTCGTCGAACCATCGTCGAGGAAGCTGTCGATGTGCGGGATCACGTTGAAGGCGATCTGCTTGGTGAACTTGGAAGGCTCGACTGGATCGCCGACGAAGATCGCGCGGCTTTGCTGGAACAGTTCGTCCATGCCCGCCTTGCCCGCGCCGGAAACCGACTGGTAGGTGCTGACAATGACGCGCTTGATCGTGGCTGCATCGTGGAGCGGCTTCAATGCCACAACCAGCTGTGCGGTCGAGCAGTTCGGGTTGGCGATGATGTTGCGCGCTGTGTAGCCGTCGATCGCGTCCGGGTTCACTTCCGGCACGATCAGAGGCACATCGGGGTCCATACGATAGAGCGACGAGTTGTCGATGACGATACAACCAGCTGCCGCTGCCTTGGGGGCATATTCCTTGGCCGGGCCGGAGCCTGCCGCAAACAGCGCGATGTCCCAACCCGCCCAGTCGAAATGCTCGATGTTCTTGCACTTGAGCATCTTGCCGGTGTCGCCGAATTCCACTTCGGTGCCGACCGAACGGCTGGAGGCAACCGCAGCCACCTCGTCACACGGAAACTCGCGCTCGGCGAGAACCTGCATCATCTCGCGTCCGACATTGCCGGTCGCGCCGACCACTGCCACCCGGTAACCCACT
>Ga0075157_10002119_pt1 | contig 11705 bp, 10 predicted proteins | sample JI81BgreenDNA_FD_70967 | JGI IMG/M metagenome (GOLD analysis project Ga0075157, IMG submission 70967) | Wastewater effluent complex algal communities from Wisconsin, to seasonally profile nutrient transformation and Carbon sequestration -... | ecosystem: Engineered > WWTP > Effluent > Algae...
CTAATTCGTTGAAAAGGTTTTGAAGTATGAAGAAAATAGATTTCTTAGGAGGTATGTTTCTTTTCATTATATGGTTTGGATATATTTTTTATCATCCTGTAAAATGCCCCACAGATACTGACAAAAAGGAACTACCCTTAAAATATCAAGCTGTTATCATTAAAAAATACCTTGACAGTACAGGTAAACATCCCCTTATTCCTGAACGAACCATACGATTATATAACAAAGACCAACGCATTATAGAACTAGTTTCTAGCAGAGGAGAATGGTGGTATGGCGATGATTTATGGGAGAAAACAAATGTAGGTGATTCTGTTTATAAATTTGAAGGCTCTCTTGATGTGTATATATTAGATGGTGGATGGGATACAACCATCATACAATATAAATGTGCCCCAGAACATATTCCTAACTGGAAATAAAATTCTACTCTCCTACCATCAATTTCTTTCTCACAACCCTTCCATTTTTAGTTTCAATATTCACAATATACAAACCTCTGGGAAGGTTAAAATGTAGTTTTTGAGTATCTGATTGCCAAGTGCTTGCTTGGGTTTTGCCTTGCAAATCTGTGAGCCAAACATTTTGGATATGTTCACCTTCTATTTTTATAAAGTTTTGGGCTGGGTTAGGATAGATTTTAAACACTTTCTCTAAATCTTTATCCTCTAAAGCTGTAATTACACTATTTTTAAATACAGGACGAATCATCAGACTACCCTTAATATTAGCATCTTGCTCCCAAATGCCACTTGTATTGAAATAAATCTGTGAGCCATTATCATTGTTGGCATCAAAACCAATAGCTATTAAATCTTCTGTAGTTTGTTGAATGCCTACATAAATGGTATCTTTTGCTTTGACAACCTGAAAACTATCCACTGAAATACGAATAAAACCATTGGGTACATTGGGATAGCGAACTTGCACTGAACGTTGAAAAATGACATCCTGATCTCTCCCCCCTACTGTCTTCCACACTGAAAGTACAAAGGTTTGGTTACTCAAATCTTTTATGAAAGGGACAATATTAATATCTACGTCTGTCAGTTGGGCTTCTTGGGCTATCGGAAATTTAACGGCTATTCTACCCAAACGCTGATTAACTCCTGCCACATACTCTGCCTCACCATCATCATAGGCATAATAATCGTCTAAAACTGTTGTATGTGTAATCGTATCATTATTTCTAAAATCTATAGGAGGAATAAATATATTATTATCACTGGTATTTACTTCCAAACGAGTTTTTAAGATAGCTTTTGTAGTAGTACTAGGTAATATAGGCATTTGTGGTGTAGCCTCCAGTTTAAAATCTTCATTGGTAAGAATAAGAGGAGCATTAGAAGAAAGTGCCGTTAAGGGTAATGTTGCTACTGTAGTATTGGTAATTGCATCTATTACTCTACATTGATATGATAATACCCTAAAAGTTGCATCCAGATTCTTTAAACTAAATGTTATTTTATTATTTAAAAACTGACTAGGTGTCGTATTCTCAAAAAAGTGTTTGGCAGGCATGGCTGTATAACCCTTAAAATACGAACCATTGGTTTGTGTAGTTGTAATATCTGGGTATGTGGTATTTGTAAGATTTCTATTTTTGTTTAGATAAATATAATCGATATGCCATACATCAAAATTACCCGAAAGTTTACCATAACGAACAAAACGAAATTGAAATTTATCATGGAAATATTCTGTCTGATTAATTGGTAAAATCACTTGTTCAAAATTAGGTGTAGGAGGATTATTCCCATCTTTTTGCCAAATTGTTTGCCATGTATTATCAGCTTTTTTACCTTCTAAACGTAAAAAGTCTTCAGGGTCGGGTTGTTCACCTAAACCCTGAGCTTGCCAGAAGAAGCTCAAATAAATATTATCGCTAACAGTTGAAGTGCTTAAATCTATTTCTTGAGTTGATAGCGTATCCGAAAAGCCTATCGCTTGTGGTGACGTAAAATTATATACTTTACCAAAATCGTTGTAACTATCTAAAGTTGCTACCCCCCTACTCATAGGATTGAGGGCTACACCATTCGTAATAGTTGTTCCTTTATTCACCCACAGATTGGCATCTATATTATTTCCTAGAAAATCATCAAAAAAAGGTAGTGTAAGAGGTGTGACTCTTTCTATCAATGTTTGCTTGCTATACAAAGTATTTTGTGTAATTGCATGCAATCTGATTTGGCTTTGAGCTACAACAGTGTTAAAAACAAATAATACGGCAAAATATATAATTCGCATGGAGTTTTATAGATAGTATATCAATCGTAAAATTAAGGATTTTTACGATTTTCGAGCAATTTTTACGCCAAATAAAAAAAACGAAAAAAATTGTGTTTTTTAGAAAAAAAAATTACATTACGAAAAAAACGTAATAGCTTTATGGACATCATCAAATCCTTACAAAAAATAGCAGACGAACTAGGTGGTAGTTTCACCGAGTACTCTAACAACAATCTAATTGTAACTGTGCCTACAAGTGATGGAAGATTTCAAGGGATTACCACTTATATATTGGAACATGAAGGAAAAAAAGTATTAGAAATTGCTTCTCGTGTATGTGATGCAGACTTGCCAGGTATTAATTATAGAAGTCTTCTCGAGATGAATCAAGATTTAACTTACTCAAAAATTGTTATTTTTGATGGTTATATTCAACTTGCTTCTGAGGTAATTGTTGAACATATCAATGAAGTAATATTAAAAGATATTGTTGAAGAAATTGGTCATACAGCTGACACAATTGAGTTTAAACTTACAGGTAAAGATGTTCATTAATTAATAATCATAGATTTTTAATTTTTCATAAAAACACTTTTCTATTTATTTAGGAAAGTGTTTTTATTTTTTGTTTATCTTTTTTGTATAAAAAGTTAAACAAAATATTTATATGTCATGTTATTTGGATGAAGTTTAGAAAATATGATATACAAGTTTTAAATTGCACGTTTTTTGTAAAATCTTTGTTGTAGAAATTAAACACCTAAATGAAAATAAAAGTATCTCGGAAAGAACATTTCAATGCTGCCCACCGTCTCCATAATCCTGCTTGGGATGAGCAGAAAAATATGGATGTTTTTGGAAAATGTAACAACCAATACTATCATGGTCATAACTATGAACTCATTGTAGAAGTTATTGGAGAAATTGACAAGGAAACAGGTTATGTAATAGACATGAAAGTCTTGTCTGATATTATCAAAGAACATGTAACTGACAAATTTGATCATAAAAATCTAAACTTAGAATTAAATGAATTCAAGAATCTTAACCCAACTGCCGAAAATATTGCAGTGGTTATTTGGAATATTTTAAGACAACACATTCAACCACCATACGAACTCAAGGTAAAACTTTATGAAACAGAACGAAACTTTGTTGAATACCCTGCCTAAAAACTGGAATACTGAGGATTTAGGTGATAACCACGTAGCTACTTCTTTAGAAACACCTCTAAGAGAAGATGCCTTTGAACTAGATGATGAACTCAAAATAGAATTGATTGAAAAACACTTCAAAGAAATCATGCATATTTTGGGCTTAGACCTTACAGATGATAGCCTAAGTGGCACTCCACACCGAGTAGCCAAAATGTATATCAAAGAAATTTTCAGTGGCTTAAATCCTGCCAACAAACCTAAAGTTTCGCTTTTTGATAACAAGTATCAATACAATCAGATGCTTGTAGAAAAAGATATTACTTTTTATTCAAACTGTGAGCATCATTTTGTACCCATTGTCGGCAAAGCTCATGTTGCCTATATTTCTAATGGACAAGTAATTGGTTTATCCAAGCTTAACAGAATTGTGCAATATTATGCCAAACGTCCGCAGGTACAAGAACGCCTTACCATGCAGATTGGTAAAGAGTTACAAGATATTTTACAAACTGACAATGTGGCTGTTGTAATTGATGCCAAACATTTGTGTGTTTCTTCAAGAGGCATACAAGATGTAAACAGTGCCACCATTACAGCATTTTATGAAGGCAAGTTTAAAGAAGAAGCCACTAAGAATGAATTCTTGAAGTATTTATCTCTGGGAACAGAATATGGAATATAAAGTAAAAGGGGATGATGTCATCCCCTTTTTTATTCAAATAATTGTTTATATAACTCAGCATAACTGAATCAATATTAAATATAATATCAAACCTACAATAAATGCTCCTATAATACCCCACAACAAAAATAATCCACCTAACGAGATTCCAACAAGGGCTAAAATTCCCCAATAAACAAAGAAACTTAATAGCCCACATAGAAAAATAAAGGCAATAAGTCCTGAAATACCTGCGGAAATAAAAACTGTAATGATTGCAAAAAGAGGAACAATATAAATTACATATAAAATAATTAAAAATGGATTTTTCGGAGGCTTTGTCAACTCAAGCATTTCCACACCCAAAGTAATCAGTTCCAAAGGTTCTCTCAAAAAACACCCCAATCCCAAAGATCTCCCAGTCTTCCTTTCTAATTTTGGTGCAGGAGTATCGACAGCAATCGTTTTTTTCGATTTTAAATGTTTAAGAAACCTTTTATGATTTATATTTTTTTGCTGAGGTATTAATTCAGTATATACTTCGTTTTGAGGTGTTTGTATAGATTTAGGAGTAGCAGCTTTAAATGATTGTGGTAAGGATGTTTGGCTTATGGAAATTGTATCTAAAAAAACTTGTTGGGTAGCACCTGTACGAGATTGAGATTCTAGTTGTTGGGCTTGTAAAGAGTAATATAAAAAGCCAAAAAGTATTAAAAAAACAAGTTTCATACGTTGTATTTAATATACATTCGCTCAATATAATGTTATGTTTTCTAAAAAACAAAAAAGCTCTAAAGATTTTTCTCTTTAGAGCTTTTTTATAGTTCTAACCTATTTTATAATCTGAATACGTTTTGTAATTACTTTTTCCTCTGTCTGAATGGCTAAAATGTAAATACCTTGTACCATTTTTAAAGATAAAGATTCCTCTTGATTTACATTTTCTTTTCTCCATACTACTTTGCCCAACAAATCACGAATTTCAATGTGGTTATTTGAAGATGTATATTCTTTGAGGCGTACCACAAATACTCCAGTGTTAGGATTTGGATAAACTTCTATATAACGGTTCTGCTCGTCTTCTATCGCCAATGGAGCTACTGTAACGCTTGCTGTGGTGCTACCATTTGCACAACCCTGTGAAGAAGTAGCTGTGAGAGTAACTGTATAAGTTCCTGCATTGGCATAGGTGTATGTGGGGTTTATATCTGTAGATGTGCCACCATCACCAAAATTCCAAGTATAACTACTTGCATCAGTAGATGTATTGGTAAATGTTACTTGTAAATTGTTAATAGCACTCGTAAATGAAGCTGTGGCATTAGGTTTTTGTGAAATAATTACTTCATCTGTTTTTGTTACACTATTTTTAGTAACTGAAACAGCATAAGTACCTGCTTGTGTAACTGAAAGAGTTTGTGTGTTTCCTCCAATTGGTGAACCATTGCGTGTCCAAGCGTATGTGGTAGCTCCTGTAACCCCAGCATCCAATACAATAGGAAAACCAGTACTACATACACTCTGATCAGCACCTAAATTTACTGTAAATGCACCTATTACAGCACCCGTTATATTGATGTCATCTAAATGAAAATCATAATCTTGTGTATCCAAAACTGTGCCTGTACTACCCACAAAAGCGATTTGGATAATTTGTCCATTGTAAGCAGATAAATCTACTGTTCTTGTATTATCGTTTAGTGTGTTATCTGGTACATTGTTGTTAGCAATACTAATTGTAAGCAATGTTGTTTGTGTAGCACCACAGTTTGTCAAAACAACTACTTTAAATGAATCATCAGAACCCATATTATCTGCAGCCGTAGTTGTATAATCTGTCAATGCCACTTTAAAAGTTAAACTACCTCCACTACCCATTAGAATAAGTGGACTCACAATCATATCATTTTTATGGAAATCAGGGTTTGGTGTCGCATCTGAGAATAAATTAATAACAGCATTGGTACCATTAGTGGCATTGAATCGGGATGTTTGTGCCCAATAAGAACCTGCTCCGTCTCCTGGTGTAGGATAACTAGCATCATTTCGCTTTTCGTACCAACCCGTAAATGTACTATTCAAATTAGAGGTAGTACCTGTATATCCTGTAAAATTTACGCTTGTTACAGGTGTTGAAGAAGCTCCTCCATTTACAGAAACATTAGAAACTGTATTGTTAGATGTGTCTTCATCACCAGTTACTGAAATACTTGGTGCAAATACATAAGTACCTTGGGTTGTCATATTTACTTGTCCTAAAGTTACTTGTTGGCTTTGTCCTGATGCTAAAGATGTAATTGTTTGGTTCAACGTTTGTGTAACGGGACCTGTTACATTTACAGTTACCTGAATATTAGAAAGTGATGCACTACCCGAATTTCTAACTGTTACTTTTACATCTTCTGTTGCTGAATAACAATTTGTTGTATTTTGTAAAGGGCTATCAAAAGAAACAAGTTCAGCATCTGTGGTTTTCAATTCTTTAATTAAAACTTGATCTACATTGATTTCATCACTGAAAATAGGAACACCACTAGTTGCATGCCAAGCTAAATAGTAAATGCCATTTGAACTGACAGTAAATGTATGTCTTTGTGTAACAAAAGTTGCATTGCTATTAATATCCAAAGGCGTTGAGTAACTCGCAGGTGTTGTATATAAAGAAGTTGTAAAGCTACCAGTTGAGGTACTGTTACCTAATTTTACACCATAAGCAGCTCCACCAGCAGATTTAACGGCAACTTTATAACTTACTTCATACGTTTTACCCGTTTGGAGTTGTAAACAAGGTGTTATGAGCCAATCGTCAGCAACTACTGTTTGGTTAAAAGAACCATAATACATAGAAGTTGTACCATTTGATGCTAAATTTGTATTCGTCTGCCATTTTCTACTTGTACTGCTTACAGCTTCAGCCCCGTCTATAATTGTCCATAGAGCCACAGAAGCATCTCCTGTTTCAAAACTAGTGGAATAAGTAGTGGTAGCATTAATGATTTTAGGGGCTATATTAGTAGTATTTTTTGATGTAGTATCATTGGAAGAATTTGTATCACCTACCAATTGTGTTTGTACAAATACAGTATATACTCCAATTGCCGACATATCTACATTGACAGTTTGAGTGGTGCTTTCAGTCCCAGAAGCAATAGGTCCTGTTACTACTGCATTATAATTGGTTGTTGTTCCATTGGTTACAGATACTTGTACAGGCACATTGCTGATACTTGCTCCACCATAATTTTTTACTTTAAAAGTAATGGGTGTGCTTGCTGTAAAACCACAACCAGATGTTGGTGTTACCAAAGCTATAACTCCTGCATCTGTGCCACCATCTTCTACTTTTATATTATCCATTGTAAAAATCCATACAGGATTATTTCCTGTATCATTTCTTTTATAAATGAATTTGAATTTCACATTTTCATTAGCAGGGTCTGGGTTATCAAAAGAGCTTATTCCTGTTAAAAAAGCCGTCATGGATGCTGTTGCTGTATGATTGGCATTCGTAAATGTGTGAATGTCTGTAAATGAACCTCCATTGACAGATATTTGAATTTTTACTTCTTCACCAGCAGCCAGTGTATAAGGCTGATTGAAAGAAGTTCCTGTAACCATTTTATAATCAAATTTTAAAACAGAAGCAGAAGTAATATCACCTATAGAAGGTGTTATGATTTCGAGTGTGGTAATTCCTGTACCCACACTAAAACGATTTGTGCCAAGCCCTTTGGCTGGCGTAGCAGTTGAATTGCCATAGGCATCATTGACTTTCCATTTGCCTATGTCAGCACCTGTCCAGCCCTGTCCCGAAAGGTAAGTAGATGTATTAGAACAGTCTCCAAAACAACTTGTACCTACTCCATTTACAGACTGAAAATCATCGGTATAGGGATATACCTGAGCATTTAGGTTAAAGAGTACAAGCAACCAAAAAAATGCAGTGTAAAAAATTTTTTTCATAATAGTTTGTGTTTTGTGCAAAAAAATATTGAAATAATACAATTATCATTATGTCATAAAAAAATAGCAGACAAATTTGCCTGCTATTCTTTTATGTTTGGATTTAGTCAAATAAAATAATATTACTTTTTTTACTTGGATTAATTTCCATCAACTTTACTTCAAAAACTAAGTCTTTACCAGCTAAAGGGTGATTTGCATCAATGGTTACTGTTTCATCTCCAACAACAGTCATTACAGCAGGTATTTGACCACCATTAGCTAAGTTAATAGCCAATTGTGTACCTATTTCGATAGGCATACCAGCAGGTAATTGGTTTTTTGGCACTTCTAATATCATTTCGGCTGAAGCTTCACCGTACCCTTGAGCACAAGGAACAGGAATGCTTTTGCTATCTCCTACTGCCATGCCTAAGATACCAGCTTCAAAACCTGGAATCATTTGACCCTCTCCCATAGTAAACTCCAAAGGCTCTCTACCCTCAGAAGAGTCAAATACTTCGCCAGTAGTTAGTTTGCCTGTATAATGCACTTTTACTACATGACCATTTTCTGCTTTTAACATAAAAAAACGATTAGAATTTAAAATACAAATTTAGTATAAATTCTACTTTCCACAAAAAAAATTTGATGTAATCTAAGGTTTTACAAGAGTTTCTAATTCCTTTGGAGATAGTTTAAACAGACATATTCTCCCAAAACGACCTGCTACGTATGTTTTACCTACAACAGCCAGACCACCATCTAACGTAAGTGTTAAATTACCTGCCTGAAAAGTATTAGAAGAACCAAAATAACGAGTTTTGATTAGTCCTCCTGTTGCCTCATCATAAATAAACAATACCATTTGACCATTTTTGGTATCTGTAAAATATAATAATACATTTCGTTGAGCAATAGTAGCTTTTTTGATGATAACACGGGCAAATTTAGAAAGCTCTGGCAAAATATTGCCTTTAAAACTTGTATTGGTATATGTACCAGTAGGTGCCACTTCTGCTCTTGTAATAAATACATTTTCACCATCAGCGTTATAACGAGCCATTGCGAAAGTATTGCCTGATATGGGTGTCATGGCACTAATAGCTGCATCATAGCTATTCCCATTGATAATCCCTTTAGGCTCTGAACCACTTGTACTCAAATCATCACTCATCACAGTAATATTTGATAAACGAAAGGCTGTAAAAAATAAATCATTGCCTCCTCTACTTCCCATAAGCATGGGCAAAGGTGTTCTGATTCTACGCAAATGTCTGTCTATTCTTTCTTCTATAAAGGTATTATCCTGATTATAGTATTGTTTGGTATTTAAAATATTGCCTTCTGCATTGCCTTTGGCTACAGTGGTATATTGACTATTTTGAGAATAGGCTACAAAGCCATAATTGCCATCAGCTAATTTATTGGCTGTAAGCGTTCTGATAATATTATATTTAGCTAACTGCTCAGGTGCTTGAATAGCCGAAAGGCGTACAGGTTTTAAACTATCCGTTTGGGCAGAGCAGAAAAACTCATAATTACCTTCTGTTGTGGGCAGAAGTTCAGAAATAGGTGTTACATAATTATCTTGAGCCAAATATTCCCATTCAAAACGTCCATCTGCTTGTGTTTTCATCAGATAAACAGCAGGATAAGGGGAAAAAGAAGATCCAGAGTATTCTCCCAAAATCAAAAAGCCACCATCTGTTGTTTGTTTAATATCAAGTGGTGTAAAACTTCTATCAAATTGATTATTCTCATAAATTTTCACAAAAACTTCTTCTGGTTTTACCTCCTTATTTTTGGAAATATCGCAACCGTAAAGCAAAAGAGAATAAAACAATAATATATTTAAAAAAAATTTGTTCATATTTTATAGGTATTAGATGTCAAACATCAGATGTTAGATTTTTATTTAAACTATTTTTAGGGTATGTTTTCTAAAATCCCGAATTATGGTTTTACCCTTCTAAATGAAGTTGTTTGTAAGAATTTCATTGGGAAAACGCAGTAGAATTCCATTGTAATGTTTTGGAGTGTCATGTCATCCAAAGCATCCAACATACCTATCATACGCTGATCAGAGTAACGATTCTGACGATTTGTAATATTATTGAGTCCTTGTTTATAATTCAATTCTGCACCCAAACGTACATTGCCTGCATCATAACTGAAGCCACCACCTAAATACCACATAAATTGAGAGTTGATAAATAAATTTTTAGCTCCAATGATAGGCGAATCATTTTGAATAGGATTTGTTGCTCCTGAAGCAGCATCTCTGCTTTCTATTTCAATGTATTTATCAGCCTTTAGAAGTAATCCATATCCAATACCTCCTTGTACATAAGGTTTGAGTTGCTGACGTAAAATATCGAAACGCACCATCAGAGGCATTTCCAAATAGTTGAGTGTAAGTCTGTGGTTGTATTGTAAATCAAGGGTATTGTTGTCTTGACCTGTCCACTGATAATTTACTTTATACCCATAATTCATGTTGGTATAAGTAGGTTGAAAGCTTGTAGAAAAATTTGTATGAAAATTAAAATCGAGCCTTGCACCAGCTTGTACACCTATTCTTTTGAATCCTTCATAATCTTTATTGGCTACAAAGCCCCCTGTAATGGGTTCTACAATAGCAAAGCTTTTAAGAGGCAACGCTTTGGCAACATTGATGCCTCCATGTAAACCTATCCACCATTGAGAGTCATCAAAACTACCTAAATAGTCTTTTTTGGGTGGTTTATAGCTTCGACGCTGACTAAATCCCACAAAAGAATTTAGAAAAACTATGATAATCAGAATATATCTTAGACACATAAATGTATAGGGAACTAAAGTTTTATCAATTTTTTAGATGTTTTTATCTGATTTGTTTCCAAAGAATATACATACGTTCCTGTTCTGAGGTTTATCAAATCGGCTGTAAAAGTATGTTGTCCTTCATTTTTAAATTCATTCATTAAAGTTGCTACTTTATTACCTCTTAAATCTCTCAAAACTATCTTCACATGAGAAGCAGTATTAATGTAGAAGCTAAAATTAGCTTCTTTGATTACAGGATTTGGGAAAACATCTTCTAAACGGTAACGTTCGTTCAAGAAATTATCTAAAGGTGTTAAGCTTTTATTGAAAAGAGGAACCGTTAAACTCGCATTATAATTTGGCAAAATAATGGGTATTTTAGAAGGATCCACTTCAAACCAATCTTGCAGAATAGTATTGAATACAGTCCTATAATCTGTAAAATCGCCTATTGCATCCGAAAGATTACCACTTGCCTGAGCTTTCGTCAGGTTTGTATTTTTACCTATTACCCCAGGGTTAATTTTATTACCAAAAACGTACATAGGAGCTACTGTTCCATGATCCGAACCATAACTAGCATTAGATTTGGCTCTACGTCCAAACTCTGACATGGTAATGGTTACGACCTCTCCTTCTACACCTCTGGCTTTCAAATCTTCTTGAAAAGCCTTTAAAGTAGCAAAAATATGATAAGTAAGGGCTGCGTGTCCACCCAAAGAATTGTCATAACGTTCTACTTGGTTCACATGGGTATCAAATCCACCCATACGTACCAAATAAACCTTTGTTTTACAGCCACCACCAATGAGTTGAGCAATAATTTTAAAATTATTAGCAATTGGGTTATTTAATGCTCCACTGGGTGCAGACAAAGGATAACGGCTGGGGTAATCAATAGA
>Ga0075157_10002124_pt1 | contig 11691 bp, 11 predicted proteins | sample JI81BgreenDNA_FD_70967 | JGI IMG/M metagenome (GOLD analysis project Ga0075157, IMG submission 70967) | Wastewater effluent complex algal communities from Wisconsin, to seasonally profile nutrient transformation and Carbon sequestration -... | ecosystem: Engineered > WWTP > Effluent > Algae...
GTTGGAAAAATACACAAACGAACGAAGAAAAAGGTCCTGTAACCAATTACACCGAAATACAAAAACAAACGCTTTTGCCCAAAGCATTTAGTGGTATACAAATTCTACAATCATCTATTTTTAATGAGATAATACAAGAAGGAAAATTTTCTATTGTAGATGTTTATTTACATGTTTGTAGCAATCATGCCATTACAGCATTCGATCATTCTGAAAGTTTATTGATAGATGTGGGAAAGCCTGAAAATATTATAAAAGCAGAAAGTTTATTTATGTAGTAATATTTCTTTTTAAATAAGTAGAATAATCTGGAATAATAGCTTCGTATTCTTCATGCATAAATGGTGAAGTGATGATAAAATCAGCTGTTGAGCGGTCACAAGCCATAGGAATATTCCAAACTGCACACAAACGCAGCAATGCTTTTACATCAGTATCATGTGGTTGTGCTTCCATAGGATCCCAAAAAAATATAACTACATCAATATCACCTGTAGCAATTAAACTGCCTATTTGCTGATCTCCACCTAATGGGCCACTAAAAAACTTTTTTACAGGTCTATCTAACGATTCTTCTACCAATTTTCCTGTAGTTCCTGTGGCAAACAATTCATGTTTTGCTAAAGTTGCTCTGTTAAAATAAGCCCACTCTACCATGTCTTGTTTTTTATGGTCGTGTGCAATCAGTGCAATTCGTTTTCTACTTTGTAAAATTTTAGATGTATTCATAATAATGTAGATAATTATCGAAAATATTAATTCTACATTATAAATTGTATTAAATTGCCTCAATAACTTAAATATGCATATTTTTAGTTACTAACCCATTGCTAAGTGCAAAATCTAAATAGCCTACATCATGAGTACCGAAACAACCTTGCCAACTAAAATTAAAATAATGGTGATTGAAGACAATGCTCCTATGCAGTTGGTATTGAGTCATCATTTAAAAGAAAAGTTCGAAGTATCGATGTTTAATGATGGTTTTGAAGCTATGACTTATTTGCATGAAGGCAATTTAACCGACATTATTATTTCCGATTTAAATACACCTCGTATGACGGGCTACGAATTAATAGACCAACTACGAGCAAGTGGATTTTTTAGTTCTATTCCTATTATTGTTTTATCTGGTGAAGAAAGCACAGAAACTAGAATTAAATGTTTAGAAGCTGGTGCAGATGATTATTTAGTAAAACCTTTTAATCCAAGAGAACTACTAGCAAGGTTAAACGCTATTTTAAGAAGAACAGGTAAAGTTTCATCTAACTAATTGCTTATACATTTTTATGGCTAATACCAATACTACCTATATAGCATTAATTGATGTTCCTATTGCTACTCAAAAAGCATTGCAACAATGCAATTTTGGAACACATCAATTTATTTCTTTTTCTAGTGGTGTAGAAATGTTTTCAAAATGGGAAAGAGAGCATTTACAAATAAAAGCTGTAATTGTAGAAGCAGAAATTATGGGGCCAAACGGTGTTCCACTGTTACAAGCATTACAACTGAAAAAGTTTGCAAACGTTCCTTATTTTATTCTTACCAATAATGTTGTAGGCAATCCATTGCAAGTTGCTTTAAAATTTGGTGTGGCCGATGTATTTAAGCTACCTATTAAACCGCAAGTTTTAACTACAAGAATAAATTTTTTAATAGAGCATTGGTACGAATTGCAAAAAGGCGATAAAACAGCAGCCATTTCTTCGTTTAAAACACCTACTATTAAACGAATTTTTGATGTTTGTTTTGCAGGAACAGCTTTGCTTTTGTTATCACCTTTATTTTTATTGGTTATTATTTTATTGAAATTAGAATCGAATGGTCCTGCATTTTATTATTCGTTAAGAGTTGGTACAGGCTACAAAATTTTCAAATTTTTTAAGTTTAGATCTATGTACGTAAACGCAGATAAGCGTTTAAAAGATTTAAAACATTTAAACCAATATGCACCTGAAGTAGCTGCAGAAGAAGTAGTTACCAATACTTTGTTGTTGTGTGATGAATGTATGCGAAAAGGAACAGGCTGTCAAGCTCCATTTTTTGCCGACGATAATAAATGGTGCGAAAAACAATTTAACGATTACAAAAAAGCAAATGCTGGTTCTGCTTTCTTTAAACTAAAAGATGATCCTAGAATTACCAAAGTGGGTAAGGTTTTAAGAAATACAAGTATTGATGAATTACCTCAATTATGGAATGTAATTATTGGTGATATGAGTATTGTTGGCAACAGACCTTTGCCTTTATATGAAGCAGAAAAACTAACAACAGATAGATATTCTTTGCGTTTTATGGCTCCTGCAGGTATTACAGGTTTATGGCAAGTGGAAAAAAGAGGAAAAGGAGAAATGAGTGAAGATGAACGATTAATGTTGGATAATAAATATGCACAAAACCACAGTTTTGCCAACGATATTCGTTTAATTCTTCGAACAATTCCAGCATTGTTTCAAAAAGAAAATGTGTAAACTGATTTTATACTCTTACCCAATCTTTTTGTTCAAAGCTATATTGTTTAATCACTTTTGCAGGATTACCTACAGCAACAGAATAAGGTGGAATATCTTTTGTAACAACTGCACCTGCTGCAACAACACTGTGTTTACCAACCGTTACACCTGCTGTTAAAACTACGTTTGCTGCAATCCAACATTCGTCTTCAATGGTAATGGTAGCAGTTATAGTTGGTTGTGCATGAATAGGTTTGTCTATATCTGTATATAAATGATTTAATCCACTTGCAACAATATTTTGAGCCATAATAACATTGTTGCCAATTGTTACAGGACCAATAATGGTATTTCCCATTCCAACCAAACTATTGTTGCCAATAACTACATTACCAACACCATTGTTAATGGTACAAAAATCTTCAATGGTACTATTTTCTCCCAAAATAAACTGGTTAAATGGCAAAACATCCATACGAGTTCTCCAACGAACAGTAGAACCTTTTTTTCGTTGGTGAATAAATGGATTTACAAACCATTTTACCCAAAGTCTAGGTCTTGCTTCTCCTGAAGGAATAAGCATCCAATGAATGAATTGTTTAAGTTTTGGACTGTTTTTTAAGGATTCTTTAATCGATGACATGCTAATTTTTTTAATAAATAAATAGCGTTTATTTATTGTAAATCTTTTTTAGATGATGGTTGTAGAATTGAAAATACTGTTTTTAGCCGAATTGTTATTGGCTTTTTTAAAATGCAAAGGTTGGTTTTATTTGGGTTTGGTTTTAATTCAGGCATAAATAATTCACACAATAACAACATTGCTTTATTTACGTATAAAATGCAACATAAGGTTGTAGGCAATGTTAACAATTTACAGTAGGTTTGTTGCCACAGATAAAATTTTTTGGAATGAAGTTTATTGTATCGTCTTCGTCTTTATTAAAACACCTTCAACAAATTAGCGGTGTTATCAACGCAAATACTGTATTGCCAATTTTGGAAGATTTTCTTTTTGAAATCAATGAAAAGAAACTCAGTATTGTAGCTACCGATTTAGAAACGGTAATGCGTGTGCAAATGGATGTTGAAAGCAAAACCGATGGTAGAGTTTGTATTCCTGCCAAAATTTTAATTGATTCACTTAAAAATATACCTGAGCAGCCATTAACTTTTAATATTGATAAAAATTTTGCTGTAGAAATTACTAGTGACAATGGTAAGTATAAAGTGCCAGGAGAAAACCCTGATAATTTTCCGAAAGAACCAGCTTCAGACGATGCAACTGGTTTTACTATGAAAAGCGGTGCTTTAGTTACTGCAATTAATAAAACCTTATTTGCCGTAAGCAACGACGATTTAAGACCTGCAATGACGGGTGTTTATTTTGAATTGAGTAAAGATGGGGTTCAATTTGTTGCTACAGATGCTCACCGTTTAGTAAGATATAAGCGTACTGATACTTTCGCTACTAAAACCGATAGTTTTATTGTGCCCAAAAAGCCATTGAACCTATTAAGAAATGCTTTGCCAGATAATGATGATGAAATTACAGTAAGCTACAATAGCAATCATTTATTCATTCATCATGGTGATGTAAAAATGATTTGTAGATTAATTGATGCTCGTTTTCCTGATTATAGAGTAGTAATTCCTGCTGAAAATCCTTACAAATTGGTGGTTACAAAAGCCGATTTTCAAAGTGCATTACGCCGTGTAAGTATTTTTAGTAATAAAAGTACCAATCAAGTTGCTTTAAGTATTACTGGCAGCGAATTAAACATGATTGCTCAAGATGTAGATTTTAGCTTTGAAGGAAATGAAAGAATGAATTGCCAATACGATGGCGAAGATTTACAAATAGCTTTCAATGCCAAATTTTTAATTGAAATGTTGAATGCTGCTGATACAACTGAAGTGTGTTTAGAATTATCTACACCTACAAAAGCAGGATTAATAAAACCAAGTGAACAAGCTGAAGGCGAAGATTTATTGATGTTGGTAATGCCATTAATGCTGAACAACTAATTAATATAAACGTTTTATAAAAGTGTCTATTGTATGTGCAATAGGCACTTTTTTTATGCTATCAAGTATACAGATGTTCTGCTTTTTTAAATAATTGGTATATTTATTTTAAGTTATTATTCAATTACTTGCCATGCTACAACAATTAATTCAACATTTTCAAACGCTAGAACAACGTCCGTTAGAAAGAGCAGCTTATATTGTTTTAGGAATGCTTGTTTTATGGATTATAGAAGGAAGTATTCCTTTTATTTCCATGCGTTACAAACAATCTAAACTAAAACATGCATTGGTTAATCTTGGTTTTACAGCCATACATTTAGCCTTACATACAGTATTTGCAATTGTAATTATTGCCATTAGTAATTGGTGTTCACAGCACACATTTGGGGTGGTTTATTGGCTAAAAGCTTCTCCCATTTTCACCATACTCATCAGTATTTTGGTAATCGACTTTTTTGTTGGTTGGTTAATTCATATGCTAGAACATAAAATACCATTTATGTGGCATTTTCATGTAATTCATCATGCAGATAATAATGTAGATGTTACCACAGGTTTGAGGCATCATCCTGTAGAAAGTGTGTTTAGAGCAATTTTTATTTTTGCAGGTGTTTGGTTATCAGGTGCTCCTATGTATGCAGTAATGATGTATCAAACTATTTTGGTATTTGCAACAGCATTTACCCATGCCAATATTTCTTTGCCTGTATGGATAGAAAAATGGTTAAGCTATATTGTTGTTTCACCAGCAATGCATAAAGTACATCATCATTATAAACAACCTTTTACCGATAGTAATTATGGAGCTGTATTCGCTATTTGGGATAGAATTTTTGGCACTTGGATGCATTTAGATAAACAGCAAATTCAGTATGGTTTAGATAGATATTATCCAAATGAAAAAGACGAAGAGTTTGTAACTTTAATTAAGTATCCGTTTATGAAAAATAACGATGTATGAACATTTTTGAATGGCTAATTGAACGAAGAAAACCGAATGCAGTTGGTAAATTAAGTACAGATGATTTAGATGAATATACCAATAGTGATATTTCTTTTTTCTGGCAAATAATTATAATAATTTTAGGAGTTTGTGGAATAGGTTTTATTATATGGCTTGTATTTATAGAAAATAGTATTGCACATTCGTGGCAGCTACTAATTGGTATTGTAGTTTATTTATTCGTAGCTAGATTTATTACTGCAAAACCCAACATGCGTAATCTTGGATTATTTGGTGGATTAATGAATCATCCATTTAGATATACCGATAATTTAAATAGAATGTTGTTTTTTATACAAACCATATTAATGCCGGGTAAAATTATTATAGCATCAATCTATATTCTTCTAAAATATTTAAAACGATAAATCTTCATATTTGCAATAAATTTAGGTAATGAAGATAGTAGCAATGATTCCTGCACGTTATGCAGCCACTCGTTTTCCTGCAAAATTAATGCAACAGCTTGGCAATAAAACCGTTATAAGACATACACATGATAATACGTTTGCTACAGGTTTATTCGATGATGTTTTTGTAGTTACCGATAGTGAAATTATTTACGATGAAATTACAAACAATGGTGGCAAAGCAGTCATGAGCAAAAGTGTGCATGAAAGCGGAAGCGATAGAATTGCAGAAGCGGCTTTAGCGATGGATGTAGATGTAATTGTAAATGTGCAAGGTGATGAACCTTTTGTGAAAAAAGAACCACTTGAAAAATTATTGCAAGTATTTGAAGCAGAGGGAAGCACTGTACAAGTTGCATCTTTAATGCAAGTATTAACAGATGAAAAAGCTATCAATGATCCAAATTATGTAAAAGTGGCTGTTGATAGAAATATGAATGCATTAATGTTTAGTCGCTCTCCTATACCTTATCATCGAGATAAGAATCTATCTGCTACTTATTACGAACATATTGGTGTATATGCATTTCGTAAAAATGCATTGTTGCAATTTACCAATTGGAGTATGACGCCGTTAGAGTCTTTAGAAAAAATTGAATGTTTACGTTATTTAGAAAATGGTGTTCCTCTTAAAATGGTAGTAACAGATTATATGGGCGTAGAAATTGATACACCTGAAGATTTAGAGAAAGCAGCAGCTTATTTATAGGAGACTCTGTGCAAAAAACAGTTGATAAACTTGTATTATAACTAAATTTAGAATTACTTTTTTTAGCAAACTAATTAATGTATTTTACTGGTTTACTATTAATAAAAAAATCCATAAAGAGAACTCTTTATGGATTTTATGGAGATTAAACCAATTTCATTTGTTTGCTAGCTCTTGCAGCTATTTAGCTTTTGTTAAGTCACACACTGCAACACCTTGTTCATTTTGCGGCTATTCATAAAACTCTTTACAAGAAAATATGTGTATTAGTGCCCTGAGAAATACTATTTCATTATCGATAAATCTCAATTAGATAAGGATATTTATACCAGAAAACTTTACAATTATTCAAAAACAACAATTGTTGTTATCTTAATTCTAAACTTCCCAAGGCATCTTTTGGTCTTGTAAATACACCTACACGCAAAGCATACAAGCTAATTTTATTTTTACCTATTGATTTACTATGTTCAATGAGCGTAATGGCATCTATATCATCTTTATTACTATATAATGCTTCTCTACTTAAACCGCCTTTTTCATCTATGGTAGCCATGACGAACTTTGTTTTTTTAATATTTGTAACTCTTATAGGACTTTTATCTAATTCTCTTTCTAAATTTTCTGCTTCATCGTTGTAAAATATGCACAATTTATTTTTATACGCCATTGCTTTAAAACTTATTCCAAGCGGTAATCCAAGATTAGATATAGAACTAAATTGTTGAAATTTGGGAATTCTAGTAACTGTAGATTTTCCAGTTTTGCTAATATTTATATTAAGAATATCACCGTACTCGTATTCAAATTGTTCACGTTCATTCATTGAAGAAGAACCTGATGTAATTGAAAGTCTTTGGGCTTTAAAATATTCAAAAATATAATCTATACTTCCATTGTCTCTAACTAAATGTTCTTTATATCTAAAAAAGGAGCTTATACCTGGGTCTTTTTCTTTTTTACTACCTTGATCATCTTTGGCAATTGCAGCAACTAATTCTTGTGTAAAGGCTTCTATTTTACTTAAAGTAACCTTGCCCGTATTTTTCTCAAGTGTAGTTGTAAAAAATCCACTTACGTAACCATATTCTTTTTCTTTATAAGTGCCAAATAAGGTTAAATTATTATCTACATCTGTTATTAAATTAATGTTTTGTACATATTTTTTGTTAATGTCTATAAAGTATTCTTTAGCATTATCGTTTGCATTACTATATATCAATAGTTTGGTTGAATAACCTGGCACTTTTTCACCATCCTCATGTATAGTTTCTTTTTTTACTTCACCTTCATAAAGCTTTATAATTATACATACTTCACCAGCATTCGTTACAAAAAAATCATGTATTCTTACTTGGTTATCTTGATAAGGCAGTTCAATGGTTCTTTCCCATTTTTTAGTTACATTATTGTCAAAAACTCCCATATAAAACTTTTCTTTTTTCTTTGTTTCATTAGGTGCTTGAGCAAAAACTAACAAGTGAGAGCTATCGGTAGATACTTCAAAACTTACACCTGTTTTTATTCTTCCAACATATGATCCAGTTTTCTGTGCTGCAAATCTGCCGAATGAAATCTGTTTTCCTTGTGGTTCAAGTGTGGTAAGGTTTACTGCCTGTGCCACATGTTCGGCCGTTTTTGTTTCTTTATCATATTTGCTACTTCTTATATACAAATAGTTTTTTAGTTTCAAAAATTCAGAATTTCCATACAAAGTTTCTTCATCATAGAATGTTCTTGATTTTACTTCATTAAACTTACCATCAATCAATGTAAGAACGGGAGTAAGTTTCATTGGGTCAATATTTAATCCTTTTACCATTACAGTACCACCTCTTACAGTATTAGAAATTTTTATTAATTGCCCTTTATCGTCAGTAACTATACTATGAAAACCAGTTGTAATCTTATCTTGTTCACCCCATTTAATAATTGGCTTTTGAGCCGAAGCAACGATTTGTATTGCAAGAAAATAGATACAAATCCAGAACTTATTTTTCATTTTAAAATTTTTTAATGCAAAAATATATATTCTATTAAAGCAATAACTATAAAGTAGAAATTAAGTTAGTCTTACAACCAATTTTCTCTGAGATTTTACAATGAAATATCTGAGATAAAAACTAGATAAAATTTGAGTCAAGCTCATTAGCAACTTCATTAAAAGTGTTACCAGCAAAAACAGGTCAGGTTTTAATTATAGAATATTTTAGAAAAAGAAAACCATCGATTTGCATTTTGAGAAAATAAACTCATTATCCTACTTAGCTATAAATGATAAAGCCTGCTTAATGCAGGCTTTATCATTTTACAACACAATGCACTGTTTGCTATATTGTTGTTTGTTTAACTCGTTAAAACGAATGATGGCTACACCTTTAAATTGAATTGGCAATGCTATTTGAATAAGACCTTTTTGTTGGTTTAATTTTTTTGTTACAATTGTTTTACCAATACTGTTACTAACTATAATACTACCTGTAAACTCTTTTGAAGCATATGCATTTATATTACCATTAAATACATTTAACAATTGCATGTTAGCACTTGCATTTGAAATGTTAGTAGCAGCAACAATAGTGCTATATTCTGGTTGCCCATTTTTTTTATTATTTGCTTTCAGTCTATAATAAATAATATTGTTTGTTCTATTTGCTTGGTGGTCTTCAAACATATAATTACTATCACTTCCTTTGGCAAAAACATTTCCTATTGTAGTAAAGTTTATTCCGTTCATAGACATTTCTATATCAAAGCTTGCAATATCTATTTCTGTTAAGGTTTTCCACGTAATTAATTTGTTACCGCTCGTTAAGTTCATAACTTTTACATCGCCAAAATGGACTGGCAAAATATTGATGATATTTTGCATACTTTCTGTTCTAAACGATGGTGCAGGTAAACCAGCTGCATTAAACAATGAACCTACAACATAGTTTTTAAAGGCATATCTTACATATAAAGGAGCACGTACACTACTACTTCGTACATTAATAGAATAATTATAGTCGGCAAGAGTTGCTGTAGCAGGATAATAAACTTTGTCTGCACCAGCTATTTCAAAATCACTTAATCCATTACCAAAACTCGTTAATCCAAATCCGCTATAATCGAATCTTAAATTTATTACATCATTTGAAATAGTTAGGCTCTTGAAAATAGGTCCACTTGGTGTTCCTCTTTTTCCATAATTTTTAATTAAAGCCCATTCGGCTAGTCTATCGCCAACAACCTTCTTTTTTGGATAGTGAACAGTTACTTGTGTAGAAATATCCATGGTAGAAGCCATGCCTGTATTGGGTGTAAGTAGCATGGTATTTAGCTGTGCTTCTCTAAACAATGCAGCACCTAGATTTGTGTTTACACCATATGGCACTAATTGAGCAAAGTAGAAAGGAAAATCGCCTTGATCCCACTGAGTTCTCCAAGATGTTATTAAATTTGTGAAGAGTAATCTGTATTGAGCATGATTACTGATATTAGATTCTCCCTGCGACCATATAATTCCCTTAATTGTAAGCCCAATAAATGGATGAAGCATAGTGTTGTAAAGGATGGTAGGTGTTTCATGAGCATCTTGCCAGTTAACTACATTTGGTATTATCACAGGTTTTACCTTGGCTAAAGTAGCACTATCTGTCCAGCTTTCTATTGTTGAACCACCTCTTGCTGTTACTATAATACCAATGGGTATATCTAATGTTTCTTGTAATTTTTTAGCAAAAAAATAAGCAGTTGCACTAAAATCTGGTGTGGTTGCTGGTGAAGCTGTTTCCCATATACCATTAGTTGTTGTAGTTACAGGTACTCTGCTTGTTCCATTCCAGCCAGACATGAAAACCCTTAAATTGGAATTTAAAGAGTTTGCAATAAAAAACGCACTACTGTCTACAAGTTGCGGTGGCGTAGCCGATGTGTAACCCTTCATTGGCATTTCCATATTAGATTGACCAGAACAAAGCCAAACCTCACCAATTAGTACATTTCTAAAAACAATTTCTCTGCTTCCTCTAACCGTAACAGTGTAAGGACCACCTGCTGAAGGTGTTTGAATTTTTAATTTCCATTTTCCCGAAGAATCGGTTCTGGTATTATTAGAAGTACCCCAACTTCCAGTTACACTTATTGGAGTATTTGCAAAATCAGTTCCCCAAATAGCAGCTTGCGTTTGTTGTTGCAAAATCATACTATCGCTAAAAAAAATGGGTAGCTTGGTTTGTGCTTTTGTGCAAACTGCTGAAATAACAAAAATTATAACAAGTTGATATTTTCGTAGCATTATTATTCGTTTACTAATTGTATGTTCTTTGGCATGAAGTTTTTTTATGAACATGCTATCTTTTCTAAGTCAATCGATTGAATAAAAGTATCAAAAAAATTCCACGCCATTCATTAAAAGTGAATAAAAAATGAATTCTTATACTTCAAGCTTCAAATGAAGATCGTTTTATCTTACTGCTAATTCAAGAAGAAAGGCGATTAGGGTTGATTATTTAGCTACACATTAAGCTAGTTGCATTATTGGTTATATCATTATTTGCAGTAGCAATCAGCTTTATCGCTTATTCATCCATAACAATTTGTTCACCTTACCGTCACATTGTGTTAATACGTTTGTTACAATTTTGGTAAACTCTAGTTTACATGGAAAGAAGACCAGTTGAAGTTGTTGTATTAAGCGATTTACATTTAGGTACTTATGGCTGTCAGGCACAAGAGATTGTGAACTATCTTAAAAGTATTCTTCCTCAAATTCTAATCCTTAACGGTGATATTATTGATGTTTGGCAATTTAACAAACGATACTTTCCTGTAACACATATGCAAGTAATAAAAGAGGTAATGCATTTGTTAAGCAAGGGAACAAGAGTTGTTTATATTACAGGAAACCACGACGAAGCCTTACGTAGATACAGCGATTTACAATTGGGTAATTTTCAATTGACAGATAAATTGGTGATTGAAATTAATGGTAAAATGACATGGCTATTTCATGGCGATATTTTCGATGCCACTACAAAGGGAAGTGCCAAACTATTGGCAAAACTAGGGGGTCATGGATACGATTTTTTAATTCTTGTT
>Ga0075157_10002127_pt1 | contig 11674 bp, 8 predicted proteins | sample JI81BgreenDNA_FD_70967 | JGI IMG/M metagenome (GOLD analysis project Ga0075157, IMG submission 70967) | Wastewater effluent complex algal communities from Wisconsin, to seasonally profile nutrient transformation and Carbon sequestration -... | ecosystem: Engineered > WWTP > Effluent > Algae...
CTCAGCGCTACCTGCCGGACGATATCCTCGTGAAGGTGGATCGCGCGGCGATGCATCACAGCCTTGAGGCGCGCGTGCCGTTGCTTGATCCAGAGATTATCCGCTTCGCGTGGTCGCTGCCGGATGAGCTGAAAACGCGGGGCAAGGAGCGGAAGGCTTTGCTGAAGGCCGTTCTCGGCCGTTATGTGCCGCGCGCGCTGTGGGATCGCCCGAAGCAGGGCTTCGGCATTCCCGCCGCGGCGTGGTTGCGCGGGCCGTTCCGTGCTTTGGGCGAAGATCTGCTCTCGCGCGAGCGGCTCGAACGGCAGGGGCTGCTGGAGACGGATCTCGTGCGTGCGATCTGGGAGGATTTCCTCGCCGGGGGGCAGCGCCGGGTGAACCTCGTCTGGACCCTTTTCGTGCTCCAGCTTTACCTATCCGAGGCTTAAGCTCCGTCGACCTTCTTGTACGGCTGCGGGCGAATCCCGAAAATGTAAGCAAAAGAACCGAGGCCGCTCGCGACCTGCTTCGCCTGCTTGAAGGCGAATGTCTTGCCGGCATTCCCCATGAGCATCGCGGGGAGGGCAGGAATCATCATCACGAGGCCGCCCGCGAGCCGCCCCGCGCCTTTGGTGATGCTGCGGAAAATGGCCTTCGCCTTGCCGCGCTGCTTTTCATGCAAAACGGAAATGCTGATCGCCACGCGAAACGCGCGCTGCAATTGCCAATCCAGCGTCATGCGATTGGCCGGCACGTTCTCCTTCACCACCGCTTCGCCGAGCCAGCGGATGATCGCGCCGGATTTGTGCACACGCGTGAAGAAATCCGTATCCGAGCCGCCGGTGAAGCGCAGCGTTTCATCAAAGCGCAGGTTGAGGCCATCCGCAGCGAAAATGCGGGATTTCACCAGCGTGTTATGCCCCTCGGCCTTGGTGAGAAGCGTGCCGGTCGCGCGCTTGTTCGGCTCGGGCAGGGCCATCCAATCGGGCGTGCCGGGCGGATATACCGAGATCACCCGGCCATAATGTACATCCGCCTCATTGCGCTGTGCCGCGGCGATCATGGTTTCGAGCCAGCCGGGTGTGGCTTCCTCGTCATCGTCGATATAGAGCAGCCAGTCATAGCCACGCTCGGCGGCGGTAATGCCGCAGCGATTGCGCGCGAAGGGCAGGCCGAGTTCCGGCTCCAGCACCACAAAGATGTTCCAGCCGGTTTCCTGCGCTATGCGCGCGGCCTGTTCCGCGCAGGTGATCTCGTGATTGTTCTCGATCACCGCAATGGCGCATTCCACGCCTGCCGGCACGGTGGAAGCCGTGACGGAGCGCAGGCAGGTCTCCAGCAGTTTGGGCCGGTTGCGCGTGCAGATGGTGACGAGTAGACGCATGCATTCCCCGCTTTTCCGCGTGAGACCTACGGCTTTCGCGTGCGCCTTTCAACGGGCCTATGCCCAGAAAACGCTATTCGTGCCGGAGCACGAAGCGATCCACGAAATCCGCAAAGCTCTTCGCCTTGAAGCCGGCCATCAGGGCATCGGCGTCGTAATCCTCGCGCACCCAATCCAAGAAGGGCTTGGCTTCATCGGGATGCGCCGCGAGATAGGCCTCGAACACAGCATCGAGAATGCCCGCTCGCGAGGAGCGGATATGCAGATGCCGCAGCGAGAGTTCATCCTTCGCTGCGCGCACAGTCGCGCCTTGCGTCACGATCCGGTCGAAGGCGGCGATGAACCCCGCGCGATCCGCTCCCGATTTGCAGTGCACGAGCATGGGCCGGGGCATGGTTTTCAGGCGTTCCGCAATCGCCAGCAGATGCTCGCGCGGCGGCGCCATGCGGGAGAAAACCGGGATATCCACCAACGTGTCATAGGTCAGGCCCAACGCCTCGGCCTTTTCGCGCGCCAGCGCATGGCCGCCATGGTTGGGCGCATCATGCCGGACATTGAGAACCAAGCGGATGCCTTTCCGCGCAGCCCAGGCGATATCCCACGGCATGGGCTGGTTGGAGCGCCAGCCGGTCGGGCCATATTGCTTGCGGTTCTTCCAGACGAGGCGCACCACGCCGAAATCCCGCACCAGCAAGTCGAACCACGCCGAAAAGCGTGCGCGGAAACCGGCAATCGGCCCCTCGAAGCGGCGAAGCTTCGGGGGCAGGGCATATTTGCCGGTCTCGGGCGCTCGGGTCTCTGGCATGGAACCCCGGTCAGGCCTTTTTCAGGAATTCCGTGCGCAGCACCAGCCCCTTGATCTTTTCGACACGGCACTCGACCTCCGCCGGGTCATCCGTGAGGTGGATGCCACGCACCATAGTGCCGCGCTTGAGAGTGGTGGAGGTGCCCTTCACCTTGAGATCCTTGATGAGGGTGACGTTGTCGCCCTCTTTCAACTCCGTGCCATTGCTGTCGCGCACAACCATTTTGCCCCCGCTTTTCCGCGCGGCAAACGAATCCGCGCATCGCCCTGCCTTGTGACATGAAGGCAGAACGAGGCCAAATCGGGCCCGAAATCGCTGCACTTCGGGCGCGCTGGAAAAGGACTTTTTCCGAAAGCACGCACCCCGATCCGATTTTTGCATCGAATGGGGCAATTTGCGGGTTTCCACAAACTCGCCTTCGTGGTCTTGTCATGCCAACGGAAGAGCAGAAGAAGATTTGAACGATTTCAAGCCGCAACGTTGGCTTTCTGGCAGAAGCAAAAGGGGTTCGGGGGGAACATGGCCGTCGAAATGTCGAAGGACCTGCGGGAGGGCGCGCTGGTCTATCACCGGTTGCCAAAGCCGGGAAAACTGGAAATCGTGGCCACCAAGCCGCTCGGCAACCAGCGCGACCTGGCTCTCGCCTATTCCCCCGGCGTGGCTGCGGCCTGCGAGGCGATCGTCGAGAACCCGGCGGAAGCGGATAACCTCACGGTCCGCCAGAACCTTGTCGCGGTGATCTCCAACGGCACGGCGGTGCTGGGCCTTGGCGATATCGGCCCGCTGGCTTCCAAGCCAGTGATGGAGGGCAAGGCGGTGCTCTTCAAGAAATTCGCCGGCATCGACGTTTTCGATATCGAAGTGAACGAGAAACGCGTCGAAAAGCTCGTGGATGTCATCTGCGCGCTGGAGCCCACCTTCGGGGGCATCAACCTTGAGGATATCAAGGCGCCGGAATGCTTCGAGGTCGAGGCCCGCTGCCGCGAGCGCATGAAGATCCCGGTCTTCCATGACGACCAGCACGGCACGGCGATCATAGTCGCGTCGGCAGTTCTCAATGCGATGGAACTCGCCGGCAAGCCGCTCGACAAGGTGAAGCTCGTGACATCCGGCGCGGGTGCAGCGGCGCTTGCCTGCCTCAACCTGCTCGTCTCGCTCGGCGTGAAGCGCGAGAACATCTGGGTCACGGATATCGAGGGCGTGGTCTACAAGGGTCGCATCGAATTGATGGACCCCTATAAGGGCATCTACGCGCAAGAGACCTCCGCGCGGAAGCTGGCGGAAGTCATCGAGGGCGCGGATATCTTTCTCGGCCTCTCGGCGGCGGGCGTTCTCAAGCCGGAACTCCTAAAGAAAATGGCCGAGAAGCCGCTGATCATGGCGCTCGCCAACCCGAACCCCGAGATCATGCCGGAAGTGGCCTATGAGGCCCGCCCGGACGCGATGATCTGCACGGGGCGCTCGGATTATCCCAATCAGGTCAACAACGTCCTCTGCTTCCCCTACATGTTCCGGGGTGCGCTCGATTGCGCGGCAACCACCATCAACGAGGAGATGAAACTCGCCGCTGTGCGCGCCATCGCCGAACTCGCGCGGGAAGCGCCGTCGGATGTCGTGGCGCGCGCCTATGGCGGCGAAGCGCGGCATTTTGGAGCGGATTCGCTCATCCCCAGCCCGTTTGATCCACGCCTCATCCTGCGCATCGCGCCGGCGGTGGCGAAGGCCGCGATGGCCTCGGGCGTGGCCCGCGCGCCGATCGCCGATTTCGCGGCCTATGAGGAGCAGCTCTCGCGCTTCGTGTTCCGCTCGGGCTTCATCATGAAGCCTATCTTCCAGCAGGCGAAGGAAAGCCCAAAGCGGGTGATTTATGCCGAAGGCGAAGACGAGCGCGCGCTGCGTGCCGCCCAGACCGCGATGGAAGAGAAATTCGCGATCCCCATCCTCGTGGGTCGCCCGCATGTCATCGAGGCGCGCATCAAGCGCTTTGGCCTCGCCATCCGGCCGGGCGTGGATTTCGAGATCGTCAACCCGGAAGATGACCCGCGCTACCGCGATTACGTGGCCACTTATCTCGAAATCGCGGGTCGCAAGGGCATCACGCCCGAGGCTGCGCGCACGCAGTTGCGCACCAATTCCTCGATCATCGCGGCGGTGGCCGTGCGGCGGGGCGATGCCGATGCGATGATCTGCGGCCTTGAGGGCCGCTATCGCTCGCGCCTCCAGATCATCCGGGATGTGATCGGCATGGAGGAGGGCGTGACGGAACTCGCGGCGATGTCGCTGATGATCACGTCCAAGGGCGCTTTCTTCATGGCGGATACCCATGTGAACGAGGACCCAACCGCCGAGCAGCTCGCCGAGATCGGTATTCGCGCGGCGGCGGAAGTGCGCCGCTTTGGCATCGAGCCGAAGATCGCGCTGATCTCGCATTCGGATTTTGGCAGCCATGACAGCGAAAGCGCGCGCAAAATGCGCCGCGCCACCGAACTCATCGCGGCGCGCGCGCCCGAACTCGAGGTCGATGGCGAGATGCAGGCGGATTCAGCGCTTTCCGACAAGGTGCGCGAGCGCGTGCTACCGCATTCGAACCTCAAGGGCGTGGCGAATATCCTGCTGATGCCCGATCTCGATGCCGCGAACATCGCGAACGAACTCACCAAGGTCATCGCGGATGCGCTGCCGGTGGGGCCGATCCTGCTCGGCACGGCTTACCCCGCGCATATCGCGACCTCAACCACCACCGCGCGCGGGGTGGTGAACCTCACGGCCATCGCCGTGGTCGAGGCGCAATCGCGCAAGGCCTGAGCCTGCCGCATCCGCACAGGAAAAAGGCCGACCCGTTTCCGGGCCGGCCTTTTTGTTGCCTGTGCGAGCCTTGCTTGCGAACTGCGCTTACTTGCCGAGCGCCTCAATCTCCAGCCGCTTCAGCAAAGCCGCGGGATCGTTGCCGGCGCCCGCGAACTCGATGAGCCGCACGCCCTCGGCATCCTTCGCGCGCACCTTCACGGAGAGCTCGCCGAGGCTCTTCAGGAAGTTGCCGACGGCCTCGGTCACGCGCGTGGCATCCGGGTGGTCAGCGAGGCCCATCACCAGCAGCATCGGGGCCATCGTCGCAATTTCGAGCCGCAACTGCTCGGGCTTCTTGCCGGTCTGCGTCGCGACCTGAGCAATCCCCTTCTCGAACCCGCCGCGATTGGTGAGCGAGAGGGTCGCCTGCTGCGCGGTGCCCGTGAGGAGCACGGCGGTCCAGTTCTCCACCGGGTCCTCGAAAAGCGCCTTCGGCACATTGCCGAGCACGAAGCTCATGGCGAGCGCGCCGACCTGTTCCACGCTGGTGGAGATATCCGGAAAGGTCACGGTCGATTTCGCTTCATCCCACACCCCATCGAGGTTGAAGGAGAGGTCCAAAGTCTCGATGCCCATGGCGCGGATCTGCTGGAGCACCTGCTCCTTCATCGAAGGCTGGATCGGCAAGCGGAAATTCGCGAGCTTCACGCCGATGCGCGTGGGCGTGACGCCCACAAAGGCGCCGTTGCGCATCTCGAAGCTGCCAACAGAAGCGCGAATGCGCTCATCCGGCTTGTTCTTCTGCTCGAAATCGATGTCCAGCCCCTTGAAGCCGAAGCCGATATCCGGCAGCGCCTGCCGCTCCATCTCGGCCTTGAGGCGCGCAACCTGCGCCTCGGGCTGGCTGTCGATGTCATCGCTTTCGAGCACGAGCTTGCCAAGGGCGGCGAAGATCAGCTTGTAGAAATCGCCCTGCCAATTGATGTTGCCGAGCCGCAGGGAGCCGTCCTTCGCGGAAACTTCGATGCCCTCGATCAGCCCACCGGATTGCGCGCCGCCCTGGCCGCGCATGCCGCCCAGCTTGAAGGTCACTTCCTGCTCCGGCCCGGCTTTGCCCGTGCCCTTGATGGCACCGACCTGCCATTCGCCCATCTCGAACGAATTGTAGAGTTCCAGCATGTTGGCGATAACTTCCGCCGGAAGATCTTCATCCGGGCTGGTCGCCTGCTTCTTCATGAAGGCTTCGAAACTCGGCCACATCGCTATCACCGGCTGGCGGGGCAGGCGCAGCTTTACGCCTGACGCACTCGCGCGACCGATTTCCACGCGAAAATCCTGCATGCTCACTTCGCCATCCGCCAGCACATAGGGGCCGTGAATGGGCTTGAAGGGCGCATTGCCCGTGGGATCCGCATCGATGAACCAGCGCAGGGCAGTCACGGGATCAATAAATTCCACGGTCGTCAGGCCGAATTTGGTGGTGTAGCCCATCGGCTTCTGGCTGGCATCGGGCACGAGCCCGACCTGCCGCGTCTCCGCGACCTCAAGGCGGTTGAACACCCCGGCGACAATGCTGCCGCCCTTGAAATTCTGGTAGACCGTGAGGCTCTTCTGGCCCTCGATTTCCGTCTCGACCTCGATGGAGCCTAGCGTGAATTCATCCGCATTGAGCTTCGCAAGGCCATCCGCGAGGGCTGCGATGGAGGTGGTCTTAAGCAGCGTTTCAATCTCCTCGCGCGGCAGGCTCGCATTGATGAGGTTGAGATCGCTGAGCTTTACGCGGAAGGTCTGGCCGGCCCACTGCACGGAAGGAATCGTCGTGACCACGCGCGGTTTCGGCGGGGGAGGCGGAGGCGGCGCGGGCGCCACGACTGGCGCGGGAGCCGGTGCAGGTTGAGGCACGGGCGCGGGTGCCGGAGCCGCCGGGCTTGCGGGCGCAGCTGCGACAGGCGGCGTGCTCGCTACAGGCGGAGCTGCGGCGGCAGGTGATGAAGCGACCGCAGGCGGGACCGACGGGGCCGAGGCCACGGGGGGCGCTGACGGCGGGCGGATAACGAAGAACATCGCTGCCCCGGCGACCGCTACAGCGGCCAGCGCGACCAGAAACATATTGGGGCGCGGCGCGCCCGGCTCCGGATTGCTCATGATATTCCCCCTGAAATGCCTTCAACAACGAATGAAACGCTGATTTCGGGCGTCTACCATTTCAGAAGGCGGATCAAGCGGAAATTGTGGCGCGGTCAGCCCTTCGTCACCGGGATAGGTGTTACACGCTGAAACTCGTGCCACAGCCACAACTGGCGGTGGCCTGCGGATTGCGGATCTGGAAGCTTTGGCCCAGCAACTCGGTCACGAAATCAAGTTCCGAGCCTTCGAGGTAGGGCGCGGAAACCGGGTCCACAAGCACGGTGATTCCCTCGCGCTCGATTCGCAGGTCGTCAGCTTTGCTCTCGGTCTCGATGGAATAGCGATACTGGAAGCCCGAGCAGCCGCCGCCTTCCACCGCCACGCGCATCATCGCACCGGGCTTTTCTTTGGAGAGGATCACGGCAAGGCGCTTCGCGGCGCTTTCGGTGATGGCCAAAGGCGGCTTTTCCGGTGCGGCAACGGGCTGGGGCGCGACGATATCGGTCTCGGAGAGAGCGAATTTTGGAGCCATCATCGATTTCGGTCAGAGTTCAAGGCCCTGCCGCCTTTTGCGTGACTGGTGCATTTGAATGTAAGGAAGCCGCGGCCCGCCCGCAAGATTTCACGACAAGGCCCGACGATCACGATGCTGTTCACCCGTGAGCGCCCGCTCTCGCCTTTCGCCGTCGACCACCGTGCCTCACGCGGGCGGCTCTTTCCGGCTGAGCCCTCGCCGACGCGCACGGAATTCCAGCGCGACCGGGATCGCATCATCCATTCCACCGCGTTTCGTCGGCTGAAGCACAAGACGCAGGTCTTCGTGGAGCATGAGGGAGATCATTATCGCACGCGTCTGACACACACGATCGAAGTCAGCCAGATCGCCCGCGCTCTGGCGCGCAGCCTCGGCCTTGATGAAGACCTCGCAGAGGCTTTGGCTCTCGCACACGACCTCGGCCACACCCCGTTCGGCCATGCGGGCGAGGATGCACTCGATGAACTGATGGCCACCCATGGCGGGTTCGACCACAACGCGCAGGCCCTGCGCATCGTTACGCGGCTCGAACAGCGCTATGCTGGTTTCGATGGCCTTAACCTCTCATGGGAGACGCTCGAAGGCCTCGTGAAGCACAATGGTCCGCTCGTGGCGGCAACAGGCGAGCCCATCGGGCGCTACCGCGCGAAGGGCGTGCCCATCGCGATCTCCGAATTCGATGCGCTGTTTCCGCTGGATCTTGTGACCCACGCCTCCGCGGAAGCGCAGGTCGCGGCCATTGCCGACGATATCGCCTACAACGCCCATGACATCGATGATGGCCTGCGCGCCGGGCTTTTCACGATCGACGACCTGCGCGATGTGCCACTGATCGGCCTGCTGATCGCGGAAATCGATGCGAAATGGCCGGGGCTTGAGCCTTCGCGCATCGCGCATGAGATCATGCGGCGGGTCATCACCCGGCTCGTGGAGGATGCGGGGCAGGAAGCCGAGCGGCGCATCGTGCGGCTGAAACCGCGCTCGGCGGAGGATGTGCGTCGCGCGCCGCATCCGGTGGTTGCGTTTTCCGACCAGATGGCGCGCGAGGAAAAGGCGCTGAAAGCGTTTCTCTTCCAGAACATGTATCGTGCGCCGCGCGTGATGGCGATGCGTGAGCAGGCCGAGCGGGTTATTCGCGGGCTGTTCGAGCGTTACATGGCCGATCCCGCCGCGATGGGCGGGAAGGGCGAGGCGCGCCCCCGCGCCGTGGCCGATTACATCGCCGGGATGACCGACCGCTTCGCGCTCCACGAATACCAGCGGCTGTTTGACGAAACGCCGCCGCTTCGCTAGGCCGCGAGCCACGCTGTTTTTCACCGTCCTCGCGTGAGGATATGGCCGTTTCGCTGGTGTTTCGCATGAACCTCTTCCAGTCCTTCGCCGCCGATGTGCAGGCGACCTTGCGCGCGCTGCCGCTGACCGCGAACCTCCCCGCCGAGGCTCTGGCCCGCGTGACCGTGGAGCCGCCGCGCGATGCGACCCATGGCGACCTTTCCACTAACGCGGCCATGGTGCTGGCGAAGGAAGCGAAGACGAACCCGCGCGCGCTGGCCACGGAGATTGTGGCGGCGCTTGAGAAAACCGGTCGCTACGTGAAGCTGGATATCGCCGGCCCCGGCTTCATCAACGCGACTTTGCCGCCCTCGGCCTATCATAATGTGTTGCGCGCAGTGCTGAAGGCCGGCGCGGATTTCGGTCGCTCGACCATGGGGCAGGGCCGGAAGATCAACGTGGAATATGTCTCCGCCAACCCCACGGGCCCCATGCATATCGGCCATGGACGCGGCGCGGTTTATGGCGATGCATTGGCGACCCTGCTCTCGGTCGCGGGTTATGAGGTCACGCGGGAATACTACATCAACGATGCCGGCGCGCAGGTCGATGTGCTCGCCCGCTCGGCCTTCCATCGCTATCGCGAGGCGCTCGGCCGCGATGTCGGCCCGGTGGGCGAGGGGCTCTATCCCGGCGATTACCTCGCGCCGGTTGGCAAGAAGCTCGCGGAAGAGTTTGGCGAGACTCTCGAAAACCTGCCCGAAAGCGAGTGGCTGCCGAAGGTCCGGCAAATCGCCATCGATTCCATGATGACGATGATCCGCGAGGATCTGGCCGCGCTGAACGTGAAGCACGATGTGTTTTTCTCGGAGGCCTCGCTGCAGGGCAAGAACTCGGCCGAGGGTGATCGCGTCGGCGCGACCATTCAGGATTTCATCGCGCGCGGGCTTATCTATCAGGGCCGCTTGCCGCCGCCGAAGGGCCAGAAGGACGAGGATTGGGAGGATCGCGAGCAGGCGCTCTTCCGCGCGACCGATTTCGGCGACGATGTGGATCGTCCACTGCTGAAATCCGATGGCAGCTACACCTATTTCGCGTCGGATATCGCCTATCACGCCAACAAGTTCAGCCGTGGCTTCGCCGAGATGATCGATGTCTGGGGCGCGGATCACGGCGGCTACGTGAAGCGCATGCAGGCGGCGACTCGCGCGGCCACCGGCGGCAAGGGCAGCCTTGAGGTGCGCCTCTGCCAGCTCGTGAAGCTGATGCGCAACGGCGAACCGTTCAAGATGTCGAAGCGCGCCGGCGATTTCATCACGCTGCGCGACGTGATCGACGAACTCGACGAGCAGGGCGGCGCGGGGCGGGGGCGCGATTGCCTGCGCTTCATGATGCTCGACCGCAAGAACGACCAGGAACTGGAATTCGACCTCGCTAAAGTGCTGGAGCAATCGAAGGATAACCCGGTTTTCTACGTGCAATACGCCCATGCGCGCACGGCCAGCGTATTCCGGCAGGCGGAAACGCTTGTCACACCGGCGGTGAGCGAGGCCGAACTCGCTTCGGCGGATCTCACAATTCTCGCGGATGAATCGCAGGTCGGGCTCATCCGGCTGCTTGCGCAATTCCCGCGTCTCGTGGAGCAGGCGGCGCTCAGCCGCGAGCCGCATCGCATCGTTTTCTACCTCTACGATCTCGCAAGTGCCTTTCACGGCTTGTGGAATAAGGGCAAGGAATTGCCCGATTTGAGGTTTATTAATAACGATGACCGAAAAGGAACATTAGCGAAGCTGGCTCTCGTGAAGGCCACGAGAACGGTGCTTGCGAATGGCCTCGCCATTCTCGGCGTCTCTGCGCCGGATGAAATGCGCTAGGGCATTGCGGGCATCGCGTGTCCATTCGGCGAGCAGTCGCCCGTCGCGGCGACGTTGCAGGAAGGGAAGGTCGCGTTCATGACCCTCAAGAATGAGCCCCGGCGTGAGCCGTCTCTCGCGGATCTCGAAGCCTTCGAGCGCCTTCTGCGCGACAGCCTGAAGGCTGACGGCCCTGAAGCCGCCCAGGCGCAGGTTGCGCAAGCACAGCCATCTGAGGCGGCACCTCCGGCACCGCCGCCGCAACCGGCCATCACGGCCGATAACGCGCTGGCCGAGTTCAACCGCCTCGTCGAGGCGCCTGTGGTTTTCGAACAACCGGGCGAGCCGCCGAGCGTGTCGCGCATCTCTGCCATCGAGCAGGCCTTGCGCGCCGATCTCGACAAGCCCGCATCAACCGAGCCCGCCCCCGCACTTCCGCGTGATCCATTGCTGGATTTCGAGGAGGAATTGCGCCGTTTCGAGGCGATGAGCCGCCCTGCGGCACCGCTTCCGGCCAATCCCGTGGAGCCCATCGAGCCCCTGCGTGGCGGTTATGCCGGTGACGCCCAGATGCCTTCGGGCCAGGCGGCAACCGCTTCCATGCAGGCCGAATGGATGGCCCCGGCCCAGCCGATCGTCATCCCAGAAGCGGCCCAACCCGATGCACATGAGGCGCTGGCCGCAGCGGAAAGCCGTCTCACGGCGGAAGCTGAAGCCGCGGCCTATGCCGGCGGTGCAGCCATGGCAGCCGGTGCTGCCGCTGGTGGCGCCAAGCGGTCGCGTGGCATCTTCCTCGCGCTGGGTGGCGTGGCCGTCGCGGGCCTCGCTGTCATTGGCGGCGTCACCGCCTTTTCGGGCTCCAAGAGCAACCAGACGGCCAGCAACGGCAAGGTTCCGGTGGTCGCCGCGAAGCCCGAGCCCGCGAAGGAAA
>Ga0075157_10002128_pt1 | contig 11673 bp, 11 predicted proteins | sample JI81BgreenDNA_FD_70967 | JGI IMG/M metagenome (GOLD analysis project Ga0075157, IMG submission 70967) | Wastewater effluent complex algal communities from Wisconsin, to seasonally profile nutrient transformation and Carbon sequestration -... | ecosystem: Engineered > WWTP > Effluent > Algae...
TGCGCCATATTTGCGAATGACGTGGCTGGCTGCCGGGGTCGATAGAATACCGCCCTGCCCCACAAGCACGCGAGCATACCCGTTCGCCGCCGCCATGCGGATCGCCCGCGCGATCACGGTGCGGTTGTGGAAACGCCCGTCGCCACCGATCACCAGCGTCGAGGCTATGGGGCGATCAGCGACGTCGAAGACCGACTGGATAAAGTTCTCGGCATAATGCGGCTGGGCGAACACCCGCACCTTCTTGCGCAGGCCCGAAGTCCCGGGCTTCTGCCCGCTAAAAGGTATGGTGGCGATGGTCCTGATCATCCGCAGTCCTTGATCAATTCGTAGCACTGTTCATCATAAGCGGCCCCGCTCGCATCCCAAGAGAAATCAGCCCCCATTCCGTTGGTTTGAAGCCACATCCAATCCTGCGGACGTCGGTAGATCGCAACTGTGCGTCTGACCGCCATCGCCAGCGTGTCCGGACTGACCGCGTTCATCTGGAAGCCAGTCGGCACCGTTGCCGCAAGAGCTGCTGGATTAGCGTCAATCTCGGTATCAGTCGGCCCGTCAGTGCGAGAAACAAGAGGCACGCACCCGTAGGCAACACTGTTCAGCTGAGTGAGACCGCAGATCCCGACAAGGTGATTGAGCGTCTCGGCCAGCACATCCATGCCCTTCTGCCACGACGATGGCCCGCTTCTCATCGTCGCCAGCCGGTCTAGAAACATTTGAGATGGATGATGCTTCATTACCCAAGATCAAAATCCATTAATCACATCATCAAATAATCCGATATTAGATCCATTTTGGTTCAAATAACGGAAAATTTAGCGGAACGCCATTTCTGTGTTATTTACGTAACGCAAGTTACTATTTCGGCATCTTGCAAATTGTCATGCGGCTAGCTTTAGGGATCTAGTTTGCGGCTTTGGCATTGCCCCTGGAGGGGAAAATGCTTCAATATTGCATCATGATACTTTTCTGTGTCACAGTAATAATCTCAACATTTGTCGTTTACGACTCCTGTCTAAGAGCATTCCATGAATACAAGCGCCTAATGTCAGAACGCGAGCCAATAGTTCCAATTTGGGACGAAATCCATGTCGGCGATGAATTGCGATACAGGGAACCAACCCTTGACAACGGTCTAGGATACCGATCCTCAATCGGAAAGGATGGAGCGAAAAATCTAGCAGCCTCTGCAGTTGCTGATTGTTTTCATCCACGACAGCCTACGGTTTATAAACGAGCAATACTACGCAGGTGGCGACGCGTGTAACGCGAATTCTTTGGCAGGAAGTTTGGCTGTGCGGAACGGCAGAAACACTTCAATGGTCAAGCCCTCGGGGCCGTGCATTTCCTGATCAACCCGACAGGGTTCGCCAGACGCATTTGGCTGCTGTGCGAATGCTCACAATGTTGAAGATAAGAGGTGATGCGCTCGCTATCTTCAGCCCGTTTCCATTCCGTCTGGATTGTCTCGATTTTTGCGCTGCTGCTATCGCGCAATACGGAGGCTTTGGGACTGCTGAGGCCTTTTTCCGGCACAATTGAGCATGCTCTTGAACTCAGCCAGCGGGACCGGCTTTCCAAACAGATAACCTTGCATCTCATGACAACCCAGATCGCGCAGGATGCTGGCCTGCGCTTCGTGTTCTACACCTTCCGCGATCACGCTCATGTCGAGTGCCCTCGCAAGAGTGACCGCGCCGGCGACCAGCATGGTGGCCTTGCTGTCGGGCTCCAGCCCCTGGAGGAGGGACTTGTCGATCTTGATGTGGGTGAAGCCGTAGGACTTAAGGTAATGGATACTGGTAAAACCCGTCCCGAAATCGTCGAGTGCAAGCGAAATCCCAGCTGCTTTCAAGGTATTCATCGCCTTGATCGCCATACCGGGATTTGTGAGCAGATAGCTCTCCGTCATCTCCAGCTGAAGGCGTTCGGGCACGAAACCGGTCTGCTCGATAATCTTGAGAACCTGCTGCTCAAAGCCGGGATGCCGGAACTGGGCGGGCGATACATTTACGCTCAGGCATAGCCCGCCAATCGGCTCAATGTCTCGGCAAGCGCGCTCGAGCACATAGAGCCCAAGAGGATGGATCTGACCGGTCGCCTCGGCGACGTGAATGAACTCATCCGGTGAAAGCGCGCCCTCAGCACGGCGAGGCCAACGCAGCAACGCTTCTGCTGCGACTATCGCACCGCTGGCTGCATCGATGATCGGCTGATACACCAGATCGAATTCGTTGCTGCCTAGGCCACTGCCAATCTGTCCCTCGATTTCGATCCGCCTGAGCCGCCCTTTGTCCAGCTCATCGCTGTAGATCGCAACCTGGCCCTTACCCTCGGTCTTGGCGTGGTACATCGCCAAGTCTGCACGGCGCAAAAGTTCACGCGGGTTCACGTCAGAGTCGGTATTACTGGCGATGCCGATCGATCCGCTGATTTGCAGCACATGGCGATCAACCAGAACAGGAAGCGCCATTTGCTCAAGCAGGCGCAGTCCAAGCGTAAGTGCGGATGCCTGTGCGTTTTCGGTGTTCCCGTCGGTTTCCAGAAGCACTGTAAACTCATCGCCCCCCCACCCGGGCAAGAATGGCGTTGTCGGGGCATTGTTCGCGCAGACGCTGGCAGACTGTGCGGATCAGCTCGTCTCCAGCGTGATGACCATGTTCGTCATTGACCGTCTTGAAGCCATCCAGATCGATGAAAACGATGGCCAGACTGTTGGCCAGCAAGCCTTGCCGCTGCTCCAGGCGATCAAGTCGGGCAAGAAGTTCCCGCCGATTGGGCAAGCCCGATAGCGGATCGCTGAATGCGATACGGCGATTTTCCTCGCTGAGCTTCTCAGTTTGAAGCTGGCGAATGTGTAGCGTTCGGCGTGATTGCACGACTTCGGAAAAGGAGCGGTTGAAGCTGTGCGTGACCACCGCCATCCCAATGCAGACGCAGCACAGAACCAGCGACTGCGGTAACAGCTGGCCGCCTTCTACCCACGAGAAATAGAGCGCGAAGGCTATCGTGCTTACCACCGAGACCCGCATTGCGGCCGCCCGCAAAGTCATCAGACAAAAGACAGTGCTTACCTGGCTGAGCGCGAGAAAGAATGTCAGGTTACTGCGGGCATATGCCCCCGCGTCCTGATAGACCCAAATCACCCAAGCGTTGAACGTCAGGGTCATTATCACGGCAAGCAAGCAAGTGCGCCACAGATGCCTTGCAAGCTCCGCATCACTGAATTTCTGCGTGTCACCCTGCCGCAGCCACCAGATCGCTCTCGACATGGCGATGCTGGAAATGGCGATCGGAGCGAGCAGGGTCTTGACCAGGGCGGCAGCATTGAACGACGTAACGGTGATAGCCACCGTGTTGCAGACGAGAATAACGTACAGCAGCGGAATGTGGCCTTGAAACGAACTGAATTGCGCTCGCATCAATTCCGGATCGCTGGTGTCCAGATAGAAGAGTCGGAAAAAAGCTCGCATCACCTGCCAAGCGGCCTTCTGTCTGTGTGAACGCACCAGATCATTGCGGTAAGACAGCTGGACTAACGACAGCGTAATGGGTCGATAGCTAAATCTACAAAGCTTCGGAAAGCAGCTGCTCGCTTCCCGATCTGTGGCCGCGTCGGGAAAAAAGGATCGAAATCGGGTCTTGGCCGGCGCGGGTTGCCGCCTTTTTCGCGGTGCGATGCCACTTGTCCGAGGTCAGGCGGCTCCTGATCACGCTATGACCACTTCACCGCTGATGCGCGCCAGCGTCACTTCAGGTGCGCTATCGTGAGGATTGTGCGAGAATGTGACGTCGTTTCCGCGCCGTTGCGGTTTTCAGGAATTGGTTAACAGAGTAGGGGGGCTCTTATGGACGGCCAAGCCGAATCAGTTTTCCGCGCCCTTACGGACAAGCAGCATGAAGCGCTCATGCTTGCGTGCGGCCACCTGACCTCCAAACAGATCGCGATCAAGTTGGGCGTTGCGCCGGTTTCAGTCGACAAACGGATTGACAGTGTCAGAGCGAAGCTAGGCAACATTTCGCGGGTAGAGCTTCTGCGCCTCTACCAGAACTGGCGTGGGTATGATCGAACCATACCTGAGCCAATCATACTACCACCGCAAACGCTTAGCGCCCCACAGGACAGCGAGCAGATCGCCGAGCACATATACCGGTTCGAAGACAGTCTGGCATTCGATGTCAGGAATTCGTGGGACCAGTCACTCGCCTATCTGCGGCCGGGGTTGAAGCCTTCGGACCTGGGCGTGGGTGGCAAGCTTCTTGCCATGCTGGCCGGAGCGGTAGCCATCCTGATGGTGGTGGTACTTTCGCTTGCGGTAGCCACGTCGCTCGGGACCGTTTTAACGGGCTGATTTCTCCGGCTTAGCCAAAGGAGAAATCGCCCATGCTTACCGTTCACAACGCCTCTGTCCGCATCGCCCGGCAAGTCAGTTCTTCCGAGGCATCTCTCGACGATGCCCTCATTCAGGTGACCGCCCTGCTGCACAGCGCAGCCATCGCTCAGAAGGAGTTTCCCGAAGCTCCGTCGACCCGCGTCCAATCAGCCCTGCTCCATCTCTCCAAGACGATGACGAGCCTTGTTGAGGCTCGCGGGGAAATGCTGCGGACCCATGGTCAGTTGCTCGACATCGCCAAAGAAATGGGCGCAACAGAGCTACCTGAGTGCCCTGATTATCTCACCAAGAGTTTGATCGACAAACAGCAGGCAGCCTGACTTGCAAAGCTTTCGGCAAGCGACCAAGCGTTCGCCTGATGATACGGTTCACTCTGCAGGTGGTATTGCTTGTGTCGATCTTCGTCGCAGCGTGGCGCGTCGGAGGGAAGCCGGAAAAGTACATGGCGAGCATCTATCTTTCGATGCTTGTCGTGGCACTGGCCGGTGCAGCCCTGCTCGACGATTTCGGAGCAGGGTTGCAGCAGTCACAGAACTACCGCTTCCTTCTCGACCTTGCAGCACTCGTGGCGGTGGCAACCGTGGCGCTTCGATATGATCGGTGGTGGACCTTATGGGTAGGATCGGCACAGCTGATCGCAGTTATCGCACATGTCCTGAAGCTGACCGGATTGTCGATCGATCCTCTGGTCTATGGGGTGATGGAGCGTTGGCCGACGTGGATTGCTATCGCGCTCACAGGCCTAGGGACTTGGCTTCATCACCGAAGGTCAACTCGTGCCGCACAAGGTATCTGAGTTCGCTACTGGCGCCTCTTGATAGCCAACCAGACAGACTTGCAGGCGAACTACTCGATCGCTTTGGCTCCATTGCGGGCATAACACGCGCTTCCGAGGCAGAATTGCGCGAGGTCAGCGCAATTGATTCCCACTGGATCGAAGCCTTCGTGGTCGTCCGGCAACTCCTGAATGATGGGTTCAAAGAGGACCTTTTGCGCACTCACATCGGTTCAAACAGGGATGCGCTCGTCCGACACTTTTACAGGTCTTTGCGGGGCTTGCCGGAGGAGCGGTTGATTTGTGTGTTCGCCGACCTGGAGGGCTTCATCATTGGGGAGGAAATTCTGGCCGATGGCATTGAAGGCCTGGTTACTCTGTCTTCCAGACGAATCTTCAGGCGAGCCCTGAACCTTAATGCCAGAAGTCTCGTGCTTGCGCACAATCACCCCTCAGGCTGCGCCCGTCCAAGCGACGCCGACATTCGCGACACCTGCCTTCTTGCCGAGCAGGCCAGAGGGCTTGGCATTGTTGTCGAAGATCACTTCGTCGTGGGGCGAAAAGAGGTAGTAAGCATGAAGCGTGGGGGTCTGTTTTGATCGTTCTTGATCAACGCGATTTAGGGCTCAGCGCCGAACGCCTTTTCGTGCATGCCGAGGCACATGCTTCGAAGCTGCCACCGTGGCCCGCCGCTGAGGCTCAGCCACTTTCTATGGTTCCCGACACCGTGCTTGCGGGACTGGCGGCTCAAGAGCTGCGGTGCAGGTCCAGGCGGTCACGGCACCTGCCTTCGGCCCTCTTTGGAGGAGGAGGATGGGAGATCCTGCTTGAACTGTTCATATCCGAGCAAAGCGGAGGACGAACGTCATTATCGAGTGTCTGTGTTGCCTCGCAAGTCGCTAAGACAACGGCAATTCGCTACATTGCCTTCATGGTTGCAGATGGGCTCGTTCAGCGAGTCCAAGACCCGGGAAGCTTAAGAAACAAGGCGATCAGTCTTACCCCCAAAGGCATTGCAGCAACCCGAACTGCTCTGCAGGAGTCTGTCTACGCTGCCGACTAGGGGGCACGCTGCGCTGCTGCCAAGAGCCCAGAGAACAGTGCCCCGCCCTTCCCTCCGGCCACAAGGCCGGTGTCCTCCGAACTCGTGTTAGCTCAAGTGTAAAGGATGGCAGGCCGGCGCATGACGGCTCCTCCCGGAAAGCGCTGCGTTTTCGGGCCACGCGATCACCGGCCCGTTGAGCGGCGCAGCACCGGATATGCAGCGTTAGGCCGGCGGTCCGAGTTTTTTGAATAACGGCCGACACTTCACAGACGATCCGCTAAGTTTGCTTGCGTGCGACAATTTTGTCCTTGCGGACCAACACTGCGCCGCTGCCCTGGTTCGGGACGAACAGTCTGCCGATCTCAGCCCGGTAGACTTCAGCAAGTGTTCCTATGTGCTGAAAAGATACGCCCCGGTCCCGGAACAGGAGATATGGGTTAGACCGGCAACTGTCCCACCCTGGGTCAGTTCGGGAAGTGGCTGGCAGGAGTATTGACTGCAGAATGGTTTAGTAGCAAAGGTTAACGCGAATTAACGAATCGGATCATGATCCGAAAGATTGGGGAAATTCATGCGTAAGCTCCTTGTCAGCGCCCTCGTCGCGGCTTCGGCGATTGCAAGCCCGGCTTCGGCTGCAACCACGATTTTCTCGGAAGGCTTCGAGAATGTGCCCAATGGCTCGGGCGGCACTATCGGCAGCAGCGGCAGCGGTTTCACATTCGTAAACAGCGCCGGGCAGTGGCGAGCCGGACCCGGTGCGAACAGGGGCATTGAATTGCAATGGGGCGGCGTTGGCGGCGCACCTGCGATTAATGGCGGCAGAGTATTCGTAGAGTTGGACACGAACGGCAACAGCTCGATGTTTTACCAGCTCGCTTCGAGCGGGGTGTTTACGCTGGATTTTCTGTTCTCGCCGCGCCCCAACGTGTCAAGGCTCAGCAACATCGTAGAGCTTTGGCTTGATAACCAGCTTCTCGGATCGTTTACTGGGCCCACCTCTGGCACTAACCCGTCAACGGTCTGGACGCAGCAGTCGGTCGGTTTCACCGGCTTCGCCGGCCAAAACCTGATCTTCAGGGCTGCTGGGACCGGGGACAGCCTCGGAGGCTACATCGACAACACCACGCTGACCCTGCAGTCGGCTGTGCCGGAACCCGGCACCTGGATGCTGATGATCCTGGGCCTCGGCGCAGTTGGGTTTGCGATGCGGCGTCGGCAGAAGCCCGCAGTGCGTTTCAATTTCGCCTGATCGACAGAGCACAGCGTAATATTCAAGGGGGTCGGCTTGATAGCCGGCCCCCTTTTGATTCCAAAATCTTCATTCTCACCAACCGCCAGCTGCATCGCAAGACGAGGGAGATACCTCAGGGCCTCGTTTGGGTAGTTCCGGCAACGAGCAGGTTCGACTTTGATGATTTCCCGCCGAAACCTGCGCTTCAAGTATGGAGCGCTGCAGCTAGGCCCTTTAACCCCCTGCCCTACCCCGCTCCTTCAAGGCCAGACACGGCGCGCGTGCCGCGCACCGTCCGTTTGCAACTCACCCGACATGCGAATGGGACCACTTCAGCAGCTTCCGACAAATTGGTCGCGCCCATGGCAAGACGGTTACCAACCGGCAGAGATTCGCCGAGGAAATGACGAACTCGGATGCCTCAGCGGGCAGGTATCATCCACTTGTCTGTACCGCGAGCGCAAGCACTGGACGCTAAACCGCCCGCACGTTGAGAAGTTTGGAGTTGTGGTTTTAGCGTACGGACCATCGGGGGCGCTGATATCGACCTCTGCAAACAATGTGGCTGGCACCAGACTGAAGGTCTCCAGCCTCCGAAATCGAGAGATGCCGCCGGACTGTCCAACAAAGGAACAGTTTCGCTTTTCTTGCTCCCACCATTTGTCCGCTCGAGGTAAAACAGCTCGTCGCTGGGGGAGCGCGAAGATGTTTGGTAAAGAGACCAGATGTGAGGAAGTCCGGTACAGCTGGAAAATGCCTGACGGCACCTCATGTCGCATGACGCTATTTGATGTAACAACATCAGAAGCAGAAGATGTAGCAAAAGCTTGCGGCTGGCCTGGCAGAGGGCTTCTGCAAGCCGGTCACGCTCGCCGCGGTTCCGCCACCGCCAGTCCGTTATCGATCTGAAGAACCCGCGTTGATGTAGGCCGACTGGGTGTGACGCCGAGAGCAGCCTTGCATGAGCGGTACGAAGGCGGTTTTCGATCAGTCTGAGCCATATCCGCACGAGCTGGCGTAGCTGGCCGCATTATTCTGGCTGGAGAATCTCGCTGAGCCAGCCGATGATATTCCAGAGGCCGCGAACGGTGCGCACACAAGCCTCGCGCAGCATAGCCTTACGCCTGGAGAACGCCTTTTCGATCGGGTTGAAGTCGGGCTGTAGGGCGGGAGGAAGCGCAAGGTGGCGCCGACCGCCTCGATCTTTTCACTTACGGTCGCCCACTTGCGGCTGGAGAGATTGTCCATGATGACGGTGTCACCAGCGCGGAGCTCCGGCATCAGGAGCTTGGTGACTTAGGCTTCGAACCAATTGCCGTTGATGTGTGCGCCGAGCACTACTGGTGGGACCATGCCGGCCATGCGCAGGCTCGCCACCAGCGTGTGGTGGCTGCATTGACCATCCGGGAAGCCCATCCGCAGACGCTCTCCCTTAGGCCAGCGCCCATGCCTCCGGGTCATGTTGGTCGCGGTCTAGGTCTCGTCGATGAAGACTAGGCGCTAAGTATCGATATCAGCTGGCCGTCGAACCAGCATTGACGTTGCCTTAGGACGTCGGATCGATTCTGCTCGACAGCATGGCCAGTCTTTTTTGCGCGTCATGCCCCACCGCGCAAAGAAGCAGTGAAGGCTGGTGACGGAGACAGTCACACGCATCTCAGCCATGGCGGGCCGCAGCTCAGTGGGCGCGATATCAATGCTCCCTCCCGGGCAACGAGAATGTCCGACGCCCGATATTCGATCCGAAGAGATCGGATGTCGCCGACATGGGGCTTGGCAGCGAAGTCGCACCCATCACACCGTTTTTCGCGCCAGCGATCGCCTTCGAAGGCGCAACGCCAGAACGAGCCACCGCCGCACGACGGCTCATCCCATCGTCAACTGCGCCAACAGCAGCAACGCAAATCCATTGATTGAGGCTGATCAATCTATGCTGGACTTCTGCACCGAGTCAGCTCCTGTATGAGAAGACACGCTCTGCAGTAACCCCTCGTCGATACAAGCTGGTAGAGAACCGCTCTAGATGTACGCACTTTAGGCAAAAAGAAAACGCCGCCAGCCAGAGGCTGACAGCGCAATCTTCAAATTCGAGATGCGAATTAGGCGTAGGAAACTGAAATCTTTTGCCGACGCTTGCTCGCTCGCAGTGCAGATCCGATCAGTCCGAAGCCAAGCAACATCATGATCCAAGTGCTGGGCTCAGGAACGGCAGTCGATGCTGCGATTGTCAGATTATCAATTCCAAAGTCTCCAGCCCTTGTCGTTCCTCCGCTCGGCCCGAAGTCGATGGACTTAATACCTTTACTGGAGGACAGACCAAAGAATCCTGAAGAAATAGGTAGAGTGAAGAGCGTGGTTGAGTTGTCGCCGAACGTGACAAGTGCGCCATACGGCAAAGATCTACTGTTAAACACAACATCCAAAGCAACGCCAAAAATTCCACCGTCCCGGCTAAGGGAAGTGGATTCGAAGCCCAATGTAAAACTCCCATTGCAGCCGGCACAGTATATAGGACCATTAGATCCAAGCGGAAAAACGATATTAAGATCTGTAAAACCAGTGGTTTTATATTTGGTCTGCCCAAGAACAGCAGACATAGCGCTGTCACTTTGAATAAATCTATAATTCCGATTAGAATAATCGTCGGTTACGGAGGCCCCGACGTTCGAAGCGAATGAGCCACGATCAGCGTATACTGTGGTCGCCGCCGCTGCAGGTATTGCAGAAAAACAAGATGCGATTGCACCAATCGCCATCAAATTGATATTATTCATAATCCAATATTTCCCCCGTTATCATTGCAAAAAATGAAATATACGCTCATTTAGCCCCGAGGCATAGGTTAAAACAAAAACTAGCCTTCGCTACGGACGATTGCCTATTTCCGGGATTTGGGCAAGCGTCGGTGTCTTTTGCACACTCAGATAACCCATCACCGGAAAGGGACGCTGCCAGACTTTAGCATTGTACCTAAAACCGCCGACCCGGCTAAAATTCTGCATGCGCCCCGACCACTTGCCAGCAAGCGCCCCGCCCTACTTGAGCAGGTCAAGCCTTAGGTCTGCCGTAGCCGCCGGGTGGCTGCCTCACCTGTAGCAGCATGGCTGTGAGCCGAGAGACTGCCTTTCCGATCGGATTAAGATCCGGGCTGTGGGGCGTTAGGAAACGAAGGGTTGCGCCAACCGCTTCAATCCCCTCCTTCACCGCGGCCCGTTTGTGGCTGTTCAGGTTGCCATGATGACCACGTCGCCAAGACGCAGTACCGGCACCAACACCCTCGTCACGTAGGCCTTGAGCCAGTCGCCGTTGATAAGTCCCTCGAGCACCATTGGCGCAACCATGCCGGTCATGCGCAGTCGCTCGCACTCCGGGCTGCGGCCATGGCTGCGGGTGATGTGGGTAACGATCCACGCCTCATCCGCAGCAGTCACATCATAGTGGTCGGGCGCTTTGCATCCGGCCCCAAGCCCCAGGAACCGTTGGAACGAGCGGGAGCCGATCCTTGCCGCCGCGCCCAGCAGGAGCGTTGCCACCAGCGCCCGCTCGCTCGACTGACATGACAGATCATATAGCCAGGGCTACCGAGGCGCCATCTCTACCGCTGCAGGCAGTAATTAAAACGCCTTATCAAAGCGAATATTATTTCTATCTTAATACTATTTAAAAAGGAGATTCAAAAAAGTCCATCATCAAATTCTTCTTCATTATCTTCATTTGATGCGGGACAATCTAGGGATTCATCATGAATACCCATAGATTGAAGTATCGAATTATGCATCTCCCGCTCCGCAGTCATCGTGTATTTTGCGCGCAGCCTCTCAAAAATAGACTTCATTTCGTTAGAAACAACAACGCCATGCGATATTTCAGACGCTTCGGGAAAATTAAATAGGTCCGCGACATTGGCAATGAGCTCCGCATTTTCAACCAATGGCTGCAGCTGCATAATTGCGTGGTCTAATAATGACTGGACAGTGCTAGATTTTGATTCAACGAATTCTAGCTTTTCAGCAGTAATTCCATCACAATCCTCAATGATATCGAGGAGGTCGGACAGTTGACTGGAAGATGTAGAACGGTTGGCACCTTCCCGGCTCATCAGTGAGCAGCTCGCCATCAAAGTAGCCTCGGCCGAGGAAATGGCTGACACAATCAAATCGAGTCGATCAGAATAACTTCTGATTTCATTCGCAACGACCGCAATCGGTTTCCCGAGTTCGCCAACGTT
>Ga0075157_10002129_pt1 | contig 11673 bp, 7 predicted proteins | sample JI81BgreenDNA_FD_70967 | JGI IMG/M metagenome (GOLD analysis project Ga0075157, IMG submission 70967) | Wastewater effluent complex algal communities from Wisconsin, to seasonally profile nutrient transformation and Carbon sequestration -... | ecosystem: Engineered > WWTP > Effluent > Algae...
GGTGGCGGAGGGCCACAGCACCCAGCGCTGGGTGGCGCGATCGCCATCCAGCACCCCCCACCGATCGCGGAGGGCCTGCACGCCATAGCCCGAGGGCCCATTGAAGCGTCGGGGGACGATTGCCGTTTCCAGTTGGATGACTCCGTAGCGATCGAGTTCCACCACCCGATCGCGTGGGATGCCGAACCGATCGAGCGTCGCTTGCTGAAAAGGGCGATCGATGCGGTCAAACACAATGGCATCAAAGGCATCCCAGGATTCGCCACAGTCCAGCAGGGTTTGCAGACGCGGCACCACGGACTCCAGCCAGCGATCGAGCCGATCGCCCGCTCCGCTGGCCAGCACCGCCACCCGCCCCGGCAAGCTCAAGGCGGCCGTTGGCAATGGCGGCTGCACCCGCAACCATTGGGGCAAATTTCCCTCGGATAGCTCCAGCACCAAGCGATTTTCGGCATCGAACACCCCGATCGCCCCCCGCCAATGCCACAGATGGCCGCCATCCACTTGGGCTGCAAACAGCCGGTTGGGGTCAGAGTCGAGGCGCAGCAGGCGATCGGCACAGTCTAGGTGCTCAGCCAGGGCCATTAACCAGCGATCGGCAAGGCGACCCTGCCAACTGTCCGCCGCATCAAATGGGCGATCGGCCTGGCGATCCAGGGCAGCCAAGCGTCGGGCCGGTTCCGGGCGATCGGGATGCAGGATCCAAGCTCGTAGGGCGAGATCAGCGGCGGCGGCTCCTTCCCCCAGTTGCGATTGGGCTCGACTGGCGCCCAGCAAGGCCGCTAAGTTGTGCGCATCCCCAGCCAGGACTTGCTCAAAGACTGCCAGGGCCGCCTCGGGCCGATCGCGCCGTAACTCCACCTCGGCTAGGGCGATCGCCGATCGCCCCTCCTGGGGATGGCTGGCCAAGGCGGCGGCATAGGCCCGCGCAGCCGCGGCCCAGTCCCCCAATCGCGCCAATCGATCGCCCACCCGAGCCGGCCAGGACAAGGCCACCGGAGCCAGGGACTCCAGGGACTGGGGCGGGGCGATCGCCTCAGGAGGCGGCGCGATCGGTGCTGAGGCGGCGGCAGGAGCGTTGACTAATCGGCGCGAGCGAAATCCAGACTTGCCCATCCATCTCCATCGGCCCTAGCCCTGATCGCCTACAACATCTGGCTCATTTGAGTGCTGCCAAAACCGTTCATTTTCCCGGCCCCAATGGTCGTCACAAGGGGCTTCAGCCCCTTGTCTCTCACGATCTCGTCCCGGCAGCATCAGAACTTGGGGCGATTTGACGACCGGCCTCCAGTCCCTTACTGCCTAACGATCCGCCAACGGTGGAACCAGGGGTTTGGGCGCAATGACGACACCCCTAGAACTTGGCTTGAATATCCGTTGCCAGTTTACCAGCGGCTTCTTCCACGGCTTTGCTCAGGAGGGCGTTGCCGTCGCTGTTGCTGCTGCTGCCACCCACGCCAAACACCGAGCCGCCACCACTGCGGGATTTGACTTCCGATTCCCCTTTGGCCGTGCCCAAAATATCGCCGGTTGCCGTGTCGATGATCCGAGCCGACAGCTTGACGCGGGCGATCGTCTCTTCTGAGTTGCCGCCAATGCCAAAGGCCCCACCACTCGATCGGCGCGTTTCCACATTGAACTGGGTGACGGTGCCAATAATCACCGCATCCACTTTGTTCAGTTTGCCGATTTCCACGGCTTGGGCCACGCTCACTTCGCTGCTGCTGCCCGACACTTGGCTGCGATCGGCGATCCGATATTTACCCGATTCCACCAGGGCGTTGGTCACCAACTCGCTCACCCCAGTGCCGGCCGCGCCGCCGCGATAGCTGCTCCAATAGCCCGTGTCACTGGTGTTGCCGTAGTAGAAATCCAGTACGACGATCCGTTTTTTCTCGGTTTGTTTGTCGGCTGGACTGGCACTGGCGATCGCCCCGGCAGAGCTGAGGGGGGTCGCCGTCAGGGCCACCGCTGGCAGGGACAACCCCACCGTCAACGCCACGCTAGCCAACAGGTTTGCGCCACGAAACATCAGCGTCGATTTCATAGGACTTGTAGGGGGATGGACTGGGAAGGCGTGATTGATTTGCAGTAATGGGCAATGTCAAAGCCCATCTTAGGCTGGGGCAATCCCGATCGTCAGCGTCGCCAACCCCAGGATCGCGGGGCTGATCTGGCGGCTGATTGCTCGGCTGATCTGGGGGCTGTGTTTGGGGTGGATGAGCGGTTGCTGGAGGGGGTGATTGGGGGGCAGATCTGGCCGCGATCGCCCCGCGCTAGGATGTCTCCAGCATCCAAAATCTCGATTTCCTTCACGCCCAGCCGAATTGCTTGCAAACCATGATGACGGCCAAACTCGATCGCTTACGAGCCTTTTTCCAAGATCTCGATCGGGCCCTGGTGGCCTATTCCGGTGGCATCGACAGCACCCTCGTGGCCAAAGTGGCCGTTGATGTGCTGGGCGATCGCGCCGTGGCCGTGACGGCCGAATCGCCGTCGCTGTTGCCCGACGATCTCGAAGAAGCCCAAATCCAAGCAGCGGCGATCGGCATTCGCCACGAAATCGTCCAAACCCACGAGCTCAGCAATCCCAACTACGCCGCCAACCCCACCAACCGCTGCTACTTCTGCAAAAGCGAGCTGCACGACACCCTCAAACCCTTGGCGATCGCCCGGGGCTATCCCTACGTGCTCGATGGGGTAAATGCCGATGACCTGCGCGACTACCGCCCCGGCATCCAAGCCGCCAAAGAACGCGGCGCGCGATCGCCCCTGGCCGAGCTGGGCATTAGCAAACTGGAGGTGCGCGAAATTTCCAAGCACCTCGGCCTGCCCTGGTGGGACAAACCCGCCCAACCCTGCCTCAGTTCCCGTTTCCCCTATGGTGAATCGATCACCCTCGAAAAGTTGCAGCGGGTGGGCCGAGCCGAGCGCTATCTTCGCCAGTTGGGCTATCGCGATTTGCGGGTGCGCTCCGAAGGGGACACGGCCCGCATCGAACTGCCGCCGAGCCAAATTGCGGAGTTCGTGACGGCGATCGATTTGCCTCAACTAGTGGCACAGTTCCAGGGCTTCGGGTTCCTCTACGTGTCTCTGGATCTCGAAGGGCTGATCAGCGGCAAACTCAACCGCCCGATTGGCCAAGCCCCTCCCTTAGTCAGTGCGGGGGCAATGGCCCAAGACTAAACCGCAGCGGGTGCGATCGGGCGATCGCACCCGCTGTTGAAATTTGGGGGATCAATTTTGGGGGGATCAATTGGCGACCAATGGTGACAATCTTCAAACTGGCTTAGGAGTTTCTTGGCAGTTGGCATAACCCAATGGATTAATCGATTAACGATTAATGACGATCCAGCCGGCTGATCCAGCCAGTTGCAAACGGGCTCCGTGGGTTGTCTGTCGCAAGGCGTAACGGTTTGCTACGGATCGACGTAGTCTTCAACAAACCTTCGGAACTCTAAATCAATCGTTATAGCCTTCAAATGCTTATCGCTCTTAGGGATCAGGCATTTTAAACGGTGGCGGGTTCCCTGACGCATGGTTTACAGTTTCACTTAATGTCCTCAAGGCTCTGCCAGCGGCGATTTTGCCCTGACATGGATCTTTCTACTCTGCTTGTCCAGCCCCCGCAAATAGACTGTGGGGGCGTCTTTGGGAGGTTGCTATGAAAATGGTTGACGACGGAATGCAAACTATCGCCCGCGACGAAGCCCTCAATCTGGCCGCGCTCGATCGAGACCAAATTCTCGAGCTCATTGCTGAGACCGTACCGCCAGGATCGCCCGAGCCCCAAGATCCGAACTTGCTCGATCGCCTGTGGGCCATGACCGAAGCGCTGATTGAGGCCGCTGGCAAAGAACGCTTGCAGGAAAATCCCTTCAGCGAAATTCTCCGCCGTCGCATCAAGTTCTACGAAGATGAAGTCGCTGCCATTGTTCGGGGCAAATCCATCTTGGTAACCGGTGGCGAGGGCTTTGTCGGCAGCAACCTCATCGCGCGATTGAAGTCAACCTTTGAGGTCAAGCAAGTCTCGTCAGTGGATGTGGCCGATGGGCCCTCCCCGATCGATGACGGCGGCAGCAACAGCAACGCTCCCTGCACCTACTACAAAGTGGATGTGCGTGACCTGGCCGCCATGCGCCAAGTCTTTGAAGCAGAGCGTCCGGACATTGTGTTCCACCTGGCTGCCCAGCGCTTGCCCGGCCTTGCTGAAACCCAGGTCTATCGCACCATCACCACCAATGCGATCGGGACGGAAAATATCATTAACCTCTGCGAAGAGTTTGAGGTTGAACGCTGCGTCTTTTCATCAACGGGCAAAGCGTCGCGCTACTTTACGCCAGATATTTACGCAGGTTCCAAGAAAATTGCCGAGTGGATGCTCGCCGACACCAGCAAGCCCCGCAAAACCATGTTTATGCTGGTGCGGTTTACCCACGTGGTCGAAAACAGCCCGATCAGCTTAGAGATGGATGAAAAGGTGGCACGGGGCCTGGTGAGCATGCATGCTCCCGATCGCTTCACCTACGCCCAAAACGTGGAAGAGGCGATGCGCTTGGTGCTGAACTCCTTGACCATGATGGAGCTCAACCATCCGCGCATTTTGGTCACTCGAGACATTGGCTGGTGTGTCAACACGCTCGATATTGCCCTGCACAAAATCCTCAAATCGGGCAAGCGCGCGCCGCTGTACTTCAAAGGGGTGCCCGCTGGCTACGAAAAGCACGTGTTTATGGGGCAGTTGGATTTGGGTGGCGATCGCGAAATCATCCCCATGATTAACGTGATTGAAGGCGATCGAATCCAAATCGTCGAAAGCGGGGACATGGTGATCGCCGAGGTGTATCCCTACTGCTTTGACACCCTCCATGAGCAACTAGACGTGCTGAAGGCGGCGATCGCTGAAGGCTCCGACGAAGGCATGAAAAAGGCCTTGAACAACGCGATCAAAACCATGACGCTCACGTCCTTTGCCCATGCAGATCCGTGCCAGTTGGCCAGCATCATTCGCTGGGGCATGAACCTGAAGCAAATTGAAATCGAACAGGTGGATATTCGCTACTGGGGCGATGTGCTGGGCCTGTTGCTGAAGGGCATCCACAACCGCCTTGACGATAAGCAGGTGAAGATGCCGCCGGGCATTATTGCCAAGTTGCGGGAGCTGCCGGAACATGCCGCTGAGGTGGAATACCTCGCCGCCCACGCTGCCTAGAACAAACGATTTGATGTGGTGTGGTCTCCCGGGCCGCACCGCCCGGATCGATTCACCGGGTCATCGTTATTCGGTGAATTGATCCAAGCCAGAAGCGCTCAACAAAAATCACCTCAAGGACTTTGGCTAACCAGAGTCTTGAGGTGATTTTTAGTGTTGGTGATTGTTGGGGCGATCGCCCGCTGAACCAAATCAACTGGCGATCGCCGATGGCCTTAGAGCAATCCCGCCAAGTGCAGGGGGCCACGGCCGCTAATCAATTCCAAAGCCAGTGCCAAGAATCCCAGCATCGCCAGACGGCCATTCCAGACCTCGGCAGCCGTCGTCAAGCCCCATTCCCACTTCTCTTGGGGGTAAATCTTGGCTTTTTCCGGCGGGTGCAGGGTTTCAGCCAGGGTGACGCCGCGACCGTCAAGGGTTTCGATCGCCAAGTCGGTCAGGTCTTCAATGAACCCCGGATGCACGTTCAGGGCTGGGACACGGCGGAAATCATGGATGCCCGCTTCTTCAGCAATTTCACGGTACTCCATGTCAATTTCTTCCAGGGTTTCAATGTGTTCGGACACGAAACTAATGGGCACCACCACCAAGGTCTTCACGCCTTGATCTGCTAGCTCGCGGATCGCGTCATCGGTGTAGGGTTGCAGCCACTCGATCGGACCCACCCGGCTTTGGTAAGCCAAGGTATGTTGGTTCGGGCGGTTGAGCGTCCGAATGATGCGCGCCACGCAGTCTTCAATTTCCTTTTGGTAGGGATCGCCAGCTTCGGTCACGTAGCTGACGGGCACACCATGGGCACTGAAGAAGATGTGAGCGCTGTTGGGGTCATCGCAGCGATCGAGCTCCCGCGCGATCAAATCGGCCATCGCCCGCAAATAGCCGGGGCGATCGTACCAAGACTGCACCACCCGGTGGCGAATTTGCTGAAGCTGTTCGTCCTTGGCCACAATCCGTTCAATCAGCCGGAAGCTAGAACCGCTGGTGCTGATCGAAAACTGCGGGTAGAGCGGCAAGATGGCTAGGTTATCGACCCCATCCCGCTTGATTTGGTCGAGGGCCTCTTCCGTAAACGGATACCAATAGCGCATGCCAATGTAAATCTTGGCATCCCGGCCCCGCTGCTGCAGGTTGGCTTGCAAGGCGCGGGCCTGATCTTCGGTGATTTGCCGCAGGGGCGAGCCTCCCCCGATTTGCTTGTAGCCTTCCTGAGATTTGGAGGCACGCAAGGTGGAAATCAGCCAGGCCAGGGGCTTTTGCAGCAGGGGGCTGGGCAACCGAATGATTTCGGGATCGGAAAACAGGTTGAACAGGAAAGGCCGGACATCTTCGAGTTTTTCTGGCCCACCTAGGTTGAGTAATAAGACTCCGTCTCGACCCATAACCGCTTCCCGTTTCCGTTGCTGGTTTTCTTTTTCAGATTCTTAACTGATATTAACAATATCTTGAGGTTTTCGCTGGCACGGCGCGATCGGGGTGAGCAACGGTTGCAGACTTTCGCAATTAACGGTGCAACAGTTCGATTGCGCTGGGATGGCGTAGCCCTTCAAGGGCTTCGAGACGGTGCTTTCGCTGGAAGCAGTCGGCTCGAGCTATTGTCAATAATGTTTTAAGGATGCTTTGTGGCTACGATTTTACGGGATTTGAGCTATCGCTACCAGTGGCTTTACGACAATATTTCTCGAGTAGCGGCCCTGGCAGTAGGGGGTGAGCAACGGTTTCGCGAGTTGCCTTTAGGGGGAATTGACTGGCAACCCGAGATGCGGGTGTTGGATTTGTGTTGTGGCTGGGGCCAATCGACGGCGCTGTTGGTGGAGCGATCGAACCAGGTCACGGGACTCGATGCCTCCCCCAAGTCCCTAGCCCGAGCGCGATCGAACGTGCCCCAAGCCAACTATGTGGAAGCCTTTGCCGAATCCATGCCTTTGGCTGATGGCAGCTTTGAGGTGGTGCACAGCAGCGCGGCGATGCATGAGATGGAGCCTGATCAGTTGCGCCAAATCTTGCAAGAGGCCCATCGAGTCTTGGCGATCGGCGGCACGCTAACACTGGTGGATTTTCATGCGCCGACCAATCCGCTGCTGTGGCCGGGGGTGGCGATCTTTTTTTGGCTATTTGAGACGGAAACGGCTTGGTCTTTTGTCCAAACCGATCTGATTGGGTTACTGGAGTCGATCGGCTTTGGGGAGATTACCCGTGAGCTCCATGCGGGAGGGTCAGTGCAGGTTGTGCGGGCGCGCCGGTTGGGATAGGGCGGATTGCAAGCCCAGTACCGGAGTCCCATCGACTGCTATCCCAACGCCCCTACCAAAAACCATCCCCACACCGATCGCGTCGGCATGGGGATGGTTCGGGTGCGGTTGGGCGCGATCGCCTCTGGGGTGGTTTAAAGCCTAAAGGGCGAAATCCAACCTCGCAGGAAGTAGAACACGCTTTGCAGATATTCGGTCACAACCTTGGTGCTGATCGTCAAGCCTTCGGAGCTGGGCACCAGGTCAGGAATCGAGAAGTAACGCCAAGGCAGGGGCGTGATGTCTGGCGCATCGTAGGGCAGCGTGTAGAAGTCCGAGGGCTGAGGAACAACCCGGAAACCCACTGCCTCGAAGGCCAAGGTCGATCGCCGCATTTCGATCGCCGAGGTGACCAGGGCCACGCGCGCCCCTTGGGGATTGCCGCCAAATTCATCGCGAATATCCAGGGCACTGTTGCGGACGTTCACCACCTCCCGCTTGTTGGCCACCTCGCTGCGTGGAATCACGATCGCACTGGCGGGCACGCCCATTTCCTGCAGCAAAATGCTGATGTCGGACGATTCTGCCGCTCGGCAGCGCGTATTGGCCGTGCCATCGGGGTTGCGGCAATCACTGCTGGCCGGTCGCCAGTAGGCATTCAGCTCGGGGCGGAACCCGGCGCTGACAATGATTCGGTTGGCGCGGCCCGATCGGTAGAGCTGGGCAGCCAGCGTGATTCGATCGCCACTTTCGGTCAGTTCAATCCGTTGCTGCCCAATGCCCGCCACGCGCGTCGTGCCGTTACCGAGCAATACGATCGCCTCCACGGCATTGCGATCGCCATTGCCCACCATTTGCACCGCCTCGCGCTCCAGTTGCCCGGCGAGTAGGAAGCTAATTGCAGGCGTGCTAAACAGCAGCAGCACCGTAAAGGCCCAGGCCGTAATGCCGTTGGTGGCAAACTTCCCTGGCCCGTCGCGCAGCACCCAGCGGGATAGCAACAACAGCGACAGACCCAACGGCGTAATCAAGAGTGAGAGCAGGCTGCCGATCGACTCCGACGTACGCCCGTCGGGATTCATGAAGGCGATCGTCAGCAGCGCGCAGATCGTCACAATCCCCAAACCGGTGTAGTACGGCACCGGAATGGCCTTGACCTGGAATAGGAGATACCAGATCAACCAGCCGATAAACAGCCAAATTAAGATAAATGTCAGCGTCTCAAACATTCCAAATCACCCGCATCGGCGATCGACCCTATCGGTTAGTTTTAACCGCAAGTTTTAGGGCAATGGTAGAGGAATTTTGCAGCTTTGAGACTAGAAGGCTAACCCCCGGCTGATTTGGGGCGATCGCCGCGCCGTGGTTTTGCCCAACGGGTTGCAAAGATTTTTCAAAGATTTCTCCGAGATTTCCCCCCGCTGACCGGGGCGATCGCCACTGGTGAATGTTGGGTCAATCCCTGTTGGCATGGACGTTTAGGGGCGATCGCTTCTGAGATGTTGATCGCCCCAAACACCATTTGCACCGAAGGCGCGATCGCCGTCCTACCAGCCCGCCAGCCGTTCGATTAGGCTTTGCACCAAACTTTGCAGATGGGTCAATTCCTTGAGGCGCGGGTCAACATCCGGTGACAAGGCGGCCCGGGCCTGCATCTCTGCCAGTTTTTTTTGCAATTGGCGCGTCAGGTCGATCGCATCGTGGCCGAGCTTGGCCAACTGCTGGCGCTGGTGAAACTTCAGGGCTGCGCCGCGCAACACCTGCAAGGTGGCTTCTTCGCCCAAGCGGCCGGGCGCAATCCGCAACCGCAACAGCAGCAATTCATTGCGGTAGGTGCGCTCAATTTCCACTTGGCGCGCCTTGCCGACGGGGGGCAACAGGGGCAGGTCGGCCAGCAGCTTGAGCTCATCGATTGCCCCTTGAAACGTGGAGGGCTTGAGGGGGTCGAGGGCCGCTTGCAGAATGCCATCGCGGCTACAGAGAATGCGGGCGCGATCGCGCTCGGGACGATCAAAATACAGCCGGCCAATCCCACCCTCGATCGCCCGTTGCAACAGCTCCTGAATCAGAGCCCGGGGCGGCAAGTCTCCCAACTCGGACAAGGGGCGATCGGCATAGCGCGTTTGCAGCACCAGCGCTTGGGGATGCAGCGCCCCATAGTCGAGGGGCGAGGCCACCGTGGGCTGAATCCAAGCGGCTTCGATTTCAGCTGCACTGACACGACCAAGGGGCCGCGCTTTACTGGCGGGCTGCTCCAGGGCCTTCACTAAATCCTGTTCTAGCTGGGCCAGCTCAGCGGGCAGCTCATGGCTGGCCGCTTCGGTCAAGGCTGCCAGCACATCAGGCGGCGGCGAGATGGTCATGGCGCCCAGATCGCTGACGGATTCTGAGTCGATCGCGCCGGCATTGGCGGAATCTGAGGGTGACAGCTTGCGATCGCCCCAAATTGCTGCCTCTATCGCCCGGCGGTGGGAGTCGGACTCGGCCGGCTCGTCCACCATCGGCACAACGTCATGATCGGAAGCAAGGGCAGACGCAACGGGATGTTCGGTCAGCGTATCCATGGGGCTGGGCGGAGAAGAGTCCGATCGCGAAGGGAGAGTAGCAGGTGACGGAGATTGAGGCGCCAATACCTCACCTTTCGAGGTCACAGGAGAGGAATCGGGATAGCGATCGCTGCCATCCGGAACAGACCCATCTGACCGAGCGGCCGGCTCTGACATGGCATCAGTCATGAGGCGATCGGAGAGGGGCGCCATCACCGTGGGCAGTTGCTCAGCCCCCAGCCAGTTGGTGGCGTTGTCCGCATCATCCGCGTTGGCGGCTTCCCGGGGGTCATTGGGATCGATCTCCAGCACAGGGGGCGTGGGGCTGGAATCTTCGTGGGAAGACGCTTCCATCCAGTCGCTGTACTCAATCACTGGCGCTGCAATCCCGCTGCGATCGACGGCGAGATCAGCTGCTAAATCGGCCGTGCGATCAAAGGCATCCAGGGGATCGTCCGTCCATTGGGTCACTTCGCCGCCTTCTAAATCCGACTCGGGAACAGGCACAGGCACCATGCGAGCCATGCTCGACGGGTGGGCTGTGCCCGTACGGCCAGGGTGGTTGGGTGGCGGATTGCTGGCGGTAATCGGCCGGGGTTGGCTGCGATCGACGGGCCCCACATGGCCGGCCGCTTTGAGCTGGCGATCGTAGTTCAGAAATGCCGACAATAACTGCTGCTGAACGGCAACCGGCACCAGCTCTTGCGCTACCTGATAGTTCAGATGCGACAACAGGTTTTGGACATACGCCAAGCCCTCGGAGTTCAGTTCAGCCACACCCAAACGGATGTGATCGCCATCGAGGTCGAGGGGCAGCACCTGGTGATACAAACACACCTCAAAGGGCAGCACGCGATCGATGAGGGCAAAGACCTGCTCCGGATTGAGCTGGGTGGTTAGATCGGGTAGCGACTCTCGTGCGGACACTGGCGGCGCTCGGCTCCAGGGATAGGGCTTAGGGGCGATCGAAACTGGGTCTTAACCCCAAGAGTGGCGGCGGGACAACGTGCCATCAACACCGCGCCGTTTCCCTGCCATTCCAGTCAAAAACTGACGTTAACTCAGGCATTGTGCACACTGAAGGCAGTCCCCGTGCAATTCCAATTTTCAAGGATGCCAGGTGAAATTGCGATGCGATCATGTCGATCCCAGCCACTTTGTTGGAATCGTGATCGCGGTCGGATTGTGGGGCTGGGGCGATCGATCTTGGGCAGGTTGGATCGAGATCGCATCAGGCGATCGCTGCTCCAATCCCACAGCAGCGAGGTGGCGGTGACTGGTGACCCAGCGTTTCGATCGGTTGCACCCCGCGAATCACAGCCCTACCAATCGCCCCTTGCCTTTGCACCCTGCAAGTCACTGCCTACCGATCGAGCGAGGCTATGCAACACCTGACGTGATGACAACAGGCGATCGCGGGTTCGACGACCGTTGGGCGGCGCGGTGCTGGTGTTCACTCCCCGATCGCCGGACGAGCGATGGATGGGTGGGGTTCCGAGCACGGTGATCGATTGGCGCTCTTGTTAGCCGTCCATTCGTCGCCCAAGCCAGCATGACCGTGAAACCCACAATTGCTTCTTGTCATGAGATAAGCCGTCAGAAGACTTGCAATGACAAGCTTAGACTGACTTATTTCTCATCATATCTTAGTCAATCCCTTGCTCAATCATTGAGTAACAAATAACAC
>Ga0075157_10002130_pt1 | contig 11672 bp, 7 predicted proteins | sample JI81BgreenDNA_FD_70967 | JGI IMG/M metagenome (GOLD analysis project Ga0075157, IMG submission 70967) | Wastewater effluent complex algal communities from Wisconsin, to seasonally profile nutrient transformation and Carbon sequestration -... | ecosystem: Engineered > WWTP > Effluent > Algae...
TTGCAGTTTTTTTGCCATGGTGGCACGCAGTTTGTCCACTGCCGCATCACGCACCTCGCGCGCCTGCAGTGCCAGACGCAGACGGAAGTCCGCTTCACTTTCGTCCGCTTTGGCATAGGCATCGAGGGCATCGCAACGCCACACATCCATGCGCTGTTCACGGTAGAGTTGATCGGCGAAGTCCTTGCCCACGGGGCCATAGGCATCCTTGTTCATGGCATAGCCGGGGAGATCGCCAAAACTCACGGAGGCACTCGGCTCGGTAAGGAAATGAGCCACCGCCGGGAGCTTCTCCAAGGGGTGTTCCCAGTCGATGCCGTTTTTGAGAATCGGATGTGCTGTCACCACCGACCGCTCAGCGGACAGTCCGGCTTTTTTCGATTCGAAATGCACGGTCCCCACACGCAGCAGGTGCGGGAGATAGGTGACACCGTCGGCATCTCCCGCCACGGCCACAAAGCGCTCGATCACCCCCGCGCCCACCACCGGATGGGGCTGGGATGCCCCGGCTGCTGCCGAAGGCAGGGCCATGGGGTTAGCTGCAGCCGCAGGTCTCTCAAACGCCGCGCGTTTCGGATCCATCAGCGTCTTGATCTGTGTGCGCGTCAGCGGCCCGCGCAGGTAGCTCATCACCCAGCGCACATGAAACACCTCCGGCCCGTCATCGTGCACGTTGTTCATCAAGAACACCCGGTTGCCCAGGCCGGAGAGCAACACTTCCATTTTCTTGCGATCAAACTTCGCGTTCTGCGAGCCCGCCGCCCCCTCCAGACCATCCAGCACCCGCATCTTGTCGCGCTCGGTTTGCAAACGCCCGAGGAACCACGAGCCGATGTTCGACAACGCCTTGTAATCCAGGTCCACCGGATTCTGCGTGGCTAACAAACATCCGACGCCAAAGGCGCGCGACTGCTTCAACAAGGTCATCAGTGGTCGCTTCGATGGTGGATTCGCCGTGGGCGGCAGGTAGCCGAAAATTTCATCCATGTAGAGAATGGTCCGCAGCGATGAGGTGCCGCTCTGCGCGCGCATCCAGCCCAGCATTTGATTCAACAGCAGCGATACGAAAAACATCCGTTCCTCATCGCCGAGGTGGGCGATGGAAAAAATCGAGAGACGCGGCCTGCCATCCGGCGCGGTCAGCATCGAGGTAATGTCCAGCGGCGCCCCTTCCAGCCATGACGCAAAGCCCGGTGAAGCGAGCAGAGTGTTGAACTTCAGCGCCAGCGCCTGACGGTCTTTTTGCGGCAGAAATGACTCCAGATCCATCACGCCCACTTTATCGAAGGCGGGCTTTTGAATGTGACGGATCAGATTTTCCAAGGTGATGTCCTGACCGGCGTTCCACGCGTGCTGGAAAATCGCCGCCAGCAACACAGCGGCGGGGCTCTGGCCGTTATCATCCGCCATGCTGATCAAGGACAACAACGACGAAACCGTGCTCTCGATGCGCTCGCCTAACAACTCACCATCATCCATCACCTCAAACGGCGGAACGGCGAGAGAACTGAGGATGGACACCGGAATGCCCGCCTTGCTGCCGGGCGTGAACACGTTGATGTCCACCTGCTCGCGGAACTGCTTCACGCGCTCCAGCGGCTGCCCCCAGTCGGCCAATCCTTTCTTCCACATGGCAGCCGTGGATGCCGCGAACTCCGGCACACTCACACCTTTTTTCGCCGCATCATCCTCATTGATCCACGGTTGAAATTCCTCCGTGCTCATCTGCGGAAACGTCAGCAGCAAGTTCGCGATATCGCCCTTGGGATCGATGATGATCGCCGGGATGCGATCCATGGCCGCCTCCTCTAACAAGGCCAGGCACAAGCCCGTTTTCCCGGAGCCCGTCATGCCCAGCACCACGCCGTGTGTGACCAGGTCCTTCGAGTCATACATTACCAACTCCTCGGCCAGCGCCTTGCTTTCCAAATCATAGGGACGTCCCAGGTAAAAGCTGCCGAGTTTCTCGTAATCATCGCGGTTGATTTCCATGCCTCCATTCTACCAAGCACCCGGATTTCAGCGAGAAAAAAGCCCATCCATTTTCGCGCATGCAGACGGACACCACGTTTCCACAATGGAACTCTTTCATCGCGCAAACACCAGCAGGTTCCCCTGATCCGTTAGAATGGCGAATCCACCGTCGCCACGCGGGGCGATGTCGATGGGTTTGCCAGCATCCGATGGCAGGGCCAGCGTGGCGCACGCTGAAACCAGATTCTGCCGCGCATAAACGACACCGCCCGTTTCATGGGCGATCACAATCGAGCCATCGGGAAGAAAACAGGCGACGGGACGGGTGCCCTGCGCGGAATAGAGGTTGACCGTTTCAGGAGGTTTGCCGGGCTTGCCGACTTCTAACAGAAGCACTTCATCGGCCAGGGTGATGAGTGCTTGACGTGCGTGCAGAATGGGTGAGAGATGAAGGGACGTGGGAGCTTCGCCCAAGTTCACCGTGGAGAAGAGGCCATCGGGATGACGCCAGGCCAGGAAGCCGGCTGCGGTGAAACAAAAATGATTGATGTGTCCGGCGATACGCCAATCGAGACCGAGCACATCAGGAGGAGCCAGATCGATGGGAAAACTACGTCGCAGCTCGGCGGCTTCGGAATAAATATGAAGAGCGAGTGAGGACGTGGCGGTGTATTCCAACAGGGCAAACTCGCCATTCGTTCCGATGACGCCGGCCGCCAGAATGTTGCGCAGCGTGCTGATCGCGGCGTCGGCGGCACTGGCACTGCGATCGAGTGACTGGTAGTGTACGGTTTTCCGCTCGGGGAAATGAAAGAGCCGGCTGCCGCCCTCTGCCGACATCACCACCTGGTGCCGGACCTCGGTATTGCCGGGATCGTTGGCGATACGCAGCGCGGAGGATCGGCAGGCATTGTCCCGGAACTGCGCCACTGCGAGCATATCGCTGCCGTAGCCGGCGATTGAGACTCCTTTGTTGGTGGTGGCGAGGGAATCCCATCGGACTCCGCGGGAAATCAGCAGCACTTGCAGCGGACGCAGAACGCCGCTGGGCGCTCCGGAAGCAGGCACTTTGGGCGGATTTTTGCGCAGGGAAAATCTCTCCGCATCGCGAGCGAGAATGATGTCTCCCGGCACGAGCTTTGGCAAAAAGGCCAGCAACTCGGCTGTGCCGTTTTTTTGTTGGCTCAGTGTTTCACCGATGTGGCGATACGCATGATGTTCCAACCTCGTGAGGAACGCGGCATCGGACCAACGTTGTGCTTCCTGATGGCAGAGGTTGAGCTTTTTCGCCAGGGGGAAAGAAGCGACCTGAGTGGCAAAGATGCGATCCATGAGGCCGAGCGCCTGCATCTCGCTCCCGTCCGCGCGATGGATGGTGAACATCGCCTGGAGTGCGGCGTCCGCGCGATTTCCTGACATCCACACGGCATCGAGCAATGCCAGTGCGGCGGCGCGCTCTGACAGTTTTGTCGAGAGAATGCGGGCCTTCTGCAAAGGATCGCGGTGCACCTCCACTTCCGCATGCCATAATTCACGCGCTTGCTGGTGATTGCCCAACTGCGCATGAAGGTCACCGGCTTTTTCAAACTGCTTCGCTTCCGCATAGATCGATGCCGCCTGCAGCAGCAGCCCGGCTTTTTCCAAACACTGCGCGGCAGCGGACTTGTTGTTGAGCTTGTGCAGATAGATCGCGACGGCGTCACGGTGCTTTCCGGCATCTGCCAAGGCACGTGCCGCACCGGCCCAATCACCTAACAGATTTCCGAAGATGTAAGCGGCGCGATCGTATCGACCCAGGGAAATTTCACGCATCGCGGCTTCGCGATACTGGCGTTCGAGCTTCAGACGCGCTTCATGGGCGATGTCCCATCCATCGATCGCGCCGCCGCCATGACCGAGGGAAAACCGTGTGCTGTTCTGACCGAGTTTCCAACTGGGCTGGGCCGTGCCGCGCGATTGTTCGATGCCCGCCAGCGGCAATGCATAGCGCAGCCCCAGATCCGGATCCGTCTCCATCAGCTTCATCAAACGGTCGATCTCACGACTGCGGCTGTCCCTCAGATGTTGCCAGTTTTTTTCGGCCCATTGGCGGATGCTGTCACGATCACCGGATGCGGCCGACGGCAGGCCCAGGCCTTTCACCAGCCAGCCCGCACCTAACAGAAATCCTCCCGCGATCCCCTTGCCCAGCATGCCGAGCTTTTCGCCGATGCCTTGACTTTCCGTGGCCAATTGTCCGCCCTGATCGCCGATCTGCTTGGCAGCCTCATCGAGCATGAGATTCGGATCAGGAGGTGCGGCAACGACCAGCGCATGAAGCTCAGGAGCAAAGCGTTCCACCGGAACCGCCCCATTCCAGCGCAGGCCGCGTTCCGGAGGGCACTTGAGCAAGCGGGCGGGAGGAAGGGCATCCTTCGGATCAAAGCCGATCAGTCCGAACACCGGATGAAAAAAGTGGACGCGATAGGGGAAAAAATAGTCGCTCTCATTTTCCAGCAGTCCCGCAGACAGCTCCGCTTCGAGAGGCGCATGAACCCGGGATGCGATCTCTGTGAGCTCTTGAACTCGCGAGGAAAATTTCACCATCCCCGCCAGCGGCAACAAAAACACCCCGACCGCACGGGGATCCGCGGCGGAAGCAGCGACCGGATAGATCGCCACATCGCAGCCCATGGCCCGGCAGCGGGCCACCTCACCCAACCAATCCAGCGGGTCCGAAGAAGCAAGCCAACCCGCCGACACCGGAGGCGACGGGCGATTTGTGCGAACGAGATGAAGCGGTGGGATCATGGCGATCAGGGAGAAGAAAATAGTTGATTGAGCTCCGTCATCGCCGCGCGACTCGGACTGCTGGCACCGGGCGGCAACAAGCGTTTTTCATGAGAAAACAGCTGATGTGTGTGATTCCACACGCTGGCGGCAGGCGCGGTGAGAAGAATGCTCCACGGAGAAAATCCCGACTTGTCCGACTTGCGCAGATGAAGGATGCCGCGCGGATCGAGCCATACTTCCCTATCATCCCCCCACATCCCTCGCTTCAGGATCACGCCCGGCGCAGGCGAAAATTCCGTGTTTTCGAAGGCGGTAAAACGAGTGGCACCCTCTCTGACTATTGACCAGGTGAGCTTTACCGGATCAAAGGCGAGGCAATCGTTCACCGTCTTCACGCGTAGCACGTTTTTTTCCAAGGAGAAATGTGTAGGCTGAAACTGCCGGGGCCATGTGTCGTCTTCGTAGGACCAATTCTGACTCAGGGATGCGGGCTCATTTTCCGAGACTTTCACCTCGATCATCTTGCCATCGAAAAGCAGCAGCGGGTTGGCAGGCAGCGCATCCAGTTGCATCTCGGCAAGACGGGTACCGTTTGTCAGCGAAAGGGCTTCAACGCTGGTGGAATAAGCCAGAATCGCCGCGTTACCACTCGCCGCCGCAAAGCGTGGAAAAGCATGACGCGATGACACCACCTGAATTTCCTCAAAACGGTCCTCGCTCCAGCGAAACACGCGAACCACCTCACCGGGAGCCTCACCCGAAGCGATGACAATGACGTCGTCGTTGTCATCGTGGCCGATCCAATGCTGACGCCCCGGTATCTGGCAATGGAGTTCCCACGCCCCGCATCCCGGCCCGGGCCACAGCATCAACCCACGATCCTGACTCACCCCCACAAGTCCCTCCCCCGCATCATCTAGCAGGTATGTGTTGTATTGTGGCACGTGCGCAAACAAAAATGGCAGCCGTTTGTTCGCATAGACCGGCAACAGCAGTGACAAGGGATCCGGTTCCCGGGGAGCCTCGATGGCCGATGGTTCTATGCGCGGCGTCTCCATCATATCCCCCAGCGACAAGGTTCCCCGGCATAGCACGCGATTGCCGGCAGGCGACCATACTTGCATTTCCATGCCACCGCCACGAGACAGCGCGATCACACGGAAGTGCCCGCTTTTCGCGTGAATCCATGCGGCGATTTCACCTAACAGAAAACGGACATCTTCCTCTTCCAGATGTTCGCACGCCGTGATGAAGGTCAGATCCGGGATCAAGGGATCATCGATGATTTTTGCGGAGTCCCACCATGTCGTGAGAAATTTCACCGGATCCGGCAAGGGAATCAAGGTTTCCAGAGCATGGAAAACGCCTGCGGGTGTGGTGAGATCGATGAATTCAAAAGCATCGCGTGTCGCTGCCGCCACCTCGAAGATTTCATTCGACTCTCGCCATGCCGGATGATGGCGCAGGCCCAGCGCGATGCCGAGCGAGATAATCCGTTCCGAACCCCAAAGGCGGATGCCGCGATCCAGCAGAACCGTATGACTCACGGCCACGTCCATCGGTGGAATTTCACGACGGAAATACAAGGCCTCATTGTGAACGAGGCGGGCTGCCAGCACCAGGTCATCCCATGCCAATTCGCCGGGCAGCAAGCGATCGATGGTACCGCGATTGGCAATGTGAGAAATGCCGCCCACGGGCAAGTCGCGCGGAGCTCCGAAACGGCCGGGGAAGTTGATCATCGCGATCGCCCGTTTTGCCACGGAGGCAGCCGCGCCGCCCTCGCCACCGGCTTGCAGCAATCGTTCGATCAGCTCACGCGGATCGCCGGGTTCGAGTGGCTGCGGCGGCAGCTCTGGTGGAATCAGCGTTGCCGTTTCGAGGCCGGTGCGGAGCAGTGATTCGAGACTCGCCGTGTTATGCCGGGCGAGTCCAGTTTTCAGCGCGCGAATGTCGCGCAGAAACCGGGCCTTGGCTGTCATTTCCGGCTTCTGATTTTCCGCATCATAGAGCCCAAAAATCGATAGATCCCGCAGCACCTGTTCCGAATCGCGGCGCAACAGGCAATGTGGCCCCCCTTCAAACAAGGCGGCCATCAGATGGCATTTCGCGGCGAGGGAACCGCGCAGGTCTTGCGGCAATTGATGGATTTGATCCAGCCCGGTGATCAGCACCGCGGCGACCTCGGCAGGAATCGGCTCGTTCGCGGAAATGCCCATCACGGAACGGATCGCGGCATGATTGGGGGCACGTTGCGATGGCCAATCGCTGCGGCAGGCAGCCAATACCAGAAGTATCGTGCCCAGGGGCGGGATTCCTTTTTCCGCTCCGAGATAACCCAGCACCGTGTGCACTTCCGGCCACAGCGCCAGGGTTCTGCCATCCGACCACTCGATCGCGTCACGCCCCTCACTCCATTTCCAGAAGTGATCATCGGGCGGTATCGCGTAGTTGATCGTGCGGTGGGATAACATGAATCAGGCCGGTTTCGTAGTTCGCACCGCAGGTCGGGTGGCAGGGATGAGATTTTCCTGATCCACCTCCTCGTGGCTGCCATCGGGATGCAGCAGGGACATCCGGTTGCTGCCCAGTCCGAGAATTTCTTCTAACAATTCCGGCCAGACATGATCCGGAAGCCGCCAGCCACAGGGCAGCCAGAGCCGTCCCATACGATGGAATCCGGCTCCGGGCAGCGGAGGCAAGGGGCTGCCCACGACCATCGCGCGGCCATCCTCGCAACAAGCAAAACGCAAGCACTCGATGCGGGCGGATAAGGCAGTGGACGCCCAGCAGGAAAAATCCGCAAAGTGACAAATCAGCGCACCAGCCGCATGGCCCGCATCATCAGGCACGAGCTGGAAAGCGACGGCCGGCGCAGGCATGCCGGGCGCACCGCGCCGGGGAGGCACGATGGGAAGCAAATCCGCCACTTCGCGCCAACCCTCCTGCGGCAAAACAGCTTCGGGCACACGGTGGCCTTCCCTTGTCAGTTGACCCGTCGCGTCGGCGGTCCAGCGACCTAACAATGGCAGTTTGGGAAAAATTTCCTCATCGTCCGCCGCGACCCTGAGCCAATAGGCATCCGTCCCATCAGCACGCAACTGCCAGTGCGGAAGACTGCGATAGGCGGCAAGCACCAGCAAATCACTCGCAGCGATCCTGCCCACACGATGTGTCACAGCACTCATGACGTCTGCGCGGGCCGGTTGATTTTTTTCCACAGCGCGGAAACCCTTTGATTCAAAGAATCACGCGCCACGCCCGCCGCGAGCCACTCGAGACGATTCGCTAGTGATCGCAGCTCGTCCGCTGCCGCCATGTCATCAGGATCTCTGGCCAAGCGGGCTTCCACGTCATCGAGCCCGCGCGCGATCACATCCGGATCAGGTGCGCGGTGAACATGCGCCTGCGGATGATCGGCGGAGTCCTGGGACTCGCTGGCGAGCGTGGCGGCGACGATCGATTCAATGATCTCGATTTGTTCCTCGCGATCCCACACGTGACGCAGCACCCACAGGTCCGAAACACGCGCCTCCATCCGTCCGCACAGCAGAGCGCTGGCAGCCACCACGCGCTGCAAACGCACGGCACGTCGATCAGAAATGTCCATGCCAGCGTGGCGGAGTTTCAGCACCAAATCGAGATAGGCCGGGCGCACGATTGATAAATCGACACCACGCACGCCTTGCTGAAACTCGCGCAGATCGGCTGCGGTGATATTGGCCGACGGTGATGCCTCGTTTTTCTCCAAGTTCCAGCCCGCCGAAAGCACCTGCGCGAGCTGATTTTCCGGAACCGGACCACAGCGCACACGCAGGAGGAAACGATCGAACAAGGCGCGCAAAGCGTCGTCTTCCGGCAGGTGGTTGCTGGCACCCGCAAAAAACAGCGCGGGGATCGCACGCGTCTCGCGACCGCGGCGGAAAATGCGCTCGTTCAATGCCATCAGCAGGCTATTGAGAATGGCGCTGTTGGCATTCAGCAACTCATCGAGGAACACAATATCGGCCTCCGGCAACATGCCATCCGTATTCGTCACGAGATCGCCCTCGCGCAAACGGCGGATGTCAAAGGGGCCGAAGAGTTCGTTAGGTTCAGTGAAACGCGAGAGCAGATAATCAAACGTGTGTCCGTGAATCCGGGCGGCCAGCGAATGCACCAGCGCGCTCTTCGCGGTGCCCGGAGGACCGAAAAGAAACAGGTTTTCGCGGGCGGCGAGACTGACGCCCATCAGGTCGATGATTTCGTCTTTTCCGACAAATGCGTGTTTCAGAGGATCCAGCACTTCGCGAGCGAAGCGCTGGGCAAGATCGGCGATGGTATCTGGTGTCATGATGCGATAACGGTAAGGAGTAGGCCATGGCTGAGCTCGACAGCGTAGTTGCCGAGCTTGGAGCGGAGAAGCGAGTGAATCGCCGGGATGGCAAGACATGCGGTGTCCGCGCGCTCCAGCGCACGTTCCGCGAAAAGCTGCGCCAGCCCCGCATGCAGGAAAAGAGAGTGGCTGGCATCCGCCTGACGATGCATACCCGGCGCGGCCAGCGGCGCGACCAGGGCGATCCGCTCCATTTCCTTCACCAAGGGATCATCCTCCGAGAGAGCTCGAGCCATGCGATAGAGGGCCGCCCAGTGGCGCAGACTGAGATCCGCGGAAAAATGAGCCGCGGGGTCATCCGCATCCGGCATGGCGGTGCCGCGGAGCCAGCGCGCGATGTCATTTTCCCCAAGATCACGAAATGCCACCAGACAGGAGGCGCGGAACAACAAATGCGCCCCCCACTGCGCTGCATGCGGATGAAATGCCAAGGCTGGTCCGGGCAAATCCAGCACCGCGCTCTCGTGCCACTGTTCCAACAAGCGAAGAGCGGCACGTTCCGTCTTGCCATCCGTGGCGACATCAATCGCGGTCTGGAGGTCAAGGCTGCCTGCCGCCAGTTCGGCCCGACCTTGAACATGAAGGGAATGGAGAAAACGGGTGAGCACGTGACAGCATTGATCTAACACGCCAACTTCCCTTCGCCAAGAGGCAATTCAGATGGATGCACGAGTTTTCCCTCATCGATGGCAGCGCGATCACCCACTTAGAGAGAGTCACACTTGCCAGCACAGCGGAAATTTCCGGATCAAGGATCAAAATGCGGTGTCATCTCCGGCTGGGGCTCAGGGAAAAAAGTATCCGCCACTATGCCGATGCCGATGCAGAGTGCGATGCTGCCCCAGATCAGCAGTAGGGCCCATTTCCCGGCACGGCGCGAGGCTGAGGAATCCGAGAACAGCGCGAGAAACGCCAGAATGTGTGCCACCGCAAACGAGGGCAGTCCCACCAACATCGGCAATAACATCATTTCGCCGCCCTCCCATGTGCCGCCCAAGCTGTGCAGGAGCGGAAACAACAGACCGACCACCACAAACATGCCGGCACAGCCGATGGAGCAGCCCCCGGTGCGAGTACTTTGACGCGGTTGATTCACTGGCTCGTTGCTCACGCAGGATCGATGGATGAAATATGTTTCAACCGATGAAGGTAACCACGCTCCAGCCAACCAGACCGGTGCTGAGGATGCCGAAGACCACCAATGCGGCACAACCGGCGCTACTCTTTTCTTTCTGCGCCTGCCACGCCTCATTCGCCGTCAAATCAGAGCGGCAGTGGGGACAGATGTTGGCCAGACGGGAAATGGATTGCTGACATTCCGGACAATGAGCCGAACCGCCGGGGCGATGGGTGTAGGTTAATGACATAAGGATGGAAAATGATGCGTTAGACTACGTCAAGCATCTCTCTCCGGTCAAGGAGATTCCTCCAGTGCCCGGGCTAAGGATTGCGGCGCGGTGAGGCGAGGGCCGCGAGCGGGATTTTTTGAAAGACCATGTCCGCCTGCGAGGATTCGTAAAGGATGCCGACGTTGTGATCATCCACCATCACCAGTGAGGAATACATGGCACCGGGCTGATCTAACAACAAGTGATGTTCCTCCGGCCAGGTGACGCCGCCATCGAAGGACACTTGCAGGGTCATGCATTTGCGGGCGCTTTTGTCGCGCGGGTTGGAAAAAATCAGAATCCGGCGGCCATCAGCGAGTTGCTGGGAGATCATGGAGGCCATGCAGACTGGCTCCGGCAGAGCCGCATGATCGGCGGGATGGAGTTTCCAGGCTTGACCGAGGTCGCGGGTGACGGCCATGGCACGCCCGTTGCGCTGCGATGAATCGCCTCGGTTGCGATTGTCCCGCATGTTGAGGAGCAGAGAGCCATCGGACAACTCGGCGACGGCGCATTCCGTGGTTTGGGAGCGGGCGTGGGTGCTGACGATCCATGTCTTGCCGTGGTCCTTGCTGCTGATGATGTTAGAAAAAGGCACACCTTGGGCATCGCGGCCCTGGGTGGGCATGACGAGTGTGCCATCGCGCAGGGCGATGCCGTTACCGGGAGCGGGGGCAAACAGATGCCAGGCGGGGTCCTTGAGGCGGGCGGTCCAGTTTTCCGGAGTGGTCCATGTGATGCCGTGATCGCGCGAGTGGACCATGAGAAATTGCGAGGAAACGTGGAGATCGTGTCCCGGTTCCGAGCCCTTGCCGGTCCATTGATGGGTTCCGGGTTTGCCATGCGTCCAGACGGCGGAAACCATGATCTCGCCGGTGTGGGGATCGACAATGATGTTCGGATCCGAGCAACCGTTTTCGCTTTGCGGTTTGCCGCCGTGTTCGCCCATGTCCATGATGGGCACGGGATGGGTCCACGTTTGACCGCCATCGGTCGAGCGAGAGAGACCGATGTCCATGTGCCCTTGCAGATCGCGGGCCGATAGATAACGCATGTCATAAACGGCGAGCAACGAGCCATCATTGGCGCGGGCCACGGCGGGAATGCGGAAGGTGTGACAGGAAAATTGCCCGCGTTGGTGAATCGGGTATGCCGGGCGCAAG
>Ga0075157_10002132_pt1 | contig 11664 bp, 5 predicted proteins | sample JI81BgreenDNA_FD_70967 | JGI IMG/M metagenome (GOLD analysis project Ga0075157, IMG submission 70967) | Wastewater effluent complex algal communities from Wisconsin, to seasonally profile nutrient transformation and Carbon sequestration -... | ecosystem: Engineered > WWTP > Effluent > Algae...
AGCTTCAATTAACACAGGTTCTTGACTCAAATGAGCCAAAATTCGCAGTTCAATTTGAGAATAGTCAGCCGACACCATCAGCCAACCTGCTTCCGGTAAAAAAGCCTTGCGAATTTGCCGCGAAAACTCGGTGCGGATGGGAATATTTTGTAAATTTGGATTGGAAGAAGAAAGCCTTCCCGTACCAGTTGCAGCTTGGTTGAAATCTGTATGCACTCGCCCGGTATCCGCACGCACTAACTGCGGCAAAGCATCGACATAAGTTGATTTCAACTTGGATAATGTTCGGTGTTCTAATAAATCGTCTACAATCGGGTGGTCTCCTTGCAATTTATCCAAAACAGCGGCGTCTGTAGAGTATCCAGTCTTAGTTTTGCGAGACTTTTTCTGAAACTCATCCGGGATTTTTTCTAACAAGATTTCGCTGAGTTGTTTCGGGGAACCTAAATTAAACTTTCTTCCCGCTGCTTGATAAGTCTTTTCTTCTATTTCTTTTAAGCTCTTTTCTAGCTGTACTGACAGTTCTTGCAGGTAAGCTGAATCAATGCGAATTCCGCAGTATTCCATTTCAGCTAAAACTGGTTCTAGGGGCTGTTCTACTTCCAGCAGCAACTTCTGCAAAGACTTATCTGGAAAGCTAGATTCATCAGCTTCCTTCAATTTGGCTTTAAGTGCCCCAACCAAGTGAAATGTAGTGTAAACATCCATGCCGCAGTAGTCGGCTACTTCTCGAATGCTGATGTCAGCAATTGTTTGGTTTTTCGATACTAATTTATTATAACTTTTGGGATTATTGCGTAAGTATTCCCTTAACGATTCGCTGACACTGTGATTGTCTTCTGACTCGACTAAGTATTTCTTTGACAATTCGCTGAGACTGTGGCTGGTTTCGGGATTGAGTACGTAACTGGCTAGCATGGTGTCGAAGACGACTCCTGCTAGTTTAATTCCTTGACAGCGCAGGATCGATCGATCGAACTTAGCATTTTGCAGCGCCTTGGGATAATTCTCGCTTTCCAAAATCGGACGCAAAGCAGTTAAAACTGTGGCTTTGTCCAAGTTTTTGCCCGTTTTGTGTCCGGTGGGAATGTAAGCTACATCTTGTTCACCGGTTCCCCAACAGCAGCCAATTCCGACTAATTCAGCGTCTCGCGGTTCGATGGCGGTGGTTTCGGTATCCCACGCCACGGGTGTAGTTTTGTCGGTGAAGGTTTGTAGCCGTTGGACTAATTCGTTTAACTGTTCGGTTGTTTGAATTATTCGGGGTTTAATTGGTAATTTTTTTGCTTCCTGAGCGGCTAGGGTATCAGCATAAGTCCAAAACCATAAGGCATTTTCTTCTGAAATTTCAGAAGTTGGAGGTGACTTATCTATTGTGCGGTGGGCATCTTGCCCGCCCTGTTCCAAGGGCTTTTCTACACCCTCCAATGGCTGTTCTAGGGTGTTTTCCGACGAGGCAGAGCCTCTGGATATGTGTTCCCGGGCAGAGCCTGGGAACGAGGATTCTTCGGGTTTTTCCTTCTCTTCAACGCCACCAAAACGCTTTTGAATTTGTTTTACTTTGCTTAAAAATGTTTTAAATTCCAACTTTTCCAGCATGGGAATCAAGGCTGATTCGTCAAAACCTATAAGCTGGCAATCTTCTAAGTTGATTTCTAATGGCACGTCTTGGACAATTGTCGCCATGCGTTGAGAATGATAAGCAGCTTCTTTGCCTTCTTCTAGCTTTTTCTTAGTTGCTCCTTTAATCTCATCAATGGCTGCATAAATTCCATCAAGGGAATTGTAAGCTTCCAGCAATTGCAGGGCGGTTTTGTCGCCGATGCCTTTGACTCCGGGGATGTTGTCGGATTTGTCGCCGCAGAGGGATTTGTAATCTATTACTTGTTCGGGCAAAATACCGAGTTTGGCTTTGACTTCTTCCGGGCCGTATTCTTGGGATTTGCCTTTGCCCGATCGCCTGAGCTCATCCGTACTCAAATACAATACGCTGATTTGTTTTTCGGTTTCTACTAATTGAAACAAATCTCGATCGCCCGTGAGGATTTTGACCTGATAACCCGCCGCGCTGGCTTTGTTTGCCAAAGTTCCCAAAACATCGTCCGCCTCAAAGCCGGGAGCAGTTATTGCTGGTAAATTCAAATAGGTGAGGAGTTCTTGCAGGTTTTTGATATCGGGAATAAAATCTTCGGGAGTTTCCGCACGACCGGCTTTGTAAGTTTCGTCTGCTTCGTGGCGAAATGTGGGTGTGGCGAGGTCAAAGGCGATCGCCATGTACTGGGGGTCGTGGGCCGCCATGACTTCCAGCAGGGACTTGAGAAAGCCAAAACAGACGCTGGTGGGAATGCCTGTCGTAGTTCGCAAGCCTCCGTCTCGACTTTTGGCGAAGGCGAAGTAGGAGCGAAAGGCCAGGGAGTGGCCGTCAACTAAGATGAAGATGGGAGCTTGATTTGCCGACACAGACACAAATACCGATCGCACGAAAGGATTTTCTCATTGTACTCAGTTGTCCGCCTGCATTGATCGACCCTAGGGATGACCGACAGACTTGAGAACGCTTGACAAGCGAATTTCAAAGGTGGTACCCGCCACGTGATTGCTCCGTGGAATCAATCCAGAATCGAAAATCGAAAATCCTTGCGTCCCCCGCATTTATCTCGCGCAAGTCAATCTAAAATCTAAAATCTAAAATCTAAAATCGATTGACACTCGATCGGATCTCAGCTTACTGTGCAGCTTGGCTGAGAATAGTAGAAGATGTTAAGTACGATTCCCTAGGGGATAGCTTCGCTTCACGCGAATTTACCAACACCTGCCCCAAGCCTATGGCTGACATTAATCGATGCTACGAAATCCTCGAAATTGAGCCGGGAACTTCCCTAGAAGAAATTAAGCGCGCTTACAGGGATTTAGCGTTTGTGTGGCATCCCGATCGATTTGCCCACAACGATCGCCTGCAACAAAAAGCTCACCAAAGATTAACAGAAATTAATGAAGCTTACCAGGAGTTGGTGTTGTTTCTGAGTCAGCCTGAATCGAGGTCGATCGAACAACAGTTTCAGCAGCCACCACCGCCTGCGCCGGAAAAACCCCTGAGAAGGCGTTCTGCAAAATCAGCCGCCAGGCCTGGTCAAGAGCGCCGTCAAACCCGCCCAAAAGCCGCCTCCAAAAAATTTCTCACTCAAAAAAACTCTTCAAGCAAGAAACGATTTACCACTCACAGTCGCCCAGGGTGGCGGGGCACAAAGCAACCAGGGCGAAGCGTTGCGAGGAAAGCAGGGCGATCTCAAAACTATCGAAAGCTTACTTCGAGAAGGAAAACAGAATTTTCAACTCAATACTCAAAACCACGAATCCCGCCGAGGGAAGTGCGCCCATCTCAACAGTATTCAAGCTTCCCTTGGTGGCCGCTGGCAATCGCCGTGGTGAGTTACGCTTTGACCGGTTGGATTTTGACGAAATCAGCCGCCCCGCTGTGGATGTGGGCTTTAATCTGCGGTGCAGATTGGCTGTGGGCCGCGATTTTGCTGGCGGAGGGTTCGGCAACGCCTAGAGTGTGGCTGGCGGCGTTAGTTTTGGCTGGGGCGGTGGGGGGGTCGATCGCTGGTTTTCAGGCGGGAGGAATGGTAACAGGGGCTGCTTGGGCCGCAGTTGGGGCTGGTTTGGGGGCGATCGCCAGTTCCGAGGCCGAGTATCGGGCTGTGGCTGTTGTCTTGGCTGTAGGGGGAGTGGTGGCAGTGGTGGGATTGATGGCGGGAACGGTTTCTGGGAATTGGGTTAAGGCGTTGGTGACTGCCGCGTGTTGGGCGATTGTCGGCTTGACGTGCGGGCTGGTGGCGGAAGTAGGTGTGCATTCTGGCGGCCCCGTCGGGCTCCGAGGTGCGATCGGGCTGGGGATTGGGGCGTGGGCGGGGGTTTTTGCTGGGGCGGGTTCGGGGGAGATCGTCGAAGCCTTGGCTATCGCCGGATCTAAGACTGTTTATGGGGCTTGGGCTGCGATCGGCATTATTGCTGGAGTTGTGGCGCGGATGGTAGCTGCTGAAAGGTTGATCCACAACGGCAACGGGCTTTATACGGTTATCCTGTTGGTGGCTACTTCCGGTTTTGGGCTGTGGCTGGGAAGCTGGTTGGGCGATCGTATCTTTTAAATCAGTTAACAGTCAACAGTTAACAGTCAACAGTTAACAGTTAACTGTCATGAGGATTGCAACCGGAATTGATGTAAATCCCAGCACTTATCGCTTTTCAGCAGCGCTTCAAACTCAGCGCTTGGCAAAGCTGGGCTGAAAAGATGGCCTTGAATTTCGTCGCATTCGTACTCGCACAAAAAATCAAGTTCTTGCTTATTTTCTACCCCCTCAGCCACCACCGTCATGTTCATGCAGTGTGCCATTTGAATAATCGCTATTGTGATCGCTGCATTTTGGCGATCGTCTGCAATATCGCGAATAAAACTCTTGTCAATTTTGATCGCATCAAATGGAAAGCGTTTTGGATAACTCAAAGAAGAATATCCCATTCCAAAATCATCAATTGCTATCCTAATCCCCTGCTCTTTCCACACCGTAAAAGCTTTAGCTGCTGCAATTTCGTCTTGCAAAACCAGACTTTCCGTCAGTTCTAATTCCAAACACTTGGGATCGAGAGCGGTTTCTGTTAATATCTCCCTGACTCTTTCCGTGAAATTTTTGCGCTCGAATTGACGGGCTGACACGTTAACTGCGACTCGCAGGGGCGGTAAACCTGCTATTTGCCATGTTTTAGTTTGCCTGCAAGCAGTCTCTAATACCCATTCACCCAACGGCGCAATCAAGCCCATCTCTTCAGCCATTGGAATAAATTCCCCCGGAGAAACTCGCCCCCGTTCAGGATGATTCCAGCGCACCAAAGCTTCAGCACCAATGATTTTACCTGTTTTAATTGCTATTTTAGGCTGATAGTAAATTTCAAATTCTGAGCTTTTTAACGCATGGCGCAGGGAAGTTTCTTGAAGAATTGTATTGATGAAATAATTAGCATTTGTGGGATTATAAAAATGATAATTATTGCCGCCTTTCTGCTGAGATTCATACATTGCTATATAAGCATTTTTCAGCATTTCATCTCCGTCGGTGCCGTCTCCGGGATACAAGCAGATCCCGATACTAGCAGTGACATAGACTTCGCAATCTTTGACAATCATAGATTGGGATACAATATCTAAAATGTTTTGAGCAATTTTAGCCACATCCTGTTTTTCGGCCACTGGTTTAAGAATCAGCGCGAATTCTGCCGCTTCCAAACGAGCAACAATATTAATGTTTTCCATGCAGTTAGTTAGCCGCTGGGCGATGGTGCAAAGCACTGAGTCGCCGATATCGTGTCCCCAGGTAGTGTTAATGCGGTTGATTTTATCTAAGCTAAGCGTGATAACTGGAACGACTCCTGACAATTCTTTTTGACCCTCTAATACTCGACTTAACTTTTCTCGCAAAAATGAACGATTCGGCAGGTTTGTCAAGCTGTCATACTGATGTCGGTAGAGTGCCAGTTGAATAGTTGTATGCAAGTTTTTTTCTTCAAATGGCTTGACAATATAGCCAAACGGTTTTGTACTATTGACTCGTCGCAAAGTAGTTTCATCGGCATAGGCTGTCAGATAAACTACCGGGATTTGAAATCGCAAGCGAATTTCTTCCGCTGCTGTAATGCCGTCGATTTCTCCTTGGAGGTTAACATCCATTAAAACTAAATCCGGGCGCAACTTGGCGGCCGATTCAATCGCTTCTTCTCCCGAATATACCATCCCAGTTATTCTATATCCTAGAGATATCAAACTGTCGGAAATGTCTTCCGCAATGATGCTCTCGTCTTCAACTATCAGAATTTTTTTGTTGGACACTAAATTTTCTCCTTAGAGTGCAATTTGGGCTGATAAAAGGTTATTCTAAAAGTCGTGCCAGCAGTTTCCAACAGTTCTATTCCCCCCCGGATTTGCTTGACTAAAGACCCCACAAGTCGCAAACCCAATGTTCGGGCTGTGCGATAATCTAAGTCTTGAGGAAAACCAATTCCGTTGTCACTCACGGTTAGCACGCAAAATCTGTTATTATCTAAAGTGAAATCTATGTTAATTTTACCTTTAAGTTGTCCTTTAAAGGCATATTTGAGGGCGTTTGTCACAAGCTCGTTGATAATTAACCCGCAAGGAACTGCCGTATCAATATTGAGAGAACACGGCGCAATATTTGTTTGCAAGTTGACGCCTTCTGCATGATTTTCATAAGCTTGGAATAAATTGTGGGCGAGATTTTGGATGTATTCAGCAAAGTCAATGTTTGACAAGTCTTTGGATTGATACAATTGTTCGTGAACCAGGGCCATTGATCTGACTCGGTTTTGACTTTCTTTTAACATTTCACTAACGCGGCTGTCTTGAATGTAGCGAGACTGAAGTTTCAGCAGGCTAGAAATAACTTGGAGGTTGTTTTTGACGCGGTGGTGAATTTCTTGGAGAAGGACTTCTTTTTCGGCGAGGGAGGCTTTGATTTGATCCTCATCCCGTTTGCGGTCTGTAATGTCGCGTACTACAGCTTGGAGAAATTTTTGTCCGTTAATTTCCATTGCGTTTAACAAAACTTCGGCAGAAAATTCTGAACCGTCGAGTCGTTGGTGTACCCAGTCAAATCGACAGCTACCTATGAGCATTGCTATGTTCATTTTCTGTGCAGCTAAACTGGCTGAATCTTGTCCGTTAGGCTGAAATGGCGGGGAAAATTCCCTCGGATGCTTGCCGTAAAATTCTTGTTTGTTGCTACAGCCAAATATTTTTAAGGTGGCGGGGTTGCAGTCAAAAAACTCATGTTCGTCAAGCAACATTACTGCGTCGCTGGTGGCTTCATAAAGGCTGCGAAATTTGTGTTCTGATTCTTGCAACGAGCAGATCAATTGGTTTTTGAGAGCTTCCGCACGCTTGCGATCGGTAATGTCTATTCCTACAGAAACTGCTGCGGTTCCCTGATGATATTTCTGAGCTACTATCAAATAGTTGCGGACGAAACCGTTAATTTCTATTTCTATTTCTTGGCAGGTTTGCTGAGATGAACTGTTAAAAAAAATTCGGATCAGTTCTCCGAAAGTCGAGCCTTTGTCGAGAAAGTTGATTTCTTGACCGACAAAGCTTTCAGGAGACAGGTTGAATGAGGTTGCTAAGTGCTGGTTGACTCCGATATACCGCAAATCGGAACTGATCCAAGAAATCAGTCCGGGTACGGCATCCAAAACGGCGCGAAGTTGGTCTGTAGCTTCTTTGAGTGCTTCTTCCGATCGCTTGCGATCGCTAATATCTGTCGCCGTTCCGCACAACCCTAAAATAGCGCCGTTTTCAGCTTGGTTGACGATGCTGTTGACGCGCAGGTGGACGGGAGTACCGTCTTTGCGAAGGTGCACTGTTTCGTAAGGAGAATTAGCGCTTTGTGGCTGAATTTTGGTTCTCGCTAAAAGTTGGGCAAATATTTCTCTTGGTCTATTTTCTTGACCGGGAACTAAAAAATCGGTGAAGCGCCGTCCGATCATTTCTGGCGGTTCGTAACCGTAGATGCGTTTGGCGGCGGAATTGACAAAAGTCAAGAGGCCTTCAATATCGATCGACCAAATCAATTCTTGGGAGGTTTCTACGAGGTTGCGGTACTTTTTTTCGCTTTCGGCAAGTGCTGCATTGAAGACTGCCGTTTGCTGCTGAAGTCTGTCTTCTAATTCTTGATTTGCCGTTTTCAGACTGGCGATGGACTGCTCGCGCTCGGTAATTTCAGTAGAAACACCGACGGCGCCGACAACTTCGCCGTTTCCATCTCGCAGGGCTGCCGATCGAATTTCGTGAATACAATGCCCCGGTCGGGCATTCCAATTGCGATCGTTTCCTGCTAATACCTCGGCAATATTTTCTAAGATATCTGGCTGGCTGCTGTAAACTTCAAAAATCGATCGCCCGACAGTTGCACCTGGTTTGAGTCCCAAATTTTCTAATCCTTTCCCCGCTGCCAGAGTTAACTTGCCTTCTCTGTCTGTTGCCCACAGGAAAATTGGGGCACAACTGACAGCGGCGTGAAGGGTTTCGTTGGCAAGTTTTAGCCGATCGATTTCTGCGTGAAGCCGATCGCGCGTGCTGTTTAATTCTACCGTTAGTCGATCGGCTTTTTGCTGCCAACTGGCAGCCGTATCGCACATTTCTACGAGATTGCGGGAACGACAGATGGATTGGTTGCAGTGTGACATGGTTACTCTAGGGCGCACTGTATATTTAACCCCAGCCTATCTTTTAAGCATAAACTTTTTAAGTCAAATATTACAATTAGCAGGAATACTCATCCAACCAAGATGCGATATATTAAAGCTAGTTTAAAGGATTCAGAAAATGCTCCTTGCTCAGGCTTTCTGGCAACAGTTCACAAATTGATAATAAGCTGAATAATGCCTGTAACTCAGTATTCTTACGGTAACTATTTGTAGTATTGCAAAAATAAATTCCGCAATTCTCGGCTTGCACAATAACTGGGATTGTAAATTTATTATATTTGTTTGCGTAGATTCACGCACCGAGGAATCTGGAATCTGGAATTTAGAAATATAGCCAGCGCGCCCGACCGTTAGGACGCGCTTAGGATCGCGAATTAAATAACTTACAATTTTAATTGTTATTGTGGGATGGGCGGGACGCCCATCCCACAAACTTGTGGAAGTTATTTAATTCTCATTCCTTAATTGCACTTGTCCCATGCGTATCGCCTCTGCCTTCTTCCTTCTTCTTTCTGCCTTCTTCCTTTTTCCCTCTTCCCTCTTTCTTCCATGCGCTACATAATCCGTTGCCGAACTTCCTTCAATTAATTCCCCAAATTTTGACAGTTTTGTCGATACTGCCACTGATAATAGTTTCACCATCGCTGCTAAAAGTAAGACAAGTAACAGAGTTTTGATGTCCGCTGAGAGTATGAATATGTTCGCCGGTACTGGCATTCCAAAATTTGATATTACCATCGGCACTAGCACTGACAACAGTGAGTCCGTCGGGACTAAAGGCGATCGCATTTATCGAGTTAAAATGCCCGGCCAAAGTGATTGAAGTATCTGGATTCGATAGCTGCCGCAGTTGAATGTTTCTGTCCCAGCCGCCAGTAGCCAAAGTCTGCCCGTCTGGGCTGAAAGCCAGACAATTCGCGTAACCTTTAATTGTTTGAAAGCATTCTCTGCTGCGGAGGTTCCACAGTTTAATTGTACCGTCAGAACTGCTGCTAGCGAGAGTTTGTGCGATCGGGCTAAAAGCAAGACTAACAATTCCTGCTTTATGAGCTCCCCAAGTTAAAAGACTGCCAAAAGTACAGATTAACTTTCCCGTCTCTAAATTCCAAATTTTAATAGTAGTATCTGCCGAACCGCTGGCGATAACTTGACTGTCGGGACTGATAACAATTGCGCTAATTTCCGCTTCATGTCCGAGGGAAGTATGCTGCAATTCTCCTCCCTGCCAAATTTCGATCGCACGATGTTTCGGAGTATTTCTGCTTCTCACAAAAACTTCACTTTCTTGGCAAAGGACAAAAGTTTCTTGAGCGCGGGGATACTTGTCAACAGTATAGAGTATTTCTCCTGTCTCTACATCGCAAATTCTAATTATTTTGCCGTGCAAACTAGCCGTGCAAGATCCTCCGGGACTAATCGCAACATTTGTCCCAGTTTTCACAGTGCGGATGCAGTCAAAAAGCTTGTAAGGCACGAATTCTTTTAAAGCTTGGCGGACTAGAGGTTCTGTCCTCGATCGCAAAATTAAATAAGCAACTCGCTGCACTTCTGCTGCGGGGTCAAGCAGCGCCTCAATTGCTAAATTTAAACCAGCGCCTCCGTATTTAGGAGCATCTTTAACAGCGGCAATCCGAGCCTCGATACTAGGACTGTTGAAGCGCTGCTTGACTCCGGCGATGCCTCCCAAAACAGCGGCGGCGATCGGGATTTGACTTTGACCGCCGAGGACGGCATCATATTCTCTGGGTTGGTTAGAATTGTCGGGCATCATACGATTTTAGATTTTAGATTTTGGATTTTAGATTTGAAGAATTGGAGGATTGAAGAAAGCGAACTCACGGATCAATCGGGGGAATTGTTGTCGGATATATCGTATTGTTTAGGTTGCTTACAATTATCGGCTATCATACGATTTTAGATTTTAGATTGAAGAATTGGAGGATTGAAAAAAGCGAACTCACGGATAAATCGGGGGAATTGTTATCGGATACTCTGTTGTGAATTTCTGCACAGATGAATCCGGGGGCTTGTAACCTGGCTGCTTTCGGTGACGCTCAAACCTCGTTTAAGATCGCAAGTTCTAACTTATTGACTGTTGCAGTTTATAGTATTATAATCAAATCAGCGTTTCACACAAAAATCCGAAAGTGATATGTCACACTTCACAACGATCAAGGTTCAGATCAAGAACGGCGAACTGCTGCATCAAGTGTTGGAAGAGTTGGGTTATCAAGTAGAGTCCAATGTGCAGGTACGGGGTTATCGGGGTGACAAAACTAATGCCGAGTACGTGATTCGGCAATCCAATGGTTACGATTTGGGTTTTCGCCGCAACGGAGAGGATTACGAATTGGTAGCGGATTTTTGGGGCGCTCGAATTAATCAGCAGGAATTTGTCAATTCAATTAGTCAAAAATACGCGCGCAAAAGTTTGATGGCGGCGGTGCAGTCAGAGGGTTTTCATGTTGAAGAAGAGGAAACTTTGGCAGATGGAACGGTGAGGGTTGTAGTTGGTCGATGGGTTTAGGACTCGCACTTGATTAACTCGTTTTTACCTATCAAGAGGAATCACCATGTGGCGATCGGCGATCGTACTAATTATCCTGGCGCTTGTAGTTGGCATTGTTGGGGCGATCGCCCTTGGAGCATACCGCTGGCATCTGGGTACCAAGGAACTGCGAGCCAATCTGGAAGCTGCGCGATCGCCGATTAAACCTCTCACATTTGATGCGCTGGAAATCGCCGATTTACCCCAGCCCGTGCAGCGCTACTTTCGCGCGGTTCTCAAGGATGGACAACCGCTAATTGCAGCAGCGCGGGTTTCCCACGAAGGCACGTTTAACATGAGCGAAACCGCAGAAAAATGGAGCGCCTTCACCTCAACTCAATTGGTAATTACTCAGCGCCCTGGCTTTGACTGGGAGGGGCGAATTGCCATGATGCCCGGTATCAATGCGTTTGTTCATGATGCCTACATTTCTGGCGAAGGCATCCTCCATGCAGCGCTGCTGGGCCTGGTGACTCTGGCGGATATCCGCGGCACTCCAGAAGCTGCACAAGGCGAACTGATGCGCTTTTTCGCGGAGGCGGCTTGGTATCCGACGAGACTGCTGCCGAGTCAGGGTGTTCGCTGGGAGGCGATCGACAATTCTTCGGCCAGAGCAACGCTACAGGATGGCGACACTACTGTTTCCCTGGATTTCCGCTTTGATGAAGCAGGGCTAATCGCCAGTATCCGCGCCGAGGCCCGCGCCCGTACAGTTAACGGCGGGCTGCTGTTTGCGCCCTGGCAAGGCCGTTTCTGGGACTACGAGTTGCGAGACGGTATGCGGATTCCGCTCTCCGGTGAGGTGGCGTGGCAACTGCCTGATGGCTCGCTATTGCCCTACT
>Ga0075157_10002133_pt1 | contig 11663 bp, 10 predicted proteins | sample JI81BgreenDNA_FD_70967 | JGI IMG/M metagenome (GOLD analysis project Ga0075157, IMG submission 70967) | Wastewater effluent complex algal communities from Wisconsin, to seasonally profile nutrient transformation and Carbon sequestration -... | ecosystem: Engineered > WWTP > Effluent > Algae...
CGTGGGCGTACCTGTTCGTGAAGCCGCATCGGGCGCCACACTACATCGGGCACAACCCGCTGCAGCAGCTCGCGTATACCGGCCTCTATGCGATGGCGGTCGTCGCGTTGCTCACCGGCTTCGCGCTGTATGTGCAGTACGCACCGGGTACGCTCGGATTCCGTCTCATGTCCTGGCTCCCGCCGCTGCTAGGTGGATTGCAGAACGTGCGCCTCGTGCATCATGCGCTCACGTGGGTCTTTGCCGCGTACATTCCGGTGCACATCTACCTGGCGTCGCGCGCCGATATCCTGGAGCACGGCGGGCTGGTCTCGTCGATGGTCACCGGCGGACGGTTCGTGCCCGCCGATACGGTGTTCGAAGACGAGAGGGATCTCGTATGATCATGCGGGCCGTCGAGCGCAAGTCGGACACGCTGCGTGTCGTGGTACTGGGCGTCGGCAACCCCCTCATGGCCGACGACGGTGCGGGCATCGAGGCGGTTCAGCGACTGCAGTTACGCTGGGCGTTGCCCGCCGGCGTGCACTGCGTGGACGGCGGAACGTGGGGCATGGCGCTGTTGCCCGAGTTCGATGCCGCCGATGTGCTGATCGTTCTCGATGCCATTGAGTGCGGACGGGCCCCCGGTACGCTGGTGCGCATCAGTGGCGATAACGTTCCACGACGTTTGCCGCCGCACGTCTCGCCGCACGAGATCAATCTGCATGAACTGTTCGCTCTCGCCGAGCTCCGGGGGACCATGCCCGGTTTGGTGGTGGCGCTTGGCGTGCAACCGGAGCGGGTCGACTGGGAGGTTGGTCTCACGTCGCCTGTTGCGGCGGCCATCGACGGACTCGCTGATGCCGCCGCCATGGAACTCCGAGCGCTCGGCTATGGCGTCGAGCGGCGCGTCCTCGACAGTTCAGCCACTACGCTGGAACTGTCCTCGCTCATCGAAGTGCGACAGGAGGTGCCCCGTGCATGAACTCTCGCTTGCCAACGAGATCTGCAACATCGTCGAACGGGAAGTGCAGCGCGAACGAGGGGCCGGTGCGTTGAGCTGCGTCACATTGGTGGCCGTCGAGGTGGGGGATGCGGCCAACGTGGAACCCAACAGTCTCCAGTTCTGTCTCAATGCGTTGCTCGGCACGCACCCCTTTGGTCGGGGTAGGTCGACGCTGCAAATGGTGCCCGGAGACGATCTGCGTGTCTCTTGGTTCGAGATCGACGACGAGTCGCCACCGGCGACTCCCCTCGATGTTACGTCTACCTACGTGTTGGAGGTTGTGTCGTGAGTGTACGGACCATCGTCAACGTCCGGGAGCGCGTCATGGCGCGCAACGATGACTTCGCTGGTACGGTGCGCGGCCGGCTCACGGCTGCGCGCATCCCGTCGCTCAATCTCCTGTCATCGCCGGGGGCCGGGAAAACCGCGCTGCTTGAGGCGACGCTGCAGCGTCTGGGGGACACGGTGCGCATCGCCATTCTTACTGGCGACGTACAGACGCAGAACGACGCTGACCGGCTCGCAAGGCACACCGATCGTCTCGTGCAGGCCGTTGTTACCGGGGGCGCATGTCATCTCGATGCGTCGCAGGTGCTAAACGGACTCGATGCCGTCCCACTCGACGATACCGACCTGCTGATCGTGGAGAACGTCGGCAATCTCGTCTGCCCTTCCCACTGGGATCTGGGGGAGGACGCCAAGGTGGTGGTCATGAGCACCACCGAAGGAGAGGACAAGCCGCTCAAGTACCCCGCGGCCTTTCAGCGCGCGTCCGTGGTTGTGCTCAACAAGATCGATCTACTGCCGTACGTGCCGTACGATGCCGAACTGGCCATTCGGAACGCGCTGTCGGTGAACCCCGCCCTCCGGGTGTTTCGCACTTCGGCACGCACGGGCGAGGGGCTCGACGAATGGTGCGCCTATCTGGCGTCGCTGGTTGCAGTTTCTCGGGCGTCAGCCTCGGTCTGAAGGCCGAGCCTTCGGCTTACGCGGAATTCGCATGACGGCATCCATCTCGCCAACCCGGTCAATTCACACCGTGCCACCCGTGCGCATGCTGCGCTCGCAGGTCATCACGGTGTACGGGGTCGTGCAGGGTGTGGGCTTTCGGCCCTTCGTGCATCGGGTGGCGAACACACTGGGCGTCAGCGGCTCCGTGCGAAATGACGGCACGCGCGTGTGCATCGAAGCAACAGGGACTTCGGACGCGCTGCAGCAGTTGGTGGAAACACTTGCCAATAGTGCCCCGCCGCTCGCCGTTGTCGAACGCATCGTGGCGACGGAAGTCCCGACCACGGATACCGCGACGGACCTACGGCGTCTCGGGTTCGTCGTGGCGGAGAGTACGACGGCGGCGGAATCGGCCGCGACGGTGGCCGGCACAGCCGCGCCGCTCACCGCCGACGCCGCTATCTGCACGCGGTGCGAGGTTGAACTCATGGACACTCGCAACCGCCGATACCGCCACGCGTTCATCAGTTGCACCGACTGCGGTCCACGCTGGAGCATGGTGGAGGCGTTGCCCTACGATCGAGTGCGCACGACTATGCGCGCATTCCCGATGTGTCCGGCGTGCACCCGAGAATACGCCAATCCGACCGACCGGCGATTCCATGCTGAAAGCATCTGTTGCCACGAGTGTGGTCCTACACTGGCCGCGTACGAAGCAGAAGGTGCGCAGCTCGGGCGAAACGCTGACGCGATTTCACTGGCCGTTGCTGCATTGCGGGACGGGAAGATTGTAGCGCTTCATGGCATTGGCGGTTTCCATCTGGCGGTCGACGCCACCAGCGAGACGGCGGTGGCGCGCCTGCGCGAACGCAAGCACCGGCCCGCCAAGCCGTTGGCGGTGATGGTGCGCACGGTCGAAGAGGCCGCGCATCTCGTGGATGTCGACGACGCAACGGTGCGTATGCTGCAGCGCGCTGAACGGCCGGTTGTGGTGGCGCGACGCCGACCGTCGGCGGTGCTGGCCGCTGGCGTGGCGCCGGGGCTGGCAGAGGTGGGCGTGATGCTCCCGGGAACAGCCGTGCAGCATCTGCTCCTGCACGATGTGGGTGTACCCTTGGTGATGACCAGTGGAAACGCGAGCGGGGAGCCAATCGCGGCCACACCCAACGATGCGTGGCGGGATCTTGCCGGGATAGCCGATCTACTGCTAATACACGACCGCGAGGTGGTGGCGCCGAGCGACGACACCGTGGTACGTCGCGATGAGCAAGGCTTCGTGTTCATGCGCCGCGCACGTGGTTGGTCGCCTTCGCGCCTCACGATGCCCATGGCCACCCCGGTGCCCGTACTCGCGCTCGGCGCCGATCTCAAGGCAACCGTTGCCCTCGCAGATGCGCAGCACTTGTGGCTGTCGCCGCATCTCGGCGATCAATCGTCATATGCCGTGCAGGAGCGTACGGCCGCAACGATTGCGAAACTCGTGGCGCTGAGTGGCCGCGCACCACAGGTCGTGGCCTGCGACGCCCACCCCGGATACGCCTCCGTGGCCATGCTCGAGCGCTGGCGTGGTGATAGTGCGAGTGCGCCGCTTCCCAATGCGGAGCAGCTCGTGGTTCACCGTGTCCAGCACCATCATGCACATGTGGCCGCGGTGCTCGTGGAGCATGGGATCACGCACCCGGTGGTAGCGCTCGCCTACGACGGAGCCGGGTGGGGGCTGGACGGCACCGTCTGGGGTGGCGAGGTGCTCGTCGCGGATCTCTCAAGCGTGCAGCGCGTTGGGGCGCTGTGTGCGGTGCCATTGATTGGCGGCGATCAGGCGGCGCGCGACCCGTGGCGGGCCGCCCTCGGCTGGCTGCACGATTGCCCGGGGGCAGCGCTTGTATCGGCCACGGCCAGTGTCCATGCCGATCTGCTGCAGGCATCGCGGCTGCTTGCCGTTCGCCACGGCACGTTGCGTACCTCCAGCATGGGCCGCCTGTTCGACGCTGCTGCGGCCGTGCTGCAGTGCACCGCGCGCAACAGCTACGAAGGGGAAGCGGCGGCGCGGTTGGAGGCGTTGGCCGTTGCGGAGCCACCGCGTGCCGGAACGCCATTCGAGTTCGTGACGCCGGAGCGTGCAGACGCGCCCTGGCGTCTCGATGCACGCGATGCACTGGAGCGCATGGCACAGCAGCGCAAAGCGGGCGCTTCAGTGTCGGTACTCGCGGCCCGATGGCATGACGATGTCGTTGCGAGCTCAGTGGCGGCCGCCCTTCGCGCCATAGACGAGCAGCGGGCCAAACTTACGGCTACGCCGAAGGTGGTTCTGTGTGGGGGCGTATTTCAGAACCTCCGATTGCTGCAGGGGATCCGCGCCGGATTGCGCAACGCAGGGATCACCGTGCTGACGGCACGTACTCTTCCACCGAACGATGGCGCCATTGCTGTTGGGCAGGCCGCCATCGTGGCGGCCACCATGGCCATGACTGCTACCCTCGCTTCTGCCACCGTCACATCCATCGATCTCGCACGGAGTAACGTCTGATGTGCCTCGGAATTCCCGGCCGCGTGGTGGCCATTGCCGACAACGGCGGCCTGCTCATGGGCACTGTCGACTTCGCGGGCACCACGCGCGAGGTGTGTCTGGCCTATCTCGCCAACGACATTCAGGTGGGTCACTACGCGCTCGTGCACGTAGGTTTTGCAATTGCGAAGGTGGATGAGGAAGAGGCCCGCCGTACCTTCGAAGCACTGACCGCCATGAGCCAGCTCGATGAACTCGACTGGCTCAAGGAAGTGGCCGACAAGGGCCTGGGGGCCATGTGAAGTATCTCGATGAGTATCGTGACCCGGCCATCGCACGCGGATTGGTGGAACGCATTCGCACCGTTGCCACCCGCTCGTGGGCGCTTATGGAAGTGTGCGGTGGGCAGACGCACACGCTCGTGCGACAGGGCATTCCGGAGTTGCTCGCCGGCAGTGTGGAGCTCATTCACGGCCCGGGTTGCCCCGTATGCGTGACCCCGCTGGAGCAGATCGACCGGGCGCTGTCGCTTGCATCACGTCCCGATGTGATCCTTGCCAGTTTCGGTGACATGTTGCGCGTACCGGGAAGCGACTGCGACCTGCAGGCCATTCGCGCGCGCGGAGGCAACGTGCGCGTGGTGTACTCCCCACTTGATGCACTCGAGTTGGCGAAGAACAACCCCGACAAGCAGGTGGTGTTCTTTGCCGTTGGCTTCGAAACCACGGCGCCGGCCAACGCCATGTCGGTATGGGAAGCGCATCGCCGCAGCATTCCCAACTTCTCGCTGCTGGTGTCACATGTCACGGTGCCACCGGCCATGGAGGCCATTTTGTCAGCGCCGGAATCGCGCGTACAAGGGTTCCTTGCTGCGGGACACGTGTGCACCGTGATGGGCTACACCGAGTACGAGCCCATCGCCACCAAATGGCAGGTTCCCATCGTGGTCACCGGCTTCGAACCGGTAGACCTGCTCGAAGGCATCCTCATGTGCGTTATGCAGCTCGAAGAAGGGCGCCATGAGGTGGAGAATCAGTACGCCCGTGTGGTCACGCGTAGTGGCACCGTGCCGGCGCGTACGCTGGTGGAGCAGGTGTTCGAAGTGGGCGATCGCAAATGGCGCGGTATCGGTACCATTCCCATGAGTGGCCTCCGGCTACGCCCGGAGTTTGCCGACTACGACGCCGAAATTCGCTTCGGGTTGAGTGATATCGTGGCGGAAGAACCGAAGGAGTGCCGCGCCGGCGACGTACTTACCGGGCAGATCAAGCCGACGGCGTGCCCCATGTTTGGCACCGTGTGCACGCCCAGCACTCCGCTTGGCGCGCCCATGGTGTCTGGTGAGGGAGCCTGCGCGGCGTATTGGCAGTACGGACACGGACGACTCGAGGGCACGTCCATGACGGCGGGCGCACAATGAGTACGCTCACACACACTCACGAACCGGCGCCGTCGGCAGGCACCACCATGGCCAATGGCGCGTCGTGTGCCGTCCCGCATCCGGCCACCACGCACGTGCAACTCGGCCACGGCAGCGGTGGCAAGATGAGCGCGGCGCTCGTGAACGAACACATTCTTCCGCGCCTGGGCAACAGCGTGCTCGACCGGTTGGCCGATGCTGCCGTACTCGAACCGTTGGCATCGGGCACCCGCCTGGCCGTGACCACCGATGGTTTCGTCGTCAATCCGCTTCGCTTTCCCGGCGGTTCAATCGGACACCTCGCCGTACACGGAACGCTCAACGATCTTGCCATGATGGGCGCGAGGCCGCTGGCCATCACGCTCGGGCTCATCATCGAAGAGGGCTTGGCGTTCGAAGTGCTCGATGCGGTGCTCGATGACATTGCCGCCAGCGCGACGGCCGCCGGCGTACGGGTGGTAGCCGGTGATACCAAGGTGGTAGAGCGCGGCAGCGCCGATGGCCTGTTTATCACGACGACGGGCCTCGGCGCCGTGAGTGAGCACTTCGCGCCGCGTGCCGATGCGGTCAGAGCCGGCGATGTGCTCATCGTGAGTGGCCCGATTGCCCGACACGGCATGGCCATCATGACGGCGCGGGAGGATTTGGGTCTTGGCAACGCCATTGAAAGCGATACGGCCCATCTCGGCCCGTTGGTGGAACGGCTGCGGGAGGCCGTTGGCGAACATGTGCATGCCATGCGTGATCCAACGCGTGGCGGTGTGGCCAGTACCGTGAACGAACTCGCGCAGGCGTCAAAGGTTGGTGTCGAACTCGAGGAGCGCCTGCTTCCCATTCCGGCTGATGTGCGCGGGGCCTGCGAGCTGCTGGGGCTCGATCCGCTCTTCGTGGCGAACGAAGGAGTGCTGTGCCTGTTCGTGGCTCCCGAAGCGGCGGTACGTGCACTCGCGGTGCTCCGCACACACCCATTGGGTGCTCACGCAACCATTATCGGTCGTGCGGTGGCCGAACATGCCGGGCTCGTGGTGCTGCGCACCGGTATCGGTGGCCGACGCGTGGTGGACATGCTGCCGGGAGAACAGCTGCCGCGCATCTGCTGAGGGTTGGGTGGCGCAGATTCAGGAGGAGGCGCGGATATATTCATGGCATGATCCTGCTCCTGATCACCCAAAATGTCGAGCCTGAATTCCGCTACACCGGCGGGGGGCTGCCCAAGGGCGGCGTGATGATCGTCGCCCTCGTGCTGCTCTACTTCCTGCCGAGCATGCTCGCCTTCGCGGGCGGCAAGCGGCGCAAATGGAAGATCGTGGCGGTGAACGTACTGGCGGGTTGGACGCTCATCGGCTGGATCGTGTCCATGATCATGAACTGGGCGTACGAGGCGCCAGCCGACGCCCCCGCAAACGATAAAGGCATCACGGATACGCCGTGATGCCTTCGCCGGTCGCTCACCTGCGGCTGCGATTCCTCAGGGTACAAACAGGCAGCTCGCGCGCGCTGGAATGCGCAGCGTGCTGCGGCCGCCACTGATTTCGGCTGCGCCGCATACCCCCAGCGCATCGGCACCTTGCACCGCACCCGGCACCGTTACCGTGGCCGCAGTGGTGTCGTTGTTGAGCGCAACGACCACGCGCCCACGCCGATAGACAAACTGCTGATCGGCAACCACAAGGTGTTCAGTGCGCGCGCGCCGCAGGTCGGCGTGAGCGGCGCGGGTGCGCAGCAGCGTCTGCACGTGCTGCCACACTGCTTGCTGAGCCGGCGAACGTCCCGTCGCCTCGAATGCGTTGGCAGTATCGCTCGGCCAGCCACCGGGGAAGTCGCGACGATTGTCCGGATCGGGGCCGCCGGGAATGGCAATCTCGTCGCCGTAATACACGAGCGGCGTGCCACGCGTGGTCAGCACCGTGGTGAACGCGAGCTTGAGCCCTTCGATGGACGCACCCTTCTCTCCCATGAACCGCGATACGTCGTGCAGTCCGAAGAACGGCATGAGGCCATCGGGCTTATCGTAGAGGTGGTCGCGCATGAGCATCTGCGCGACTCCCTTGAGGGGCTTCCCGCCGATGAAGGCGTCGCGAATGGGATAGTACAGTGGGAAGTCGAACAGGTAATCGACGCCCGTGCGGATGCCGTCGTGCGTGGTGTTCGTGCCTTCGAAAAAGCGGATCATGGCGGGATCGCCGTCGAACACCTCGCCCACCACGCGCAGCGTCGGGTATTGCTTTTTGATCGCCGCCATCCAATCACGCCAGAACCCTACCGGCACATAGGGCCACGTATCCTGACGAATGCCGTCCATGCCGCTCATGCCTACCCACCAGAGCGTGTTCTGAATGAGGTAGCGCGAGACTTCGGGATCGTTCTGGTTGAAGTCGGGGAGGATGTTGATGAACCAGCCGTCGAGCGTGGCGCGACGCAGCGTATCGGCGGCGTACGCATTGGCCAGCGTCCACGTTTGCCAGGTGTTATCGGGATGTTTCGCCTGCGTCCCGTGAAACCAGGTAGGCGTGGGCGAGTCTTTCACCCACGGGTGATACGGACCGCTGTGGTTGGCCACCATGTCGAGGATGACCTTGATCCCCGCCTTGTGGGCTTCGTCTACCAGCGACTTGAACTCGGCCATCGTGCCCAGATGCTCATCGACCGCGTAGAAGTCGGTGGCGCCATAGCCGTGATAGCCGGTTGTGGGCTGCTTGTCGTACACCTCGAGTGTATCGGTCCCATCGTTGTTGTCGTAGATGGGATTCATCCAGATCGCCGTGATGCCGAGTTGCTTGAGATACGGCAGCTTCCCACGCACACCGGCGAGATCTCCGCCATGGTAGAAGCGCGCCTTGTTGCGATCGAGAATGTTCGGTGACTTGGGCGTGCGATCGTTGGTGGTGTCGCCGTTCGCGAATCGATCGGGCATGAGCAGATACACCACGTCGTCTACGCCGAACCCTTGAAAGCGCCCCATGACCGGCAGTTGCGCCGACACGGTGAATGGGGCTTTGGCGCTTCCCAGAGCGGTGCGCACCGTGAGTGGGTATTCTCCGGGCCGTATTGTGGGCGCAATGCGCACATCGACGAAGGCGTACGTGCCCTGCGTGTTCACCTTTGCGGCTCCGCAGGTGAGCCGCGGGCACTCCACGCGGGCACCCGTGAGGTTTTGCCCGCGAATGAGTACACGCACCGGATTGATGGTGTGGTTGGCCCACCAGTTGGGCGGTTCCACCTTGTCGACTACCGGGGCCTGTGCCGCAAGGGTGACCAACGGTGCCAACGTTGCCATGACCACACGGAGCGCCAACCTCACACGGTCTCCTTGGGCACCTGCACGCGCAACACCAGCAGTGCCGCGAGCGCCATGAATGCACCGCCCGCCACCACGGCGGCCATGCGGTTGTTCCCGAGCATGTTGTTCATCACCCAGCCGAAACCCAGCGCCGCCACGATCTCGGGGATCACGATGAAAAAGTTGAAGAGCCCCATGTACACGCCAGTCTTTCCTTTCGGCAGCGCGGTCGAGAGCATCACATATGGCATGGAGATGGTGCTCGCCCACGCGATGCCTACGCCGGCCATGGAGAGCAGCAGCATGGATGGCGTGGTAATCAGTGATACGCTCGCCAGCCCCGCAGCACCGGCCAACAGGCATATGGCGTGCGTGGTCCGCGGGCCAAACGCCTTGGCGAGCTTCGGGAGCATGAGCGAGAACACGAAGGTCACCGCCGAGTAGGCGCCGAAGCATACGCCACCCCACTCGATTCCCTGCTGATAGCGCGGATCGCTCGGGTCGGTCGCGCCGAAGATGTTGGTGGCCACCGCCGTGCCGAAGTACAACCACATGCAGAAGAGACCGAACCACGTGCACATCTGCACCAGCGCCAATTGGCGCATGGTGGCTGGCATGGCGCGAGCGGCCGCGAGAATCTCCCGTGCACCTGCCGCAAAGCCTGCGCTCGCTGCCTTCTCGCGTTCGAATGCGGCCATGTCTTCCGGCGGCTTCTCCTTCGTGGTGAACACCGTGTACATCACTGCCGCCAGAAAGGCGCACGCGCCCACGTAGAACGACAAACGCACCGTTGTGGGAATCGTACCAGGTGTGCTGGCCGCCACACCAAACCAGTTGGTGAGCATCCACGGCATCGCCGATGCGATCACGGCACCGAGGCCGATGAACAGTGACTGCATGGCGAAGCCGCGCGTGCGTTCGTTTGCCGGCAATAGGTCGGCTACGAAGGCCCGGAACGGCTCCATCGACACGTTGATCGAGGCATCCAGAATCCACAGCAGACCTGCGGCCATCCACAGGGTACTGCTGTTCGGCATGGCAATGAGCGCGAGCGAACTCAGAATCGCGCCGATCATGAAAAACGGGCGGCGCCGTCCCCAACGTGGCGACCACGTGCGATCACTCAAATGACCGATGATCGGCTGTACGATGAGCCCTGTGAGAGGAGCGGCCAGCCAGAGCATGGGCACTTCGTCGGGACTCGCGCCGAGGTACTCGTAGATGGCACTCATGTTGGCCATCTGCAGTCCCCAGCCGAACTGAATGCCGAGGAACCCGAAGCTCATGTTCCAGATGGCCCAGAAGTTGGTCTGGGTGCCGGCGGGGGTGCCCTGGCCAGGGGCGAGGGGGGAAGACCCGGAGGAGGCGCTCATCGTTCGAAGGTCGACGTGAGCGTACGCAGACGCTCGGTGAGATCGGGCGCGAGTTGCGCCCAGGTAAACCGGAAGCCCCAGTTCCCCGCCTGACGTCCGGGCAAGTTCATGCGCGCGTCACTGCCGAGTCCCAGCACATCCTGCATGGGAATGAGCACCGTGTTCGCCACGCTCGCGAGGGTGGCCCGGATGAGTACCCAATGCATGTCGGTGCCGTCGGTCCCGAGGTATTGCCGCGCGAAGGCCTTTTCACGCGCAACCGCCTCGGCCGATCGCGTCGAATCGCCGGCGCCACTCGACTGCCACCAGCCCATGGTGGTGTCGTTGTCGTGCGTGCCCGTGTACACCACGAGGTCACGCACGTATCGGTGCGGGATGAAGTTCGAATCCTGTCCGTCGAAGGCGAACTGCAGAATGGCCATACCCGGATAGCCGAACCGCTCGCGCAAGGCCTCCACCTCGGGGGTGATGAGCCCAAGGTTTTCGGCTACGATGGGCAACGGGCCCAACGCCTCCGTGAGGGCGTGAAAGAGCGGGGCCCCCGGACCCGGCACCCATCGTCCGTTCACCGCCGTGGGCGCATCGCCAGGTACTTCCCAGTAGGCTTCGAAGCCGCGGAAGTGATCGAGACGTACGAGATCAAACAGATCGAGGCCGGCGCGCATGCGTGCGATCCACCACCGATACCCATCGGCGTGCATGCGCTCCCAGTCGTAGAGTGGGTTGCCCCACAGTTGACCGGTCTCGCTGAAGTAATCAGGCGGCACGCCGGCCTGCACCTTGAGGGTGCCGTCGTCGTGCAGCTGAAAGAGCTCGGGATTGGCCCACACGTCGGCAGAGTCGTGCGCCACGTAAATGGGTACATCGCCCATGAGACGGATGCCCCGGGCGCGACAGGCGTCACGCAACGCCCGGTACTGCGCAAAGAACACGAACTGCTCTTTGTAGATGCGCTCGATGGGCGCCGCAAGCTTCTGCCGCCACGTCTCGAGTGCCTGTGGTTCCCGCTGACGGACGGCAGCCTCCCACTGCGTCCAGGCAATGCCACCGTGCGCCTGCTTGAGCGCCATGAACAGCGCGTAGTCGGGGAGCCACTGATGGTGCGCGTGCACGAAGTTGCGCACGGCATCGTCGAAGGGCAGAGTGTC
>Ga0075157_10002135_pt1 | contig 11657 bp, 8 predicted proteins | sample JI81BgreenDNA_FD_70967 | JGI IMG/M metagenome (GOLD analysis project Ga0075157, IMG submission 70967) | Wastewater effluent complex algal communities from Wisconsin, to seasonally profile nutrient transformation and Carbon sequestration -... | ecosystem: Engineered > WWTP > Effluent > Algae...
AGCGTGACGCTCTGGCCGGCCACGGCCTCGGGCACGTCGTCGAAGCCGACGATGACGCGGGCCACGGTGGTCTCGCGCCCGGCCGGCAGCACGCGCACGGGGTCGCCCGGGCGCACGCGACCGCCGGCCAGCAGGCCGCTGAAGCCGCGGAAGCGGTCGTCCGGGCGGTTGACCCACTGCACCGGCAGGCGCAGCGGGCCGTGGCGCCGGCCGCCGTCGTCCGCCGGGCAGGTCTCGAGGTGCTCGAGCAAGGGCGTGCCCGTGTACCAGGGCATGTGCGTGCTGGCGCGGATCACGTTGTCGCCTTCCAGGGCGCTGATCGGGATGGCGGTCGTCGCGCGCAGGCCCAGGCTGTCGGCCAGTGCGCGCCACTCGGCCACGATGGCGTCGAAGCGGGCCTGCTCCCAGCCCACGAGATCCATCTTGTTCACGGCCAGCACGGCCTGGCGCACGCCGAGCAGCGCCACCAGCCGGGTGTGGCGGCGCGTCTGCACGAGCACGCCCTTGCGCGCGTCGACCAGGATCACCGCGAGCTCGGCCGTGCTGGCGCCGGTGACCATGTTGCGCGTGTACTGCTCGTGGCCCGGCGTGTCGGCGACGATGAACTTGCGCCGCTCGGTGCTGAAGAAGCGGTAGGCGACGTCGATGGTGATGCCCTGCTCGCGCTCGGCGGCCAGGCCGTCGACCAGCAGGGCCAGATCGGGCCGCGCGCCCTGGGTGCCCCAGCGGGCGCTGTCGCGTTCCACGGCCTCGAGCTGGTCGTCGAAGACGAGGCCGCTCTCGAAGAGCAGGCGGCCGATCAGCGTGCTCTTGCCGTCGTCCACCGAGCCGCAGGTGATGAAGCGCAGCAGCGACTTCGTCTCGTGGCGCGCGAGGAACTGCTCGATGGTCTCGCGCGCGGGATCGAAGCGGTGGGCCATCAGAAGTAGCCCTCCTGCTTCTTGCGTTCCATCGAGGCGGCGCCGTCGTGGTCGATGAGGCGGCCCTGGCGCTCGGAGCTGCGCGTGGACAGCATCTCCTCAATGACCTCGGGCACCGTCGCGGCGTCGGACTCGATGGCGCCCGAGAGCGGATAGCAGCCCAGGGTGCGGAAGCGCACGCGGCGCGTCTCGGGCACCTCGCCGGGTGCGAGGCGCATGCGTTCGTCGTCGACCATGATCCAGGTGCCGCCGCGCCGCACCACCGGCCGCGGCTGGGCGAAGTACAGCGGCACCACCGGGATGTTCTCGAGGTGGATGTACTGCCAGACGTCGAGCTCGGTCCAGTTGCTGATCGGGAAGACGCGGATCGATTCGCCCGGGCGCTTGAGGCCGTTGTAGAGGTGCCAGAGCTCGGGGCGCTGGTTCTTGGGGTCCCAGGCGTGGGCGGCGTTGCGGAACGAGAACACGCGCTCCTTGGCGCGGCTCTTCTCCTCGTCGCGGCGGCCGCCGCCGAAGGCGGCGTCGAAGCCGTGGAGATCGAGCGCCTGCTTCAGGCCCTGGGTCTTCCAGACGTCGGTGTGCAGGGCCGAGCCATGGTCGAAGGGGTTGATGCCGGCGGCCAGGGCCTCGGGGTTGCGGTGCACGAGCAGCTTCACGCCGGGCATGGCCGCGACCTCGTCGCGCAGCGCGTACATGTCGCGGAACTTCCAGGTGGTGTCCACGTGCAGCAGCGGGAAGGGCAGCGGCCCCGGGTGGAAGGCCTTGCGCGCCAGGTGCAGCATCGTGGCGCTGTCCTTGCCGATGCTGTAGAGCATGACGGGGCGCTCGCACTCGGCCACGACCTCGCGGAGGATGTGGATGCTTTCGGCTTCGAGGCGTTGGAGGTGGGTGGGCGAGGCTGGACGGGCGGAAGCGAACATTAGCGGGAGAATACCGTCTGGCGCGCTGGCGCCAGAAGCTCCCCACTGCCCCCGCGCCCCCTGTCCGCTTGCCACCGCTCCACGTCATCAATGGCCGTTTTGGCACCCAGCGGCTGAGCGGCGTTCAAAGGGTCGCCCACGGCCTGCTCCGCGCGCTGGACGGCATGGCCGATCTGCCAGGGCGCTGGGAACTGCTGGCGCCGCCCGGGTCAGGCTGGCCCGGGCTGCAGAGAGTCCACCTGCGCCAGCGGGGTTGGCCGGGGCTGCACAGCCATCTGTGGGAGCAGAGCGTCGTGGCCGCCGCGGCATCGAGCGGTGCGCGCGTGCTCAACATCGCCGGCTCGGGGCCCTGGTTCGGCGGGCCGCAGGTGAGCTGGTTGCACGACGCCGCGGTCTTCGACCACCCCGAGGCCTACCGCGCCAGCTTCGTGCTCTGGTACCGGGCACTGTTCCGCCAGCGCGCGCGGCGTGGTGATCTGCTGGTCACGCCGTCGGCGCATGCGCGTGCGCGGCTGGCTCACCACCTGGGCGTGGCCGAGTCGCGCATCGCCGTGCTGCCGCACGGGGGCGACCATCTCGATGCGGTCGCGCCGGAACCGGCCGTGTTGGGGCGGCTGGGGCTTGAGCGCAGTCGTTTCTGGCTCTGCATCGCCAGCCATAACCCGAACAAGAACCTTCCGCGACTGTTGCGCGCTCACGCGCGTGGCCGAGCTGGCCGCTGGCCACTGGTGCTGGTCGGCGACACCCACGACCGTGTCTTTGCCAACGCTGGGCTGAAGCCCGGTGAAGCCGACATCGTTGCGCTCCCTCAGGCGAGCGACGCCGAGTTGAAGGCCCTGCTGCAGGCGGCGCGGGCCCTGGTCATGCCGTCGCTGAGCGAAGGCTTCGGACTGCCGGCCCTGGAGGCCATGCGGTTGGGCTGCGCCGTCCTGGCCGCACGAGCCGGTGCCCTGCCCGAGCTCTGTGGCGAGGCCGCGCACTTCGTCGATCCGCTGTCCGATGACGACATCGCGTCGGCTCTGGACACTCTGGCACGCGACGACGTGCGCATCGACGAGTTGCGACGCGCCGGCTTGCAGCAATCTGCGCCGTTGACCTGGGCCCGCGCAGCGCGATCACTGCTGGACCTGCTCGCGCAGCCGACACCAGGGGCCGGCGCATGAAGGTCCTGCAGCTGAGCAAGTTCTACCCGCCGATCTTCGGCGGCATCGAGACCGTGACCTGGGAGCTCACCGAGGGCCTGCATGCCGCTGGCGTGCCCACTGACGTGCTTTGCGCCAACCAGGCGCCAGCCACCCTGCGCGAGCGCGCACCCGCCGGTTACGAGATCGTGCGCGCCGGCTCTTGGGGCCAGTTCCTGTCGACATCGATGGCGCCATCGATGCTGCTGGAGTTGCTGCGCCGGCGCGGTGACTACGACATCGTGCACGTGCACATGCCCGATCCGCTGGCGGCCGCGGCCATCTTTGCCACGCGGCCACAGGCGCGCATCGTCGTGCACTGGCACAGCGACGTCATCCGGCAGCGGCGGGCGCTGGCGCTGTACCGGCCGCTGCAGGACTGGCTGCTGGCGCGCGCCGACGCCGTGATCGCCACAAGCCACGCCTATGCCCAGGCCTCCGGGCCCCTGCAGCCCTGGCTCGGCAAGGTGGCCGTGGTGCCGATCGGGATGAGCGACAATCGGCCGCTGGCGTGCATGCAGCGCGCCAGCGATGTGCGCCGGCGCCTGCGTGGGCGCCACCTGGTGTTTGCGCTGGGCCGGATGACCTACTACAAGGGCTTCGAAGTCCTGATCGAGGCCGCCAAGCTGTTGCCGGACGACTGCGCCGTCATCATCGGCGGCGACGGCGAGTTGCTGGACGACTATCGACACCTCGTCGCCCGGTGCGGGCTCGGTGGCAAGGTGCAACTGCCTGGCCACATCCCCGACGACGAATTGCCGAGTTACTTCGAAGCCTGCGACGTGTTCTGTATGCCCTCCACGCTGCGCGCCGAGGCCTATGGCGTGGCCATGGTCGAAGCGATGGCCGTCGGCCGCCCGGTGGTGGCCAGCGACATCATCGGCTCCGGCGTGCCCTGGGTGAACCAGCACGGCCGTACCGGCCTGAACGTGCCGGTGGGCGACGCCCCGGCGCTGGCCGCGGCGTTGTCGCGCCTGCTCGACGACGAGCCGCTGCGCCAGGAGCTGGGCCGCGGAGCCCGCCGCCGCTATGAGCAAGAATTCAGCGCCGCCGGCATGACGGCGCGTGTGCTGTCGTTGTACCGCTCGTTGCCGCCCCGAGCCTGAGCCGCAGCGATCGCCCCGATACGGAAGCCCCTTTTGGACAATCCCCCCGCCACCCCCCTGGCCACATCCGCCGGCGTGCCGCCGGCGCCGCCGCCGCCCCGTCGCCCGTCGCTGCTTCGCCGGGTGCTGCAGCGTCTGGACGGGCTGTTCGTCGCCATCGTGCTGGTGCCCACCGTGGCAGCGATCGCCTACTATGGCTTCATCGCGTCGGATGTCTACATCTCCGAGTCACGCTTCGTCGTGCGCAGCCCGCAGCGCCCGGCCCAGACCGGGCTGGGTGCGCTGCTCCAGGGCACGGTTTTCTCTCGGTCGCAAGATGACACCTACTCGGTGCATGATTTCGTACGCAGCCGAGACGCGCTGCGCGAGCTGGAAGACAAGCTGCAGGTGCGTGCCGCCTACACCCGCGTCGAGACCGACGCGCTCAGCCGCTTCCCGGGCCTGGAGCGGTGGGACGACAGCTTCGAGGCGTTCCACCGCTACTACCAGAAGCAGGTGCAGATCACCTACGACAGCGTGTCGTCGATCTCGGTGCTGCGTGTCTCGGCCTTCAGTGCCGAAGACGCGGTGCGCATCAACCGGGCGCTGCTCGAGATGGGCGAGCGCCTGGTCAACCAGATGAACCTGCGCAGCCGCCAGGACCTGATCGAGGCCGCTGAAGCCGAGGTGCGGCTGGCCGAACAGCGGTCCAAGGCGGCGGCGGCGGCGCTGTCGTCGTTCCGCGCCGACCGCGGCGTGTTCGACCCCGACCGCCAGGGCGCGATCCAGCTGCAGGGCGTGGCGCGCATCCGCGAAGAGCTGCTCAATGCCGAGGCGCAGCTGGCTCAGGTGCGGCAGGTTTCGCCCGGCAATCCGCAGGTGGCAACACTGTCGATGCGTGTGGAGCAGTTGAAGGAGGCGCTGGGTGCCGAGACCGCGCGCGTCACCGGGCGGCAGGGCGGCTTGACCTCGAAGTCTCCAGAGTTCGACCGGCTCATGCTCGAGAAGTCCTTTGCCGACCGCCAACTCGGAGCCGCGCTGGCGGCATTGGACAGCGCGCGCAGCGAGGCCAGCCGCAAGCAGCTGTACCTGGAGCGGTTGGTGCAGCCCAGCGAGCCCGATCGCGCGGTTCAGCCCAGGCGTTTGCGGTCCATTGCCACGGTGCTGCTGCTGGGGCTCATCGGCTGGGGCGTTGCCAGCTTGGTGCTGGCCGGGGTGCGGGAGCACCGCGAGTGACCAGCCTGCGACAGTCGTTCGCCATCCAGCGACGTGTCATCGGCGCACTGCTGATGCGAGAGCTGATCACCCGATACGGCCGTCACAACATCGGTGTGCTGTGGCTGGTGCTTGAACCGCTGGCGTTCACGGTGGGCGTGGCGACACTATGGAGCTTGGCAGGCATGGCCAATCGGTCACCGATGCCGATCGTGGCCTTCGCCGTCACGGGGTATTCGTCGGTGCTGCTCTGGCGCAATACGGTGTCGAAGTGCAATGCTGCCATCGAGCAGAACTTCAACCTTCTGTACCACCGCAACGTGCGTGTGATGGATGTCTTTGCCACGCGCATCCTGCTCGAGATCGGTGGTGCAACGGCTTCGTTCATGGTGCTGACGCTTGCGCTGCTCCTGGCCGAATGGGTGGAGCCCCCGCAGGACGCCCTCAAGGTGATTGCGGGCTGGTTGCTTCTGGCTTGGTTCGGTGCTGCCCTGGCCACGTTCATCGGTGCGGCTGCGTCGTTCAGCGAAATCGTCGACCGCGTCTGGCATCCGATCTCGTACCTCATGTTTCCGCTGGCTGGCGCAGCGTTCATGGTCGATTGGCTGCCGCCGGCGGGGCAGGAGGTGGTGCTGTGGCTGCCCATGGTGCATGGGGTCGAGATGGTGCGCGACGGCTTCTACGGCCACCTGATGCGCACCCATTACGACGTCGGTTACCTGGTGACCGCCAATCTGGTGCTGTCGTTTCTGGGCTTGCTGCTTCTGAGGCTGGCGGGGCGTCGGGCAAAGTCGCACTGATGGCGCCATGAGCAACCTGATGATGCGGCGATACATCGGCCTCGAGGGCGTGTGCAAGGACTACAGCACCCGTCACGGCAGCCGCCGCGTGCTCGACAAGGTCAGCTTCGAACTGGACCGAGGCGGCCACCTGGGCATCCTCGGGCGCAATGGCGCTGGCAAGAGCACCCTCATCCGCTTGCTCAGTGGTGCAGAGTACCCCAGCTCCGGTTGCATCCGCCGCCACATGAGCGTGAGCTGGCCGCTGGCCTTCACAGGTGCGTTCCAGACCCACCTCACCGGCATCGACAACCTGAAGTTTGTCTGCCGTGTGTATGGGGTGGACTGGAAGCCTCTGCTGCCCTTCGTCGAGGACTTCACCGAGCTCGGCATCTACCTGCGCGAGCCGGTCATGACCTACTCGACCGGCATGATGATGAGGTTGGCCTTCGCGCTGTCGATGGCCATCGAGTTCGACTGCTTCCTCATCGACGAGGGTATGGCGGTCGGTGACACCCGTTTCGGCGACCGGTGTCACGTTGAGCTTTTCGAGAAGCGGCGCGACCGCTCATTCATTCTGGTCTCGCACGACCCGCACATCATCCGCAGCTACTGCAACCGGGTGGCGGTTCTGCACATGGGCCGGCTGTACCAGTTCGAGACCATCGACGCGGCTTACGAGTTCTATGGGTCGCACGAGGTACCGGCGCCCGCAGTGAGGTTCGACTGATGCGGATCCTGCTCGAACTCCGGCCAGCGCTGGACGGTCACGCTGGCATCCCGCAGGAGACGAGGCTGCTGTTCCGGGGTCTGGGGCTGCTTCAGGGCCTGTCTGTCGAGGGCCTGATGCAGAGCAGCAACCGCGTCATTGCCGGAGGACTTCCCTCGGATGTCACGGGCTGGCGTGAGGACCGTCGGATCCACCGCCTGTCGCGGGTGGTGGTCTCGCTCCAGCAGAGCAGCAGGCCCTCGAGGACGGAGCGCTTGGTCGCTGGCCTTCAGCTGCTGCTCAAGCCCTCGCAGATGCTGCTCGGTCGCTTGCTGGGCCGGCGGCTGGCGCTGGGACACTTCGAGCCCGGGCAGTTCCGCGACTTCGTCTGGCGCGCCATGTTCTCCAAGACGCTGCCGCATGACGACTTCGCGGCAGTCACGGCCGCTCGGTTCCGGGTCTGCCGGTTGCCATGGTCGGCCCTCCACGCCACGGGCCTGATGACGGCGCGTTTCGGTCACGCCGTCTATCCGCGCCTCGACACCAGAGGCTATGGCGTCATGATTGCCGAGACACCGTATCCGGGCCGCGTCACTCCGGGCACGCAGCTGGTCGTTCGATACCACGACGCGATCCCGTTGCTGATGCCGCACACGATCTCTGACCGTTCCTATCACCAGGCATCGCACTACCATGCCCTGAAGCGCAATGTGGCCGACGGCGCCTGGTTCGCCTGCGTCTCCGATGCCACCAGACGCGACCTGCTGTCGGTGTTCCCTGAGGTGGCGGCGCGCGCGGTGACCATCCACAACATGGTGTCGCATCACTATTTCGTTGAAGACAGCTCGCCGCGACTGGTGCCGGAGATCATCAACATCAGGCGCAGCCAATCCATCAAGGGCGGCGGCGGTCGCATGCTGCCGGCCGGAATGGCGCCGGCCCCGTTCCTGTTGATGGTGTCCACGATCGAGCCGCGGAAGAACCACCTGGCACTGCTCTCGGCCTGGGAGCAACTGCGCACCGAGCTCATGCCGGACCTCCAGCTGGTGCTGGTGGGTGCCCTCGGTTGGGAGCACAAGGGTATCGTCAAGCGCTTCCGGCCGTGGCTGGATCGCGGCGGCATGCACTTGCTGGAAGACGTGCCAGCGCCCGAGCTGCGACTGCTGTACCGCCACGCCGCAGCGACCATCTGCCCGAGTTTTGGCGAGGGCTTCGACTTCTCCGGTGTTGAGGCCATGCGCTGCGGTGGCGTCGTGGCTGCATCCGACATCCCGGTGCACCACGACATCTTCGGGGCTGCGGCCGAGTACTTCTCGCCATACTCCGCGGGCCAACTGGCGGCGGTGCTCAAGCGCCTGCTCTGCGCCGACGCGGGCCCACGCCGGAGTGAGCTGATGCGGCTCGGTGAGGAGGTCTCGGCTCGCTACCTTCCCGAGCGGGTGCTGCCTCAGTGGCAGGCCTTCTTGGACCGGCTGCGCGAGGCATGATTGACGACCTTGGCCACTCTGCGGACCCTGGCGCGGCGCCATCAGCGGCTGCGTCGCCTGACTGAGCGCCACCCTCAGCTGGTGAGCCGCTTCACGATGCTCATGACACAGAACATCCAGGATCCCATCGAACGCGCGGGCGCCTCAGGCTTTTTCAATGCTGACGACATCGACGCGGTGGCCAGGGTCGTCTTCGACGAGGGCCACGCCAGCCCCCGCTACGCGCACCTGCAGCACGCCCACATGACGTTGCCACCTTGGTTCCGGCAGGACCTGGATCCCTACGGCCCGGAGTACCTTGAGCAGCAGAAGCGTCTTTGGCGCCTGATTGCCGGCGTCGAACGCGACTACGAACCCGACCTCGACGAAAAGGAAGCCCCCATAGGCGATGTCGACAGTGTTCGGTTCCCCGGCTTCTTCATGCGGCGCGATCCCGATGCGGTGAGTTCGGCGTCCGATCACGTGATTGCCAGCGGCATGATCCTGAAGCACTCCGGGCTGCGTCCTGGCGGATCGGCGCTGGAGTACGGCGCGGGCTTCGGGCACACCTCGGTGTCTCTGGCACGGCTGGGCGTGAACGTGGACACCGTGGACATATCGCGCGCGTTCTGCCAGCACGTGCAGAACCAGGCCGACCACCTCCAGCTGCCGCTGACCGCGCACTTGGGGCACTTCGGCATGAATCCTCGTCCGGGGCACCGCTATGACCTCGTGTTCTTCTATGAGAGTTTTCACCACTGTCTGGACTGGCAAGCGTTGATGCGTCGCTTGCCAGAGCTGATCACCGACAGCGGCAGGGTCATCCTCTGCGGTGAGCCGATGGCGGAGCGTGCCTATGCCGCAGTGCCCTACCCGTGGGGCATCCGACTGCAAAGCGACGTGGTGGCCACGATCCGGCGGCTGCACTGGTTCGAACTCGGCTTCACCGAGGACTTCCTTTACGAGATCTTCACGCGCGCAGGTTTCAGGATCCATCGTCACCGCTGCGAGCCTTCGTTGTGGGGGCGAACCTACGTGGCCGAGCGGCATCCCAACGAGATCCACCTTGGCGAGCTTTGGCTTCCGCCTGCCATGGAAGACAGTGAGTGGCACGGCGCCGAGGCCGACGGCCGCTGGACTCGGGGTAACGCCCGGCTGGCCATCTGCGAGGCCTGGGAGCAGCACGCCCTGGAGATGGACCTTGCCAACCCCAGCGGTTCCGCCGTCGAGCTGGTGCTGCAACGGGGCCGATCGAGCAGTTCGGTCCGGCTGGCGGCCGGCGAACGGCGCACGGTGACCCTCTTGCCCTCACCGGCGCGCCATGTCAGCCTGCGCTGCGAGGCTCGCCGGCTCGATCGCCTGGGCCGCTGGATCAACCGAGGTGACCGGCGCGAGCTCGGTGTGTTCGTTCGACGCCTGAGGTTGCAGCACTGACGGTACAGGCCCTGTCCCGAATCAGCCCGGTGTGCTGGGCTGGCCGAGATCCCTCAAGACGAAAAAAACGGAATGCAAACAATGAGCATTGAAAGGTCATCCATCATCGGCTACGTGGACCGCATCGCCGACGGACTTGTGATCGGATGGGCGCTCGACCTGAGCCAGCGGGATCGGTCCGTTGAAGTTGCCCTCTACCTGGATGGAGAGGAGGTTGCGACGCAGCAAACCTCGTTGTCCCGCCCGGACGTGGCCTGGAAGTACGACTCCACCAGCGCGGTGGGTTACTCGTTTCCGATCCCGTATGCCCTCATCCGCAGCCGCCGGTTCACGCTCGAAGTGCGCGTGCCTGGGCACGGGATCTCGCTGCCCGCCACCGATGAAGTGCACCGGACCGTTGCCGAACCCATCGAACTGCGCCGCGCGGACCGCGATTCGCTGGACATGCAGACCTCGATCCACGAAGACCTCAAGGCGGATTCCGATGCCTTGCTGCGACTGAACCACAACCCGGTGGTGCAGCTGAGAGGCCTGGACCCCGGTTTGGCCGCGATCTGGATCGTCAACGGGGCCAAGGGCGCCCATGCGGAGCTCTTCCGAACTTATGCGCTGGCCCGTGCGCTTCGAGATGCCGGGTTCAACGCCATGATCTTTGAGGTGCAGGACGTCCCCTTCCTCAAGCCGAGCGTGCAGAAGGCCTGCTTCTTCGTGCGTGTCGCCTACGACCCCGAGATCGCCGCATTGATTCAGCGGCTCAAGCAGGTCAAGGCTGCAGTGATCTGCGACTTTGATGACCTCGTGTTTCGGCCATCTCTGATACACCGCATCGATGGCGTGCGTTTCCTCACCCAGGAACAGACCGAGGCCTACGCGCGGGGCATGGGCATGTACAGGCGGATGCTGGAGGCCGCAGACCTGGCCTGCCTGACGACCGATCATCTTCGCGATGAGGCTGCGGCCTTCAACAGCCGGACTGCCGTGCTGCGCAACTTTCCGCTGGCAGAGGCCAGACTGGCGGCAACCCGTGCGGCCCGGCGTGAGCCCACGCAGGGCCTGGTCGTTGGCTACTACTCAGGCACCCTGACGCACCAGGCAGACCTCAAGACCTGTTCCACGGGCCTGGCCACCTTCCTGCGCACCTTCCCTGAAGCGAGGCTGCGGCTGGTGGGCAAGCTCGACCTGAGCGAGTTCGCTGAGCTTCGCGACCTACCCAACATCGACCGCCTCGATGTGATGCCCTACGACGAGATGATCCAGGACATCGCCCGCTGTGACGTCGTGATCGCTCCGCTGCAGGTGGGTGATCCGTTTTGCGAGTCCAAGAGCGAGCTGAAGTGGTTCGACGCGGCGCTGGTGGGCGTTCCTGTGATCGCCAGCCCCACCCGCACCTTCCGCAAGGTCATCGACCACGGCGTGACCGGCATGCTCGCCCAAACTGAAACGGAGTGGTTCGACGCGCTGCAGCGGCTGGCCCTGGAGTCGACCCTGCGACAAAGGATTGCTGTCGCATCTCGCGAACGCGTGGCGCAGGACTACTCGGCGGCGGCGCAGCGGCGCGAGTTGCTCGAGTTGCTGGCCAAGGCCGGTGTCCATGAGGTCGTTCCGGCCGAGCCCACTCCGGCGATCGAGCAGGCGCCAGCCGGAGTGCGCCGGGGACGTGCCGACAAGCCGAGACTGGCCGTGCTGCTCCCCGACATCTCGCCGGGCTCCGGTGGGCACCGGAAGGCGCTGACCTGGTGTCACCACTACGCACGAAGTGGCGGCAGGGTCGCCGTGCACTTCATGTCCGAGAAGTCAGACGCGGAACTGCGGCGCATCGTCGAAGAAGGCTTTTTCCCGGACTGCGGCGAGATCCGTGCCTACGACGGTACGGCGCCCGACGCCGACGTGGCCGTCGCCACAGCGTGGCCCACCGCCTACGCCGTGGCGCGATGGAACTCGGTGCCAC
>Ga0075157_10002137_pt1 | contig 11654 bp, 12 predicted proteins | sample JI81BgreenDNA_FD_70967 | JGI IMG/M metagenome (GOLD analysis project Ga0075157, IMG submission 70967) | Wastewater effluent complex algal communities from Wisconsin, to seasonally profile nutrient transformation and Carbon sequestration -... | ecosystem: Engineered > WWTP > Effluent > Algae...
TTCCGCCGGCTCGACGAAGCTCTTGAATCCGCTGAGCTTGAGCCGGTGGATCTGCATCAGGCTGACGTTCGCCCCCGCCCGTCGGCCTTAGCGCGCGCCCGCGCTTTTCAGCAGCGGTTCAAGCTGCGGCCACTGAGTCACGTCAAGCTTCTTGCCGTTGAGGATGAAGGTCGGCGTGCCGGTGATCTTCAGTTCTTCCGACTGCTTGTTCGACGCGTCGGCAATCGCCTGCACCTTGGCAGTATCGGCCAGGCAGGCCTGCGACTGGTCGGCGCTGAGGCCGCGCGCGGCGAAGAAGTCGATCAGGCCCGCAGCCTGCGCGATGGTAACGAAGCGCTGATTGACAGGCTGGTTCGCGGCCGCTTCGTAAAGCGACTGGTTGGCCTGCACGGCGCCAAAGATCGCTTCAAGCGAGGCCCAGGCCTGATCGGACAGCGGCTGCATGTTCTCCTTCGCCCCGCAGCGAACCAGCGTCGCAATGCTGAGGTCGATCGGATCGCGCACCAGATTGCGCAGTTCGAAGCTGACGACGCCGCTTGCGACATACTTGTCCTTCAGCACCGGCTTGCCGGTTGCCGCGAAACCGGCACAAGCACCGCAAGTGTGCGAGGCATATTCGACCAGCTTGAGCGGTGCATCGGGGTTGCCGATCCGGTAACCGCCTTCAGGCGTGACGGCGACCGTATCGGCCCACTGGGTTCCGGCAGGCGCGGCAATCGCGGGCAGCGGCTCACCCGATGCAGCGCCATCGGCAGTGGCGGCATCATCGCAGGCAGCCAGCATCAGCGGGGCAAGAGCGAGCAGGGGAAGCGAAAGCAGGCGGGAAGCGGTCATGGGAAAGGACATCCTTGGCGGGTCGAAAGGTAGGACGATAGCCCCTGTCACCCCCGTGCAGCAAGCGCCGGAAGTCAGGGCTGTCAACAACGGGATCAGCCCGGTCCGGCGGCGTTTCCATCCGGAGCCGGGGTGAACTTGGCCGAAAGCACAGGATAAAGCGCCTCCCAGCTATGGACTTCGCTCAGCAGCTTGCCGTCCATGGCAAAGCTCGGCGTCGAATTTACGGCGAGTTCGGCGTAATCGGCGCGGCCATTGTCGACCAGCCGCTTGGCCGCGGCATCGTCCATCAGGCAGGTATCGAGCGCTGACTGCGATTCGCCGCGCGCCACCAGCATCGCGCTGAGACCGAGCGCGCTGGCGGCGTTCATCCGCCCGGCCTTGTCGCCGCGCAGCCAGATCTGTTGCTGGGTCTGCGGAGCAGAACGCGCCTTGCCGAGCCAGTCGGCCTGCGAAAGCATCAGCGCTTGATGGCGGCCTTTGAACCCGGCGGGATCGCCGCACTGGGCCAGCAGCGTAACGGTCAGGTCAATCGCGTTGCGGATCACCGGGCGCACTTCGAGGCTGATCTTGCCGGGCATCAGCAACACGATTTCCAGCGCGGGTTCACCGCGCGCGGTGAAATCGGCGCAATGCGGGCAGGTATAGCTGATGAATTCGATCAACCGGGTTTCAGCCTTGGGGTCGCCGATCAGGTGGCCGCGATCGGTCCGGGCGATCGTGCTCTGCCAATTGCCGGGATTGTCCTTCGCCTGGAAGGCGCTGTCGGGGCGCGAAAGATCCTGCTGGGCGACGGCCGGGCCGGTCGCCAATGCCAGCACAGCGGCTGTCGCGGCAAGGAAAAGAGGCTTGATCATTGCGGGTCGTCATCCTGAGTGCGAGCAGATTCGCTGTTGCCGAGGCTGCGCGCAAGCGACTCGAGCACGGTGCGCAGTTCCGGATCGCCGATATCGCGCAAGCTGTCGCCCAATTCCAGCGGGATCGGCTTGAGCGATGGCGGGGGTTTGGCGGCTTTTCCGTCGTCAGGAGGCGTCACCGAGCCCTGCCGCAGCTTCACCCGGGCAACAGCGCGATAGCCGAAGAAGCGGTTCACCCGCTCGATGATCTCCGGAATCACCTGGCTGATCAGCGGGGCATGGGCGGGGACAACCACCAGTTCGAGGATCCCTTCGGCCTTCTCTCCCGGCGGAAAGCGGATTGCTTCGGGGCTGCACACGCGCGCGTGCTGCGCGCCGACGATTTCGGGCCAGCGGGTGACGACCGAGCTTTGCACAAACCCGAACCGGCGGAACGCGGTGCGGCCGATTTCAGGCATGAGATCGCCGATGGCGCGCGCGCCTGCCCCGCGCGGGCGGGTGTAAGGCTTGGGCGTAGGTTTCTTCGAGCTTCCCATGGGTCTGCCCGCCATGCCATAGGCGCGGCGTGACTGCCAGCATCTCCGACGATTTGCTTGCATGGTATGATAGCCATGCCCGCGACCTGCCGTGGCGCTTGCCGCCCGGAAGCGCGCTGCCCGATGACCCGGCGTGGCCTTACCGGGTGTGGTTGTCCGAGGTGATGCTTCAGCAGACCACAGTGGCAGCGGTGAAGCCTTATTTCGCCAAGTTCACGCAGGTTTGGCCCACCGTGGAGGCGCTGGCTGGCGCGTCTGATGATGCTGTTATGGCGGCATGGGCGGGTCTGGGATATTACTCGCGGGCGCGCAATCTGGTGAAGTGTGCGCGCGCAGTGGCCGACCTCGGCGGCTTTCCTGCGACCGAGGCTGAACTGCGCGCTCTCCCCGGTCTGGGGGATTACACCGCCGCCGCGATTGCCGCGATTGCCTTCGGACAGCGTGCCGTTGTGGTCGATGCCAATGTCGAACGGGTTGTGGCGCGGCTGTTTGCAATAACCGAACCGCTGCCCAAGGCGCGAAAAGCGATCCGCGCGGCTGCCGACACGATCACGCCAGACGCGCGCTCGGGCGATTTTGCGCAAGGGTTGATGGACCTCGGCTCGCATGTCTGCACCAGTAAGTCGCCGCGCTGCCTCCTATGCCCGCTTTCCGGCGCCTGCGAAGGCCGCAAGCGCGGCGAGCCTGAGCGCCTGCCGGTCAAACCCGCCAAGAAAGCTGTGCCGGAGCGGCGCGGGATAGCCTTCTGGATCACCCGAAACGCAGGTAGCGAAGTCTGGCTGGTCACCCGGCCGGGCAGCGGGATGCTAGGCGGAATGCGCGCGTTGCCCGATGATGGCTGGACCGCTCGTGCGGATGGTTCGGGCGAGGTGCCGCTGACGGGCGACTGGCGCAGCATTGGCGCGGTGCGGCACGGCTTTACCCATGCGCAACTGACCCTTGAGGTGATGGCGATCGAAACGTCAGCGCAGCCGGAAGGTGAAGGCGCGTGGTGGCCCGTCAGCCAGATCGGAGAAACGGGACTGGCGACCTTGTTCGCCAAGGCTGCGCAGTTGGCGCTGGCTACAGCTTAGAAGAAACCGCCGCCCAAGGTCAGACGCACGCCTGCAATCAGCAGCACGACCAGACAGAAGTTTCGCCCGCCGTCCTTCGACGACAAAGCGCCGATGATGATTCCCACCACGATCAGCGGCAAAGCGAACCAGTTCGCCCAGCCAAAGAACGGGATTTGCGCCGGAATGACGATCACCAGACTGATGAGGCCGACGAGATAGGCAATGACGTTGAGCATGTGTCTTATATGGGCAAGACACCTCGCGATTGCAACCCCCGCGATTGACCCGCGCTGTCACCTGCCGCAGACATGGCGCAAGCCCCGTTTCGGAGATTCTGCCCCCATGCCTTCAAACCAGATCGCCTTGCCCGCCCTTTCGCGCCGTATGCTGTTCCGCAATAGCGCGCTGTTCGGCGGTGCCGCCATGCTGAGCGGCTTGCCGTTCGGGCGGCAATTGCTGGCTCATGATGTCTCCGAAAACTGGCCCACGGTTGCGGCAATGGCCAAGCGCTATGTCGGTGAGCGCAAGCTGGCAAACCTGCTCCTGACCTTCGGCTGGGGACAGGAAGATCACGCCCACACCGTCGGCGGCGGCACGCTGTCTCTGGCAAAGCCGGAACAGGTGGATGAAAACTCGCTCTACCGCATCTATTCGATGTCGAAGCCGATCACCGGCATGGCGACGATGATCCTGATCGATGAAGGCAAGCTGGGCCTCGATCAGCCGGTGGCCGAGATTCTGCCCGCGTTCCGCGATATGCGGGTGCTGGTCGATCCGGCGGGCGCGCTGGAGGATACGGTTCCGGCTAATAGCCCGATCACGATCCGCCAATTGCTGACGCACACGGCGGGTCTCGGCTACCAGATCATCAGCAAGGGGCCGCTTCAGGCGGCTTACAATCAGCAGGGTCTGGTCGGCGGGCGGGTCAGCCGGATGCCGATTCCGGGCTTCCCGGTCGTCACCCCCGCACCCGGCCTTGCCGCATGGGCTGACCGGTTGGCCGAACTGCCGCTGATGTATCAACCGGCGACCAAGTGGAGCTATTCCTGCTCGATCGACCTGCTTGGCCGGGTGATCGAAGTGGCGAGCGGGATGGAGTTTGAAGCGTTCCTGAAAAAGCGCATCTTCGACCCCTGCGGCATGACCAGCACCTGGATGCAGGTGCCGGCCAGCGAAGCGCATCGTCTGACCGACAATATCGGCGTGCTGGGCGGCAATGTCTTCCCGCTTGATCCGGCGGCCAATTCGATCTTCCTTGATCCGCCCGAAGTTCCGGCTGGCGGCGGCGGGCTGGTGTCGAGCCCCAAGGATTATGACCGCTTCCTGCGGATGCTGCTGGGCTATGGCCGGATCGACGGCAAGTTCGTGATGAGCGAGGAAGCAGTGCGGGTCGGCACGTCGAATCTCCTGCCTGCCACGGTCGATCTGACCGGCAGCTGGATGGAGGGCGAGGGCCACGGTGCGGGCGGGCGTTCCAACGGATCGACCTATGGCTGGGGCGGCGCTGCCGGCACTTTGGCGGCGGTCGATTTCGATCTCAATCTGCGGTCCTGCCTGTGGACGCAGTATATGCCGTCCGAAGCCTACCCGATCCGTGACGAATTCATCGCAGCGATGGAGGCCGATCTCAAGGGGATGCGCGCGAAGAAGAAGGCAGCCTGATGCACGCGCCAGCCGCTGCTCCTTTGATGGCTTTCGCAGGCTCGCCGCTTGATCGGGCGGACCATATCCGTGTGGATGACGATGCGCTGGCGGGCCTGATGAACTGGCGCGCGCGGGTTCTGCTGCTCGATGGGTTGCTGCCGGGCGTGGATGATACGGGCGGGCTGGTGTGGGGGAGCCTCGCTGATGTGGCCGAGGATGCCGAGCTGGTGTTCCTCGGAATGCTGGACGGCAAGGCGCATTTCGCCCCGGTGCCGCCTGCGGGCGCGGAAGGTCCGGCCTATGCTCAGCCCGCGGCATGGCAGCTGATGCAACTGCTCTCACCCCCCGATCTGGCGATCTATGGCGGGGCGCGCAGCCTTGTCGATTGGCACGCGCGGCACCGGTTTTGTGCGCGTTGCGGCGGCGGGACAAAGCCGGTCAAGGGCGGCTGGCAGCGGCATTGCGACAATTGCGGCGCCGATCACTTCCCGCGCACCGATCCGGTCACGATCATGCTGGTCGAGCATGAGGACAAGCTGCTGCTGGGCCGCCAGCCGCGCTTTCCGCCCAAGATGTATTCCGCGCTCGCAGGTTTCGTCGAGCCGGGCGAAACGATCGAAGAAGCGGTGGCGCGGGAAATTCACGAGGAAGCGGGCGTCCGGGTGCGCGATGTGCGGTACATCGCCAGCCAGCCGTGGCCCTTCCCGAGCCAGCTTATGATCGGCTGCACATCGGTTGCGGATGATCCTGAACTGACGATCGACACCACCGAACTCGAAGACGCACGCTGGTTTACCCGGGCTGAGTTGGAGGAAGCCCGCGCAGCAGGCGAGCGCGGCACCGATCTCCTCTATTTCCCGCGTCCCTTCGCGATTGCGCATCACCTTGTGACATGGTGGCTCGACAAGTGACCGACACGCTCACCATCGATATCTACTCCGATGTCATGTGCCCGTGGTGCCTGATCGGATACGGTCAATTGACCAAGGCTTTGGGTGAGTTGCAGGGCGAGATCGCGGCTGAAGTCCGCTGGCGGCCCTTCGAACTCAACCCCGATATGCCGCCCCAGGGTGAGGAGCAAGAGGTTCATTTGCAACGCAAATATCGCCGCTCCGCCGAAGAGGGTGCCGGTATTCGAGGGCAGATGAAGGCGATTGCAGAGAGTGCCGGGGTGTCGCTGTCATGGGAGGGGGAGGGCGATGCTCCGCCTGCCATGATGTGGAATACACGGGACTGCCACAAGCTGCTGGCGCTTGCGCTCGAACAGGCTGGCCCCGAGGCACAAACCGCGCTGAAACTCGCGCTGTTCAAGGCCCATTTCAACCACCGCCGCAATTTGGGTGACCGGGCGGTTCTGCTTGATATTGCGGCAGAAAATGGCCTTCACCGTGAAGCTGCCAAGGCCGCGCTCGACGATCCCGATCTCGAAGCCCGCGTGGCTGCCGAGGAAGCGCAGGCGTGGGATATGAACATCTCCGGCGTCCCCGCCATGATCGTCAACAGCAAGTTCCTGATCCCCGGCGCGCAGGCTCCGGAGGTCTATGTGAACGCGCTGCGACGGGTAGCCGAGAAGAGCCGGGCAGGGGTCTGACAGGCCAAAGACCTGCACAAGACCCGTGCATGACCTGCGCACGGCCTGCGCAAGACCCGTCTACATCTCGGTCAGCCCCAGCCGCGCTGCCCGCCGCGCCGCTTCGGCCCGGTTCGAGATGCCGAGCTTGGCATAGATCGACTTGATATAGCCTGCGACCGTGTGCGGGGTCAGGTTCAGTTTCTCGGCCACTTCCACATTGCGAAGTCCGCGCGCGACCAACGACAGCACTTCCGATTCCCGCGGGGTCAGCAGGCTTGCATCCTCGTCCGGCACGAAGGCAGTGGTGGCGAAGTGCTGCATCATCAACCGCGCGACCGAAGGCGACAGCGCTGGATAGCCGCTGCGCAACTGGGTGAGCTGGGTAACGAACAGATCGGCGGGGCTGTCCTTCAGCAGATAGCCGTGCGCGCCCGCCGAAATGGCGGCGATGATCGAACTGTCGTCGCCCATCACCGTCGCGACGACCACAAGCGCTTCCTGATCGAACCGGCGCAGGGCGCGCACCACGTCCAGTCCCGATCCGTCAGGCAAGGCCAGGTCGATCAGCGCCAGATCATGTTCTCCGGCGCGGGCCGCCGCCAGTCCTTCGCGCAGGGAACTTGCTTCGGTGATGGTGCAGCCGGGAAAGGCTTCGCGCACGATCCCGCTCAGCCAGCGGCGCGTTTCGGCGAGATCTTCAAGGATCAACACACGGGCTATGCTCATGCGCTGGCGAGCCTTGGCCGGCCGCGGGGAGGGGCCGCGCCGATGCGGCCCAAGGGCAGGGTTGCGGTGATGCGTGTTCCTCCGTCCACCGCCGCAATTGCGAAGTCGCCGCCCATGCTGACGAACCGTGTGCGCATGTTGGCCAGCCCGTGGCCGCCGCTTTCCGCCGCGCCTTCCGCCAGCCCGCGTCCGTTATCGCAGATGATCAGGCCGATCGCGCCAGCATCAAGCACCACGGCCACGCTCATCCGGCTGGCGCTTGCATGCTTGATGACATTGCTGGTCGCCTCGCGGATGGCGGAGCGTAGCGAATGCACCTCGGGCTTGGCGAGGGCCAACCCGTCCGGCACGGCATCGTCCCAATCCAGAGCGATGCCGTGCTGTTCCAGCCGCTCGCCCGCCTCGGCGCGCAGATCGGCCAGCAGCGCTTCCAGCGGCAATTCGGCCCCTTGCGAATTGTTGATGATCTCGCGCAGGTCGGCCAGCGTGTTGCGGATCATCGCGTCCTTGCGCAGGCCGTCGTCCGAATGGAGCGCCTGCATCAGCTGCGCGCCGATATTGTCGTGAATGTCGCGCGCGATCCGCAGCCGCTCCTGATTGACGCCCTGGTCATAGGCCGAACGGCTGCTTTCGACATATTCGGCCAGAGTGACAAGCTGCTGCGCCAGTTCGGCATCGCGGCGGGTGAACAGGGCTTGCCCGCGCTGCTTGTGGCGCAGCACCAGCGGCGGCGCGCCAAGGACGGCGGGCAGTTTCAGCGTCGCGCCGTCATCGCCCAGCCTTACATCGGCGTGTGCAGGATCGCCCTCCACTATTTCGAGCGGTTCGAACATCTCGCCCGCCAGCGCCTGCCATGCAGCCGCACGGCCTTCGGGCGTGGGTCGCAGCACCGATTGCACCACGCTGGCGAACACCGCTGCCTCGTCCACGCGGCGGCGGCGCATGATCCGGCTCCAGATGACATCGCGCAAGGGCAGCCACGTCAGCGCCGCCAGCCCCATCGTGGTGGCAAAGGCCGCTGTGGGCGACACCGCCAGCACGCTGATCAGCGCAAAGTCGAACAGCATCAGGGCCGCGCCCGCCAGCGCGTAGAACAGCAGCCCGTATGCCCATGTGCCAAGGTCGAACAGGCGGTATCGCATCAGCCCGATAGCGATGCCGATGTAAAACAGCAGGAACGAGGCAAAGGCGATATTCTCGTCCGCGAGTGGCGGGTAGCCGAAGGTCAACGGGGTCGCGACCAGCGCGATGAACGGCCCTGCACCGATCAGCACCGACAGGCCGAGCCATATCGCAATCGCACGGCTGCCCGGATCGAGCCAAGGCCTGACCGCCTGCGCCAACGCGAGCGCCAAAATCCCCAGCATCTCGAAAAAGGTTATCGCCTGCACCGCACCCAGCCCCTCGGGCGGGCCGAGCAGTGCTGCGAGGGTCCAGCCGCCGAACCCCAGCACCGCGCTGGCAAGGATGATCCGCGCAAAGGGCAGCGGGGCAGGGTAGGTCGCAAACAGGGCGATGATGGCGATGCCGAAGCCCGATGCTCCGGCAGCGTTGATCCGCATGGCGGTTATCTGTGCCGCCTCGCTCACCGGGATCGCCAGTGCGGAGAAAGTGCCGGCGAAGGTGAAGGCCAGCGTCATCACGCCCGACAGGGCAAACAGGCGGATCGCCGGATCGTCAGGCCGAAGCGCAAAGACCCAGGCCGAAACCAGCCATGCGCCAAAGCCAACCGCCCATGATACCCAGAAGCCCGCAGGCAAGTCGCCGACGCTGCGCAGGTTGGTCAGCGTCCAGTAGGGCGGGTCAGCCGGTTGCAACATTCCGGCCAGCAGTGCGCCTGCCAGCAGCACGCCTGCCAGCACCAGCACGGCCAGACGGGCGGCGGGCGTGGTCAGCGCGCCGTTGTCGAACATGGCCCGGTTGTCGTGCGATGATGCCCCATGACGACCGGACTTAGCACGCGCCGCGTGCTGGTGCGCCCCCCGAAACAGGGGATGCCCCAAACGGGATCAGACCAGCCCCAGCCGCTCCAGCTTCATCGCCAGCTTGCCGGGCAACGCATCGCCGATATCCTCGCCCTCGGCCAGATCCTTGGGGGCCTTGTCCTCTGTCAGATAGCGCCAGCCCTGATGGGCGCGCTTGGCCTGCTGGTGGACGCGGATCAGCTTTGGCTCCAGCACGATATCCCAGCGCCCATCCTCGGTCTTTTCAAAGCCGAGGATCGTCGAGCGGGCAACGATGGCGTGATTGATGATCCAGAACAGCGATCCGCCGACGCATTCCTCGTGGCGGGTCGGACGGTTGCGGGTGGTCAGCGCGATGGCGCCGCGCCCCCCTTCGTGATTGGCATACCATCCGGCCAGATGGTCATAGCTTTTCGCCCCGAAGGCGATCTTGGTCAGGTTGAGCGGCATTGGTCCAATGTGGGCCAATGCCGCCGCCGATCAAGCGATAGATAGGCCGCCGTCCACAATGAAGGGCGCGCCGGTAGCGAATTTGCTTTCATCGCTGGCGAGATAGACCACCAGATGGGCGATATCATCGACCTCGCCCATGCGGCCGATGGGCTGGGCGATGCTGAAGGCGGCGCGGGTGGCATCAGGGTCGGGCGTTCCGGCAATCACGCTTTCGACATTGGGGGTGAGGATCGTGCCGGGCTGCACAGAGTTGACCCGCACGCCGTTCTGCTCCCGCGCGCAATAAAGCGCGATGCTCTTGGTCAGCGTCACCACCGCCGCCTTGGCGCTGTTATAGGCGGCAAGATCGGGCGAGACCTTGTTGCCCGCGGCCGACGAGAAGTTGACGATGGAACCCCCGCCGCTTTTCGCCATCAGGGGGATCGCCGCCTTGCAGCCCATGAAGATCGAATCGACATCGACGGTGTAGCAGCGCTTGAAATCTTCGGGGCTGATGTCGGCGATCGAGCCGAACACCGTGATTGCGGCGTTGTTGACCAGCACATCGAGCCGCCCGTGGCTGGCCTCGACTTCGGCGATGATTTCCTGCCAGCGCGCCCAGTCGGTCACATCGTGGTGGAGGTATTCGCAGCCCAGTTCCGCCGCGGTGGCGCGGCCTGCGGCTTCGTCGATATCGGTGATGATGACAGTCGCGCCCTCGGCCATCAGCGCCTTGGTCGCTGCCTTGCCCAGACCCATCGCGCCGCCTGTCAGCAGCACCACCTTGCCTGCTACCCGTCCTGCCATGCTCTCTCTCCCAATATCGTTTGGGAGAGGGTTAGAAGGTGGCCAACCCCATCGCCACTGCCAAACCTAAGAAGGCAAAGAAGCCCATCGAATCCGTGATCATCGTTACGAACACGGATGATGCAACCGCCGGGTCCTGATCCAGCCGCTCGAAAATCACCGGCACCAGCACACCCGCAAGGCCCGCAATCGCGATGTTGATGATCATGGCGAGCGCGATCACCACGCCCATCATCGGCGAGAACAGCACCATCGTTGCCGCGCCGATCAACAGGGCAATCGTCCCGCCGTTCATCAGAGCGACGCGGAATTCGCGCCACAGGATGCGGCGGGTGTTGGACCGGGTGAGCTGGTTGGTCGCAATTGCGCGCACCGCCACGGCCATGGTCTGCGTTCCGGCATTGCCGCCGATACTGGCGACAATCGGCATCAGCACCGCGAGCGCCACCAGCTGTTCGATCGCTGCGCCGAAGAAGGCGATAATGCCCGAGGCAACCACCGCCGTGCCGAGGTTGGCGATCAGCCAGCGCACGCGGCTTGAATAGGCTTCGCGCAAAGGCTCGTTGATGTCGCCGTCGCCCGCACCCGACAGCAGCAGCGCATCCTCGCCCGCTTCTTCGGAGATGATGTGGACGATATCGTCGACTGTCATCTGGCCGACCAGCCGCCCGCTTTCATCCACCACCGCGGCGGAAATCAGCGCGTATTTCTGGAACATCAGCGCAGCTTCTTCCTGATCCATCGTCACCGGGATCAGGGTCTGGTCGCGCTTCATCACATCGGTCAGCCGGACGCCGCGCGGGGTGGTGAGGATCCACGATAGCGCGCAGGTGCCGACCGGATGGTGCCTTTCGTCGATCACGAAGACTTCGAAGAAATCATGCTCCAGATCGCCGTTTTCGCGCAGGTAATCGATGAGATCGCCCACGCTCATGTGTTCCGGCACCGCCACGAAGTGACGGCTCATCAAGCGGCCGGCGGTTTCTTCGGGGTACGCCAGCGCGCTCGACACCGCCGCGCGGGTTTCCGGCTCCAGCTCGGCCATGACGGCGCGCTGATCGGCCTCGTCCAAGTCCTCGATCAGCTGCACCGCGTCATCGGTGTCGAGCTGTTCGGCAATGGTGGCGACGGCCTGCGCGGACAGCGTGTCCATCAGGTCTTCGCGGACGTAATCATTGAGTTCCGCGACCACGTCGCCGGTCATCAGATCGCTGATCGCGGCGGCA
>Ga0075157_10002139_pt1 | contig 11647 bp, 9 predicted proteins | sample JI81BgreenDNA_FD_70967 | JGI IMG/M metagenome (GOLD analysis project Ga0075157, IMG submission 70967) | Wastewater effluent complex algal communities from Wisconsin, to seasonally profile nutrient transformation and Carbon sequestration -... | ecosystem: Engineered > WWTP > Effluent > Algae...
TGACAAATTGTGCCCAGACTCAAAGCAAAGCACATCTATAGAGAGCCTGCCGCGCTTTTCAAGCATGTGTGCTAGTTTTAATTCTTCTGCGCTTAGCGTGATAAACAATTGTTGCTGCACACCTCGTTGTTTTTTCGAAAGATTTTGGTTTTCTCCCCAATTCATATATTCCATTAGGTCGGCAGGAGAGGTGATGATGGCGGCAATATTTTTTCTAATGAGGTTGTTGCAGCCCGTGCTGTGCTTGTCCAAAGTGCGACCTGGGTAGGCAAATACTTCACGTCCGTAGGAATTGGCAATATGCGCAGTGATAATGCTACCTCCGCTCATATCAGTCTCGACAACTATGGTGCAATCTCCGAGGCCGGCAATGATGCGGTTGCGAGCCGGAAATAGTTCACGATCAGGATTGGTGCCACTTGGAAACTCGGTAAGTAAGCCACCGTTGTTAAGCATTTCTTTGGCGACAGAAGTATGAAGTGGTGGATAGATGCGGTCGAGGCCGTGTGCAAGGCAGGCTACAGTGGGTAATGATAGTTTCAACGCATTGCGATGTGCTGCAATGTCAATCCCGTAGGCAAGCCCACTCACCACAAGAGGCTCCAATTCTTGCAGCCCTTCGAGCAACTCTTGCACCATTTGTTTGCCATATGATGTTGCGGCGCGGGTACCTACCACGCTAATGCTGTGTTTTGGATTAAGATCGACACTTCCCTTTTTGAATAAATAAACAGGTGAGTCATCGCAGTTCTTCAGTCGTTGAGGATATAGGGTGGATGTATAGAGCAATACATCAATTCCGAATCTTTGGGCGAAGTCAAATTCCTTTTTAGCCTGATCGCTAAAGTCATTGCTCTTGATGGCCTGAACAGTATGGGGACCAATGTCTGGAATTTTGAGCAAGGCAGATTTCTTTTCTCGAAAGATTGCCTGAGCTCCGCCACAATAAGCAATGAGATTTTTGGCTTTTGACGGCCCTATGCCAGGAATGAGCGTCAATGCCATTGTGAATATTGCCTCTTCGTTTTCGTCTTGCATTTGGCAAATAAAAAGAGGAATGCAAAAAAAAAGGCCCGCATACATACGGGCCGAATAATGCAGGAATATTCTTACTTATTTATTCTCCAAAATATATTGCTCAATTGCCATGCTCATAGACGGGGCTTTAGGGTTAGGTGCCATTACATCTATGCGCAGCTTAGCGTCTTCCACAGCTTTGGCTGTAGTGGATCCAAACACGGAAATGCGCGTGGTATTTTGCGTAAAGTCTGGGAAGTTTTTGAATAAAGATTCTATATCTGACGGAGAAAAGAAAACGAGCATATCATATTTCACATCTGCAAGGTCGCTCAAATCACTGCACACAGTGCGATACATGATTGCTTTGGTGTAATCGATCTTGTCTTTTTCCAGAGCCTCTGGGATGCTTGGCTTTAAGATGTCTGAGCATGGCAAAAGGAACTTTTCACCTTTGTGCTTTTTTATGGGCTCCATCAGCTCCGAAAAGGTGCTGTGACCAAAGAATATTTTGCGTTTTCTGAATTGAATATATTTCTGGAGGTAGTAGGCAATGGCCTCTGACATGCAGAAATACTTCATGGTTTCAGGAATGGTGATGCGCATTTCTTTTGCCAACCGGAAATAATGGTCTACAGCATTGCGACTTGTGAATATGACAGCGCTATGCTCCAACGGGTCAACACGTTGTTGACGAAACTCAAGTGATTCTAGGCCTTCAACATGAATGAATGGGCGGTAATCAATCTTGAGTTTGTACTTCTTCGCCAACTCAGTGTAGGGATTCTTCTCAGCGCCCGGATCTTGCTGCGTGATCAGAATGGTCTTGATTTTTTCACCCATAATCTTGTTCTCCTAATCTATTATCTCCGGCTCTCCCTTTAGTACTGCGGGTTTCGAAACAATACTAACTTGGCCAAAACCAATAAGGGGAGAATTTCGAGGGTGCAAATGTAAAAAAAGATATAGAACGCACCCACGTTTGAACGCAAAGCATTTATTAACCCTATGATAATTCTGTATGAAAAAGAAAGTAGTAGCAGTACGTATACCCCATATAATACGGGGATAGCGGAGCTTGTAGGGAGATAACAAGCTAGCGTTACAGGACCCAAAAGAATTATTCCCATGAACCGATTTACCAAGAAAGTAATGTAACGGTACTCACTTAATGAAAAGTCACCATTTGCGAGCCATTGAATGATCGTCATTACCAAGGCCTTGATTGGATAGAGTATCATTATCACTCCAACAATCGAGGAGTACAAACCAAAACCCTTTAACAATTGAAAATCCAAGAGTTTGAACCCGGCGTACACGGCAAGCCCAGCGACGAGTGCGAATTGGAGAGCCAACAGCAAATACTCCTTAGGAGGATTTGACTCCTCTCGGATCACTTGCCGCATGTATCTCGTGCTAAAAGTGCTGCGCCACGTGTGCTTGAGCCGAGATGGACTTTGATATCGCAAATAGGCGAGTATCATCAAACAGATCAGCAGAACGGGAAACATCCATTCTTCTGACAATTGCGACGAGGCCCTTGGAATGATTTCACCCATGCTGCAATCAGCGAATCATTTTGAGAAAACTAATTTCTTTTTCTGTTAAATGGCGGTAACGGCCTCGGGTAAGGTCCTTTTTGGTTAGACCCGCATACATCACGCGGTCGATTTTCTTTACCGTATAACCAAGATGCTCGAACATCTTTTTAACGATTTGATTTTTTTCTTTATGAATTCGCACACCCACTTGGTGAGCGTCGTCTCCTACGTATTCGGCTTCCTCAGCGTTGATGTATCCCTCTTCGAGCTTCACGCCTTCGCGTATTTTTTGTAAATCTGCAGCCTTTACTTTTTCTATAGTTTCAACGTGATAAAGCTTTGGAAAACCATGTTTAGGGCTTGTGAGACGCTTGGCCATTTCTCCGTCATTGGTGAAAAGGAGCAGGCCGGTTGTGTTTCGGTCGAGACGACCTACAGGATATATTCTTTCGCGACAAGCGTCCAAAACGAGTGTCATCACGGTCTTGCGCTCCATGGGATCTTCTGTGGTAGTGAGATAGTCTTTTGGCTTATTGAGCAATACGTAGCGCAAAGCTTCTGGTCGAAGCACACGGTCATCGTATTTTACAACATCTACACGGGGATCTACTTTTGCTCCGAGTTCCGTGACCACTTTGCCATTGACACTTACCAAGCCAAGCTCAATGAGTTTGTCAGCTTCACGACGGGAAGCGAGACCTGCGTTCGATAAAAAGCGGTTGAGACGAATAAGACCTGCCTGTTCGGTTTTTGACACATAACCTCTTTTGGGCGTGAATGGCTTATTGAGTTTAGAATCTTTGGTGATGGCCGGTTTTCTTTTGGAGGCCTGATTTTTCGACCTAGGATTGGGTTTGCTTGATGAAGCCATTTTGCTATATTTTTCAGATGCAAAGGTATTGGTATTATGCCATTGGCCAAAAAGCATCTTCAAAGTGATCCACATGCAGCTCTTTATTGGGGAACGAAATGATTGAAATAATATCAAAACGCGGCTCCATTTGTACAGTCATTTTTCGAATGTAATAATGCGCAGCTCGAAGTATATGTTGTTGCTTTTTTTTGTTCACCGCCTCCCAAGGCTCCGCATAAGCGTTGCTATGGCGGGTTTTTACCTCCACAAACACAACATACTTTCCTGTTGTTGCGATGATGTCGATTTCAAGCTTTCCCGAAACCCAATTTCTCTCTAAGATTTTGTAGCCTTTTTTCACAAGAATGTCCACCGCTTCATCCTCACCTTTGGCTCCTTTAATTTTGTTTTCTGTTTTATTATGCATGACAAAAGATTTGGGGCAAAAGAACGCATATTGAAAGTCATATCTTATGCATTCTTATTCATTCCTATGCTTGGAATATGTCAAGAAGAAGAGCGCATTTCACCTCTAAATTTATTGGGCAATAGGGAAGGTCAAATGTTTTTTACCTGGGGTTATAATCGTGCTTTTTACGACGAGTCTGACATTCATTTTAAAGGTGATGGTTTTGACTTTACACTGTACGAAGTCGATGCAGAAGACATGCCCGAGCCATTCAAGCCAAGTGTTTATTTTGATCCTGGAAAATTGACCATACCTCAGTTTAATTTCCGTTTGGGCTATTATGTAAAAAAGAACACGGCGATATCTATGGGTTGGGATCACATGAAGTATCACGCCATATCGACTCAACGGGTGAGAATGTCAGGGTACATAGACGAGCGCTACAACCCAGGAAGCCAGTTAGTGGGAACATTCAATGATGAATATGTCACCATCAATAAAAGTTTTATGGACTACCACCACAGCGATGGATTTAATTTTGTGCGTCTTGCCATTGAACAGCGCGTGCCCTTATGGATGAGCAGAAATGGAAAGCACACGTTGGCTGCAAATGGGGCAGCAAGTATTGGCTTTATGTTACCGTGGACTGACTGGACTTTCTTTGGTGTTCATTATCGCAATAAACCCCACGTAGCCGGCTATGGATTCAGCCTTGCGACGGGAATGAGATTTGAATTCTTCAAACACTTTTTCATTCAAGGGAATGTGCAAATAGGGAAGACTAATTTGACCGATATTCTATTGCAAGATCATCTTGATAGCAGGGCCTCACAAAAGATTGATTTCATAGAAAGAAGCTGGGCGCTGGGTTGTTATTTCCCAATAAAAAAGAAATAAAAAAGCCGCCTTACTCTAAGTAAAGCGGCCCTTAAGTTCATTTTAAAAAGATTATTTCAAAATCAAGTCGCTCTGACCGATTAGGTTGTTCGACTCGTATGTGTAAATCTTATAATTGCCTTTCTTCAACTCTCCTTTTGCCTCGTAGAACACGCAAACATCCGTGTCTTGATTTTGGTAGTCGATTTCACGGGAAACACTTGCTGCTTCTTCGCTGCCATCTACCATCACTGAACCAGCATTTGAACCAGGCAATACCTTGCCATCTGGACCAATAATGCGAAGATAAATTCTCTTTGTTCCGCCTTTTACGATTGCGTTTTTACGCACTGTAAAACAAGACTTGATCATCTCGGCGCGACTTGCGCGATCGGTTTCTGTTTGCTTGCCGCTGCTACGGAGATTGATTCCTGTATTCGCATATTCACCTGTTGACAAAACAGATCCTTTGCTCACCATTTCTTTAGTGACATTCAAATCACCCTCGAGCGATTTGCTACGTTCCTCAGCTTGGTTGGCGCGAGTAGATTCAGCTTGTTTTTCAGCAAACAGGCGATCGTTGGCTTGTTGTAAAGAATCGATTTGATGAATATAGCCCTTCATGATTGACCTCAATGTTTCGGTCTCGGCTTTTAGTTTTGATATGTCGTAGTCTTTGTTTTTAGCCCGCTTGATGAGGTTTTCAATCTGCGACTGCTGTTCAGCAATTTTAGATGCCATCTCCGCATTGTCTGTTTGGAGGGTGTCATATCCCATGCGCATTTGCTCTAATTCAACCGCCAACACATCGCGTTCGTCCATGATGGTGTTTTTTTCGCGATCGATATAGACGATTTTTTCATTTACATTTTTTACCTGAATACCCAGATAAATGGATAATACCGCAAGCACTGCGATAATTCCGATATAGACTTTGTTGCTCATAATGAATTGGTTTTAATTTCCTTGCACAGGCAAAATTATCATTTTGACCTGATTGCGTAACGAAGAAATTTCATTTTTATTAAAAACGATTTGTGTTTATTCTTTGTTGGCAATACAAATCGGTTATATTTGCAGCCTCAAAATTGTGGTCCTGTGGCCGAGCGGCTAGGCAGAGGTCTGCAAAACCTCGTACAGCGGTTCGAATCCGCTCGGGACCTCCAAAAAAGCTTCACCAATGGTGAGGCTTTTTTATTTCTCAAGAGTTTAACAAAGAATCTCATACTGTATCCGCCAACGTAAAAGTATTCTCATCTATCTTTGCCATCCAATTTTATAATCATGAAAGAGGTAGCTAACACAGAGATTATTGCAGGCACTATCGGCCCGATGCAGGTCGTCCTCATCTTAGTAATCGTTTTATTGCTTTTCGGAGGAAAGAAAATCCCAGAACTAATGCGTGGTCTTGGCCAAGGAATGAAGGAATTTAAGGACGCAAGCAAAGGTGACACAAAGGAAAACGACAAAGTCGAAAAGAATTAAGTTCTAATTCTGTGAAAAAATATACATCAATACTCGAGGTTCAAAATGATCTTCGCGGAGGAGCTTTAACCATCCCCGATCTCGTTTCTTATTACCTAAAGAACATTGATGAAAAGAAGCACCTCAACGCGTTTTTGGAGGTTTGGGGCGAAGAAGCGCAAGATCGCGCAATTAAAATTCAGGAAAAATTTCGGGTAGGAACGGCGGGAAGACTTGCCGGAATGGTGATCGCCCTTAAGGACAATATTTGTTACGAAGGCCATAAAGTATCAGGCTCTTCAAAAATTCTCGAAGGATTCACTTCTCTTTTTAATAGTACCGTGGTAGAGCGTTTGCTTGCCGAAGATGCGATTTTTATCGGTCGTGTGAATTGCGATGAATTTGCAATGGGCTCGTCTAATGAGAACAGTGCCTTTGGTGCAGTGTTGAATCCTTTGGACGAAACACGCGTGCCCGGCGGATCATCTGGCGGTTCAGCAGCAGCGGTAGCAGCAGACCTTTGCTTGGCAGCGCTTGGCAGCGATACAGGAGGCTCTATTCGCCAACCAGCCTCCCTTACAGGCATTGTAGGCCTGAAGCCAACGTATGGAAGAGTTTCGCGCCACGGCCTGCTCGCATATGCTTCGAGTTTTGACCAGATTGGCCCAATGACCAGAAGCGTGTACGACTCAGCGCTACTGCTCGAAATCATGGCAGGCGCAGATGACTTTGATAGCACAGCCTCTACCAAAAAAGTAGACACATACACTGCAATAGACAATAATTCTTCTAAAAAGAAAATAGCTTATTTTAGAGAATGCATCGAAAGCCCCGGCCTCAACGATGAGGTCAGAGCTCGCATAGTGGAGATCATCGAAAAGCTCAAAGCGGAAGGCCACACGGTGGAAGCGGTAGATTTTCCTTATCTGAAGTATTTGGTGCCCACCTACTACGTGCTCACCACAGCCGAGGCAAGTTCAAACCTTGCACGCTATGACGGCATTCACTTTGGATACAGAAGCAAAGAAGCAAAAGGTATCGACAATACGTACAAAAAAAGCCGTAGCGAAGGATTTGGCAAGGAAGTAAAGCGCCGCATCATGCTGGGCACCTTTGTACTCAGCTCCGGCTACTACGACGCTTACTACGGGCGCGCTCAACAAGTGCGAAGAATGTTGCGTGACAAGACATCAGAAGTCTTGAATCAATTCGACTTTATTATTCTACCAACTTCTACCAATGAGGCATTCAAGCTAGGTGAAAACACCAAAGACCCCATTGCAATGTACTTGGAAGATATATTTACAGTTCAAGCAAATCTTGTTGGAATTCCAGCGATTTCGCTGCCTTTAGGAACTAAAAAGTCAGGTTTGCCGTTCGGCATTCAGGTGATGGGAAAAAACTTTGAAGAGAAAAATCTCTTAAGTTTTTCTAATTACTTGATGAACTTCTAATTGAGAGTGTTGTAACTCATTAGTTTTATTTACATTTGAAAGTCGACTGATCAAAAAGTCATTGGGAGGAATTATGCGCGTAAACGGATATGATGAGTTAATTGTAAGGCTGGATCAATTTACCAGAAAGTATTATAAGAATAAGATGCTTCGGGGTGCCATTTATTGCGTGGCGCTGATTATGGCAGCTTATCTTTTGGTGACTCTGCTAGAGTATTTCGGAAGGTTTTCAATCATCATGCGCACAGTGCTATTTTACGCATTTGTGCTTTCTGCACTTGCCATTATCACCCGCAATATTATCATTCCGTTGTTCAAGATTTTTCGATTGGGTAAAGTGATTTCACACAATCAAGCGGCGGCAATTATCGGCACACATTTTCCTCAAGTACAAGACAAATTGTTGAACACCCTTCAGCTCAAAGAGTTGGTAGATAAGGATCAAGACAATTCACTGCTGTATGCTGGTATAGAACAAAAAATCAAGCAGTTGCGCCCAGTGCCTTTTTCGAGCGCAATTGATTTTAGAGAGAATAAAAAGTATTTGAAATTTGCGATTCCGCCGGTGGCGATTTTCTTGATTCTGTTATTTGCAGCACCAAGCATTTTAACAAAACCAACAGAGAGATTGATCAAACATGGGCAGCTCGTTGTAGAGGAAGCCCCCTTTAAAATCTCAGTAGATAATGACAATCTAAAGGCCGCGCAAAACCAAGACTTTACCGTTAACATCACGCTAAAAGGAAAAGAAATACCAGATAAAGTTTATTTGGTGTTGAACGAGCAGCAATACTTGCTTGAAAGAATAGACGCATTTCACTTTTCATACACCTTTAGGAATGTAAAAGAAACTACTGCGTTTAATTTTTATGCATCAGGATTTTATAGCGACGTCTATGAGTTGGAAGTTTTTCCTGTGCCTTCATTGGTGGATTTTGCACTTGCGTTAAACTATCCTGCTTACACCAAGCGTTTAAGTGAAACAGTGCGAAACACAGGCGATGTCACAGTTCCTGTTGGAACAAGAATCAACTGGGATTTTAATACCAAGAACACAGAAAGGTTGAGCATTCGCTATGGAGATAGCACTTACGTTCTCAATAATAGCAATGATCTTTTTAAATTTTCTAAAACGGCTTTGGCAAACACAGAGTATGTTGTGCATGCGGCCAATCAGTACATGTCTGGCAATGATAGTGTGTTATATCGGATTCAAGTGATACCCGATCTATACCCGCTCATTAATGTGAACGAGGAGCGCGACAGCATGTCACTGAAGCAGCTTTATTTTACAGGCGAAGTAAAGGACGACTATGGGTTTAAAAAACTGACCTTCAACTATCAACTACGAAGCGCGGAAGGCGATGAAAAGGCCGCATGGATTTCAAAAGAAGTGAGTGTGAGCAATCAACTGAACACAGATAATTTTTTCTATACATGGAATTTGAACGAGCTCAATGTGCAGCCGGGCAATATCTTGAATTATTATTTTGAAATTTGGGACAATGATGGTGTGAATGGAAGTAAGTCTAGTCGCAGCGCCACATTGGAGTATAAGTTGCCAACGACGGATGAGTTGGAGCAAATGGTAGAACAGAAGAACGAAGACATCAAGTCGAAGTTGGAAGAAAGCTTGAAAGACTCGAAGAAATTGGAGAAGGAATTAGAGGACTTGCAGCGTCAACTTCTTGAGAAAAAGGAAATGACCTGGCAGGACAAAAAGAAGATGGAAGATATCTTGAAAAGACAGCAGGAGCTTCAAAAGCAAATTCAGGATATACAGCAGGAGAACAAGGAAAAGAACAATCAGCAAAACGAATTTCAGCAACAAGAAAATCTTCAGGAAAAGCAGCAACAGCTCGAAAAACTCATGGAAGAAATAATGAATCCGGAGTTGGAAAAGCTGATGGAGGAGATTCGTAAAATGATGGAGGAGCTCAATAAAGATGACATTCAAAAAGAGCTCGACAAGATGCAGATGAATGCTGAAGATATGGAGAAGGAGCTCGATCGAGCGCTGGAGCAATTCAAGCAGTTGGAGTTTGAGCAAAAGTTAGAGCAGACAATGGACAAGCTTGAGAAGCTTGCAGAAAAGCAAGAGGAGTTGAGCAAGGAAAGCGAACAGAAAGACGCGAATTCGGAAGAGTTGAAGGAAAAGCAAGATGAGTTGAATAAAGAGTTTGAAGATGTGAAGAAAGACTTGGAAGATCTGGAGAAAAAGAATGAAGAGTTGGAGAGTCCCAATCCGATGCCCGATACGGAGCAGCAGGAACAAGAGATTCAAAAGGACCAAAAGGAGAGTTCAGATCAACTTCAAAAGAATAAGAAGAGTGGAGCGAGCAAGTCACAGAAGTCTGCTGCTGATAAGATGAAACAAATGCAGCAGCAGATGGAAATGGCCATGCAGGGCGCAGAGCAAGAGCAACAGCAAGAAGACATGGACGCATTGCGGGCTTTGTTGGAGAACATCATTACGCTTAGTTTTGATCAGGAAGCCTTGATGAATCGCTTTAAGAAAACGGATATGCGCGATCCACAATATATCAAGCTTGGCCAGGTGCAGCGCAAGTTGAAGGATGATGCTAAGATGGTCGAGGATTCATTGTTTGCTTTGAGCAAGCGCGTTCCACAAATTTCTGCCGCGGTGAATCGCGAGATCAATCAGATCAACGACAATATGCAAACCGCTCTGGAGGGCGTTCCTGATAAGCGCACGCCTGAAATTACCACAGCTCAGCAATATGCGATGACATCCTTTAATAATCTAGCGCTAATGTTGGATGAAGCTTTGAAGCAAATGCAGCAACAACAGTCGCAGAGCAAGCCAGGACAAGGTAATTGTGAAAAGCCTGGTGGCAGCGGCAGCAAACCAAAGCCAAGCGCAGGCGATATCAAGAAAATGCAAGAAGCCCTTTCAAAACAATTGGAAGAAATGAAGAAAAAGGGCCAAAACAAAGGTGATAACAAAGGAGGTCAAGGCCAAATGAGCAAGCAGTTGGCTGAAATGGCGGCGAAACAAGCTGCTATTCGAAAGATGATGGAAGACAAGGCAGGAGAGTTAAACCAAGACGGAAGCGGCCAAGGCAATGAAATGAAACAGATTGCAAAAGAAATGGAGCAACTGCAAAAGGACATTGTGAATAATAAAATTGATGAGAACACGCTCAGACGTCAACAAGACATCATGATTCGACTTTTAAAAGCAGAAGAAGCCGAGCGCACGCGTGATCAGGATAATCAGCGCAAATCAAATGAATCGCGAGAAGCACCTGTGAGTAATCCGCAGAAGTATGAAGAGTATATTCGGAGGAAACAGCAAGAAACAGAGCTCTTGCGCACCGTTCCGCCCGATTTGAAGCCTTACTACAAGGACAAGGTCAACAACTATTTCAATAAGATAGGGAGTTAATGAGAAGGTTCGGCGGCTTATATTGCCGCCGAAATCTTTTCTGATATGTCAAAATCGAATAAGTTAACCGTTTGGATTTTTGTCGCGCTCGTATTGGGAGTACTAGCAGGTGCGGCTTTGAACTCGAAGTACCCGGCATTGCCCGCAAAATCGTATGAAGTGGCCATAGCCGATGTAACGAAGGCACTGGAACAGGAGGAAGGCACGGGATCACTCAAAGACAAATTGCATCAAATTTCGGAAGACAGCACCGCGACCACTAAGCAACGTTGGGAGCAAATAGCCTCTGCCATTACATCAGAAAAAAAGAAAACAGCTTTTGCTGAGCGTGCAGCAAAGGCGGCCTCGAGAGAGGAAGTGATGAATCCCGCTCTGAAAAACATTTTGGAGATCATCAGCATATTCACAGATATCTTTTTGAGACTAATAAAAATGATCATTGCGCCCTTGGTGTTTTCAACACTGGTGGTGGGTGTGGCCAAATTAGGCGATTTAAAGGCCGTAGGACGCATAGGAGGCAAAACGATGTTGTGGTTTATATCCGCATCGTTCGTATCGCTATTATTGGGCTGTTTGCTCGTCAATATTTTTGAGCCAGGTCGTATGATGAATTTGGAGCCACCA
>Ga0075157_10002140_pt1 | contig 11637 bp, 10 predicted proteins | sample JI81BgreenDNA_FD_70967 | JGI IMG/M metagenome (GOLD analysis project Ga0075157, IMG submission 70967) | Wastewater effluent complex algal communities from Wisconsin, to seasonally profile nutrient transformation and Carbon sequestration -... | ecosystem: Engineered > WWTP > Effluent > Algae...
TCTGGTGGTCGAGGCGGCTTCTCGGAGGGAGGGAGAGGGCGGATGCCGCCTACTTGTCGCCGTCCTGGGGGGCGCGCAGACCGTCGTAGATCTCCTGGCAGGTGGGGCACACCGGGAACTTCTTGGGGTCGCGCCCGGGCACCCAGACCTTGCCGCACAGGGCGGTGACCGGCTCGCCGGACAGGGCGCTCTCGAGGATCTTCTCCTTGCGCACGTAGTGCGAGAAGCGCTCGTGGTCACCGGGTTCGGCGACCTGGGGCACGGCCTCGGTGCGCTCGAGCACGGCGGTGCGGGTCGCTGGCTGCCCGGCCGGAGCGTTCGGGTCGTCAAGGGGCGGCATCGTCTCGCTCATGGCGCCGAGTGTATGCGCCCACCCGTCCGGAGTCGGGAGCTGAGGCGGCTGCCCGCCGGGCCATGTCACTGCCCCTACCCGCCCCACCCGTGGCGATACGAAACATTCAAAGGTACTCTTAGCGCTCTAAGAGCGTTTTTAAGGAGGCTACGGTGGCGAAGCACGCCCTGCCCTACAGCGCCCCGACCGTGCTGGCAGCGGAGCTGCTCGGCCAGCAGGTCGCCAAGGGACGCCGCGAAAGAGGGTGGACGGTCGCCGAGTTGGCCGAGCGGGTCGGGGTACACCCCGTGACGATCACCAGGATCGAGAGGGGCGCCCCAACCGTGGCACTGGGCACCGCGTTGGAGGCCGCAGTCCTGTGCGGCGTCACCCTGTTCGGGCGCGACGAACCTTCCCTCGTGGCCGAGGTGCGTCACGGGCGCGAGACGTTGGCGTTGCTCCCCACGAGAGTCCGACCACGCGAGGAGCCGGTCCGTGACGACTTCTGAACCGCGCGAGGCATACGTCTGGATTTGGCTTCCGGGCGCGACGGATCCAGTCGTGGCAGGGCTGCTCGAGGCCCAGAGCAACGGCATCGTCACCTTCACCTACGGGCGTTCCTACCTCAACCGCAGCGACGCCATTGCGCTCTACCTCCCAGAGCTGCCCCTCCGCCCCGGCCGCATCGAGCCACTGCCCGGCCTGAGTCTGCCCTCCGCCATCCGTGATGCGGGGCCCGACTCCTGGGGTCAGCGGGTGATCCTGGCGCGTCGCACGGGACATCTGACGCGGCACTCCGACACCGGCGACCTCGGGCCGTTGACGTACCTGCTTGAGTCGGGATCAAACCGCATCGGCGCCTTGGACTTCCAGTCGCGCCCCGACGTCTACGTCCACCGCGGAGGTGAAGCGACGCTCGACCAGCTGGTGTCTGCTGCCCAAGCGCTGGACGCCGGCGAGGCACTCCCGGAGGAGCTCGGCGAGGCCTTGGTCCGGGGAACGTCGATCGGTGGGGCCCGACCCAAGGCGCTGATCAGCGACGGCAAACGACACCTCGTCGCGAAGTTCTCGTCCGCGAGCGACACATACCCCGTGGTGAAGGCGGAGGCCCTCGGGATGCTCTTGGCCCGGGCCGCCGGCGTTCGAGTTCCGAACGTCGACGTCACCCGGTCCCTCGGCAGGGACGTGCTGCTCGTGGAGCGCTTCGATCGCACGACGATGGCCGGCGAACGACGGCAGATGGTGTCGGTTCTCACCATCCTTGGCCTGGACGAGATGATGGGTCGATACGCGACCTACACCGACGTCGCCGATGTCGTGAGGGCACGGTTCAGCGACCCCGCCGGCACGCTCGCGGAACTGTTCCGCCGGATCGCGGTCAACATCTGCATCGGCAACACCGATGACCACGCCCGCAATCACGCGGCGTTCTGGGATGGCCACACCTTGGCGCTGACGCCGGCCTACGACCTCTGCCCGCAGCCACGATCGGGCCGTGAAGCGAATCAGGCAATGGCCTTCGGTCCGAACGGGCAACGTGCGGCGAGACTGACCCTGCTGCTGGAGTCAGCACCCACCTACCTCCTCAGCCAGCGCGCGGCCCGCAACATCCTCGACGAGGTCGTGAACGGCATCCGAAATTCCTACCGCGACTGTGCGGATCAGGCGCGCTTGACGACGGAGGAGGCCTCCCGGCTCATGGGCCGGCAGATCCTGAATCCGTACGCCATCGAGTAGCGGGGTCAGTTCAGCGACGGGTCGCGCGGGTACCAGGCGACCCAGCGCAACGGATCGCCCTGACGTCGCAGGACGCGCTGCCAGAGACCGGCCGGCTCGTCGGTGAAGACGTCGCCGCTCTCGCTGTCGACGACGAACCACGAACCGGTCCTGATCTCGTCCTCGAGCTGCCCCGGAGACCACCCGGCATACCCGGCGAAGATCCGCAGACCAGCGACCGCCGGCACGACGAGCGATGGCTGGGCGTCGAGGTCGACCAACGCCACCGAGCCGAACAACCGGCGAACGCCCGAGGGAGCGGGCGCGTCCCCGGGGACGACGGCCAGGCCGAGCGCCGAGTCGAGCTGCACGGGCCCGCCCTGGAAGACCTTGGCCGGAGAACTGGCGTGGGCCTCCCACCCGGGCAGCACCGCGTCGATGTCGGCGTCGACGGGCCGGTTGAGCACCAACCCCTGGGCGCCGTCGTCATCGTGATGGAGCACGAGGACGACGGAGCGTGCGAACACGCCCTCCTCGATCTGCGGGGTTGCGACGAGGAGCTTGCCCGTGGTGTCGCTCGTGCTCACCCGTCCATTCTGCCCCGGCCACCGGCCGGACGTCCGGACCCGTGACGGGAGTGCCCGCCACCGGAGTGCGAGGGGCGACCACCGGGACGGCCACCAGGGCGACCTGCGGGGCGTCCACCCGGACGACCACCGCCACGGCGACCACCGTTCTTGCCGCCTTCGAGGATCGGTCGCCACACGGCATCCGGCACCGGCACACCGCTCGGTGCGCGACCACCCATGGCCTGGACCGTCGCGTCACCGGGGGTGACCTTGGCGGTCTTGGCCTCGGCGCCGGCACCCTCGATGATCCGGGTGACCATCTTGCGCTGGTGAGGCAGGGCGAGCATGACGACCGCGCCCTCCTCCCCAGCCCGGGCGGTGCGCCCGGCACGGTGCAGGTAGTCCTTGTGGTCGGTCGGCGGGTCGACCTGGACGACCATGCCGACGTCGTCGACGTGGATGCCGCGCGCGGCGACATCGGTCGCGACGAGGACGTTCATCGAGCCGTCACGGAAGGCGCCCAGCACGCGGTTGCGCACGGCCTGCGACAGACCACCGTGCAGGGATGCCGCAAGCACGCCCCGCTCGCGCAGCTCGCCGGCGATGCGGTCGGAACCGAGCTGGGTGCGAGCGAAGACGATGACCCGCCCACCGCGACCGGCGAGCTCGGCCGTCATGGCCTTCTTGTCCTGGGGGTCGATGAGGAGCACGTGGTGGCTCATCGTCGTCACGGACGCCTGCGCGTCGTCGGTCGAGTGGGTGACCGGGTCGACGAGGTAGCGGTCGACGAGGGTGTCGATGCCCTTGTCGAGCGTGGCGGAGAAGAGCAGCCGCTGACCGCCCTGCGGGATGGTGTCGAGGATCGCCGTGACCTCGGGCAGGAAGCCCATGTCGGCCATGTGGTCGGCCTCGTCGAGCACCGCGATCTCCACCGCGCTGAGGTCGACAGCGCCACGCTCCATGAGGTCGGCGAGCCGGCCCGGGGTCGCGACGAGGATGTCCAGACCCTTGGCGAGCGCCTTGATCTGGGGCTCGTAGGACAGACCGCCGGCGACGAGCTTGTGGCGCAGACCGGTCACGTGGACGAACGGCTCGAGGGCGTCGCTGACCTGCATGGCCAGCTCACGGGTCGGGACGAGGATCAGCGAGCGCGGGCGCTTGCTCTGCGGCCGGCTGCCGTCGGCCAGGCGGGTGATCATCGACAGACCGAAGGCGAGCGTCTTGCCCGAGCCGGTGCGACCACGCCCGAGGACGTCGCGACCTGCGATGGCGTCGGGGATCGTCGCCTCCTGGATGGGGAACGGGTCGGCGATGCCGTCACGAGCGAGGCGCTCGACGAGCACGGCGGGGACACCGAGGGCGGCGAAGCCGTTGTCGGCCGTGACCTCCTTGGCGGCACCGGCGGTCGACGAGTAGTGCGTCCAGGTGTCGGCCTCGGCGCGCTGGGCCTCGGCCTCCTCGAACGACAGGGGGCGGTCGTCATCGACCTGGGGGGCGCCGCGGTGGCCACGGTCATCGCGACCCTGGTAGCCACCACGCGAACCACCACGGTCATCACGACCCTGGTAGCCACCACGGTCGTCGCGACCCTGGTAGCCACCGCGGGAACCGCCACGGTCGTCACGACCTTGGTAGCCGCCACGGTCGTCGCGACCCTGGTAGCCACCGCGGGAACCGCCACGGTCGTCACGACCCTGGTAGCCGCCACGGTCGGCATCGCGCTCGACGCGCCGACCCTCGTGGCGATCGCGTCGGGCCGGGTCGGCCACGCGGGGGGCGCGGTCACGCACCGGTCGCTCGCCGCGCTCGAGGCGGGGTCGCTCATCATGGGGACGGTGCACGTGTCGCTCCTCGCGCGAGTCCGAGACCCAACGCTTCGGTCGGTCGTTCCGGTCTTCGCGGTTCGAGGTGTAACCCCGGTCGGACTGACCGGAGGAGTAGCGCTGGCCGCGGCTGTCACCACGGGTCGAGCTGCCGCGGTCGTCGCGGCCGTGGCCGCGGTCATCGCGGCGGTAGGGGCGGTCGCCGCCACGGGAGTCGCTGCGCGTGTCACCACGCGAGCCACCTCGGGGGTCGCCGCCTCGGGAGTCGGGACGCCCGGCGGTGGCCTGGCGGCGCGGGTCCTCGCGGTCCCAACGGGGGGACCGCTCGGCGCGCGGACGCTTGGTGTACTCGCCGGACTCGGCGCGCGCGGCACGCTTGGGCGCGGTCTTCGGGCCGTCGGGCTGGCCGCGGTGGTGGGCCTTCTTCGGGGCCTTCTTGGCCTCGAACTTCTGGGCAGTGGTCCAGCGGGCCTTCTTGGGCCCGGTTGCCTTCTTGGGCATGGGTGATTCACCTGTTTCATGGTTCGTACGACTGGAGACAGACACGTCTTCGAGCCGATGGCGAACGCGGCGAAACAAGACGAGCCTCGACCAGACGTCAGGGACGTCAGGTCGGTGGGGGCCGGTTCGACGTGAGTGTCACCGACGGCACCGGGTGGGATGGGGCGCGATCGCACTCTGCGACCTCGGCGGACGCGGCCATGCGTCCGAGCACCTCGGTGGAACGACAATCCTAGCAGCGCCACAGCATCCCAAAAACCACGTCGGATGCCGTCCGCCTCCCCACGCCCCCCCGTCACCGGGGTCGAAACTTCTCCGCCGTCACGGTGATGGCGGAGTAGGTTCACGCTGTCGGAGATAAATCTCCGCCACGACAGAACTTCTGCGCCGTCACTGTGATGGCGCGGAAGTTCTCCGCCCCGTCACCGCCCGCCAGACGACGACACCGAGAACCACCCCGGACAGGTCGGCGAGCACGTCGAAGGGGTCACCGGCACGCATCGGCAGCAAGGCCCCCTGCACCACCTCGCTCACCACCGCGTGGGCTGCGAACAGCGGCACGACCACCCGCGCGGGCAGCCCGGCGACGAGAGCCAGCGCCGTCGGCACGAGGAACACCAGCACGTGCACGACCTTGTCGGCATGGGCGAACACCGGCAGACCGCCGGGTTGCGCGGGCGCGTAGAGCACGACGAACTGGGCGAAAACCGCCGCGACGAGCAGTCCGAGCAGGACCCTGCGCCTGTGCGCCGGCGTCACGCACCCTCGCGGGCGGCGACGGCGGCGCCCACCGCGTCAGCCACGACGGTGCTGACGTCAGGGTGGAACACGCTCGGGATGATGTAGGTGGCGTTGCGCTCGTCGTCGCGCACGACGTCGGCCAGGGCGTTGGCGGCGGCGAGCAGCACGTCCATGTCGACGTGTGACACCCCGGAGTCGATGAGCCCGCGGAACACGCCGGGGAAGACGAGCACGTTGTTGATCTGGTTCGCGAAGTCCGAGCGGCCGGTCGCGACGACGGCCGCGTGCCGCGCGGCGATGTCGGGGTCGATCTCGGGGACCGGGTTGGCCATGGCGAACACGATGCTGTCGGGCGCCATCGACTCGACGTCGGCCTCGGTGATGACGTCGGGTGCGGAGACACCGAGGAACACGTCGGCGCCCCGCATGGCCTCGGAGAGGGTACCGGTGACGTCGTCCGGGTTGGTGTTCGCGGCGATCCAGGCGTGGTTGGGGTGCTCCCCCGAGAGCACGTCGGCCCGACCGCGGTGGACGACCCCGTCGACGTCGGCCACGACCACGTGTTGGGCGCCGGCGTGCAGGAACAGCTTGAGGATCGCGGTCCCGGCAGCGCCCGCCCCGCTCATGACCAGGCGCACGTCCTCGAGGCGCTTGCCGACGACACGCAGGGCGTTGCGCAGCGCCGCCAGCGCCACGATCGCCGTGCCGTGCTGGTCGTCGTGGAACACCGGGATGTCGAGCTCGGCGCGCAGCCGGGCCTCGATCTCGAAGCAGCGCGGCGCCGAGATGTCCTCGAGGTTGATCCCGGCGAACGCGGGCGAGATGGCCTTGACGATGCTGATGATCTCCTCGGTGTCGGTGGTGTCGAGGCAGATCGGGAAGGCGTCGATGTCGGCGAACCGCTTGAACAGCGCGGCCTTGCCCTCCATGACGGGCAGCGCGGCGAGTGGGCCGATGTCACCGAGCCCCAGCACGGCGGTGCCGTCCGTGACGACGGCGACGGTGTTGCGCTTGATGGTCAGCCGGCGCGCGTCGGCGGGGTTCTCGGCGATGGCCAGGCAGACCCGGGCCACCCCCGGCGTGTAGACCATCGACAGGTCGTCGCGGGTGCGGATCGGTACCTTGGACTCCACCGACAGCTTGCCGCCGAGGTGCATGAGGAACGTGCGGTCCGAGACCCGGCCGATCTCGACACCCTCGACCTCGCGCATCACGGCGATGATGGCGTCGGCGTGCTCGGGGTCGTGGGTGAGCATCGTCATGTCGATGCGCACCTTGGTCGCGCCGGATGCCGTGACGTCGAGCCCGGTGACCACCCCTCCGGCCTTCTCGATGACGCCCGTCATCTCGCTCACGGCGGTCGCGCGCGCCGGGAGGGTGAGGCGGACGGTGACGGAGTTGGCGATGGAGGGGCTCGACGGCATACCGGTGATTGAACCTCCTACCGACAGGTAGATCGGAATCTGCGTCCATGTCGATCCGGTCGGCCTACAGTGACGCCCATGTTCGACCACGTGGAAGTGACCGGAACCGGTTCGGCGAGCGCCGTCCCCGACGTCGTCGTCCTCGACGCACGGGTCAGCTGTGATGCCCCGGACGTCGCGGGCGCGCTGGCGAAGGCGTCGGAGCGAGTCTCCGCAGCCCTCGCCGCCGCGAGCGAGGCCGGGGTGGCCGCCGCCGACCGGCAGAGCACCGGCATGGGGGTGAACTCGCGGTGGGACCACGAGGGCCGAGGGGTCATCGGCTACAGCGCGTACCAGAGCCTGCGCCTGCTCGTGCGTGACCGCGACGGGGTCGGCGACCTGATCAGCGCCTTGGCGCGGGCGGCCGGCGACTCCTTCGGGCTGGACGGCGTGCGCCTCGAGGTCGCGGAGAAGGCACCGCTGGTGGAGCAGGCGCGCGCCGCGGCGTTCGCGGATGCCGTCCGCACGGCCACGCAGTACGCGCAGCTCGCGGGGCGCCCCCTGGGGCAGGCGGTCAAGGTCATCGAGGGTGGCAGCGGCCCGGGCCCGGCACCCAAGATGCGCGCCATGGCGGCGATGGACTCCGTCGGTGGCATGCCGATCGAGGCAGGCGAGAACACCGTGACCGTCACCGTGGCGGTCCGCTTCGGGCTGGGCTGAGCACCGTGGGGTGGGTCGACGCACTCGGGTGGTTCGGCTCGGCGCTGCTCATCTACTCGCTGCTCCAGGCGCGCATCCTGCGGTTGCGTGTCCTGAACACGGTGGCGTGCCTGATCCTCATCGTGTTCAACCTGATGATCGGCGTGTGGCCGATGGTCGCGATGAACGTCGTGCTGGCGGCGATCAACCTCTACTTCATCATCAAGCTCCTGCGCGAGCGCACGGACGACCAGGCGTACGCCGTGCTCCCGGTGCGCGAGGACGACGCCTACCTGACGCACTTCCTGCACGTTCACCGGGCGGACATCGACGCCTACTTCCCCGGCTTCACCGGCGGTGTCCCGCACTGCCGACTGACCTACCTCGTGCAGAACGGCGACGAGACGGCTGGGGTGATCGTCGTGCGGGATGCCGGCAACGGCACCGCGCACGTCGAACTGGACTACGTGACCCCGAGATGGCGTGACTTCTCACCGGGCGAGTTCGTCTTCCGGCAGTCGGGGCTGTTCCGGGACCGTGGCTTCACCGAGGTGCTGACCCCGCCCGGGATGGTCGGCCCGTACTACGAGCGGCTCGGCTTCAGCCGCGTCGGTGACCGGTTCCGACTCGCCGTGAGCTGAACGCACCTGAGACGGCGATCACGTCCGCAGGGGCGCCCCCAGGGTGACCTGAACGGGTGGACGGGCCTAGGATGAACAGGTACTACGCGTCGTAGTATCCGCTCACAGGAGGCGCCACGATGGCCCAGGTCCCGTTCGTCCACGACTTCTCCACCGGCAGCATGGACATGAAGGACCTGCTGGGCGGCAAGGGCGCCAACCTCGCGGAGATGACCCGACTGGGCATTCCCGTGCCGCCGGGCTTCACGATCACGACGCAGGCCTGCCGTGCGTTCCTCGAGCTCGGCTCCGTTCCCGCCGAACTGTTCGAGGAGGTCGACGAGCACCTGGCCCGACTGGAGGCCACCATGGGGCGGCGCCTCGGCAACGCCGCCGACCCGCTGCTGGTCTCGGTCCGCTCGGGTGCGAAGTTCTCGATGCCCGGGATGATGGAGACCGTGCTCAACATCGGGCTCAACGACACCTCCGTCGAGGGCCTGGCCGCGCAGACCGAGAACCCCCGCTTCGCCTGGGACTCCTACCGGCGCCTCGTGCAGATGTACGGCAAGACCGTTCTCGACCTCGACGGGGACCGCTTCGAGGACGCCATCGACGCCGCGAAGGCCGCCAAGGGCGTCACCGCGGACGTCGACCTCGACGCCGATGACCTGCGTGCCCTCGTGAGCACGTACAAGTCGATCATCGAACAAGAGGCCTGCTCGCCGTTCCCGCAGGACCCGCGCGCCCAGTTGCACGGCGCCATCGTCGCCGTCTTCAACTCGTGGAACTCGCCCCGTGCGATCCTCTACCGCCGCCGCGAGCACATCCCCACCGACCTCGGCACCGCCGTCAACGTCCAGGCGATGGCGTTCGGCAACCGCGGCTCGGACTCCGGCTCCGGCGTCGCGTTCACCCGGGACCCCTCGACGGGGGCCGTCGGCGTCTACGGCGACTACCTCCCCGACGCCCAGGGTGAGGACGTCGTGGCCGGCATCCGCAACACCCTCCACCTGGCCGACCTGGAAGGCCTGGACAAGGCCAGCTACGACCAGCTTCTCGACATCATGGCCCGCCTCGAAAGCCACTACCGGGACATGTGCGACATCGAGTTCACCATCGAGCGCGGCCAGCTGTGGATGCTCCAGACGCGGGTGGGCAAGCGCACCGCCGAGGCGGCCTTCCGCATCGCGGTCGACCTCGTCGACGAAGGCGTCATCACCGAGGAAGAAGCCCTCCTGCGCGTCACCGGGGACCAGCTCGCGCAGCTGATGTTCCCGCACTTCGACCCGCAGGGTGCCCGCTCGCTGCTCGCGAAGGGCATGAGCGCGTCCCCTGGCGCGGCCGTGGGGGTCGCCGTGTTCGACTCGGAGGCCGCGGTCCGCCTGGCCGACGCCGGCACCCCGGTCATCCTCGTGCGCCGCGAGACCAACCCCGACGACCTGCACGGCATGGTCGCGGCGGCCGGCATCCTCACCAGCCGTGGCGGCAAGACGTCCCACGCGGCGGTCGTAGCCCGCGGTATGGGCCGCACCTGCGTGTGCGGCGCCGAGACCCTCGAGGTCGACACCAGGACCCGGCAGTTCACCACCCCCGACGGCACCGTCGTGCGCGAGGGAGACACGATCTCCATCGACGGCTCCACCGGCGAGATCTTCGCCGGTGAGGTCGCTGTTCGCCCCTCACCCGTCGTGCGGTACTTCGAGGGAACCATGAGCGTCGAGGAGGGTGGCCCGCTCGTGGCCGCCGTCGACCGGCTCATGACGGTCGCGGACCGCCACCGCCGCATGCAGGTGCGGGCCAACGCCGACAACGCCGAGGATGCCGCCCGCGCCCGCCGTTTCGGCGCACAGGGCATCGGCCTGTGCCGCACCGAGCACATGTTCCTCGGTGAGCGGCGCGAGCTCGTCGAGCGCCTCATCCTCGCCGAGGGCCCGGCCGAGCGCCAGGCCGTCTTCGGGGAGCTGCTGCCCCTGCAGCGAGCCGACTTCATCGAGATCTTCGAGGCGATGGACGGGCTGCCGGTCACGGTGCGTCTGCTCGACCCGCCGCTGCACGAGTTCCTCCCCGACTTCACCGAGCTGTCGGTCAAGGTCGCCGTCGCCGAAGCCACCGGCCGTGAGCACGACACCGACTCGCTGCTGCTGCTCGCGGTGCAACGCCTGCACGAGGAGAACCCCATGCTCGGGCTGCGTGGTGTGCGCTTGGGCATCGCGATCCCGGGGCTGTTCGAGATGCAGTCGCAGGCCATCCTCGAGGCGGCCGCGATCGTCGCCGAGCGGGGCGGCCATGCGCGACCCGAGATCATGGTCCCGCTCGTCGGTGCCGTCGAGGAGTTGCGCACCATCCGTCTCGAGATCGACGAGGCCGCGCACGAGGCACGGGTCAAGCACGCCGTCGACCTCGAACACCTCGTCGGCACGATGATCGAACTACCCCGGGCCGCGTTGACGGCCGGGGAGATCGCCCAGGCTGCCGACTTCTTCTCCTTCGGCACCAACGACCTCACCCAGACCACGTGGGGCTTCTCGCGCGACGACGTCGAGTCCAGCTTCTTCTCACGCTACATGGAGGCCGGCATCCTCGGGTCGTCGCCGTTCGAGAACATCGACCGTGACGGCGTCGGGCGACTCGTGCGCATCGGCACCGACGAGGGACGGCGCACCAAGCCGGGGCTCAAGGTCGGCGTGTGTGGCGAGCACGGCGGCGACCCGGCCTCGGTGCACTTCTTCGAGGAGCGCCGGCTCGACTACGTCTCGTGCTCACCGTTCCGCGTTCCGGTGGCGCGGCTCGAGGCGGCCCGGGCTGTGCTGTCCGGCCCGGCGTCCTGAGTTACCCCCTCCCCCTCCCCTCCGGCCGGGCCCGCTCGGCCCGGTCGAGGGTCACCTTGACCCGGTGGCCGGTGATGACCGCGGCGAGCCAGGCCAGGCCGACGAGCCAGCCCGCCATGACATCGGTCAGCCAGTGGTGGCCCAGCCACACCCGGGACAGCCCCATGGCCACGACGAACACGACGACGACTGAGGCGACGAGGATCCTGCTGCGCAGGTGCCGGCGCCCGAGCATCACCAGGTAGGCCGACAGGCCGAGCACGACGGTGGCGTTCAGGGTGTGTCCCGACGGGAACGACGGCGACGTCTCGAGGGGCGGCACCGCGTAGATCACCGGGGGTCGCGCCCGGGCCGTGAGGTCCTTGCCCAGCACGGTGATGAGCACCGACCCGGCTGCGGCGATGAG
>Ga0075157_10002141_pt1 | contig 11633 bp, 12 predicted proteins | sample JI81BgreenDNA_FD_70967 | JGI IMG/M metagenome (GOLD analysis project Ga0075157, IMG submission 70967) | Wastewater effluent complex algal communities from Wisconsin, to seasonally profile nutrient transformation and Carbon sequestration -... | ecosystem: Engineered > WWTP > Effluent > Algae...
GAGGCAGCATGGCTAGAAATTCAAAAGACAAAAAAAATTCCCGAAGAAGACCGCGATCTCGCTTATGCGATGGCTCTCAATCATGCATGCAGTACAAAGTATTCAATCCGCAGCATCATTAAGGCAGATTATTATCCAGCAATGAACGAGCGTCTTAACTTGCTAATCAAGCAAGGGACTGCCGAGCGGGGCCGCTAACCCACCAGCGTGGCTTTAATCGCCGCGAGTGCGGCATCCAGCTTGTCGCCATCCGGCCCGCCGCCTTGGGCGAAGTCGGGGCGGCCACCGCCACCTTTGCCGCCCACCGCTTCGACCGCCACTTTCACCAAGGCGGGCGCATCGGCCTTCGCATCCTTACCCACGGCGATGATGATGTTGGCTTTGCCTTCGTTCGCGCTTAGTAGCACGTTCAAAGCATCGGGGTGTTTCTGCACGGCGGCGTTGGCCAGATCGCGCAGGGTCTTCGCATCCAGTTCCGGGAAGATTTGGTAGGCCAGCTTGGTTGCGCCCACCGTTTCCACGGTGGCCTCGCCACTATCGCCCAGTGCGGCTTGTTTTTTGGCTTCGGCCGCTTGTTTGGCCAGCTTTTTGTTGGCTTCCTGCAAGGCTTCGATCTGCGCTTGCGCTGCATCGGCTTCCGTGTCGTAGCGTTCGGTGAGGGCGGCAAGGGCCACCTCGCGCAATCCGTCGATGCCCGGCATCGCCACCTTCAGCGGGCTGCTGCCTGCGATGGTGGCCAGCCGCGCATTCTCCTGCGCCAGCGTTTCCAGTTGCGCGGCTTGCTTGCCCAGCTGTTCGAGCATGAACTGGCGTACGCCTTCGCCGGTGGTCGCTTCGATGCGCCGCACGCCAGAGCTGACCGACCCCTCGGAGGTGATGCGGAACAGCCCGATCTCGCCTGTGTTGCGCACATGCGTGCCACCGCAGAGTTCAACGGAATAATCGCCATCGCCCATGCTAAGGACGCGCACTTCGTCGCCATATTTCTCGCCGAATAGCGCCATGGCCCCGGCAGCGATGGCATCGTCCGGCGTCATCAGTTTGGTCGATACATCCGTACCTGCGGCGACCAGCCGGTTCACCTCGGCCTGCACGGCAGCGAGTTCCTCGGCACTGACGGCTTTGGGGTGCGTAATGTCGAACCGCAGGCGGTCTTCAGCCACCAGCGAGCCTTTCTGCGTCACATGCTCGCCCAGTTGCTTGCGCAGGGCCGCGTGCAGCAGGTGCGTGGCCGAATGGTTGGCGCGCACGCGGTTGCGGCGGGCCACATCAATGGACAGTTCGACGGTGTCACCAACCTTCAGACTGCCGGATTGCAGTTGCACATGGTGCGCATGCACGCCGTCGATCGGTTTGCTGGTATCACTCACACTGGCGTGTGCATGCATGTGGTGCAGGCTGCCCGCATCGCCGATCTGGCCGCCGGATTCGCCGTAAAACGGGGTTTGGTTCACTAACACGATGCCGGATTCGCCCGCATGCAGCGCGGCCACCTCGGCGCCATCCTTGAGCAGCGCGGTGACGATGCCTTGCGCCTCATCCTGTGCATAGCCAAGGAATTCGGTGGCGCCCACGCGCTCCTTCAGGTCGAACCAGATCGCGCCAGTGGCCGCCGCGCCTGAGCCTTTCCATGCCGCGCGGGCGCGGGCTTTCTGCTCATCCATGGCGGCGTTGAACGCGTCAAGGTCCACGGGGATGTTGTCAGCGCGCAGAATGTCCTGCGTCAGATCCAACGGGAAGCCATAAGTGTCGTAGAGTTTAAAGGCGGCTTCGCCGGAGAATTTACCGCCACTAATGCGGCTGCGCTCTTCCTCCAGCAGTTTCAGGCCGCGATCGAGCGTTTGCTTGAACTTCTCTTCTTCCAGCCGCAGCGTCTCGGTAATGACTGCTTGGGCGCGCTTCAGCTCGGGGTAGGCCTCGCCCATCTCGCCGACCAGTGTGGAGACCAGGCGGTGCATCAATGGATCACGCGCGCCCAGGATGTGCGCATGGCGCATGGCGCGGCGCATAATGCGGCGCAGTACATAGCCACGGCCCTCGTTGCTGGGCAGCACGCCATCGGCGATCAGGAAGGCACTGGAGCGCAAATGATCGGCGATCACGCGGTGCGAAGCTTGCTTACCCCCATCGTTATTGCCTGTATGTTCAACCGATGCAGCAATGAGTGTCTTAAATAAATCAATCTCGTAGTTGCTGTGTACACCTTGCAGGACCGAGGCTAAACGCTCCAGCCCCATGCCGGTATCGATGCTGGGTTTGGGCAGCGCGATGCGCGTGTCAGCGTCCTTCTGTTCGTACTGCATGAACACGAGGTTCCAGATCTCAATGAAGCGGTCGCCATCCTGATCGGGGCTACCCGGAGGGCCACCGGCGATGTGCGCGCCATGGTCGTAGAAAATCTCGGAGCAGGGGCCACAGGGGCCGGTATCGCCCATCGCCCAGAAATTATCGTTGGTGGGAATGCGGATGATGCGCGATTCCGGCAGCCCGGCGATCTTCTTCCACAGATCGAATGCCTCATCGTCGGTATGGTAGACGGTGACGCAAAGGCGGTTGGCGTCGATGCCCCAGACTTTGGTGATGAGTTCCCATGCATGGCTGATCGCGCCGTCCTTGAAATAGTCACCAAAGCTGAAATTGCCCAGCATCTCGAAGAAGGTGTGGTGGCGCGCGGTGTAGCCCACATTGTCGAGGTCGTTGTGCTTGCCGCCGGCGCGCACGCATTTCTGGCTGGTGGCGGCGCGCGGTGGGCTGGGCGGATTTTCCAGCCCGGTGAAGATGTTCTTGAACTGGTTCATGCCCGCATTGGCGAACATCAGCGTGGGGTCGTTATGCGGTACCAGCGCGCTGGAAGGCAGCACGGCGTGGGACTTGCTGGCAAAGAACTCCAGAAACTGGCGACGAATGTCGGTAACGCTAGGCATGGCAAAATCTCATGAAAAAGGGAGCAAATTGATAGCCACTGCGCAGTGGCGCGGCAAGGGAAAACGCATAAGCCTTGCAACGGTGAAACGATAGCCTGCTCAAGAAAAAGGCCCTGGGCAGAACCCAGAGCCTTTTTCCCGTTGTTAACCTGCTTGCAGGTCGTTCGCTTAGGCCGCGTCTGCCGGTGCTCCGGTCTCCTCGTCGGCATAATCGCTGGCTGGGCCTTCGAGGGCGGCGGCAACGGCATTCGCCTTGGCACGAATTTTACCCTCAATTTCTTCGGCCACCTTTTTATTGTCCTTCAGGAACTGGCGGGCATTCTCTTTGCCCTGACCAATGCGCTGGTCGCCGTAATTGAACCAGCTGCCGGATTTCTCGACCACACCGGCCTTGATGCCCATATCGATCAGTTCGCCTTCTTTACTGATGCCCTGACCATAGAGAATGTCGAAATCCACGGTCTTGAACGGCGGCGATACTTTGTTCTTCACCACTTTCACGCGGGTGAGGTTGCCCACCACTTCGTCCTTGTCCTTCAGCGCACCGATGCGGCGAATATCCATGCGCACCGAGGCATAGAATTTCAGTGCGTTACCGCCGGTGGTAGTTTCCGGGTTACCAAACATCACACCGATTTTCTGGCGGATCTGGTTAATGAAGATCACGGTGCATTGCGTGCGGCTGATCGTGCCGGTGAGTTTGCGCAGCGCCTGGCTCATCAGGCGGGCTTGCGCACCCATGGTCGCTTCGCCCATTTCGCCTTCCAGCTCTGCCTTCGGAACCAGCGCGGCCACCGAATCCACGATCACCATGTCAATGGCACCGGAGCGCACCAGTGTGTCGGCGATCTCCAAGGCTTGCTCGCCGCTATCGGGCTGGCTGATCAGCAATTCATCCACATTCACGCCGAGCTTTTTGGCGTAGGCAGGGTCGAGCGCGTGTTCCGCATCCACAAACGCGCAGGTGCCACCTTGTTTCTGGCACTCGGCAATGCAATGCAGGGTGAGGGTGGTTTTGCCTGAGCTTTCCGGGCCGTAGATTTCAATGACGCGGCCTTTGGGAATGCCGCCCACGCCCAGCGCGATATCCAGCCCCAGCGAGCCGGTCGAGATGGTTTCGACTACCATATTCTCCTGGCTGGAGAGTTTCATGATGGAGCCTTTGCCAAACGCCTTCTCAATTTGAGCAAGGGCGCTATCGAGCGCTTTTTTCTTTTCCGAGGCTTTGGGGTCGGCGGCGGGTTGTTTGGCGGCGGCCATGGGGAAGCTCCTTCAGTATTTTGGTTCTGCACATAGCTACACCCGCTTGCCCCTGCGCCGCAATGGGAAAAACGCCTTATCCACCAAATTTTTTTCAGCTTTTCTGCGGCCTATAGATTTTTGGCCACAATTTCAGATGCTAAGCCTCGGCTACCGGGCCATCCATCACGTCTTTCACTTTGCTGGCCAGTTGCTTCAGGGTGAAGGGCTTGGGCAGGAAGTTGAAGCTGCGCTGTTCGCCGTAGGTATCGACAAAAGCATCCTCCGCGTAGCCGGAGATGAAGATCACCTTCACTTCTTTCATGCGGGCAGCGAATTGTTCGTGCAGCGTGGTGATCATTTTAGGGCCGTTCATGCCCGGCATCACCACGTCGGAGATGATAATGTCAATCTTCGCATCATGCGATTTAAACACATCCAGCGCGGATTCACCGGAATCGGCTTCCAGCACGTCGTAGCCTTTGTTCCGCAATGCGCGTGCCGCAAAAATGCGCACGGGTGTTTCGTCTTCCACCAGCAGGATCGTGGCGCGCCCAGTCAGGTCGGCCGCATGCTGCGTTTCGGGGAGTTCTACGGTGGCAGGGGTTGCGGCTTCGGCAATCCGTTTGAAATAGATAAGGAAGCTGGTGCCTACGCCAATGGCGGTCTTTACATACACAAAGCCGCCGGATTGTTTGATGATGCCGTAGCAGGTGGAGAGGCCAAGACCGGTGCCGCTGCCCACTTCCTTCGTCGAGAAGAAGGGCTCGAAAATGGATTTCACGATCTCTGGGCGAATGCCCGTGCCGGTATCTTCCACTTCCACCAGCACATAATCACCGGGGGTGATGACGTCCTCCTCAGTCGGGGCGATGGCACCCCGCGGCAGTGATTCAGGACCCGCGACACTGACATTGCTGGTGCGGATGGTCAGCGTGCCACCATCTTTCATGGCGTCGCGCGCATTCACCGCGAGGTTGATGATGACCTGTTCCAGCTGGCCCTGATCGGCGCGCACCAGGCCGATGTCGCGCCCATGCTGCATTTTCATTTGGATATTCTCGCCAATCAGGCGGCGGATGAGGTTGGAAAGTTCGGCCAGCACATCGGTCAGGTCGATGTTTTTGGGCTGCAAGGTCTGGCGGCGGCTGAAGGCCAGCAGCTGGCGCACCAAGTTGGCCGCGCGGTTGGCGTTCTGCTTGATCTGCATGATGTCAGCGAAGCTCGGTTCGCCCGCCGGGTGGCGCATCAGGAGCAGATCGCAAAAGCCGATCATGGCGGTGAGAAGGTTGTTAAAGTCATGCGCCACGCCGCCCGCCAGCTGGCCCACCGCCTGCATTTTCTGGCTATGGCTGAAGCGCATTTCCAGGTTCTTCTGCTCGGTCTGGTCGATCAGGTGCAAAATCAGCGCCGGGGCGTGCCCGTCCGATTGCATGATGCTCAAATAACTGTAGACGATGATGACGCTGCCATTCGCCATGCGTAGCGTCATGGAAAGCGGGGCAACGGCTTCCCGCGTGTTCATCAGCTTCTCAAGCGATTCAACGAACTTTGGCCGATCTTCCGGATCGATAAATTCGATCAGGCGAACGCTACGCTCGATGGGAAGTTGCCCACCCAGCATGCGACGGAAGGCTGCGTTTGCTTCAAGAATTTCACTATCCGGCGCAAGCCGAAGAATCGCAATCGGCGATAGTTCGATGAAGCTGTTGATATCAAGCCCAGTGGGGCGGTTGGCTGAAAATGAGAGCGAGGTCGACATGGGGCTATATTTCCTCAGGCGTGTAACGGTTAGGCGTGGGGCAGGATACTGCCCGAGGCACCTACGATTTTACCTGAATCATCACGAATCACCGAAAGATGGTACACCGCGTTCACTAGATTGCCCTGCTTCTTCTGGAACAGCGCATCACCGTGGTAATCGCTCAGCGAGTAATCCTCGCTCACGGGCTGGCCGTCGATCTGGTACAGCAGGTGGTGGATGTGCAGCCGACTATCATGCACTTCCCCACCATTATAGCCCAGCAGCTTCTCGAGTGCAGGGGTCACAAACTCAATGCGGCCATAGGCATCGGTGACGAAATGGGCAACGGGCGTGCGTGCCAGCAAATGGTCCAGCCGACCGGCAGATGTAGTGCGTAGCACGTCTGGCAATAATTGCGTCCCGGAGCGGCTATCGCGGTATTCGCGACCACGCACGACCATGAACCCGCCCGGGCGCACCAGTGGCTCCGTGGTAAGGATGTAATCCTGCGTTTCACGGGTTGTTGCATGGCGAATCGGCAGAACAATGCGCTCGGCCGTGCCACTGTAGATCGATGCCATCAGCCGTTCGCGATCGTTTTTGCTAACGCCGCCCTCTTCAAACAGGGCCTCCAACGCTTGCGAATCGCTGTAGCGCGCATGCGGAAACAGCTCGCGCAGCCCATCGTTTGCATAAACAATCGTGCCATCGCGCTTCACGAAGATACAGAAGCTGGAGCCTAGCGCTGCCGCCTGCGCAAACAGCATGTTCTGATACTCCGTCGACATCACCAGATCCAACGATTGCTGCTTGGTGAAGACAACGTAGAAACACAGGCCCATGATAATGGCCACGGAGACCAGGCCTGCCACCGCGCGGCCACCCGCGGCATTGGGGGCGAAGCTCAGAATAAAAATGAGTGCAATGGCAATCGCAAATGCCATCACCGTGCGTAAAATCTGCTGCCGACGCTCACGCGGCACAAAATCCAGTTGTGCTGGGTTGTCCCGGTCCGATTCAATGTAGCGCATCACATGCCCCCGTGTTGCCGCTAGATTAAGCGCCCGCTGGGCTGAAGCAAGAGAAAACGGGTGGCGGCGTACTTGTTACGAGGACTTGCCCGGTGGCATGGTGATTTTCATGCCACCGGCAGGCCCCCCCCCGCCGGGGCCTTTGCCGCCACCGGCAGGCGGCTTCTTGGGCACTTTGCCTTTGAGTTTGTAGACATAGCCAATGATTTTGGCGACCGCCGCGTAATGCGCGACCGGAATTTCTTCGTCAATATCCGTGGTATCATACAGCACGCGTGCCAGCGGTGGGTTGCGCACGATGGGGATTTTATTGGTGCTCGCGAGTTCGCGGATGCGTCCGGCCACTTCGTCGGTGCCTTTCGCGACCAGCTTGGGCGCAGGCATGGTATCGGGGTCGTATTGCAGGGCGATGGCGTAGTGGGTGGGGTTGGTGATGATCACGTCGGCCTTTGGCACATTCGCCATCATACGCTGGCGCGCCTTTTCACGGCGGATTTGCTTAAGCTTGCCCTTGATGTGCGGATCGCCTTCCTGCTGCTTGTATTCATCTTTCAGCTCCTGCTTGGTCATGCGCATTTGCTTTAAGAATGAAAAGCGCTGCCATAAATAATCGCCGATCGACAGCAGGAATAAAATAATACAGGCGGCGATCAGCATGCGCCCTGCCATGCCCTGCGCGAATTCCAGCATATCGAGCTTGGGTGGCGCCACCAGCCGCGGCAGATGTTCTTTGTAGGGCAGCACCACTGCCGTGGCGACGATGCCGATGACGCTGATTTTTAGCAGGTTCTTCAGGAACTCGATGATCGCCTTGCGGCCAAACAGGCGGCTCATCCCTTTCAGTGGGGAGATTTTTTCGAATTTTGGTTTGATGTGTTCAACCGAAACAATCAGCTTATTCTGTAAAATGGCCGGGGCAATGGCGGCCGCCCATGTCGCCAGCCAGGGCAGGGCGAGCACCGCCACCATGCCAATGGCCAGGTGCCGCATGATGTCGGAGAAACCGCCCGCGCTCATATCCATCTGGTCGGGTTCCGTAATGAACGGTGCGAGTAGGTTCAGCGTTTGTTTGCCGGTGCTGGGAGCCATCACCATGACAAAGAACGTGAGCGCCAGCAGAATAAAGAAATGGTTGATCTCGCGGCTCGAGACCGTTTGCCCCTTCTTACGCGCTTCATCGAGCTTCTTCTGGGAAGGTTCTTCGGTCTTGGAGGAATCGTCGCTTTCTTCTGACATACGCTACGCTCCTGTCGGAAGTAATACTGGCGCGGCAGAGCCGCGCGAAGGGGGCGTCCCGCCGCCCTTAACCCCCGCGCTTCGCGGCTCGCGCCATAAAGCGCTACGCATGGGATGCATCAGGACTGGCATCATCATCCCCCAATAAAATTCATGTATTGCTGCTCCATGAACTGCGCGAACACGTTCAGGATCATCGGCATCAGTGCCATCAGCAGGAAAAATGCGATCATGATTTGCGGGCTCATCATGATGAAGAATACCTGAAAATTCGGCATCAGCCGCGTCATTAGGCCGCCGGCCAGATAGAATAGCAGCGAGAAAATAATGAACGGCGAGGATAGCCCGACCCCCAGCGCGAATGCGTCCGCCACCAGACGCAGATGCAGAATGTTCATATCCTGCATGGAGGGAAATGCCCCCACGGCAAACACCTCGTAGCTTTGCACCAGCGCCATCAGCACCAGATGGTGCAAATCCATGGTGAAAAACAGCGTGATCGCGCAGATGCTGAGCAGGTTCGACACCACCGGCGATTGCTGGCCCGAGCTGGGGTCAAAAATGCTGGCCACCGCCAGCGACGACTGTGCCGCAATAATATTGCCTGCCACGTGCAGCGACATCAGCACCGCGCGGGCGATCAGCCCCATGAACACGCCAATGCTGATCTCGGCCAGTATCAACATGGTTTGCGCGATCATGCTACCCGGTAGGGCGATTGGCATGCGGGGTTGCAGCATGGGGCTAAGCAACACCGCGAACACCAGCGCAAACAAAATCCGCACGCGCGGTGGCACATACATCTCTCCAAAGCCGGGCAGCACCATCATGGCGGCGCCAACGCGCAGGAAAATCAGCGCGACGGTGGCTAGCTGCGTCGCCAGAAAATAATCCAGCAGGTTGATGCTCATGCCTATCCTTCCGTCATTGCGAGCGGTAGCGAAGCAATCCAGTAAAACAGTCTACCCAACATCCAGCACATCCCATGAAGCATTCATCGTTTCAATCAAATCAATCTTTCGGGCACGTGATCCAGCTTTAAGTTGTTTCTCCCTAAGAATGGCAGCTTCCATGGTTTCATGCAATTCATACCAAACCAGCCGAGTGCAGCCGTATTTCTTACTAAAACCTTCAAAAATTCCTTGCTGATGCTGCCATACACGTTGTGCAAGTTGCGAGGTCACCCCCGTGTAGAGAGTGCCGTTGGGACGATTGGTCATGATATAGACAGCGGGTTGTTTCTGCATCATGGATTGCCGCGTCGGCTACGCCTCCTCGCAATGACAGTAATCATTCCATCGTGGCGATCATGGTGAACAGGCGCTCGGTGTAATCTTCCAGCGTTTGCAACATAAAGGGCAGGGTGAGCATCATCACCACCAGCATGGCGAGGATTTTGGGCACGAAGCTCAGCGTCATTTCCTGCACCTGCGTAAGGGCTTGAATGAGCGACACGGTAAGACCCACCACCAGTGCGGTGATCATCAGGGGGGCGCTCACCAGAATGAGCACCCAGATGCCTTCGCGCACAATGGTGATGACTTCCACGGAATCCATACTGCCTTACCTGTCACTCGTTCATGGTTGCGCAGTTACGCTAGTCGCTCCGTAGGGCAGCGTCAACGCCGCTAGATCGGCATTTTGATAATGTCCTGATACGCGTTGATCACGCGGTCGCGGATGGTCACCACCGTGTTTAGCGCCGTTTCCGCATTGGCCACGGCGGTCACCACATCGGTGAGATCCGCTTTGCCTTTGAGCATTTGCGTGGCCATGAATTCGCTTTTGTAGCCGCTATCGGCAGCACTCTCCAGTGCGCCACCCACCATATCGAGGAAACTGGGGCCCGTAGCTTGTTTAGCCTCAGGCGCTTGCGGAATGCGGGTTTGCTCCAGAATACGCTCGGCGGTGCGCAGCGCATCGCGGTAGGCGTTGGTGGCATTCACATAGCTGATGTTGCTCATGGCAGATTCCCCCAGTCAGTCATTGGCTAGCGTAACAGACCAATCGTCTGTGTCAGCATGGATTTCGATGATTCAATCACGTTCAGGTTGGCTTCGTAGCCGCGGCGGGCTTCGCGCATGTCCATCATCTCCATGATGGGGTTCACGTTCGGGTACAGCACATAGCCCTGCGCATCGGCATAGGGGTGCTGCGGCTCATAGCGTTTGTCGAAATCGCCGCGATCGACACCCACCTTATCCACTTCCACCAGCGTCGCGCCGGTGGCTTTGTCCAGCTCATTGCGGAAGGTAATGGTCTGGCGGCGATAGGGCTGTTTGCCGTTCAGGCTGCCCACCGCATCGGCGTTGGCGATGTTCTGCGACACCACTTTCAGCCGCGCCGATTGCGCCTTCATGCCCGAGGCGGAGATATGCATTGTATCCATCAAATCCATGCGTCAGCTCCCGTTAGTTCTGGCCCAGCGCCGTGCGGTACATGCCCGTAAATTTCTTGAGCAGCGAACTGGCGGACGAGAAATGCGCGCCCGTATCGCTCACCTTGCCCATCTGCTCTTCCAGATTCACGTTGTTGCCTGTTGGGCTGATCTCAAACGTGTTGCGGTCATTCGCCACGGTGAAGTCGCCCGGCTTACCCAGCGTGCCTTGCAGATGTTTCTCCGAGGTCGCGCGTAGTTGAAGGCGGCCTGCTTCCGCTTCTGCCATTTTATTGAAATCCAATGGCTTCAGATCACGCGCGCGATATTGGGGGGTATCCGCATTGGCGATGTTTTGCGCAAGCACGCCCTGGCGCTGGCCCATATAGCGCATTTGGGTGCTTAGCATCTGCATCAAGGTCGAATCATTGGTAATCATCGTTTGGCTCCGTTGGGCTTGCTTTGGCCAAGTAATGCAAAGCGAATGCCAAAAATCAGAAGGTGGTCGTGGTGGTGCCTAGCGACTTGGGGGCGGGTGGAACCCCGCTGTTAAACGTAATATAGGTAAAAATTGCCGATAATGCAATAAAAATCTGCACTAGTGGTGCGTGCTGTGCTATGGTACAGCCAGAATACCAGTAGGTCACACGCACCAGTAGGTCGGATATGCTCTATTTATCACGCAAGGTCGGCGAAGCGATCGTCATCAATAACAGCATCGAGCTGACGGTGATGGAGGTGCGCGGCAAAACCGTAAAGCTGGGCTTTGTGTTCCCGCCGGACGCGACCGTCTTGCGTAAAGAGATCTACGACAAAGTGACGGCCGAGAACGTAGCGGCATCGCATGCGGGCAACGATAGTGTCGATTTTATGGAAGTGGATTTTGACCTTTCGCATTTTGATGCGCCAGATTCGGGCAAGCGGTAATGGAAAAACCCCCGCAGCTCGACATCACCGATAGCCCGCGCGCGGCAACGCCGGCGACCCCACAGCTTAGCAAGGCTGTGGCGATTGAATACGAACGCGGGACGGATGATGCGCCGCGTGTGACCGCCAGTGGGCGCGGAGCCATTGCCGAGCAG
>Ga0075157_10002143_pt1 | contig 11623 bp, 6 predicted proteins | sample JI81BgreenDNA_FD_70967 | JGI IMG/M metagenome (GOLD analysis project Ga0075157, IMG submission 70967) | Wastewater effluent complex algal communities from Wisconsin, to seasonally profile nutrient transformation and Carbon sequestration -... | ecosystem: Engineered > WWTP > Effluent > Algae...
CTTCGGTGTCCGCGGGCTGCGCCTGCTCAGTGATGGCATCCCCGCGACCATGCCCGACGGACAGGGTCAGGTGTCCCACTTCGACCTCGCAGGGGCCCAGCGGATCGAGGTGCTCAGGGGCCCTTTCTCCGTGCTCTACGGTGCCAGCTCGGGCGGCGTGGTGTCGGTGATCTCGAGCCGGGCCCAGCGCCAGCAGACCGAATGGGCCCTCGACGCCGGCAGCTTCGGCCACCGACAGCTGCGCCTGAGCCATCAGCAGCCCTTGCCGGAGGGGTGGGATCTGCGCGCCACCGTCTCTGCCCTGGAGGTCGCGGGCTTCCGTCCCCATGCCGCTGGCCGCCGCCACCTTGCGCAGGTGAGGCTGGGCTGGACCGGCCCCCGGGATCGCTGGGTGTTCCTGGGCAACGCAGTGAAGCAGGATGGCCAGGACCCGCTGGGCCTGACGCCCGAGCAGTGGCAGGCCGACCCGCGGCAGACCGTGGGCCTCGCCACGCAGTACGACACCCGCAAGGACACGGCGCAGTGGCAGGGCGGCGCCGCCTGGACCCGACGCTTCGACGACGGCGCGCTGCAGGAGATGCAGCTGTCGGCGTATCTGGGGCAGCGTGACGTCACCCAGTGGCTGGCCATCGCCCCCACCGTGCAGGCCGCCCCAAGGCATGGCGGCGGGGTGGTTGACTTCGAGCGCCGCTACCTGGGCGCTCAGGGTCGCTGGCGCGGTGCGTGGGAGGCCGTGCAATGGGTCTTCGGCGCGTCGCTCGAACAGCAGATCGACGATCGCCGAGGCTTCGAGAACTTCACCGGGCCCGCGGGCGCCGTCCGGCTGGGCACCACCGGCGTCCTGCGGCGGCTCGAAGACAACCGCGCCCGCGCCGTCGACGTCTTCACGCAGATCGAGGTCCCCGCGGGCCGCAGCCTGACGGCCGTCGGCGGCCTGCGCGTGGGCCGGGTGGCCCTTCAGGCACAGGATCGCTTTCGCTCCAACGGCGACGACTCCGGGCGGCTGGTGCTGAACCACGTCCTGCCTGTCCTCGGGTTGCGCTGGGACCTTCCGGCGGGATGGGTGATCCATGCCAGCGCGGCCCGAGGATCGGAGACGCCGACGCTGGGTGAACTGGCCTATCGGCCGGATGGCGTCGGCGGGTTCAACACCGATCTGCGTGCACAGAGCAGCCGGCAATGGGAGGTGGGCGCCAAATGGCGTGACGCGGCCTGGTCGGTCGACCTCGCACTGTTCCGCATCGGCGTCGACGATGAGATCGCCGTGGCCACCAATGCAGGCGGGCGCAGCAGCTTCCAGAACGTTGGACGCACCCGCCGCGCCGGCGCGGAGATGGCCGTGGCGTGGCGCGGCAGCGGGCCCTGGGGCCTGTCGGTGACGGCCAGTTCGCTTCAGGCCCGCTATCGCGACGCCTTCCGCGTGTGCGCCGCCGCCCCGTGCACCACGCCGACCGTGCCGGTGCCCGCCGGCGGTCGGCTGGCCGGCACGTCGGCTGGCTCGGTGTGGATGGAACTGGTGCATCGGCGAGACGGCGGCGGGGAGTGGGCGATCGAGGCCCGGGCGCAAGGCCGGACCGCAGCCAACGACGCCAACACGGTGTTCGCCCCCGGGCACGCCCTGGCCAGCGCGCGTTGGTCGCGCACCTTGTCGCGCGACGCGCAGGGGCGGCTGGAGCTGCTCGTGCGGATCGACAACCTCACCGACCGCCGCCACGTCGGCAGCCTGATCGTCAACGAGGCCAATGGGCGCTTCTTCGAGCCCGGACCACCCCGGCATTTCCTGTTGGCGCTGCGTCTGATCACCAACGATTGACGCGACCCGCTCCGGTCATCCGATCCGGGGCAGCACCTTCACCCGCACCGGGACGTCGGGGTGCCCGGCCTCCTGCAGGCGCAGCACGATGCGAGGCAGCCACTGGCGGAGCTTGGCCGCGGCGGTGGGTCCGTCGGCCAGCAACGTCCACCCCTCGTCCAGCAGCGGCCCGGGCCGTGCCGCCGCCAGCAGCTCGGCCGGCAACACGCCATGCAACGCGTCGTAACGCGCGCGACCGGCCTGCACGCGCTGCAAGAGCGTGGCCAGCGTGGTGTTATGGTCCAAGGCTTGGCCCAGCGGCAAGGTGCCCGGGGCCGACGGTCGATCCGGCATGGGCGGAGTCTATCGATGCAACTGATGATCACCGGCAGCGGCACGGGTCGCACCCGCGTGCTGCACCTGGACGGCTGGCGGCTCCTGGGTATCGGCCTCGTCTCGCTGGTGACGCTGCTGGTGCTGGCTGCCGGGCTCTACCACTTCATCCTGCTGAAGTCGGTGCGCGAAGGCTGGCCCGTGCTGGGCACCCTGGTCCGTCTGGCGGTGCAGGGCGAGTTCGCGCAGCGCGACCGCTACGTGCGGGACAACCTCGACGCCATGGCCCAGCGCATCGGCGAGATCGAGGCGCGGATGGTGCGCCTGCAGATCATGGGAGAGCGGGTGTCCGGGCTGGCCGGCCTGCGTCCCGACGAGCTTCGCCCCGCACCAGCGACCGTACCGGCGCCCGTGCCCGACGCCCGAAGCGTGGCCCCGCCCGGTGCCACCCCGGCCTCGTCCCCGGTCCCGACCGGTACGCCGCCGCCGCGCCCGGGCATCGGCGGGCCCTTCCTGCCGTTTCCGGCCGATGCAGCGACACCCATGGCATCCGCCCCGTGGCCGGTGGCCGAAGGTCAGGGGCTGAGCGTCGCGCTGGCTTCGGCCCTGCCTGTTCGAGGCATCGAGGCCCTGATCGGGCGGCTCGATGGGCTGCAGGTGCAAGTGGAACTGTTCACCGACGTGGTGACGCTGGCCGAGTCGCGCCTGCTCGAGAGCCGCCTGGAGGCGCTGAGGCTGCCCAGCCTGGCGCCGGTCGACGGTCCTGTCGGCTCGGGATTCGGCTTCCGCATCGACCCCTTCAGCGGCCGGCCGGCATTGCACGCCGGCCTCGACTTCCCGGCCGAGCCCGGCACGCCCATCCTTGCAGCGGCCGATGGCCTGGTGGTGACGCGCGAAGACCATCCCGCCTACGGGAGCCTGCTGGAGATCGACCACGGCAACGGCATCGTCACCCGGTACGCCCATTGCCAGAGCATCGACGTGCAGCCTGGCGATCTGGTGCGGCGCGGGCAGCAGGTCGCGCGGGTCGGGTCGACGGGCCGTTCGACCGGGCCGCACCTGCATTTCGAGGTGCTCGTGCAGGGCGTGCCGCACAACCCGGCCCGCTTCCTTGCCGGACAGCGTGTGATCGGCCGCTGAGCGCCGGGCCCATCGAGGGGGTTGCAGGCGCCGATGGCCCGGCCGGGCGCAGGCCCGCCGGCAGTCCGCGGCCGGGGGCGGGTGCTAACATCCAACGCTTTGCGCCGGCAGGGCGCCCCGGACGAGCCGCCGCATGTTTCCCAAGATCCTGACCCAGATTTTCGGCAGCCGGAACGACCGCCTCCTGAAGACCTACCGCAAGACGGTGGAGCGCATCAATGCGCTGGAGCCGCAGTTCGAGGCCCTCGACGACGCGCAACTGCGCGCGAAAACCGACGAGTTCCGCAGCCGCATCGCCTCGGGCACCTCGCTCGACGACCTGTTGCCCGAAGCTTTCGCCGTGGTCCGCGAGGCCGGCAAGCGCACGCTGAAGATGCGGCACTTCGACGTGCAGCTCGTCGGCGGCATGGCCCTTCACCAGGGCAAGATCGCCGAAATGCGCACGGGTGAGGGCAAGACCCTCATGGCCACGCTGCCGGTGTACCTCAACGCCCTGTCGGGCAAAGGCGTGCACGTCGTCACCGTCAACGACTACCTCGCCCGCCGCGACGCCGAGTGGATGGGGCGCCTCTACGGCTTCCTGGGCCTGACCGTGGGCGTGAACGTCCCGGGCATGCAGCGCGAGGAGAAGCAGGTCGCGTTCGCCGCCGACGTCACCTACGGCACGAACAACGAGTTCGGCTTCGACTACCTGCGCGACAACATGGTCTACGAGCTGCGCGACCGTGTGGCCCGGGGGCTGAATTACGCCATCGTCGACGAGGTCGACTCCATCCTGATCGACGAAGCGCGCACGCCGTTGATCATCAGTGGGCAGGCCGAGGACCACACCGACCTGTACGTCAAGGTCAACGCCATCGTGCCCGGCCTGAAGCGCCAGATCGGCGAGGCCGACCCGCGCACCGGACAGGGCGTGATCGAGCCAGGCGACTTCACGGTCGACGAAAAGACGCACCAGGTCTACCTGACCGAGGCGGGGCACGAGAACGCCGAGGCCCTGCTTTCGAGCGCCGGCCTTCTGGCACCTGGCGCGAGCCTGTACGACCCGTCGAACATCGCGCTGATGCACCACGTGTACGCGGCGCTGCGGGCGCATCATCTCTACAACCGCGATCAGCACTACGTGGTGCAGAACGGCGAGGTGATCATCGTCGACGAGTTCACCGGCCGCCTGATGACGGGCCGGCGCTGGAGCGACGGCCTGCACCAGGCCGTGGAAGCCAAGGAAGGGGTGGCCATCCAGAGCGAGAACCAGACGCTGGCCTCCATCACCTTCCAGAACTACTTCCGGATGTACGGCAAGCTCGGCGGCATGACGGGCACGGCCGACACCGAGGCGTTCGAGTTCCAGGAGATCTACGGCCTCGAGACGGTCATCATTCCGCCGAACCGGCCCACCATCCGCAAGGACGACAACGACCTCATCTACAAGACGGCCAAGGAGAAGTACGACGCCGTCGTGGCCGACATCCGCGACTGCCACGAGCGCGGGCAGCCCGTGCTGGTGGGCACCACGTCGATCGAGAACTCCGAGCTGATCTCCCAACTGCTGACCCAGGCGGGCCTGCCCCACCAGGTGCTCAACGCCAAGCAGCATGCCCGCGAGGCGGAGATCGTGGCCCAGGCCGGTCGGCCGAAGATGGTGACCATCGCCACCAACATGGCCGGCCGCGGCACCGACATCGTGCTGGGCGGCAACGTCGAGAAGCAGATCCAGCTGCTTGAAGCCGACCCGTCGCTGTCGGACGAGGAGAAGCACGCGCGCGCCGAGCAGCTGAAGTCCGAGTGGCAGGGCCTGCACGATCAGGTGAAGTCGCTGGGCGGCCTGCGCATCGTGGCCACCGAGCGCCACGAGAGCCGGCGCATCGACAACCAGCTGCGCGGCCGCTCCGGCCGCCAGGGCGACCCGGGGGCGTCGCGGTTCTACCTGAGCCTGGACGACTCGCTGATGCGCATCTTCGCGGGCGACCGCGTGCGCGCCATCATGGATCGCCTGAAGATGCCCGAGGGCGAGGCGATCGAGGCCGGCATCGTCAATCGCTCCATCGAGAACGCGCAGCGCAAGGTCGAGGCGCGCAACTTCGACATCCGCAAGCAGCTGCTCGAGTACGACGACGTCGCCAACGACCAGCGCAAGGTCATCTACCAGCAACGCAACGAGATCCTCGAATCCGAGTCGCTGGACGACCGCATCGCCGCCCTGCGGGCTGGCGCCATGGAATCCGTGGTCCGCGGCTTCGTGCCGGCCGAGAGCGTGGAAGAGCAGTGGGACCTCCCGGCCCTTCAGCGCGTGCTGAAGGAGGACTGGCAGCTCGACGTCGATCTCGTGAGCGCCCTGGAAGCCAGCGAGAGCCTGACCGACGAAGACGTCCTGACCAAGGTGCAGGCCGAGGCCGACCGCGTCTTCAACGCCAAGCTCGAGGTCGTCGGACGAGAGCAGTTCACGCCCTTCATGAAGATGGTGCTGCTGCAGTCGATGGACAGCCACTGGCGCGAGCATCTCGCGGCCCTCGACTACCTTCGCCAAGGCATCCACCTGCGCGGCTACGCGCAGAAGAACCCGAAGCAGGAATACAAGCGCGAGGCCTTCGAGCTGTTCTCGCAGCTGATCGACGTCGTGAAGATGGACGTCAGCAAGGTGCTCCTCACCGTGCGCATCCAGACACAGGAGGCCGCAGCCGAGGCGGCCGTCGCGTTGGAGCAACAAGCGTCGCAACTGAGCAACGTCACGTACACGCACCCGAACGAGGACGGATCGGTGTCGCAGGAGACCGATCCGGCCACGCTGGTGCAGGACGTGCCCAAGGTGGGGCGAAATGACCCGTGTCCGTGCGGCAGCGGGAAAAAGTACAAGCAGTGCCACGGCAAACTGAGTTGACAGTTCCGTCGACACGCGGTTTCTCCTCCCCCTCAGGTGGGTGGAAAACGCGCGCTCCCATGTCCAGGCGGCCAGGGCAGCTTCCATAATTTCTTCACATCGGCGCCGTGCTTTGCTGGCATGACCCAAAGCGCCGGGAAGAACTGTTGGAACAACCCCCCTCTGGAGCAACGGAATGAACAAGTTTTCAGGTGCCGTGGCGGCTGTCGCCGCTGCGGTCGGTCTTCTCGGAGCGTCGTCGGCGCTGGCCCAGAAGGTGGTCAGCGGCACGAGCAACGGCATGACCTGGCAGGCGCAGAACACCATCATCGGTGTCACGCCCACGGCCGGTGCCACGGGCGGCGATCCGCTGTACTTCCCGAACTTCCCGCAGCACAGCGGTGTCGTCGGTATCCGCATGGACTTCGCCAACGGCAGCGCGTTCATCTGCTCCGGCACCCTGCTGGCCGACCGCCGCACGGTGCTGACGGCCGCCCACTGCGTGACCGACGACAATCTGGCCAAGCCGGCCAAGACCACCGTCTACTTCCAGCCCCCGGGCGGCCTCGACCCGAACGGCGCTTCGATCCTGTTCAGCACGGGCCTGACCACCGACTTCGTCGTGGCCGGCATCGCGGTGCACCCGAAGTACACGGGTGAAGTGATCGACCAGAACGACATTGCTCTGCTGGATCTGGGCAACAACGCGCCCGAGTGGGCCAAGGGTCACCTGGTGTACACCGGCGATCCCGACGGCCAGAACTTCAACGTTGCAGGTTACGGTGGCCGTTCCACCGTCGGCGGCGCGTTCGGGACCAACGCCGGCACCGGTCGTCTGCGCCAGGGCGACAACCGCTACGACTTCCGTCTGGGCGATGCCGATTTCAACGGTTTCTGGACCGACCGCGACGTGAACGGCGAGAACTTCTTCGGCTTTGCCGACATCGAGCACTCGTACCTGTCGGACTTCGACAACGGCCTGGCCGCCAATGACAAGTCGTGCCGCATTGCCGCCGCCGTCGGCGCCACCAACCCCACCCAGTTCTGTGACCTCGGCCTCGGCGCCCGCGAAGTGGGCGTGGCCGGCGGCGATTCCGGTGGCCCGAACTTCATCGGCGACCTGGTTTCCGGCGTGAACTCCTACGGCCTGAGCTTCGGTACGGCGTTTGGCGACTTCCGCGCCGGTCTGAACAGCTCCTTCGGCGAGTTCTCGGGCTACGTGCCCACGTTCATTCACTACGACTGGATCCGTGCCAACTCGGGCCTGCCCGAGCCGTCCAGCCTGGCGCTGGGCCTCCTGGCCGTGGCCGGTGCGGCGGGCGTGAGCCGTCGCCGTCGTCAGCAGGCCTGAAGCGCCTGGTCTGCCGCGCCGCTGGCGCGGCAGTCTTGAAGAACCCGCTGCCTGGGCAACCTGCAGCGGGTTTTTTCATGGGCGAAGGGCATGGCCCGGGCCTGACAGCCCTCGCTCCGCAAGGGGACCTCAGCCCCAGCGCTTCTCGAACGCCCGCAGGTGATCCACCAGCGCCTGCACGCCTTCCAGCGGCATGGCGTTGTAGATCGACGCGCGCATGCCTCCCACCACTCGGTGGCCCTTGAGCTGCACGAGGCCGGCGGCCTCGGCTTCCTGCAGGAAACGGGCGTCGAGGCTCGGGTCGGCCAGCTTGAAGGGCACGTTCATCCACGAGCGGCAGTCGCGCGCCACCGGGCAACGGTAGAACGACGACGCCTCGAGCGCGCCGTACAGCAGTTCGGCCTTGGCGCGATTGCGCGCCTCCATGGCCTTCAGGCCACCCTGCTCGCGGATCCATCGGAACACCAGCCCGGCGATGTAGATTGCGTACGTGGGCGGCGTGTTGAGCATCGAATCGGCCTCGGCCTGCAGGCCGTAATCGAAGGCCGAGGGCGTGAGCGGGTGGGCCTGCCCGACCAGGTCGCGGCGCACGATGACGATGGTGAGCCCGGCCGGGCCAATGTTCTTCTGCGCGCCGCCGTACAGCAGGCCGTAGCGGCGCACGTCCAGCGGACGCGACAGGATGTTGCTGGACACATCGGCCACCAGCGGCACATCGCCCACGTCGGGCGTGAAGTGGTACTCCACGCCGCCGATGGTCTCGTTGGCGCAGAGGTGCACGTAGGCCGCGCCCGGGTCGAGGTCCCAGGTCTCGCGCGGCGGGATGGTGGTGTAGCCCGTGTCGGCCGAGCTGGCCGCGACGCGGATGGTGGCGTACTTGCGCGCCTCCTCGATCGAGCGCCGGCTCCACTCGCCGGTGTCGATGTAGTCGGCCCGGTCGCGCCCGCGCAGCATGTTCATGGGCACGATGGCGTTCTCGGCGATGGCGCCGCCCTGCAGGAACAGCACGTGGTAGTCGGACGGCACGTCGAGCAGCTCGCGCAGCAGCGCGATGGCCTCGGCGTGGATCGACATGAAGGCCGCGCCGCGGTGGCTCATCTCCATCACCGACATGCCGGTGCCGTGCCAGTCCAGCATCTCGGCAGCGGCCTGACGCAGCACCGGCTCGGGCAGCGCGGCAGGGCCGGCACTGAAGTTGTAGACGCGGGACATGCGGGGCTCCAGGACAGGGCTTGGGGGACGACCGGACGGGTTCTGCGGGGGATTATCCGCGGGCGGCCCGCGCCACAATCCACGCCTCTGTCACGACCTCAACGCTTGATGCATGCCGTGTTCCTTCTCGTCGCCCTGGTGACGGCGCTGGCCCTGGGCAGCCCGGTGGCCCGGGCGCAGCCGGCCCGGGGTGTCGATGGTGCCGCGGCACGCGCCGACCTAGCGGTGCGCGCCGAGCGCCTGCAGCCGGGCGAACGCCTGACCCTCGACGGCCGGCTCGACCACCCGGCCTGGGCCCGCGCGCCGGTCTGGGACCGCTTTGTCGAGACCCAGCCGCAGGCCGGTGCCGCACCGGTGCAGCGCACCACGGTGCGGGTGCTTTTCGACGAGCGGGCCGTGTGGGTCGGCGTGCAGGCCGAGGACACCGCGCCGGCGCTCATCCGCGACGTGCCGGTGCGCTTCGATCAGGTCAACCGCACGCAGGACTTCGTGGTGGTCTACCTCGACCCCATCGGCACCGGTCAGGCGGCGCAGTTCTTCCGCATCAACGCCGCCGGCAGCCTGGCCGACGGCCTGCACACCGCGGCCGACGACAGCGAGGACTTCGCTCCCAATTTCGATTGGGACGGCGCGGCGCATCGGCACGACGGCGGCTGGAGTGCCGTCTTCCGCATCCCCTTTGCCACCTTGCGCTACACCGAGGAGGCCGGGGGCAACGATCGACCTTGGCGATTCATGGTGGCGCGACGGCTGCCGCGGGCGCAGTTCCACCTGCTGGCATCGGTGCCCATTCCGCGGGGTCTTCCGAGCTTCATCCACAACCTGCAGCCGCTGGCGGGCGTGGCGCTGCCCGAAGACCACCGGTTCCTGACCGTCCGGCCGAGCCTGACCTGGCGGACCGAACGGCAGGGGCCGGCTGGCGGGCCGTCGGTCCGTCGTGCCGCCACCGAGGCCAGTCTCGACGTCAAGTGGCGGCCGCGTGCGGAACTGGTGCTCGACGGCACGCTCAACCCCGACTTCTCGCAGGTGGCCCTGGATGTGCCCCAGCTGTCGGGCAACACACGCTTCGCGCTTTTCCTGCCCGAGACGCGGCCGTTCTTCTTCGAAGGCGCCGACCTGCTGCGCTCGCCGACCGACGCGGTGTACACGCGCAGCTTCGCGCGGCCCCGCGCCGGCGCACGCGCCACCTGGCGAACGGCGGGCCTGTCCGCCACGGCCCTGTGGGTCGACGACCGGGGCGACGGCCTGGTGCTGCTGCCGGGGGCCTATGGCAGCGATGCGGCGGCCCAGCCGGCCTCTCGCACCCTGGTGGCGCGGGGGCGGATGGACGGCGGCGCCTGGCAGCTCGGCGCCGTGGCCTCTCGCCGCGTCTACGAAGAGGGCCGAGGCGACAACGTGGTGGCCGGGCCTGACCTGGCCTGGCAGATCGACGGCGCTTGGCGGCTGCGGGCGCAGTGGCTCGATGCGCGCACCACCGCGCAGCCCGATGGTCTCGGCGGCCTCGCTTCCGGGCCCGCCACGAACGGCCGGTTCCTGCATGCCGAGCTGACTCGGGAGTTCGATCGCCAGGAGACCGAGCTGCTCTACGAGCGCAGCGGACCCGGGTTCCGGCACGACACGGGCTTCTTCGCCCAGTCGGGCGTGGAGCGGGTGCGCCTGTTCCACGCCCACGGCTGGGAGGGCGTGGGGCCCCTCAATGACGTCCACGTGAACCTGCAGTGGGAGCGACGCACGGCGGTCGGCGGCGGTCCGGTGATTTACCAGGACATCCGCCCCGGCCTGTGGCTGACGGGCCCGCACAACCTCGACGCCTGGCTCGAGTTCCACCCCGACGCGCGCACCCGGCCCGCCGAAGGCGCTGCGCTGCTGCGACAGCGCTACGTGGCGGGGGGCGTGACCTTCACGCCGGCCCGCTGGCTGCCGTTGCTGACGACCGAGTTCGAGTGGGGTCGGCTGGCCGATGCCGAGGCGCTGGCCGTGCGGCCGGGCGGGCGACTCGACCTCACGGCGCGCTGGCGTCCGTGGCGACGTCTGGAACTCGACAGCACGCTGTCGCAGGCCTGGCTGCGGCGCGAGGGGCGACGCACCTACAGCGAATCCGCCGGTCAGGTCCTGGCCGTCTGGCACGTCGACGGCCGCCGCAGCGTGCGACTGATCGCGCAGCGCACGGCGCTGGAACGTCGGGCCGAGCCGGGACTCGCGGCGGACTCGAGCCGTCGTCGGATCGTCTCGCTCACAGGCACCTGGAGACAGTCTGCCGGCACCGTGCTGTATGCCGGGTTGAACCACGAGCGTCTCCAGGGCGACTCGCCGCGGCAGGCGGCCGAGGCCTTCATCAAGCTTCAGCTGGATGTGGACGACCTGCGCCCGGTTGTGGGCCGGGCGGCAAGGTGACACCATCGGCGGCCTGACGCCTTCGAACCCTCACCGGAGATGCCCATGGCCGCCCCCACGATGGATGCTGACGCCCTGATCGAGATGTTCCAGACCGCCACCACCCGATCGGGCGAACAGCTGCGGCAGGCGGTGGCCGAGGCCACCCTGCGCGGCCTGCAGACGCGGGCGCTGACGATGAAGAACATCCGCGGCACCCTGAAGTCGGTCGGCGAGGCGGCCAGCCTGGGCGCGGCGCAGAACACCGCCCGCGGGGTCGACCCGGCCCACCTGCTGGAGCAGGCAGTGGCCGGCATGGACGATGCGCTGCTGCGTGCCGTGGAAGCCCAGCGCACGGCACTGGGCACGCTGGCCGCCCAGGGCGCCGACCTGCGTGACAAGCACCTGCGCAAGGCCATGGACGACCTCGAGAAGATGGAAGACGCGCTGGCCGACAGCGTGCGGAAGATGGCCCGCAACGTGCCGCAGATGGAGGTGCCGGGCCTGGAGGCGATGGCCGCGCCCTGGAAGGCGGTGCTCGACAAGGTGCAGGCGGGCGGCAGCG
>Ga0075157_10002150_pt1 | contig 11594 bp, 8 predicted proteins | sample JI81BgreenDNA_FD_70967 | JGI IMG/M metagenome (GOLD analysis project Ga0075157, IMG submission 70967) | Wastewater effluent complex algal communities from Wisconsin, to seasonally profile nutrient transformation and Carbon sequestration -... | ecosystem: Engineered > WWTP > Effluent > Algae...
CAAGGCCATCGCCACTTGCCGCGGACGCGCCAACGAGCGGGTCCGACGCTTGGACAACAGGTCCTTGATCTGTAGACCGTAGTAGTCTGCCACGGCCTTCTGGATATTGGCGATGCCGATCGCCTGCTGCTGCGCGCGCAGCAGATCGCGCAGGGTTTCCTGCGCGAACTCCGCGGTGATCGCGCGGCCGGTGAAATTCGCCCGCGCCGCCAAGGTATTGAGCGCGCCTTCCAAATCGCGCACGTTGCTGCGCATCTTCTTGGCCAACAAAAACGCGACGTCCTCGGACAGCGACACCCCGCGCTCTTTCGCCTTCGACAACACGATTTGCGCGCGCGTTTCGAAATCCGGCGGCTCGATCGCCACCGACAAGCCCCACGCGAGTCGCGACTTCAGCCGCGGTTCCAAACCGTCCACTTCGCGCGGGTAACGGTCGCAGGTCATGATGATTTGCTGCTTGCCGTCGAATAGTGCGTTGAAGGTGTGGAAAAACTCTTCCTGGGTGCGGTCTTTGCCGGCGAAGAATTGGATGTCGTCGATCAGCAGCGCATCGATCTGCTGGAATTGCCGCTTGAACGCGTCCATGGTCTTGTCCTGCAGCGATTTCATCATTGCGCTGAAGAACTGTTCGCTGCGCAGATACAGCACGCGCACGCCCGGATTGTTGCGGCGCATTTCGTTGCCCGCCGCGAACATCAGATGGGTTTTGCCCAGACCCGTGCCGCCGTACAGCAGCAGCGGGTTGTGGGCGCGATCGCCGGGCTTCATCGCCGCTTGCCACGCCGCCGCACGACCGAGCTGATTGCTGCGGCCTTCGACGAAATTGTCGAAACCGTAATGCGAGTCGAGATTGCCCGCGAACTCGGCGCCGCCCGACGCGCGCGCGGCGATCGTCGGCGCGTGGCCGGCCTGGCCGGCCTGGCCGTTGGACACCGCCGCCGGCCGCGCCACCGAACCGATTTCCAGGCTGACCGCCGTGTTGCCGGCGAAATGGCCGAGCAGTTCGCTGATCCGGCCCAGATAACGCGCCTGCACCTCGTCGCGCACGAAGGCGTTCGGGGCATACAGCAGCACGCCGCCGTCGTCGCGCACGCGCGCCTGCAGCGGTTTCAGCCAGGTATGAACGTCCTCGGCCGGCAATTCGGCTTCGAGGCGTTCGAGACAGCGGGGCCAGGCATCCATCGGGTCGGGAGAGAGTCGGGGAGCGGATCGGGGAACGCGTCGGGATGAGGGTCTGGCAACGGATCGGGTCGGGGGCCGCCGACGCGTGTCGTCGGGTCGGCGCGCACCATCGATGCCGTCGACCCCCAGAGCGAGGCGTTCGTATCGCGGAAAGCCGTCGCGACGCGCGCGTACAGCGGTCGCGGTCGGAGGGGCGGGAAGGCTTCGCAGACTACCACCCCGGCCGGTCGCCCGCACCCGACGGCGATGGACATCGCTGAGAGGGATTCGCGTCGCGGCGGATGTCGGCTTGACCCGGACGCACCGGGTCGGGCATTATCGCCGGTTCATTGTGCGCCGAACGCGCACGCTCACCGTTACTTTCGAGCCTCACGAGCCCGACCATGGCCACCAAGCGCACCTATCAACCCAGCAACCTCAAGCGCAAGCGCGACCACGGCTTCCGTGCCCGCATGAAGACCGCCGACGGCCGTAAGGTCCTCTCGCGTCGTCGCGCCAAGGGCCGTAAGCGCCTCACCGCCTGATCTCGTCGTCGGATCCTGTCGTCGACGGAGCCGCCCGGCCTATGGCCGGTCGCCTCGCCCCTCACGAGATCGGCGCTTCGTTCCCGCCGCAAGCGCGGGTCCGCGCCAAAGCCGACTTCGACCGCGTGTTCGCGCACGGTCGACGTTTCGCCACGCCTTTGCTTACTGTGCATCACTTCGACGATGCCGCGCCCGCTCGGCTCGGATTGGCGATTTCGCGCAAAGTCGATCGGCGCGCCGTCGGCCGCAATCGCATCAAACGCCGGTTACGCGATCATTTTCGCCGCCACCGCGCCGCGCTGCCGACCGGCGCCTACGTCGTCGTCGCCCGCAGCGCCGCGGCCAGCGCCACCGGCCCCGAATTGATCGCCGCCTTCGAACACGCGCTTCGCCGCTGCGGCGCGTTGCCCCCGACCGCCGCGACCGGCACAATGCCGCGCGCTCGCAGCACGCGATCGTCCTTGCCGCCGACCGCCCCGCCGGCGTCGCCTCCCGCCACGTCCACCGATGCCTGAGGCATCGGCGACACGATCTCTTGCCTCCTCCCCAATGAATCAAACTCGAACGTTCTTGATCATCGCCTGGTTGATGGTGGCGATGCTGCTGTGGATGGAGTGGAACAAGGAACAGGCCCACGAGACCATGCGCGGGCAAACGCCTGTCGTGCAGCAAACCGACGGCGCCGCACCGCCGAGCGCGAGCCTGCCGGTGCCGGGCGCACCGCAAACCGCCGCGCCCGTGCCGGGGGTTCCGACCGCGAACATTCCACCCGCGACCGCACCCGCCAGTGCCGCACCCCCCGCCACGCCGACCATGAGCGCCGCACCGGTCGCGACGACGGTGGTGCTGAGCAACGATGTGCTGCGTTTGACTCTCGACGGCGGCAGCGTGCGTCGCGCCGATTTGCTGAAATTCCCGCAAGAACGCAAGAAAGACTCGCCGCCGGTGCGCCTGCTGCAAGACAGCGGCAAGGATTACTACGTCGCCCAAAGCGGTTGGTACAGCGCCGCCGGCGCGCCGAACCACAACGGCGGTTTCGTGCCCGCGCAGGCGCAACGCGAATTCGTCTTGGCGCAAGGTCAGGACGCGGTGAGCGCGAGCTACGTGTGGACCGGCGCCGGTGGCGTCGCGATCCGCCGCACGTACACGCTCAAGCGCGGCGACTATTTGTTGACGGTCCGCGACGATATCGATAACGCCAGCGCGGCGCCCTGGAAGGGCCATGTGTATCGCCAGCTCTCGCGCATTCCGCCGGCGATCGCCAGCAGCATCATGCAGCCCAACAGTTTCAGCTTCAACGGTGCGGCTTGGCGTAACGACGAGCAGAAATACGAAAAGCGCAAATACGACGATTACGTCGACGACGGCCCGTTGAACGCCACCGTCGGCGGGGGCTGGGTCGCGCTGCTGCAGCACTATTTCTTCACCGCCTGGATCCCGCAGAAGGACCAGAAAGCGAACTACACGCTGGTCAACGCCGGCAACCAGTACGGCATCGCCGCGGCCGGCCCCGAGTTCGCGCTCGCGCCCGGACAAAAAGCCAGCACCACCGCGCAATTATGGGTCGGCCCGAAAATCCAAGAACGCCTGGAGAAAGTCGCGCCCGGTTTGGAGCGCACGCTGGACTACGGCATTTTCACCGTCATCGCGCAGCCGATCCATTGGACGCTGGCGATGCTGCACAAAATCACCCACAACTGGGGCTGGGCGATCGTGCTGCTGGTGGTGGTGATCAAGTTGTTGCTGTATCCGCTGTCCGCCGCGCAATACAAATCGATGGCCAAACTGCGCAAGTTCCAACCGCGCATGCAGCAGTTGAAAGAACGCTACGGCGAGGACAAAGAAAAATACCAGCAGGCGATGATCGAGCTGTACAAGAAAGAAAAGATCAATCCCGCCGGCGGTTGTTTGCCGATCTTCATCCAGATGCCGGTGTTCCTGTCGCTGTACTGGGTGTTGGTGGAAGCGGTGGAACTACGGCAAGCGCCGTGGATGCTGTGGGTGCAAGACCTCACCGCGAACGACCCGTTCTTCATCCTGCCGATCCTCAACGTCGCGATCATGTGGCTGACCCAGCGCATGACCCCGATGGCCGGTATGGACCCGATGCAGCAGAAGATGATGCAAGCCATGCCGCTGGTCATCGGCGTGACCTTGATGTTCTTCCCCGCCGGCTTGGTGCTGTACTGGGTGACCAACGGCGCCCTGGGCATGCTGCAGCAGTGGTGGATGATGAAGAAATACGGCGAGAAGACCGAGCACAAGGCGACTGTGGCGAAGTGATGCGGCACCGGTACAGTCGCTGACGCATTCGCTAACGAAGCCCGCCGTAAGGCGGGCTTCGTATTTGAGCGCGTTCGAACGTCTTCGAGAGTGCTCGAAAGGACACGAGGGTGCGACGCGACCGAGACATGAGCGTCCTCGCATCGGCCAGCCACACCCTTCTCCCGCCTGCGGGAGAAGGTGCCCCCGGACTTGATCCGGGGGCGGATGAGGGCCAGCGAACCCTGCGTTAGTATCCCTGCATCGCAAACAGGGGATGTGGCATGAACGAGGACACGCCAACGCCGTCCGAAAACGAAGACCCGCGCGCCGAAATTTGGAAAGACGATGTGCTGGACCGCCGCGGATTCGCCGATTTTCTGACCAACGCGCTGACCGAACAAACCCGCGCGGTTTCGGAGCGCCAGCAGCGCGGCCTGACCGTCGCCCTCGACGCGGGTTGGGGCACCGGCAAGACGTTTTTCGTGAAGCACTGGGCAGACGACCTCAAAGCGCGCGGCCACCCGGTTGTCTATTTCGATGCCTGGGAAAACGACCTCGGCGAGGAAGCGGCCATCGCGTTGATGGCGGCGATCAAGGAGACCATCGACGAATGGGTCGCACGGATGCCGGCGAAGCAGGAACTGGCAGTGCGCGCAGGCGAGATGGTGCGCGATAGCGTGAAGGAACTGCGCCGGGCCGTATTACCAGTATCGAAATTAATAGCGACGGCGATGCTGAAAAAGTTTACCGGTATCGCCGCCAAAGAATTGATGGATGCAGTCGATGGTGATGATCCGTTGTCTATCGAACCGCAAGAAGAGTTGTCGAGCGAGAAGATCGAGGCGGGGCTCGATAAGATTTTTGAAAGCGCGCTTGGAGAGCAGAAAAAGCGCAGCGAGGCGATTAAGAATTTCAAAACATCAATGTCGAAAGCACTGGAGCTGATCGATCAGAATACTGATGCGACTTTGCCGGCTTTTGTGTTTGTTGATGAACTTGATCGCTGTCGGCCGTCGTATGCCATCAATCTTCTTGAAGAAATCAAGCATATTTTTGGAATGCCGAACATCTGTTTCATTGTTTCTACCAATCTTGAACAGCTAAGTCATTCGATCTGCGGCGTATATGGGGCTGGCTTCAATGCTGGCGGGTATCTAAAGAGATTCTTCGATCATGAATTTACAATACCCGCACCAAATAACGTCAGCTACGCCAAGCTTCTATTCGAACAAGCACCAGTTTTATCGAATAGAAAATTAGCTTTTGGATTACCAAGTCATCTCAAGCATCCAAATAAATCGACAGCGGAAGATACAATAGCTTTGATCTTTGATGCTTTCGATCTTGATCTAAGGTCTCAAAAGCAAGTATTTATGATTGCAGATCTTGCAGCAGCTTCAATCGAAGAAAACAAGAAAATTTTTGTCCTATGGCTTTTTTTTCTGAGCATGTTGATTCATAAAAGGAAAGACATTTTTTTGGAAATAATCAAAAATCCGAACAACAATATGTCACTTAATGCAGCATTTTCGCCTTCGATCTACAAAGAAACCACGATTTCTTTTTATACTTTGAATGAATTTGGCCGCAGAGGTATAGATACAAGTGTCGATTTACAAGCGGTTATAAACCAGTATTTCACATGGTCAAATCAGGACTTAGAGAAGATCTTAGAAGCAAGTCATTTATCACCTTATCCACAGAACAACTATCAAGATTTTTACGATGAGCGACCGAACTCAATGTATGTAAATCAAAAATATCATCCATCAATCGCTAGCTATATCAATCTCGTAAAATACGCCGGGTATGTTAGGGAAGAAAAAATTGCCTAACAGCATCCTCACCATCGCCGCGATAGCCACCGCCGCCGGTTCCGGCGGCGTCGGCGTGATCCGCATTTCCGGTCCGAACGCATCGACGATCGCGCATGCGCTGTGCGGCATGCGACTGAAACCCCGTTACGCGCACTACGCGCGTTTCCGCGACGAACACGGCGAGACCATCGACGACGGCATCGCGCTGTATTTCCGTGCGCCGGCCAGTTACACCGGGGAAGACGTGGTGGAGCTGCAGGCGCACGGCAGCCCGGCGGTGTTGCGCGCGTTGCTCGATCGCTGCTGCGCCCTGGGCGCGCGGCCGGCGCGGGCGGGGGAGTTCAGCGAACGCGCGTTCCTCAACGGCAAGCTCGATCTGGCGCAGGCCGAGGCGGTGGCGGATTTGATCGCGGCGGCGGACCAGCGCGCGGCGCGGGCGGCGCGGCGTTCGCTCGACGGCGTGTTCTCGCAGCGCGTGGATGCGCTGGCGTCGTCGCTGTTGAGGCTCCGTGTGCACGTGGAAGCGACGATCGATTTTGTCGATGAATCCATCGAAACGCTCGGGGGTTCGGCTATCGAAACCGGGCTCGCGCAGGCCGAAAACGATCTGGATGCGCTGCTGCGCGAGGCCGAACGCGGCCAAAAACTGCGCGACGGCCTGCATGCGGTGATCGTCGGCCCGCCGAACGCGGGCAAGAGTTCGCTGTTGAACGCGCTGGCCGGCAGCGACCGCGCGATCGTCAGCGATATCGCCGGCACCACCCGCGATGTGCTGCGCGAAACGGTGCGCGTGGACGGTTTGGAGCTGACCTTGGTGGATACCGCCGGCTTGCGCACGGGCGGCGATGTCATCGAGCGCGAAGGCATGCGCCGCGCCGAGGGCGAATTGCGCCGCGCCGATCTGGCGATCGTGGTGCTGGACGCGCAGGACATCGAGGCCGGCCGCGCTGCGGTGGCCGAGGCCATCGCCGACGTTCCGCTGCGGCTGTGGGTGGCGAACAAGGCGGATTTGTTGGCGTTTTCGCGAAAAAACACGCCTGAGTCCGACGACGAAATGCTGTGGGTGTCGGCGCGCACCGGCGCGGGCTTAGACGCGTTGCACGCGCGCTTGGCGGCCATCGGCGGCGGCGGGGAAGGCGTCGAAGGCGCCTTCAGCGCGCGTGCGCGGCAGGTGGATGCCTTGCGCCGCGCACGGGCGGAGCTTGCGGGCGCCCGCAGCCGCATGGACGAAGGCGCGTTCGAGCTGACGGCCGAATCGTTGCGCGCCGCGCACGACGCCTTGGGCGAAATCACCGGGCGCATTGCGCCGGATGATCTGCTCGGTCACATTTTTTCGACCTTCTGCATCGGAAAATAGCGCCCCGCGCGGCCGGGCCGCGCCTCGTGCGACGGTCGGCGAAACAATGGCCGTCGCAGGAGCTATGCTTGCGCAAAGGATGTGCCGTCCCGCCGTCGCCCTCGCCATCGCAGGTATCCGAGATGTCCGCCGCCCAACCCTATGCTCCGACACCCGCCCGTTCGCTTCGCGCCGGAGTGCGCCACGCGACCCTCGCCGCCGCGCTCCTGTTGCTCGTGACCGCTTGCGGCGATAAGAGCGACACCCCTGCGCCGGCCGATCCCGCCGCGCAGCAGACGACGACCCCAACGCCGACCACGCCGATCGCCTCGCCGGTGATTTCCGCCCAGGTCGCGGCGATGAGCGTCGATCAACTGCGCACCGCCGCCCGTGCCGCGCAAGCCGAGCAACGTATGTACGCGCCGGCCGGCAATAACGCGATGGAGTACTACCTCGCATTGCGCGACAAACAACCGAACGATGCGGCGATCGCCAGCGCGTTGACCGACTTGATGCCGTACGCGCTGATCGCCACCGAAACCAGTATCGGCCGCGACGATTTCGTCGAAGCGCAACGGCTGTACGCGTTGATCGAGAAAACCGACAAGACCGCGCCGGCGCTGCCGCGTCTGAAGCAAATGATTTCCGACGGGCAATCCACCCTCGCCCTGCGCCAACAGCAGCAGACGGAAGACGCCGAAGCCGAAAAAATTCGCTTGGCTAAGCTAGAAGAAGATCGCAAGAAGCAGCAGGAAGAAGAGCAGCGCCGCGCCGCGCAGCAAACCGCCCAACAGCAGCAACAACAGCAGCAGCAACAGGCCGATGCCGCGCGTCAGGCCGAAGCGGCGCGCCAAGCGGAGGCGCAGCGTCAGGCGGAAGCCGCGCGCCAAGCGGAAGCCGCGCGTCAAGCCGAAGCGGCGCGTCAAGCCGAAGCCAATCGCGTCGCGACCGCGCGGCCCACGGCCAGCGATTTGCGCGCGATCAGCGCGCCTGATCCGAAGTATCCGGTCGAAGCCTTGCGCGCCGGCCAGTCCGGCGAGGTGTTGGTCGAATTCACCGTCGGCACCGACGGCAGCGTGACCAGCGCCCGCGTGGTCCGCGGCAATCCGCCGCGCGTGTTCGATCGCGAAGCGGTCGCGGCGGTGAAGCGTTGGCGCTTCCAGCCGATCGCCGCGCCGGTCACCACGCGACGCACCATCGGGTTCAGACCCAGCAACTAAACGCGATGCGGCCCGCTCGAACCTCGCTTGCGCCCACGCCGCCGACACGAACGAAAAACCCGGCCGAGGCCGGGTTTTTCGCGTTCGCGAGCGGCGGCGGAGCCTTAGCCCGAAATCGCCAGCTTCTCTTGGTGATACAAGCGCGCAGCCAGCACCCAAAGCACGAGACCGAGGCCTAAGCCGCAGCCCAGATACACGCCCCACACGTCCGCGCCGATCGGTTCGCTGCGCAGCAGCTTCAGGATCATTTGATTCTGCGCGAGGAACGGCACCGCGAATTGCCACACCTGTTGTTTGATCGGATTCACCATCAGCATCACCGTCGGCAGCATCGGCAGCAGCATCAGCAGCGACATATAGCTCTGCGCTTCCTTCACCGACTTCACGCTGGCCGAGATCAACGTCAGCAACGTCGTACCGATCAACACCATCGGCAGCAGCACCACCAGCAATTGCCCGATCACTTGGGTGGAGATCGACAGCGACCGCATGCCGCCCGGCGCGAACATCAGACTGAGTTTGAACGCGGCGAGGATCAGCACCAAACTGAGCATCGCGAACGCGCAGGCGGCCAGAATCTTGCCGCTCATGATCGCGGTGCGCGCGGCGGGCGTGGCCAGCAGCGGCTCCAACGATTGCCGCTCGCGTTCGCCTGCGGTGACGTCGATCACCAAGTAGGCGCCGCCCAAGAAACTGCTGATGATCAGCAGATACGGCAGCATCAAACCGAGCACCATGCCGCGCTTGGATTCGGGCGTGGCCGCGTCGCGCTGCGCGACCAAGACCGGCGCGGCGATGTTCGGGTCCACACCGCGTTGCAGTACGCGCAATGCGCCCAATTGCCCGGCGTACGCTTCCAGCGTGATGCGGATGCGTTCGACCGGAATTTGCGAGTCCTGGCGCGAGCTGTCGTAGATGATCTCCACCACCGCCGGTTCGCTGCCGCGCCACTGCGTCGGGAACGCTTCGGGAATGCGCAGCACCGCGTCGTAGGTTTGATCGCGCACCGCCGCGATGGCGTCGCGCGGCGGCGCTTTGGCTTCGATGTTCTGGCTTTTGAGGAACGCGACCAGATTCGGCGCGCGTTCGGCGCCGATCACCGGCAGCGAGAGCGTCGATTCCAATTGCGTGCGTTGCTTTTTCTCGGCCAGCGAACTCATGCCCAGCAGCATCGCGGGCACCAGCAACGGCATCATGAACAAGCCCAGCATCACCGTGCGGCGATCCCGGAACAGATCGAGCAGTTCTTTTTTGGCGACGGTCAACACGGTGCTCATGCGGCCTCCTCTTTATCCAGATCGGCGAGGCGCACGAACACGTCCTCGAGGTCGCTTTCGCCGGTGAGCGCGCGCAGTTCGTCGGGGGTGCCGATGGCTTTGACTTCGCCCGCGGCGATCACCACGATGCGGTCGCACAGCGCGGCCACCTCTTGCATGATGTGGCTGGAGAAGATCACGCAATGCCCTTCGGCGCGCAGATGCTGCAGGAACGCGCGCAGGCCGCGCGTGGTCATCACGTCCAGGCCGTTGGTCGGTTCGTCCAGAATCACGTTCTTCGGCGCATGCACCAACGCGCGCGCGATCGCGGTTTTGGTGCGCTGGCCTTGCGAAAAGCCTTCGGTGCGACGGTCGAGGAAATCGGTCATCTTCAGCGTCTTCGCCATGTCCGACGTGCGCTGCGCGATGGTGGCCTCGTCCAAACCGTGCAAACGGCCGAAGTAGGCGATGTTCTCGCGCGCAGTCAGACGTTTGTAGACGCCGCGCGCGTCGGGCAGCACGCCCAAGCGCCGCCGCACCGCATCCGCGTCTTTTTGGATATCGAAACCGTCCACGCGCACGCTGCCCGATTCCGGTGCCATCAGCGTGTACAGCATGCGCAGCGTGGTGGTTTTACCGGCGCCATTGGGGCCGAGCAGGCCGGTGATGCGACCGTCTTCGGCCACGAAGCTGACATCGCGGACCGCTTGCACGGTGCCGGTTTTGGTCTTAAACGACTTTTTCAGAGCGTTGACTTCGATCATGACGCGTCTCGAATGCGAAAGGGGGCGGTGATGCGTGGGCGACGCGCGGCGACGAGGCTCATGGTTCCCACCCGTAATTGCCGGCGAACGGCGGATTGGGTTTCAGGCGTTTCAGGCAGGCGGCGTCGAGGCTTTTCGCGTCGGCGGTTTCCAGAAAACGCGCGAACAATTTCGGCATGCAGCCGACGGTGAGCACGCTATGGCCTTGGCCGGGCAGAATCAGATGCCGGCCCTTGGGCAAGGTCTTCACCACCTCGTCGCCGTAACGCGACGGCGTGACCGGATCGAACTCGCCGCTGACCGCCAACACCGGCACATCGCCGGATAAAGGTTTGCGGAAATTCGGGTCGCGTTTGCCTTTCGGCCACGCCTCGCACTGCGCCAACAGAAATTCCACCAGATCGGTGCCCATGATCGTGTCGGCGTCCTTGGGATCGACGCGGATCTCGGTGTCTTCGGTGCAGCTCACCGACAGATGCATGCCCATCATGATCGCGTCGTTCATATCGCTGCCGATCGCATTGGCTTGCGCCAACAGCGGCTCGTAGCGGCCTTGCTCGGCGTCGCGCAGCAGCAGCGGCAGCATCGACGCCGACGCCGGCTGATACGCGTACAAGCGTAACAGCGCGCTCAGATGGCCGAAGCTCGGCGTTTCCTCGCGCCAGTCGCCGGTTTTCGGGTCGCGGAAGCGTATCGGCGCCAATCCACCTGCTTGCAGGCGTTGACGCACCGAAGCGAGGGTGACGGCCGGGTCGCCGAGATTGCGTTTGCAGGCCGCATCCGCCGCGCAGCGCGCGAATTGCCGTTTCAGCGCGTCGTCGAGATTGCGCGCGTGCTCTTGGCCTAGCACCAGCGTGTTCGGCGCGATCGAATCCAGCGTCACCGTGCGCGTATGCGTCGGATAGCGCGCGGCGAATTGCTGCGCCACGCGCGTGCCGTACGAGATGCCGACCAGATTGAAGCGCTCCACGCCCAGCGCGGCGCGCACCGCATCCAGGTCGCGGATATGGTCGCCGGTGCCGTAGAACCGCAGGTCGGAGGTTTTGCTCAAGCGGTCGCGGCAACTCGCGGCCATTCCGCGGATCGCATCGCGATCGCGCCACAGCGAGGGCGCGTCCTGCAGCCGATCCATCTCATTGCATTGCAGCGGATGCGAGCGCCCGGTGCCGCGCGCATCGATCAGCAACACGTTGCGATTGAGTCGCGCGTCGCGCACGCCCGCATGCAACA
>Ga0075157_10002151_pt1 | contig 11593 bp, 5 predicted proteins | sample JI81BgreenDNA_FD_70967 | JGI IMG/M metagenome (GOLD analysis project Ga0075157, IMG submission 70967) | Wastewater effluent complex algal communities from Wisconsin, to seasonally profile nutrient transformation and Carbon sequestration -... | ecosystem: Engineered > WWTP > Effluent > Algae...
ATTGACAAAACTCTTAGAACGGGTGCTCTTACAAGTGTATCTGGTAAGGATTTTGAAAACTTACCTATGCAAAGTTTCGATAGAGCAATGCAAGGACGTATGTCTGGGGTAGCTGTAAACGCAGCAAGTGGTGCTCCAGGTGGTGGTCTTACTGTAAGAATCAGAGGAACAGGATCTGTACTTGCAAGTAATGCTCCTTTATACATTATAGATGGTGTACAGGTAACTCCTGGTGCTACATCTGGACAAGGTTCCTCAAATACTTTAGGTTCAATCAATCCTAATGATATTGAATCTATTGAAGTATTGAAAGATGCTGCTTCTGGTGCAATTTATGGTGCTCAGTCTGCAAATGGTGTTGTAATTATTACAACTAAAAAAGGTAAGAAAAATACAGATAATTTCTCTTTTACAATGCAAGAAGGTTTCGTTCAGCCTATCAGATTACATGAAATGTTGAATGGAAGACAATATGCTACTTTAAAAAGAGAGGGTGCTATAAATGACTTATTCCAACCTCAAATTGCTGCTCCTACTCAAGCTCAGATTGATGCAGCTATTGCAAATACCAACACTTTGTATGGTAATCCTGATGATCCGAACTTAACAAACTTCGATTGGAAGAAAAACTTATTTAGAACAGCTCGTTTACGTACTTACGACCTTACTTATTCTGGTGGTGGTGATAAATCAAGATTCTATGTAAGTGCTGCTTATCAGAGACAAGAAGGACAAATCATCAAAAACCAATGGGAAAGATTAACTTTGAGAGCAAACATTGATGTAAAATCTTCTAAGAGATTTGCATTACAATCTAACAACAGTGTTTCTGTACAAGGTATCTTCGGTTCAATTGCTGGTGGTGAAGGTAACTTCTTAAACTCTCCTTTCTTTGGTGCTTTCTTGAGTGCTCCTACTAAAAATGGATACAACCCTGATGGTTCTTTTGCTCAATATACAGATGGTGTATTATCTTTTAACTACAACATTCTTCAAGGTGTAAACCAAGAAGTTCGTAGAGGTTCTGGTGTACAATTTGTAAACAGCTTAAGAGGTACATATACTATTGGTGGTGGTTTCTCAGTTACATCTTTTGTGGGTGTTGATTGGTTAAACAACAGAGATGAAAACATCAGACCTGCTTCTATTGCAGCATTTGCTCCTGGTAACATGACAAATAGATATGATAGAGATTTGAGCATGAATACCAGTCATACGGTTAATTTCAATAAAACTATTGGACAAAACCATAACATTACTGCTTTAGCTGGTTATGAGTATCGTTTCAGACAAGCTATGTTTACATCTGCTTTGGGTAGATCTGTAAACCCAGGTATCTCTGTACTTACAGGTGGTGTTGCGAATGGAACAACTTCTACTACAGTATCTACTGTAGGTGGTAACGTATTTGAAAGTGATAGAGCTGGTTTCTTTACTCAAGCAAAATATAACTTCAAAGAAAAATATTTCATTGATGGTACATTCCGTAGAGATGGTTCTTCTAAATTTGGTGCAAACTCTCGATATGGTAACTTCTATGCTACATCAGTAGGATGGAGAATCAGTGAAGAGGCTTTCATGCAAGACATCAAAGACCAAGTAAGTGAATTGAAACTTAGAGCAAGTTATGGTTATGTAGGTAACTCTGAAATTGATGATTACCGTAACGTTACTACTTTTGCTGGTGCTGGTGTGTATGCAGGTACAAACGCAATTCGTCCTAATACTTTGGGTAATGACTTGATTACTTGGGAAGGTTCAAGACAAACTAACATAGCTGTAGACTATGGCTTTTTAAGAGGTAATAGAATCTTTGGTTCAATTGACTTCTGGAGAAGAGATACTGAAGATGCTTTATTTAGTGTAACACTTGCTGGTGATGCGGGAGTAAGACCTTCTAATGTTATCAGAAACGTTGGTAAAATTAGAAACCAAGGTATTGACTTTGAAGTAGGAGCCGTTCTTTTCAACAACCCTGAAAAATTACAGTGGACAAGTTCATTTAATATTACTTACCAAGAAAACAAGGTATTAGAATTGCCTGAAGGCAGAAATCTATTATTAGTGGGTGGTGTAGAGGTTTTCAAAAATTACTCTATCAATAGCTATGCTTTACCTACTTACGCTGGTGTAAACCCTGCTACAGGACAAGGTATGTATTATGATGCTAACAATAACATCATTTATCAACCACTTGGCTATGTAGTGGATGCTAACACAAATGCTATCAACTTTAGAGATTCTAAAATACAAGGTTCTTCTCTTCCTAGAATTTTCGGTGGTTGGAATAACACTTTGAGCTACAAAGGAATTACTCTTGATTTCTTATGGCAATATCAGTATGGAAACGTAGCTTATAACAGTGACTATTGGGCTAACTTGCATAACAGTGCAGAAGGTGGTGATAACAATGTTACAAAAGCTTTAGACAGATGGACTAAACCTGGTGATATCACCAATGTACCAAGAGCAAGTCTTGCTGGAACTTATAATGGTGTAAGTTCAAGTGTAGCTTCAACACGTTATCTTGAAGATGCATCTTATGTACGTTTAAAAACTGTAACATTAGGATACACAATACCAGCAGAAAGATTGAAAGGATTCAAGTCTGCAAGAGTATTTGTTCAATCAGTAAACTTATTAACATTCACAAAGTCTAATATTATTGACCCTGAAGTTGTAGGTACAACTGGTAACGTTACCTCTTTATTGAATGGTATCAATCAATTCCCTCAAGGAAGACAGTTCTCTATTGGTGCAAGCTTAGGATTTTAATCTTTAAAATAGCATAAAAGATATGAAAAAAATTAAAAATATATTGTATGTTGCTTCTGCTCTATTTTTAGGGACAAGTTGTAACCGTTACCTTGAAAAAACACCAAGAGCTCAATTAAATGCTAATATTGCACTTTCTGACTCAGTGGGTGTACAAGGTACTCTTGCTTCTGCATATAGAAGACTCCATCAGTTTGAATATTATGGAAGAGATTTTATGTTGTTAGGTGATGTATTGGCTGATAATGCAAAAATCGCAACCAATACAGGTCGTTATACAACACAAATCAACAACCAAGTATTCTCACATTATGGTTTTTGGACTGGTGGTCCTTATGCAGCGATTAATGACGTTAATTACGTAATTGAGGCTGCTGATGATGCTCAAATTAGAATGTCTGATGGTTTAAGAAAAAGAGTAAAAGCAGAAGCTTTATTCTTAAGAGCTCTTTGTCATCACGATTTATTGAGAGCTTATTCTTATGAGCCTGCAAACGCTTCAGGTTTTAACTCTGGTGTGGTTCTAAGAAGCAAACCTACAAGAGGTGCAAGCGATGCCGATGGTGCTGTTCGTGCTTCTGTTGCAGATAGTTATGAATTTGTTATCAAAGATTTGCAACAAGCGATAGCTGCATTTGAAACTATCCCTAATGTAGGTTTTCCTAATAGAGCAAACTTAGCATCTGCTCAAGCTTTATTAGCGAGAGTTTATCTGTATGCTGGTCGTTTTGCTGAAGCTGCTGATATGGCTGATGTGGCATTGAACACAGTAGATAACCAAGCTACTCCAAGAGCTGTGCTTACTACAGGAGCAACTCACGTAAACTCATTCAACACTACTAATCATCCTGAAGCTATATTTGAAGTAGATATTAATGCTGGTGACTGGTCAACTGTGGATGGTGTAAACAACTCTTTATCTTCATGGACAAGATCTCCTACTTCAGCTTTACCTTTACCAGGACCAGGTCCAGTGAATGCAATAGCTGGCTCTAATACCTTAAATGCTGTTATTACAGGTGCTGATGCAAGAAGAGGTTTATGGAGTGCTTTACCAAGCGTAGAATGTTATAAATGGCGTGGAGAAAAAGGTGCATTCTTAGAAAACGTACCTGTTATCAGATATGCTGAATTGGTACTAATTCAAGCTGAAGGTAGAGCAAGAAGTGGAAACGATGCTGCTGCTCAAACTGCCTTAAACAGACTAAGAACTAACAGAGGTTTGACAGCTGTAACACCAACAGGAACAGCCCTTACGGATGAAATTCTTTTACAAAGAAGAATTGAATTTGCTTTTGAAGGACATAGATGGTTCGATTTAAAACGTTTAGGTTTGGCTATTGCTAAAGACCCTGCACAAGGAGCAGCTTTATCTGCAAGTGATCCTCGTTTACTTGCTCCACTACCTGTATCAGAAATTGGTATCAATCCTAAATTAGTACAGAATCCTGGTTATTAATCAAATTTTAAAATTAGATGATCTTATGAAAAGATATATTATAAAATCACTTTTTGTACTTACGGCAATATTTTCTTTGAATGCTTGTTTTTTCAAAGAGCCAGGTACAGAGATAAAATTCACGGATATACTCATAGAAATTGAGAAAGCCACCCAACAAGGGGATGCCAATACTAAAGATACTCGTGAATATACTGTTGTTAGCGATGGTTTACCTTTATTGGATTCGTTAAAAATAAACTTAGTGGGTCCTCAACAAAAAGAAGATGTTACCATTGCTGTTGAGGTAGGTGCTGGAGCTGATGTGAGTGGAACAACTGCTGTAGCAGGTGTTCACTATCAGTTATTAACACCAACAGTAGTAATTCCTGCTAATCAAAGTTTCGCTTATTTAAAATATAGAGTATTTGATGATAATTTAGATCCAGCATTGCCTGTAGCAGTAAGATTTAACTTGACAAGTACTACCAAAGGTAGATTGAGCGAAAACTATAAGACTCATAGAGTTGTATTAAGAGGAAAGTGTCTTTATGAAGAAGCTAAGTTCATAGGAACTTACAGCACACTTGAGCCTGGTTATGGTAGTTACTTAACTACATCTACAAAAGTGTCTGAAACAGCTACTACTCTTACCATTGCAATTTCTAACTGGTGGGATGATGGAAGAACTATCAATTATGTTGTTCATAAAACAAATGGTACTGTTTCTATCCCTTCACAAACTTCAGGAACATTGACAGTTGTAAGTACAGGTACACCTACATGTAACTATTGTAATGGTAATATGGTAGTTCCTTATAGAATTACAACCACTGCAACAGGAGCTGTTGTAGAAAACAATACTCACACTTTTACGAAACAATAATCAATAATCATTAATACATAGAGTGGATATAATCATATCCACTCTATTTGTTTTATAGCTACACGTACATAAAATAGTAAGATTATGAAACTAAAATATGTATTATTGGTATTCTCATTTATAGTAAATGAATGGTTGAGTGCCCAAAACTTAAATTTAACGCCTAGCTTTGGTGGCATAACCTTAGCACCTCTTACTACAACAGGAAAAGTAGTAGACGAATCAAATATATTCTTTATAGATACTTGGAATGAAGGTAGCCTATTTATCAATATAAATGCAAAAGGCTTATCAGTTCCTCAATTAAAATATAACATTTCAGAAGACAAAATTATCATGCGTAACGAACAAGGGGTGTTTGAGTTTCCTAAAGGAAGTATTTTGAGTTTTACGCTAAAATCAAATGGAAAAGAGTATACATTTATTAGTGGATTAGATGGGATAGAAAAATATAGTGCAACAAGTTTTTTCTTAGTCAATTATGATTCTAAAAAAATTAAACTGCTAACTAAGCATTTTACAATATTACAAAATCTTGGTAGCAATAATTATGGCTCGACAACACAAGAATATACCTACTCAAAAGATAAAGAGTTATATATTTACAAAGATAATAAAGGAATATTAGTAAAAAGAAATAAAAAATCGATATTAGAAGTGTTGGGGGGAGATAAAAAAATTTGGGAAGATTATATTAAAGCCAATAAGCTAGATATGAAAAAAGAAGAGGATATTGCTCGATTAATACAATTTTATGACAGTAAAAACCCTTAATAAAGTATTTTTTGTGTTCATTCTATTTAATTAAATTTTATGTTAAAATATGTTTGTTGCCTGTTAGCTTTGGGAATTTCCTCTGTTTCTGCTCAAAATATTGCAGAAAGAAAAATTATACAAAGTAAAAGTAATCTAAAAGAACTCAAACAGCTAGAGGAACAATTTAGATTAGATTATATAAAGAAAAAAGAAGAAGCTTATCAAATAGCTCAAAAAAGAAATATACCTATATTTAAAAAGTTAGAAGATGGTCGTGTTGCTGAATTACAATATTTTGAATATGGAACACCTATTTATAATGTATCCTATAGTAACTTAAACGCTGCTGCTACAACACGAGCAAGTGCTTTGTGGAATGGTGGAAGTTTAGGATTAAATTTGAATGGGCAAGGAATGATTATAGGTGAATGGGATGGAGGGGCTGTAAGAAGTTCACATCAAGAGTTTGCAACTTCTCGTGTTATACAAAAAGATGGGGCTGCTACTCTTAATGATCATGCTACTCATGTGGCAGGTACTTTAATAGCTACAGGAGTAAATAACTCTGCTAAGGGAATGGCTCATGAAGGAACTCTTTGGGCAAATGACTGGAATTCTGATTTAAGTGAAGCTACTGCCCAAGCCGCAGATGGATTACTGGTTTCTAACCATTCTTATGGTTATCAGGCTTCCAGTTTACAGAATTGGCAATTTGGATATTATGATAGTAATTCTGCAAATTGGGATAATTTGGTCTATAATGCTCCTTACTATTTACCATGTATTGCAGCAGGTAATGATAGAAATACAACTGCAAATACAGGGAGTGGAGGCTACGATCTAATTACAGGTAGAGGACTTGCTAAAAATGTATTGACAGTTGGAGCTGTAAATATTCAAACAAACTATGTGGATGCTACATCTGTGGTAATGTCTTCTTTTAGTTGTTGGGGACCTACTGATGACGGTCGTATAAAACCTGATGTAGTAGGAGCAGGGGTAGGAATACTTTCTTCAACGGCTGGAAGTGATAATTCTTATGCTTCTTATAATGGAACTTCTATGGCTACACCTAATGTGGCAGGCTCATTAATTTTGCTTCAACAACATTACAAAAATTTGAATAGTGGTAATTTTATGAAAGCTGCTACTCTAAAAGCTTTAGCTATTCATACGGCTGATGAAGCTGGTATAGCTCCTGGACCCGATTATCAATTTGGATGGGGATTAGTAAATGTAAAAAAAGCAGCAGAACTGATAACAAATAGAGGTACATCATCTATTATTCAAGAAAGAACTTTAGCGAATGGTACATCACATACATTAAATGTAACAGCTCTAAGCAATAGTCCAATTGAAATTACAATTTGTTGGACAGACCCTAAAGGTACACCTGCTTCAGGAGGCATCGTAAACCCTACTAATAAAATGCTTGTTCATGATTTAGATATGAGAGCTTGGCAAGGTACAAATTTTTATATGCCTTGGATTTTAGATCCTGCAAGCCCTTCATCGCCTGCAACAAAAGGAGATAATGTGAGAGATAACGTTGAAAAGATAATCATTGATAACCCTACGATTGGACAAGTATATAGTGTTGAAATCTTTCATAAAGGAACACTTAGTGCATCGCAAGATTATTCACTTATTATGAGTGGTGGATCTCTAAATCCTTCAGCAACTGTGAGTGCGTTGAATAAACTATTTGCCAAATATACCAAAGATAAAGAAACAGGTGTAAATGGATTGGTAGTAAACTTTACTGATGAATCTTCTCGATTTACACATTCAACTCCCAGTATTACTGACTGGACTTGGAATTTTGATGTAAATGGTATGGGTGGGGCTTCTCCAAGTACATTTTCTGGTAAAGTACCTCCTGCTGTTAGTTTTTCAAAATCAGGAGTTTATAAAGTGAGTTTAACTGTTTCCAATGGTTCCACAACAGATATTTATACTTCTGATATTACAGTGGATATGGGGAAACCAGTTCTTTCTGTTACCAATTTACAAACGAATGAATTAGGAGAAAAATATTGTGTAGGACAAGTAGATCTGAGTTGGCAAGATAATTCCGATGAAACTGCTTTTGAAGTACAGAGGCGTGAAAATATAGCTACAAGTATTTTTAGTACAATTAAAACTTTACCAGCTAATCAGACTACTTACTCTGATAATACCATAGAATATGCTAAAAACTATGTATATAGAGTGATGGCAACCAAAACAAATATTACTCCTGCATTATCTCAAAATATAGGTCTTCAAGGGATTAGTTTTACGACAGCCATAGATGAACAACTTGAGGATGAATTATCTATTTATCCTAATCCGGCTAAACAACAAATTACAATAAAAAGTAATAAACTAAATATCCAAAATGCATCTATTAAGATTTTGAACAATTTAGGACAAATAATTTATGACAATCAAATTAATAATCAAGAACAAGTAAATCTTCCTTTAATGTCAAAAGGTTTGTATTGGGTAACTATCCAAACTGATAGAGGAGTTGTTAGGAAGAAAATAGTGATAGAATAAACTTTAAGAATACTATATAAAACCTACAAAAATCTAATTTTGTAGGTTTTTTTATTTGAAATCAATATATTTATTATTGTTTTTTATAAATCAAAGAAATGAATATGTTAAGTTTTTGGGAAAAAGAATCTTTTGTTAAATATGATTATATTATTGTAGGGAGTGGAATAGTAGGTTTATCTACAGCAGCTACCCTCATAGAAAAATTTCCTCGTAAAAAAATACTAATTTTAGAACGGGGTATATTTCCATTAGGGGCTAGTACCAAAAATGCTGGTTTTGCTTGTTTTGGAAACCCAACAGAACTACTATGGGATATAGATCATGTGGGTGAAGAAGCTATGCTGGAACTTGTGAATAAACGATGGCAGGGACTAAATGCTTTAAGAAAGCGTTTATCAGATAAAAAGACAGGTTTTGAGCAGACTGGAAGTCATGAAATCATTTTGAAAGTACCTGATAGTTTTGAAAATAAGATAAAAAAATTGAATAAAATCCTTCAAAAAGTATTTGATGAGAATGTTTTTAGTATTACATCTACTCATAAAATTAAAGATTTTGGGTTGAATCATAGTGTTGCTAAATTATTGGTAAACAATGCTTTTGAAGGGCAAATTCATACAGGTAAACTCATCACAAACTTATTAAACTATTTGCAAAAAAAAGGTGTAAAAATTCTAAATGGCTGTACAGTAAATCAGTTTAAAGATTTTAAATCGGGAGTAGAAGTATTGGTAAATAACGAAATTAATTTTCAAGCAAAAAAAGTAGCCATTTGTACAAATGCTTTTATCAACCAGTTTTTCTCACATTTATCTGTAAAACCTGGACGAGGTCAGGTTTTAGTAACCAAATCAATTAAAAATTTAAAAATTAAAGGTAATTTTCATTTTGATGAAGGATTTTATTATTTCAGAAATGTAGGTAAAGAACAAATATTGTTTGGAGGTGGACGCAATCTTGATTTTGATGGTGAAGCAACCACAGATATGATAACTACGGAAAAAATTATCAATAATCTTAGAAACAAACTTTCAACATTGATATTACCCAATCAGATTTATGAAATAGAGCAAACATGGGCGGGTATTATGGCTTATACACCTAATAGAAAACCTATTGTAGAGCTTTGTTCTTCTAACATTGCTTTGGGTGTAGCACTAAATGGTATGGGAGTAGCCATAGGAACTAATATAGGGGCTCAAACAGCTCAATTAATTATAGAATAAAAAAGGCTTGCTGTACAGCAAGCCTTTTTATTAAAAAACTTAAATCTTTTATTCAATAACAAGTTTATCAGCAAAAATTCGACCTTCACTTTCAACCTTAATTAAATACACCCCTCTTGACCATTTATTAACGTTAAATTTCTTGGTAAAATTCATAGAATTATTAGTAATTGTATGTTTTTCTAATAATGTACCTTGAGCATTATAAATGGTTAGTGTAAATAATTTACCAGCTTCCCCAACAATATTCAAATTAAACTCCGAATTAGCAGGGTTAGGATAAATTTGGGTTTTGGCACTTAATGGTTCAGAAACACTTAATGGATCAGTTGTTCCATTATCAACACTAACAATCTCGATAGAAGCCTCTGTACCTGAAGTATAACTTTTTGTGAGTTTAGCACAAACAGTACCTGCTGTAATCTCAGATTGGATAGTGTTGATTTTTACTTTTCCATTCAAATAAGTATTGAGATCAGTAGGAAGTGTTTTAAACGACATCCCCCACATCATATATTTACCCACTGGTAATGTACTATAATCAAAATCGCCAGTAAGGTTGTGTACAATAATTGTATCATTTCTTGTTAATAAAAATGCATACGTAAAGTTTCTGCCAAAAGTATAAGTATTATTAGGATCAGCAGGGTCTTTTTGATCGGTACTGTTATAAGTTCTTCTAAAAGCTCCAATATCTTTACCTTTTTCAATCTTAATTGTACCATTGCCTGTATTGCTTGGGCGGGTTAAACTACCTGCATCTGCAGGGCATAAAGGAGGGCGTGTAAAATCTGCAAATCCATCATTCCTGTTATTAGAACTACCCTGACTTGCATAATAACCTAAACCTCTATCAGCAAACGCTTCCCAAATAATATCTAAATCTGCACCACCAAATAATTCCTGATTAGCTTTCAAGATAGCATCTCTACCATCAACAAAACCAGGGCTACAAGGCTGTAATTTTAAACCTTCTACAACTAATTTTAAAGCTCTTCTATTTCCTCCTGTACCTGTTTTTAAATTTGCATCAAAACCGTATCTATCCACAAATTTCCATGTCATATCCCAAAGCATAGTACACCATAGAAATCCAATACCATGTGGTTGGGAGATAGATGTATTAGGAAGATCGGAGTAAGTAAAATTATTGACAGCTCTGTTAGTTGTATAAGGAGAAGGTCTAATTCCTCCACCATTTGTAGGTTGTCCCATTACATAAGTCCCAACACCTCTTAATTGTGTAGGGGTATCTGTAGATTTCATGGTTAATACGATACCAAAATAATCACTCCAACCTTCACCCATTTGTTCTACATTGTTTAAACAACTAGAATTAGCAGGACCACCTGTTAGGCGTGTAGAAATACCATGTCCATATTCATGAATAATGATGCCATTATCTAAATCACTATCAGTATCAACAACTGTAGGGCTTGCAGTAGTAACCAAAGAAGCTGAAACAGTTTGAGTTTGCATAGTTGTTTTGATATTTGCCCCATCTTCTAGACTAATCATGACAGAAGGAATGGTAATGGTTGCATCTGTACCAGACATATTACCAACACTACCAGCAACATTATTTACGATAATTACACCAATTGCACCTGCTGTTTGAGCATTTTTTACTTTGATGGTGAAAGCACAATCTCCTCTATCTATTACAGCTATTTTGCCTGTAAGTGAGCCAGCAGGGCTTGCAGAACATCCAAGTGTAGGAGTTGCAGAACCATCATTTACAAGTATCAAGTCTCCAGTTACAGGAGAACTTGTAATAGTAGCACCAAATTGTGCAGTTCCTGTAACATATTCACCAGCAATACCACTTGGTGAGTTGATGGTTAAGAACTTATTGGTTGTACGAGCATCCCAAATAAACATTTGCATACGAGGGTTGGAACCATCAGGAGGTGTACCGAAATTAGCATTATTTCTTCCACTACCATCTTGAGCTTCTGCACGAACAGC
>Ga0075157_10002152_pt1 | contig 11588 bp, 9 predicted proteins | sample JI81BgreenDNA_FD_70967 | JGI IMG/M metagenome (GOLD analysis project Ga0075157, IMG submission 70967) | Wastewater effluent complex algal communities from Wisconsin, to seasonally profile nutrient transformation and Carbon sequestration -... | ecosystem: Engineered > WWTP > Effluent > Algae...
CCAGTGTTCGGTGAGGCCGCCGAAGAAGACCTCGAACCCCACGAGGATCGCCGCCCCCGCGACCGGGCCGAACAATCGCCCGACCCCGCCGATGATCAGGATCACGATCAATTCGCCCGACATCGTCCAGGCCATCATCGACGGGCTGACAAAGCGCGTCAGATCCGCCATCAGCGCCCCCGCGAGGCCCGTGATCGCCCCCGACAGCACGAAGGCCACCAGCCTCAGGCCGAAGGGATCGATGCCCACGGCGGCCACGCGGTCCGGGTTCTGGCGCACGGCCATGAGTGCTGCGCCAAAGCGGCTGGCCCGGATCAGCGCGAAGGCGAGGAGCGAAGCCATCAGCGCGCCGTAAGCCACCAGGAACATCGGCAGCGGGCGCATCGTGTTCAGCCCCGGGAACTGGTTGCGCAGGGCCAGCGGCAATCCGTCCTCGCCGCCGTAGGCAGGCCAGGAAATCGCGAAGTAGAAGATCATCTGCGCGAAGGCCAGCGTGATCATGATGAAGAAGATGCCCGAGGTGCGCAGGCTGAGCACGCCGATCACCAACGCGGCCAACGCCGACAGCAGCATCGCCACAGGCCAGATCACCAGCATCTGGTTCGACGCGGGCAGACCCAGAACCGGGATGCCCAGCATCGCATGCTGTGCCATGATCCCGGCGACAAAGCCGCCGATGCCGAAGAAGGCGGCATGACCGAAGGACACCAGCCCCCCCAGCCCCAGCGCGATGTTCAGCCCCACCGCCGCCATCGCCAGAATGGCGATGCGGGTGGACATCGTGATGGTGAAGGGCTGGCTGGCGAAATACGCCCACAGCGGCACGGCCAGCAGCGCGGCGGCCAGCACGACATTCAGAAGGATCTCGCGTCTATCCATTTGCGGGGAACAATCCTTGCGGGCGCCAGATCAGCACCGCGGCCATCAACAGGTAGATCAGGATCGAAGCCAGCGCCGCGCCCATGCCGGTTGCCGCGGCGGTCTCCATCACCGTGCCCAGGGCGCGCGGCAGCAGGAAACGGCCCATCGTGTCGATCACGCCGACCAGCAGCGCGCCGACCATGGCGCCCTTGATGCTGCCCACCCCGCCGATCACGATCACCACGAAGGCCAGGATCAGCACGGGCTCGCCCATGCCCACCTGCACCGACTGGATGGCGCCGACCATGGCCCCGGCAAAGCCCGCCAGCGCCGCGCCCAGCGCAAAGACGATGGTGTAGAGGACCTGGATATTCACCCCCAGCGCCGCGATCATCTCGCGGTCGTTTTCTCCGGCGCGGATACGGATGCCCAGACGGGTGCGCGCGATCAGCGCCCAGAGGCCCAGCGCGACCACCAGCCCCGCGACGATCAGCGCCAGACGGTAGAGCGAATATTCCGTGATCCCCAGATCGACCGATCCGCTCAGCAGGTCGGGCACGGTCAGATACAGCGGGAAGGGGCCGAACAGGATGCGCGTGCCCTCGGACAGGATCAGGATCAGCGCGAAGGTGGCCAGCACCTGGTCCAGATGGTCGCGTTTGTACAGGCGCCTGATGACCGTCATCTCGATCAGCGCCCCGGCGGCGGCGGCGGCGGCAATGCCGGCGATCGTGCCCAGCCAGAAATTGTCCAGCGTCGCGGCCACCCAGGCGCAGACGAAGGCGCCGATCATGTAGAGCGAGCCATGCGCCAGGTTGATCAGCCCCATGACGCCGAAGACCAGCGTCAGCCCGGCCGACATCAGGAACAGCATCAACCCGAACTGCACACCGTTCAGGAGTTGCTCGAAGATCAGGGAAAGGCCCATCCGGCCGCCTCCTTTGGGGTGCAAGCCACCACCCCGCCCCCGGTGGGGGAGGGGTGGCCGCCGTCGTGCCGCTTACATCTGGCAGTTGGCGCCGTGGATGTCCTGGTGCTCTTCGAAGGCCACGCCGGTGATGCGGTTGGTGAAGACGCCGTCCACCTCGACCACCTCGCGCACATAGACGCGCTGGATCGGGTGCTGGTTCGGCGCAAAGCGGAAGTCGCCGCGCACCGAGGTGAAGTTGGCGGCCCGCAGCGCCTCGCGGAAGGCGTCGGCGTCCGTCACATCCGCCGTGCCCAGCGCCGACAGGATCAGGTTGGCGGTGTCGAAGCTCTGGCTGGCATAGATCGACGGCAGGCGCCCGTAAGCCTCCTGGAACGAGGCGACGAAGGCCTGGTTGGCGGCGTTGTCCAGATCGGGCGACCATTGCGCGGTGTTGATCACCCCCGCCGCGGCGCTGCCCATGCCGACGAGGCTGTCCTGGTCGAAGCTGAACCCGGCCGAGATGATCGGCAATTCGACGCCCGATTGCTCATACTGGCGCATGAAGCTGATGCCCATGCCGCCCGGCAGGAACAGGAACACCGAATCCGCGCCGCTGGCCCGGATCTGGGCGATCTCGGCGGCGTAATCGGTCTGGCCAAGCTGCGTGTAGACCTCGCCCGCCAGGGTGCCGGTGTAATAGCGCTTGAACCCGGCCAGGGCATCGGTGCCCGCGGGATAGTTCGGGGCCATGATGAAGGTGTTGGCGTAGCCCAGCGTGTTGGCGTGCTGGCCGGCGGCCTCGTGCAGGGTGTCGTTCTGCCAGGCGGCGTTGAAATAGTTCGGGTGGCAATTCGCGCCCGCCAGCGGCGAGGGGCCGGCGTTGGGCGAAATGTAGAAGATGTCCTGCGCCGTCACGGCGGGCACCACGGCCATCGCCACGTTCGACCAGATGATCCCGGTCAGGATCTGCGCGCCTTCCGACTGGATCATGCGGTCGGCGATCTGCACGGCGGTTTCCGGGCGCTGGCCGTCATCCTCGACCACCACGCGCACATCGGTGTTGCCCGATTGCTGCATGGCCAGCATGAAGCCGTCGCGAATGTCCGAGCCGATGCCGGCGCCGCCGCCCGACAGGGTGGTGATCAGGCCCACGACGGTTTCGGCCTGCGCGGGCAGGGCCATGGCGAATGCCAGCGTTGCGGCGGCGAAAGGCTTGTGTGCTTTCATCTCTGTCTCTCCCGGTTGGGGCGCTGTTGTCGCGCCGTCAGGGACAGGATTAACCGGATAAGCGATTCGCGCAAGATATTTTATACTCAAAATATCTGGGCGCCGTAGGGTGCGTGCTTGCACGCACCTTGGGCTATGCGCGGAAATCGCCCCTGGCCGGGCCGGTGATGGTGCCCAGATGCTCGGGCAGAAGGTCGCCCTCGTCGTAGACGCCCAGATAGATGCCCTTGCCGCGCGACTTGCCGCGCTTGGCCAGGATTTCGGCATCCGAAATCGTGGTCCGCTGCGACGGGCGCCGCGCCCAGTCGGCCAGACGCTCCCTCAGCCGCGCGATCTCGCTGGCACAGGCGGGGTCGGCGCCCAGGTCGTTCACCTCGTCGGGGTCGGTCAGGGTGTCGAACAGCATGGGCCGGAAGCCGCCTTCGGCGTGCATCATCTTCCAGCGGCCATCGAAGACCATGAACAGCCGCGCATCCCGGGGTGCGACGCCCAACTGCCCGGCCATCACGGTCGCCGACCAGTCGTATTCGCTGATGACGATCTCGCGCCAGTCGGCGGGCGTTTCCCCCCGCAGGAACGGCATCAGCGAGCGCCCTTCGACCACATGCCCCGGAACCTCGGCCCCCGCCGCTTCGATGAAGGTGGCCGCAAGGTCGATGGATTCCACCAGCGCCTCGCAGACCGTGCCGCGCGTGGCATCGGCGGCGGCGCGCGGGTCATAGACGATCAGCGGCACCCGCACCGAGGGGTCATGGAACAAATCCTTCTCGCCCAGCCAGTGATCGCCCAGGTAATCGCCGTGGTCCGATGTGACGACAATCATCGTGTCCTTGAGGCGCCCGGTTTCCTCCAGATGATCCAGCAGCCGCCCGAACTGGTCGTCGCATTGCGCGATCAGGCCCATGTAGGCGGGGATCACCTCGCGCCGGACCTCGTCGCGGGCAAAGGCCTTGCCGATCACGTTGTTCTGAAAGGCGCCGTAAATCGGGTGGGGGTCAGTGCGTTCGGCATCCGACCGGATCGCCGGCACCACATCCTGCGGCCCATACATCGAGGCATAGGGTTCCGGCACGATATAGGGCCAGTGCGGCTTGATATAGGACACATGCGCCAGCACGGGTTTCTGCGCCGCCGCGCTGCCCAGGAAGTCGATCGTGCGGTCGGTCAGCCAGGGGGTTTCCGAATCCTCCTCGCGCACATTCGCCGGAAGGCGGGCGTTCTTCATCAGCCAGCCCGAGGCGATCTGCCCCTCGTCATCCACCCCGGAATTGGCGTGGTCGTGCCAGGGGTTGCTGCCGGGATAGCCCTGCGATTTCAGCCACTCGTTATAGGGCGAACGGCGGCTGTCATAAAAGCCCTGCGGCCCTTCGGCGTTCAGCCCGTCGTCGCGCACCCAGACATCGAACCCCGCCTCGCTGACGCGGGCGCCGATCACGCTGTCGGGCGTCAGGCCGAGGCGCGCCATGCCTTCGGCATCGACGCTCATGTGCGTCTTGCCGATCAGCCAGGCGTCCATCCCGGCCTTGCGCAGATGGTCGCCCAGCGTGCTCTCGCCCACCTTCAGCGGAAAGTTGTTCCAGGCGGCGCCGTGCGAATGCACATAGCGGCCGGTGTAGAAGCTCATCCGCGAGGCGCCGCAGACGGGGGATTGCACATAGGCCCGGCTGAACCGCACGCCCATCGCTGCCAGCCTGTCGAAATTGGGCGTGCGCATCGTGGGATGCCCCGCGCAGGACAGGTAATCGTGACGAAGCTGGTCATACATTACGAACAGGATGGTGCGGATCGGGGGCATGTCGGATCAACGGCTCATCAGCGAGGGCAGGAAGGTGGCGATCTGCGGGAAGGCCAGCACCAGCGCCAGTAGCACCAGCATGGCCACGACAAAAGGCGCCACCCCCCGGAAGATCGTCCAGATGTCCACATCGGGCGCCGCGGCCTTGACCACGAAGACGTTGATCCCCACCGGCGGCGTGATCAGCCCCAGTTCCACCGCGATCACCGCGATGATGCCGAACCAGACCATATCCACGCCCATCGGCTTCAGGATGGCGGCCAGCACCGGCACGGTCAGGGTAAGCATGGCCAGACTGTCGAACACGCAGCCCAGAAGGATGTAGATGACCACGACGATCAGGACGATCTCGGTCCCAGTCCAGGACTGGCTGGTCAGCAGATCGACCATCGTGCGGGTGAACCCCGCCAGGTTGACGAAGTTCGAAAAGATCAGCGCCCCGATCGAGACGACAAAGATCATGCCCGTGGTGATGCCGGTTTCCACAAGCGAGTCCCACAGCGTGCGCCAGGTCAGCTTGCCGCGCAGGAGGGCGAAGAGACCGGCGGTGATCACGCCGATCCCGGCGGCCTCGGTCGCGGTGAAGATGCCGGCATAGATGCCGCCGATGATCACCCCGAAGATGACGACGATCCCCCAGACCCGCGCCAGCATCCGCAGGCGCTGGCCCATGGGCACGCGCTCGGCGCCCGGCCCGGCCTTGGGGTCGAGCGCGACGATGCCGGCGATGGCGATAAAGAACAGCAGCGTCAGCAGAAGGCCGGGCAGGATGCCCGCCATGAACAGCATCGCGATATCGGTTTCCGACAGCAGGCCATAGATCACCATCGGCACCGAGGGCGGGATCATGATGCCCAGCGTGCCCCCGGCGGCGATGGACCCGGTCGACAGCGAATCCGAATAGCCGAAGCGCCGCATCGACGGCAGCGCCACGCGCGAGATGGTGGCGGCGGTGGCGATCGATGATCCGCAGACCGCCGCAAAGCCCGCGCAGGCGCCGATGGTCCCCATCGCCAGCCCGCCGCGCCGGTGGCCCAGAAAGGCGTTGGCCGCGTCATACAGGTCCTGGCTCAGTTGGCTGCGATGGATGAAGGCCCCCATCAGCACGAACAGCGGAATGACCGTCAGGGTATAGGTGGTGGCGACATCGAAGGTCTGTTGCCCGGCCATGGAAAAGGCCGCGTTCAGGGCGCGCTGGTTCACCTCGAACCCCGCCTCGCCCCAGGAGATCAGGCTGGATCCGGTCAGGTCGGCCCGCGCCCAGGCAAAGCCGGCCACGCCCACGATGATCAGCGCGAAACCCAGCGGCACACCGGCAAAGGACAGCGCCAGCAGGACGGCAAACCCGATCAGCGACAGGATCATCCGATGTCCTCGCCCCGCGCGGTGGCGGTGTTCTGGCGCCCGGCCAGCGCCTGCGCGAACAGGACCAGCGTGACCGCCACGCTCAGCCAGGCCAGCGCCGTCATGGTCCAGCCCACCGGCGCCAGCGGCAGGCCCAGCGAGCCCGACACCATCTGCCGGCTGGACATGACCTGCGCCTGCGCGCCCATGCGCCAGGCCAGAAAGGCCAGCACCAGCGCCGACACCGCCAGCATGACGATACGGTGCCAGTGCCGGGCGCGCGGGGTCAGCCGGCCGGTGAACAGGTCGATGGTCAGGTGCCCCTCGGCCCGCGCCGCCAGCGGCAGCGCGGCAAAGACCGACACCGCCATCAGATACTGGACGATCTCATACCCGCCGGACAGCGGGGCGTTGAACACATAGCGCCCGATCACGTCGATGCCGGTGATCAGCGCCATCGCCAGAAGAAAGGCGGCCATCACGGCCTCCAGCAGCCTTTCGGCCAGGACCCACAGACGGCCGCCCATCGCGTCAGTTCCCCGCTTCGACGGCGGCCATCGTCTCGCGGTAGAAGGCCAGCGCCGCCGCGCCGTCGATCCCCGCCGAATTGGCCGAGTCGATCCAGTGCTGATAGACCGGCGCCCAGGCGCCATCCAGTTGCGCCAGGAACTCGGCCGAGGCCTCGATCACCTGACCGCCGCCGGCGGCAAAGCGCTCGCGCGCCTGATCGTTCAGCGCGTCGGCCCCGCCGGCGTTGCGGGCCATCACCTCGCCCGAGACCGAGCGGATCGCGGCCTGATCCTCGGCCGAGATCTGGTTCCAGACATCGTTGTGCACGAAGAAGGCAAAGGTCGGGGCAAAGACGCCGCCCGGAATGTCGGTGGCCGAGCGCGTGAACTGCACGACGTTGAACACCTCGTTCGACGGATAGTTGAGGCAGCAGAAGGCATCGACCACGCCGCCCGAAACCACCTCGTACATCCGCACCGCCGGGCCGGGCGTGACAACCGCGCCCAGCGCCGCCATCGAGCGCGCGGCATAGCCGGGCAGGGCCCAGAACTTGACGCCGTTGAAGTCGGACACGTCGTCATAGACCGTGTCGTTCATCGAATAGAAGTCACCCGGCGGAACCATGATCAGGCCCAGCATCTGCACATCGCCCATGTCGTTGTGCCCGGCAAAGAACTGCTCGTAGGTGCGCCACAGCGCCACCGATCCCGCCCCGGCGCTGGAATTGACGTTGGGCAGCAGCGGCAGTTGGAGCAACGGGTTCGAGTTTTCGAGGAACCCCACCATCATGAAGCCGCCATCCGCGATCCCCTGCTGCACGGCGTTCAGGATCTCGGGCGGGGGTGCCAGCGAGGATTCGGGCTGGGTGATCGTCACGCGCCCTTCGGTGACGCGGGCGATATCGGCGATCCAGGGGTTGATGACCTGGATGTTCACCTCGTCATTGGGGCTGAGGAAGTTGTTGAACAGGATCGTGGTCTGGGCCGTTGCCGGCGTGGCCATGGCCAGCACCGAAGCGGCCGTCGCGGCGCGCAGGAATGTCATGTCGTCCTCCCATCTGGGGCAGGGCTCCCGTGGCCCTTGCCATCCCGACAGATAACAGGTTAACTTTCAAACACTGAACACGTCAAGGATTCCCTGCATGCCCGATTGGGACACGGTCATCGTCGGCGGTGGCAGCGCCGGATGCGTGCTGGCCGCGGAACTGAGCCGTGATCCGGGGCACCGCGTGCTGCTGATCGAAAGCGGGCGCCGTGACACAAGTCCCTTCATTCACATCCCCGGCACGTTCTTTCGGGTGATGAAGGCCGGGATCGACGCGCAGGTGTATCGCGGCGAGGGTGAGCCGGGTCTGGGCGGGCGCCCCTGCCTGGTCCCGCAGGGGCACGTGCTGGGCGGTGGGTCGTCGGTCAACGCGATGCTGTATGTGCGCGGCCAGCCCGAGGATTACGACACCTGGGAGGCGCGCGGCTGCGCCGGCTGGGGCTGGGACCGCGTGCTGCCCGCGTTCACCGCGATGGAGGGGAACACCGCGTTGGGCGCCCCGTGGCATGGGACCGACGGGCCGCTGACCGTGTCTGACCCGCGCCACCGGCACCCCTTGGCGCAGGCCTTCGTGCAGGCGGCGGTGCAGGCGGGGTTGCCCTTGAGCCGCGATTTCAACGGCGCGCGGCAGGAGGGGGTGGGGTTCTATCAGACCACCACCCGAAACGGGCGGCGGTGCAGCGCCACCGTGGCCTTCCTGCGCCCCGCCCTGGCGCGCGGCAACCTGTCGGTGCTGACGGGAACCCGGGTGGACCGGGTGATGTTCGAGAATGGCCGCGCCAGTGGCGTCCGGCTGCTGGACGGGCGGCAGATCGAGGCCACGCGCGAGGTGATCCTGACCGCCGGCGCGCTGGCCACGCCGCTGATCCTGCTCAGGTCCGGCATCGGCCCCGCCGCCGATCTGGCCCGCCACGGCATCCCGGTTCTGGCCGACCGGCCCGGCGTGGGCGCGAATTATCAGGACCACATGGCGATTCCGGTGGAGTTCGAGACGCGCGAAGCGGTCTCGACCTTCGGGCAGGACCGCGGCCTGAAGGGCGCGCGCAACCTGGCCGCCTATGCGCTGGCGCGGCGGGGGCTGATGGCGTCGAACATCGTCGAGGCGGGGGGATTCGTCGATGTCGGCGGTGCCGGGCGGCCCGATGTGCAGTTCCACATGCTGCCGGGCTTTGCCGGGGCGCCCGGCGTGCCGCCGCTGGACGGGCACGGGATCAGCTGGTCGGTCTGCGTTTTGCGCCCGAAATCGCGCGGAACCCTGGCCCTGCGTGGCGCCGATCCGGCCCTGCCGGGCCTGTTTCAGGCCGGGGTCCTGTCGCACCCTGACGATGTGGCGCTGTCGCTGAAGGCCCTGCGCCTTGCCCTGTCGCTGGCCGGGCAACCGGCGCTGGCCGCCATCCTCGGACCGCGCCGCCAGCCCGCGGCGGGCCCCGAGGATGACGCGACCCTGACCGCCCATATCCGCGCCAGTGCCAAGACCGTCTATCACCCCGCCGGCACCGCGCGGATGGGCGACGGCGAGGATCCGCTGGCCGTGGTCGATCCGCGCCTGCGGGTGATCGGCGTGCGCGGCCTCAGGGTTGCGGATGCCTCGGTCATGCCCGATCTTGTGTCGGGGAATACCAATGCGCCGACGATGATGATCGCCTCGCGCGCCGCGGCTTTTGTCGCGGCGGGCGGCTAGGAGGGGACATGCAGAAGATCCGGGGTTTTGAATCCGCCCTGCCCATCGCGCTTCTGCGCGCCCGGGCCGCGACCGCGCACAAGTTCAAGCCGCACACCGATGCGCTGGGCCTGTCCCAGCCGCAATGGCGCGTCCTGCGCGCGCTGGCCCCGGGTGAGCCGCTGGATTCGCGCACGATCGCCCAACGATGCGCGCTGCTGCCGCCCTCGGTCTCGCGCATCGTGCGCAGCTTGCAGGAGCGTGGCCTAATCGCCCCGGGCGAGGCGCCGGATGGGCGCACGCGGCCTCTGGTACTGACACCAGCGGGGCAGGCGATCTTCGATGAGGTGGCGGTGGTGTCCGAAGCGGTCTACCGCGACATCGAGGTGGCCTTCGGCCGCGAGGCGCTGGTGGCGCTCCTGGCCGAACTGCGCCGCCTGACCGAAGTCTGCGAGGGCCTGCCCGACCTGCCGCGCCCCGAAACGCTGCAGGCTCTGAAAGGCGAGGCGAAATGAAAGCCGACCTGATCCTGACCGGCGCCCGCGTGCTGACCGCCGATCCCGCGATGCCGAGGGCCGAGGCGGTGGCACTGGCCGGGGGGCAGGTGCTGGCCATGGGCCGCGCGTCCGGGATGGACGCGCTGACCGGGCCCGGGACGCGGGTGGTCCGGCTGGCCGGGCACAGCGTGCTGCCCGGGTTCATCGACAGCCATACCCACGGCCTCTGGGGTGCGGCGCGCGATCTGCTGGAGGTGTTCACCGGGCTGGGCAGCACGCATGCGCAACTGCTGGATGCCATCGCCGCCCGGGTGCCGCAGGGGGCGCCGGGGCGCTGGCTGGTGGCGGGGCCCTGGAGCGCGCACAAGCGCGGCGACCTGGGGCCGCGCCCGGCGGATCTGCTGGACCGCATCGCGCCCGATACCCCGGTGGCGGTCAAGGACATCACGCAACATTCCGTCTGGGTGAACTCGGCCGCGATGCGGGCGGTGGGGCTTTCGGCGGCGACCCCGGACCCCGAGGGCGGCAAAATCGAGCGCGACGCCCATGGCGCGCCCACCGGCATCCTGAAGGAAACCGCGATTGCGCTGGTGGCCGAGGGGCTGGTGCATCCCCCGACCGAGGCGGCGCGGGCCCTGCGGCACATGGTGGCGCGGTTCCATGGCTGGGGCCTGACAGGGTTCAAGGAGCCGATGGCCTTCGAGGCCGATCTGGCCGCCTATGCCGACGGCGCCGATACCGGCACCCTGACCCTGCACACCGGCGCGCATCTGGCCCGACAGTCTCCCTTCGGCGAGATGACGCCCCTGGGGGTGCTGGCCGACTGGCGCCAGCGCTTCGCGCGGCCCAACCTGCACACGGGATTTGCCAAGCTGTTCCTGGATGGTGTCGCGCCCAGCCATACGGCGGCCTTCCACGAGGCCTATCTGGGCACCGATCCCGCCACGCATGACCCTGAGGCGATGCTGCTCCTGCGCCCTGAGGTTCTGGCCGCCGAGGTCACGGCGCTGGATGCCGCCGGGTTCACGGTCAAGATGCACGCCGTGGGCGACCGGGCGGTGCAGGCGGGGCTGGATGCCATCGCGGCGGCGCGGGCGGTGAATGGCTTCAGCGGGCTGCGCCATGAAATCGCGCATTGCCCCTTCATCCGGCCCGCGGACCTGCCGCGCTTTGCCGCGCTGGGGGCGGTGGCCGAGGTCTCGCCGAAGCTGTGGTTCCCGGGGCCGGTGACCGAAGGTCAGCGCGCGGTGCTGGGGGTCGAGCGCACCGACCGCTGCCACCCCATCGGCGACCTGCTGCGCGCGGGGGCCGAGGTGGTTTACGGCAGCGATTGGCCGGCGGCGGCGGCGGATGCAAACCCCTGGACGGGGCTGGCCGGGATGATCTCACGCAGGGATCCGGGCGGGCGGTATCCGGGCACAGTCGGCGCCGGGCAGGCGATTTCGCTGGATCAGGCGCTGGCGCTGTTCACGGCGAACGGCGCCCGGGCGCTGGGGCTGGAGGGGCAGACGGGGATGCTGAAGGCCGGGCTGGGGGCGGATCTGGTGGTGGTGCGGGGCGACATGGACGCCATGAGCCCCGAGGAGATCGGCGCGGTGGCGCCGGTCGCGGTGGTCTGGCAGGGGCGCGAGGTGTTCGGCGGGGTGTAGGGAGGGACCGGGCGCGCGCGGGGCCTTCGGCCTCCGCGCCCAAGGGAGGGGGCCTTCTGCCCCCTCTGGGCCTGCGGCCCATTCACCCCCG
>Ga0075157_10002153_pt1 | contig 11586 bp, 10 predicted proteins | sample JI81BgreenDNA_FD_70967 | JGI IMG/M metagenome (GOLD analysis project Ga0075157, IMG submission 70967) | Wastewater effluent complex algal communities from Wisconsin, to seasonally profile nutrient transformation and Carbon sequestration -... | ecosystem: Engineered > WWTP > Effluent > Algae...
TTGCACCTAACTTAAATGTATTGTTTACCCTTACAACAAGTGTATTGCTCGTACCAAATTTTAGGTTTTTGGTAATGTTGAATTGAAAAGCTAAATAGCCAAGATTATTGTCGCCAATTTTTACACCATTTAACCATACTTCTGCATAGTTATATACCGATTCAAATATGAGTTGAATATTTTTGGTACTTAAGTTTTGAGGAATCGTAAACGTACGTTTATACCAAGCATCTCCTGTAAAATGAGCATATTCATTGTGTGTATCCCAACTGCCTGGTACAGAAATATCGTTCCATGAAAGCGTACTTGTGCTGGGTAAAAACCATTTTTCTTCTATGCCTTTCTTATATAAATCGGGCTTGAATTTCCAAACTCCATTGAGAGAAATAGAATCTGAAACAATTGTTTGAGATTGTATCGATGAAAGGAATATAAATAGTAGAACAGCGATTGTAAAACTTGGTTTAAAAACTTGTTTATACATAGATTTTTATAGATTGTTATATGCGTTAATTAAGATTTATGGTGTTGCCTTTTTTGTTTTTTAAGGGTTTTTTGAGCAGAAAAATAGGCTAGTTAATGATGTATTTTCAAAACGTGCAGATCAAAGTATCTAATGAATCGTTTGTTTTCAATTGTTGCCATTGATGTGTTGGTTTTTTCAATTGAAAGTGAAAATAGTTCATATGGAATTTGTTGTTTTTGTTGCAATTACAATACGTATCTATCAATCGTTTTATACATTATTAAAACCTCAAATCTTGCATTTACATGTTTAGAAAAAGAAAAATGGTTTTAAATAGTTTCCTAAGATAAAAAGATGCCGCAATTAGTATTACATGTGTTTTTGAATTTTTTTGTGGGAACATTCCCATTTTATGGGAATGTTCCCACAAAATGGTGTATTTGAACCTAACTTTGCATGTTGAAAACTAAATAGAATGAAACTAGTGCAAAGGTTTTGTAGTAGAAATTTATTGATTAAAAAGAATTGTTAATATGAAGTTGCATCAAATTACCATCAAAGACATTGCTAAAGAATTAAATCTATCAAAGTCTACTGTTTCTCGAGTTTTAACAGGCAATCCAAATGTTAAAGCCGAAACAAGAAAATTGGTATTAGATTTTGCAGCAAAAGCCGATTATCAAAAAAACCTTTTTGCAATTAATTTGGTAACAAGAAGAAGTAATATAATAGGTATAATGGTGCCAGAATTTATGAGTTCTTATTTTCCAAAAGTGATTATTGGTGCTCAAAATAAAATTACAACTGAAGGCTTTAATTTAATCATTGCACAATCGAACGAAAGTTATGAAACAGAGGTTTCGAATGCTCGTGTAATGATGGCTAACCAAGTAGATGGTTTACTGGTATCTGTAACAAAAGAAACTAGAAATTTTGAACATTTAATGGCTTTTAAAAGAAAAGGTATACCTATTGTATTTTTTAACAGGGTTTGTGAAGATATGGATGTGCCAAAAGTAGTTGTAGATGATTATAATGGTGCATTTAAAGCTGTAGAACACTTAATTAGTTTGGGAAAACGAAGAATTGCTCATTTAGCCGGGCCAGAAAATTTGTCAATTAGCAGACGACGCTTAAATGGTTATTATGCCGCCTTACGAAAACACAATATTCCTATAGATGATGAGTTAATTATTTCGTACGATTTAACGATGGAGAAAGTAAAAATTTACATCAATCATTTGTTAAGTTTACCCAATCCGCCTGATGCACTTTTTGCCATTAACGATCCTACAGCTATTGAAGCAATGCAAGTGATTAAAAAAAGGGGATTGTCTATTCCAAAAGATATTGCAGTTGTAGGTTTTAGCAACGATCAATTATCAGATTTAATAGAAACGCCTTTAACCACTGTTGCACAACCTATTCAATTAATTGGAGAAACTGCAGCAGAGATGTTGTTGCAGTTAATTAAAACTGATATTAGTTTATGGAAACCCATTACTAAAACCATGTCTACAGAATTAATTATTCGAAAATCTACAGTTGGATAAATTACTTTCCGATACAAAACTTGCTAAAAATAAAATCTAACTGATCTTCATTGGTAATTTCACCAGTAATTAATCCTAAATAGTGTAAACATTGACGTATATCTAATGCCAATAAATCGCCAGAAATATGTTGTTCAACACCTGCAGATACATCGTTTAGGGCATCGGCTAATTTTTGTAAAGCATCGTAATGACGAGCATTGGTAACAATGGTAGATTCTGTATTGATGCTGCCTCCAACGGCTAGCTGCACCAGTTGACTTTGTAACGCTTCTATCTGTACATTGTTTTTTGCAGCAATGAATAATGGGTTGAAAGATGCAAATTGTTCAAGTTGTTGTGCAGTTGCACCATCTATTTTATTACCTACTAATACGTATTGAATTTGTTCTTTTTTAAATTCAGATTCAATTTTTTCGAGTTCTTCTAAAGTGGTTGTGTGTACATCAAACAAATACATAACAATATCTGCCAAACGCATTTTTTCTAGGCTTTTTTCAATGCCAATGCTTTCAATAATATCGTTTGCATGTGTTCTAATTCCTGCTGTATCTATTAATCTAAACAATATACCATCAATATTTAAAATCTCTTCAATGGTATCTCTTGTAGTGCCTGCAATATCGCTTACAATGGCTCTGTTTTCGTTGAGTAAAGCATTGAGTAAAGTAGATTTTCCAGCATTTGGTTTACCAATTATAGCTACCTGAACACCATTTTTAATTACATTACCCAACTTAAATGACAGCAGTAATTGTTGGGTATTTTCACTCAATTGTTGTATTAATAGTTGTAATTGTTTTCTATCGGCAAATTCTACATCTTCTTGTGCAAAATCTAGCTCTAATTCTATCATCGCAGAAAAACGAATCAGTTGTTCTCTCAAATCTTGCAAGATTGATGAAAAGCCGCCTCTTACATTTTTGATAGCCGTATTTCTGCTAGCTTCTGTGTTACTAGCAATTAAATCTGCAACTGCTTCTGCTTGCGTTAAATCTAGTTTTCCATTTAAAAATGCTCTTTGGGTAAATTCTCCTGGCTTTGCTATTCTACAACCTTTTTCAACTAATGTAGTAATGATTCTTTCTTGTATAAATGGAGAGCCGTGACAACTAATTTCAATTACATCTTCTCCTGTATACGATTTTGGATTTTTGTATAAGCTAATAACAACTTCATCTAAAATTTCATGTCCATTTTTTAAAAGTCCAACATGTAAAGTATGAGATGGCTGTTTTTCTAAATCTTTTGAAGCAAACAATTGGTTTACAATAGTGATTGTTTCACTTCCGCTCACTCTAATTACGCCAATTGCACCAATGCCTTGTGGTGTTGCCAATGCTACAATTGTATCGTTCCAGCCACTTAATTTACCAAGCATATTGTTGAATTCATTCTAAGGGAGAAATATTATTAGCGAGTTATTGTTGTTGCACCAAAATAAGGTTGTAATACCGCTGGTAAAACAATGCCATCTTCTGTTTGGTTGTTTTCTAATAAGCTTGCCATAATTCTTGGTAATGCCAATGAACTCCCATTAAGTGTGTGTACTAGTTGTGTTTTTCCATTGCCATCTTTAAATCTACATTTTAAACGATTGGCTTGAAATGATTCAAAATTGCTTACACTACTTACTTCTAACCATTTTTGTTGTGCTGTACTAAATACTTCAAAGTCGTATGTAATGGCACTTGCAAAACCCATATCACCACCACAAAGACGAAGAATTCGATAAGGTAAAGCCAATGATTGTAAAAGATTTTCTACATGCTGTACCATTTCATTTAATACTTCAAAACTTTTATCAGGATGTGTAAGTTGAATAATTTCTACCTTCTCAAATTGGTGTACTCTATTTAAGCCTCTAACATCTTTGCCATAACTGCCAGCTTCTCTTCTAAAACAAGGACTATAAGCGGTCATTTTAATAGGCAATTCATCTTCTCTTACAATTACATCTCTGTATACATTGGTAACAGGCACTTCTGCCGTAGGAATTAAGTATAACTTATCTTCTGTTACATGATACATTTGCCCTTCTTTGTCTGGTAGTTGTCCTGTTCCATAAGCACTAGCTTCATTTACCATAAATGGAGGCAAATATTCTGTGTAGCCAGCAGCAGTATTAAAGTCTAAAAAATATTGCACCAAAGCCCTTTGTAGTTTAGCACCTTTTCCAATAAATACTGGAAAACCACTGCCTGTAATTTTATTACCCAATTCAAAATTAATGAGTTGATATTGGTCTAATAAATCCCAATGTGGCACTGCTTTTTCATATAAAGTTGGAATACTACCACCAGTTTTTACCACTTCATTTTCTTCTGGGGTTTTACCAATTGGCACTTCTGTAGCAGGTAAATTTGGTAATTGTACAAGCGATGCTTGTAATTTCTTTTCAACAATATCTAAAGTAGATAAGCAATTGTTTACTGTTACTTTCAACGTAGCAACTTCTTTTTTGGCTGCTTCTGCATCTTCTTTTTTGCCTTGAGCCATTAATTTGCCAATTTCTTTTGAATATGTATTAATGCTAGCTTGTGCAGTATCATGTTCTAGCTGAATACGCTTTCTTTCATCGTCTAAAGCAATAATTTCATCTACCAATTCTACTTGTTTAAAATGCTTTACTTGCAAACGTTCTTTTACCCAATTTGGATTATTCTTTAACACACTTACTTGTAACATATCTATCTCAATTTGTGGCAAATATAGTTTGATAGGCATATTCATGATGCCGAACGCTGTTTATTGATCGTATGAATAGAAAATAATAATGTAATGACTGTACATTTGCCTCATGTTTATACAAGACGATTTACAGCAACGATGGTGGAATTTGGAAGCTAAATTGGTAGAACGATTTGGTAAAAAGCCAGATATGGAGGCAATTTTGTTTTTAATAGGATTGCAAGAAACGGGTTTTGAAGCTCCTAAAATTTCAAAAGAGCAAAAGCAAGATTTAATGCATGTGGCTGTTTGTACCGTATTGCAGCCAAGTGGATATTTTATTTTAGAAGGAAAAGATCCAGATAATTGGCCACATTTTAGACAAGTAAAAGAAATGCCTGCTTATGGATTGCCAGAACAAGAAAACTTTTTGAAAGATCATGTTTTAATGTATTTCGATAATATGGGATTTTAGAATGGTGTTTTTGAAAGAGAGCATTTTTATATGCATAATAACTTCTTTAACAAATGCTTTATTTATATTTATTACGTATGACTAAATTCTTTTCTTTTTTAGGATTATTATTTATTTCTCTTTGTATCAATACAGCAAACGGTCAACCCAAAAAAGCAGTCGTTAAAAAAACGATTGTATTCGTTCAAAAAGATACAGTTAAAACTGCTGTTGAACCACTTATTCAAATTACAACACCTTTTGGGGTAATGATTGCCAAATTGTACAACCAAACACCATTGCACAAAAACCATTTCTTACAATTGGTAAAATCTGGCACTTACGATAGTTTACTCTTTCATCGAGTAATTCAATCGTTCATGATACAAGGTGGAGATCCAAATAGCAAAAATGCACCCGATACGGTTCAGTTAGGTGGTGGTGCTTTACCCGGTGAAAGAATTCCTGCTGAAATTCATCCTCAATTTTTTCATAAAAAAGGGGCTTTGGCAGCTGCTAGAGATGGAAATCCGGCAAAAGCAAGTAGCAATTGTCAATTTTATATCGTTCAAGGTAAAAAATACGATTCTGCATCGTTGAATGCTACTTATGTTCAGCGAGTTAAAAATGCCAATCCAAATTATAAGTTTACCAAAGTACACCAAGAAATTTATGAACGTATAGGAGGAACCCCACAGTTAGACCAAAGCTATACGGTTTTTGGAGAAGTAATTAGTGGATTAGAAGTAATAGATGCAATTGCTGCTGTTGCTACAAAAAAAGGGGATAGGCCTTTGCAAAATGTATGGATGAAGATGAGTGTTTTACGAGAATAGTTGTACCATAACAAAACCGAATCTATTTTAAGATGTTGATTTTCAATTTATTTATTGCCAATTTGTACTTAGTAGAACTAAATTAGTATCATTCAAATTTTATAAGAATATTTGTACTTTAAAAATATTAATTATGAATTTTCCAGCTCATTTACGCTACACTAAAGACCACGAATGGATTAGCATTGATGGTGATATTGCAACTGTAGGAATTACAGATTTTGCACAAAGAGAATTAGGCGATATTGTATATGTAGATATTAATACAGTTGGTAAAAGCTTAGAAGCTGAAGCTATTTTTGGAACTGTAGAGGCTGTAAAAACAGTAAGTGATTTGTTTTTACCAATTGCAGGTACCATTTTAGAAACCAATCCATTATTAGATAAACAACCAGAATTGGTAAATGCTGATCCATATGGTGATGGTTGGATGGTTAAATTAAAAGTAGCAGATACCTCAACTATCGATGCTTTGTTAACTGCAGAAGCTTACGAAAACTTAGTTGCTTAAATTTTTTTATTTTTTTTGAACTAAGTAAAACCATAGGTGTTGTGTTCTCGTAAATAGAATACATCTGATTTTTTAAAACCGTACGCATTTTTGGAAGCATCTGTAAAATATACTGAAACAGAGTTGGTGTATTTGCTTAAGCAAAGGCAGCAATCCGCATTTAGTTATCTATATGATAATTACAGTGGAGCATTACTTTCAGTTATCATCAATATTGTATCAGATACAGAATTGGCAAATGATGTTTTACAAGAGGTTTTTGTAAAAATTTGGCGACAAATAGAATCGTACGATAATACCAAAGGTCGATTATTTACTTGGATGATGAATGTGGCAAGAAATGCATCGATTGATACGGTAAGAAGTAAAGGTTTTCAAAATAGTCAACAAAATCAAGAGTTAACCGAAACTTTGTACGATAAAGGTGGAAGCACACAGTTGCATACCGATAAAATTGGATTAAGAAAAGTGGTACATGAATTAAAAGATGAGTATAAAGTTTTAATAGAATTGGCGTATTTTGAAGGCTATACACAAGATGAAATATCAAAAATGTTAGATATACCTTTAGGAACAGTAAAAACCCGATTACGAACGGCACTTACCCAACTTAGAGGCGTTATAAAACAATAAAAATTACAACAAACAATATTTATAAGTGAATATCGAAGCTTACATATCAAGTGGTGTCATTGAAAGCTATGTTTTAGGCATGGCCGATGCACAGGAGATAGCAGAGTTAGAGCAACTCAGGCTTCAATATCCTGCTATTCAACAGGCTATTGATGAGTTTGAGGAATCTCTAGAAAAAACTGCATTTGCAGCTGCCGTTTCTCCTGCACCATCTGTAAAAAATAAGCTTTTCTTCGAGTTAGAAAACGAGTTTGCTCTTCCATTAAAAGAGAAAGACAAACCTTCTTTTGCTCATAATACACCAATCGTTGATATTCAATCTAGAATAAATAAAACAGAAGAAGAAACGATTATAGAAACAGATTTTTCTACAGAACAAGCAAAAGCTGTCGTAAAACCTTTACGCTATTTAAAAGCGGTTTCTGTTGCTGCTATACTTTTATTGATTGCAAGTGCATCTCTAAACGTTTATTTTTATTCAAAAAATAATGCGTTAGACGAACAAGTAACTGCACTTTTAAATGATAAAAATACATTGATTGCTACCAATAAGAACATGCAGGTAAAATATACAGACATTTATGCCAACTTAATGGTAGTTAGCGACACCAATGTGCAAAAAGTGGTATTAAAACCTGTTGTTGGTAAAGAAGGTAGTTTAGCAACTGTTTATTGGAATACGTTCACAAAAGATGTGTACGTTGTAGCAGATAAATTACCAAAAGCACCAAAAGGAAAGCAATATCAATTGTGGGCTTTGGTAAATGGAAAACCAGTAGATGCAGGAATGATTGAGGGCTGCAATGGTGTTTGCAAACTTAAAAATACTATACAAGCACAAACATTTGCTATTACTTTAGAAAAAACAGGAGGTAGTGAATCACCTGATTTAACGCAATTGTATGTTCTTGGTAATGTAAAATCGTCTTAATTATTTTATCATATAGTTAAATTCTAAGCCTTCTTGTATAAAGAAGGCTTTTTTATGTGAAATAAACTTGTTTGTAAAGAAAACCTTTTTCGAAAAGTGTACGTATATATAATTAGCTAATCAATGGCGGGGTTTTTTCAGATGGAGGGAGACTAGAGGTAGTCTCCCTTATTTTTGCAAAAAACTATTTCAATTGCAACAATTACGCTTTATACATTTTGTCCCTTTTTTTGCATTCTTTTTCTTTTCGCTTTATTTGTTTACGCTGCCAGGTCAATCTATTCCTCAAATTGGTATTTTAGAATTAATTGAGTTTGATAAATGGGTACATGCTGCCATTTTTTCAATACTTGTTTCAAGTGCATTGTTTCCTTTAAAAAGGAATGTTGCAAATAAAAAGCGAACGCATACGATATTTATTATTGTTACCGTTTTAGCTATTTTCTATGGAATTGCAATTGAGTTTATACAAAAATATTGGATCGTAAATAGGTCGTTTGATGTATTAGATATTTTGGCAGATAGTATTGGTGCAGTAATTGGTTATGTATTTAGTAGAAGGTGGCTAAAAAAAATTGGCCCCGATAGAAATCGAGGCCGCAACCAAAACTAACTGCTTATGAGAAAAAAACTAAAATCCGTTTTATACTTTTTATTAACGCAAACTCAATGCCAAAAGATTGAGGAAGATTGTTAATGATTTGTTAGAGCTTTAAAATAATTATTTGATGTTTATTTTAACTATGCAAACATCGTAAGTAAAGACACAATAAAGTGTGAATGGTTTATCAATGAAATGTTAATAGACAATTTTATGACAATTGAAGCCTTTTGCTTTATCAAGTTCATAAAAAAATGCATCCCAAAAAGGATGCATTTTTTGTGCGTTTATATTTACAATCAATTTATGTAAAGCTGTAGCTCATTTTGCCATCTTTTTCATCTTTCAGTTGAATGCCAATAGCTGCTAGCTCGTTTCTAATTTTATCGCTTGTAACAAAATCTTTTTTTGCTTTTGCCTCTTTACGTAGGTTAATTAAAAGAGCCAAAACACCTTCTAGTTTTTCACCACCATCTTTTTCTTGTTGTAAGCCAAAAATATCTTCGATAAAGGCTTTCATTTGTTTTTGTAAATGCAGCAAAGTATTTCCACTTATTGCATTTTCTGCAATATGCTTATCTTTTATTCCATTAATAATACTTGCTAAATCAAACATATTGGCTACAACTTTTGCAGTATTAAAATCATCGTTAATAAACTCATCAAATTCAGATACAAGTTTTAAAACTTTGGTTTCTAATGCATTATCTGTGGCAGTTATCGCTGTATTTGCAACCAATTGGTTTAGGTTTTCGTAAGCTTCCCACAAGCGTTTAAACGCTTTTTCAGATGCTTTTAAAGCTTCGTTACTAAAATCTAATGTACTTCTGTAATGACTTTGTAGAATAAAGAAACGAATCGTCATAGGATGATACGCTTGTTCTAACAATGGATGTGTACCAGCAAACAATTCACTTAACTTGATAACGTTGTTGTAGCTTTTTCCCATTTTTCTACCGTTGATGGTAATCATATTGTTATGAATCCAATATTTTGCCATGGTGGTATGGTTGCAAACTGCACTTTGTGCAATTTCACATTCATGATGAGGAAACTGCAAATCCATTCCACCACCATGAATATCGAATTGATTGCCTAAGTATTTATTACTCATAGCACTACATTCAATATGCCAACCAGGGAAACCTTCACCCCATGGACTTTTCCAACGCATAATATGCTCAGGTGGTGCATTTTTCCATAAAGCAAAATCGGCTTTATTTCTTTTTTCGTCTTGATTGTCTAATTCTCTTGTAGTATCTAATTGGTCGTCTAGGTTTCTTCCACTCAACATTCCATAAGGCATACCTATTTTAGAAAAATCTTGGTTGTATTTTTCTACATCAAAATAAACAGAACCATTTGCTACATAAGCATATCCATCTGCAATAATTTTTTCAATCATTACAATTTGTTCTACAATATGGCCAGTTGCTGTTGGTTCTATACTTGGAGGAATAGCGTTAAACTGGTTCATTGCCCAATGAAACATATTGGTATATTTTTGAACGAGTTCCATTGGTTCTAAGCGTTCTAGCAATGCTTTTTTACTTATTTTATCTTCAGCTTCTCTGCCTTCTTCTTCAAAATGACCAGCATCGGTAATATTTCTTACATAACGTACTTTATAACCTAAATGTAAAAAATAACGATGCACCACATCGAAAGTAATGTAGGGTCTTGCATGTCCAAGATGACTTTCGCCGCTAACAGTTGGTCCACATACATACATGCCTATATGACCAGGTGTAATACTTATAAATGTTTCTTTTTGACGAGTTAATGAATTATATACTTTTAAAGACATGGTTTCTTGAAAAAATGATGAAAAATGATGAATATTTTTTGGTGTAAATGTGGGAATATTTACAGCGTTTGTATAAGACTAACAACAGCAACAACTGCTAAATGTATAGATAGTGTAAAACATCATAAGGCTGCTAAGATAAGCACTTTGATAAAAATTAGGTTTATTCAGTAAAAGAATTATTCGGTTTATTTTATTTACTTTTCAATTGCAAATCTGTTACCAACATAATATGATCGCTTAAACCTTCATCTACCATATCAAATTGATGAATATCAAATTGTGGATCTGCTAAAATATAGTCGATTCTTAAAGTAGGAGCTAAGGCAATGTACGTTCTGCCAATTCCAAAATCTTTTTTTAAAAAAGCATCTTGTTTATTTCCTTTTATGGTAAAATAGGTGTAGCTATTAGGTACGTCATTAAAATCTCCACAAATAGTAGAAGGATAAGGGCATCCTAACATTTCTTTTTGAATCATATCTGCTTGAATGGCTCTTCTTTTAAATGCAGGGTTCATTTTTCTAAAAATATTTTTTGATGCCATTACTGCATCTTCATTTTGATCTGTAATTTTCTCCAGATTATCGTAATCATCTTTTTTAAATTTAAACGATTGTAAATGAGTGGTATACACTCGAATAGTGTCGTTTTTAATAACAATATCTACATAAATTAAACTCTCTGCTTTTGGATAGTTTATTTTTTGTGAATGAATAATCGGATACTTTGAGAATATGATATTTCCAGAGCTGTAGCCATTGTTTTTTGTATAATCTTTTGAGAAAAAATAGTAAGGATATTTTTCGTTGAAAAGTGCAATATTGTTTGTGTTTTTACTGTTGTTAAACTCTTGTAAACAAACAATATCTCCATTTAATTTTGCAATGCTTTCTGCTACTTCGTTTCGTATCAGTTTTTTACTGTTTTTATTAGTGGTTAATCCATTAAAGCCTTGAATGTTCCAATTAATAATTCGAATATGATTTTTCTTTTTTGCTTGCGTAAAACCAGCCCTTAATTGAAACGCAAAAAATACATTGATTTGTTGATAGCCAATAAGTAGTGTTACCAATGGAATTAGTGAAAATATGGGCTTTGCAAAGAGCCAAAAAAATATGCAT
>Ga0075157_10002154_pt1 | contig 11583 bp, 15 predicted proteins | sample JI81BgreenDNA_FD_70967 | JGI IMG/M metagenome (GOLD analysis project Ga0075157, IMG submission 70967) | Wastewater effluent complex algal communities from Wisconsin, to seasonally profile nutrient transformation and Carbon sequestration -... | ecosystem: Engineered > WWTP > Effluent > Algae...
CCGTATTGCTCGCGCTTCAGCTTGGCGATCTGCAGCTTGAGGTGGGCGATCAGCGCTTCGATGGCGCTCTGGTGGGCCAGGGCGTTGGCCAGCTTGGCCGTTGCAGTGGCGGCGTTCTGCTCGGCCTCCTCGGCTCTGCGGGCCATGCTCGCCACCAGCGCCTTGAGCGCTTCAACGTCGTCCGGAAGGGGCGAAATGGCGGCTTCCATGGAGGAGAGTGAATCATCATCCACCCCCTGCCGCAAGGGCAAAATGCCGGTCTGCCACCATTATCCGGCACTCGCCGGCCGCCACGTATACTGCGGGTTCCTCCAGTCGATCCCCTCGAGCAGGCAGGCCAGCTGTGATGGGGTCAAGGACACTGTTCCCTCGCTCGCCGAGGGCCATACGAACCGACCCTTCTCAAGCCGCTTGGCGTAGAGCGACATGCCGATACCATCGTGCCAGATGATCTTGATCAGCGAGCCTGCGCGGCCGCGGAATACGAACAGATCGCCGCCGTGGGGATTACGCTTGAGGCCTTGCTGCACCAGCAGCGCCAGGCCTTGCATCCCCTTCCTCATATCCGTGTGGCCCAGCGCGATCCACACCCGCGCGCCGGGAGGGATCATCGCAGAGCCTTCAGCGCGGCCGCGACCAGCGCCGGCGATGCCGCGGCGAAAATGCTCACCCGCTTGCCGCGCGGCAGATCGATGATCATCGCCGGGTGCTCGGCGGAGCTCGCCGCTGCGGCCGGATCGTCATCCATCACCGCTTCCACGAACACCGGCGTCGGCATCGCCGGCGCTGGTGGCGGCGGCAGACATCGGCAACTCTGGCACCCGGCGCGAACGCCTCGGCCACGATCTGGAGCCGCTCCTCATCGCTCCACCGCCGGCGCCGCTCCGGACCCGAAAATACCGTCACCTGACCCACCGACCGCTCCAAAGCACACTCTTAAGAGCACGCCTAAGAGCGCTCGCTACCTACCCGCGCAAGGCGGCCCCCGCCGGATGGATACAATATGCCCGAAGTGGTGGCCACAAAGCTCATTGCTTCGCGATCGCAGCAGTCGAGCGAGAAGGCTGCCCGCACCTTCTTGCCGTTCTCGCAGCCGATTTCGAAGCCGTCAGAGCACCAGCGGGTATTGCGGCGACGCGCCCATCGTGGCGACGCTCGTCACCGTTGCCGCTATGGGTCTGGAGCAGAAGGCAATGGCCTTCGATCACCCCGTAGACGCGCTTGGCATTGGGCAGCGGCGGCCCGCGATCACGTGCTTGGCACCGCAGGAGCGGAGGGCGGCCGCGACTGCGTGCAGTGGCCTTGCATCTCGCTGACGAGAGATGCTCGCGGGAGACGCCAAGCGCGTTTGCCACTGCGCTCACAGGCCGTCCTCCGGCAACGAGTTCGTGCGCAAGGCCGTATCTTGGAACCTGTCACGCCCGAGATCGCCTCACGCACGATCTCGTTCTCCATGGTTTTCTTGCCGAGCATGCGCTGCAGCCGGCGAGCCTAGTTCTCCAGCGCGCGATACTCGCTGGCCGGAACAACCTCGCCGCAGGCACGAGTTGCGGTCAGGGCTCCGGTTCCCACCCGCCGGCGCCAGCTAAACTGCTGGTTGGGTGCCCAACCGTCCATGCGCGCCACACACGACACGCTATTGCCGGGCAGGAACGTCTCGTCGACCATGCCAAACCTATTCAACCTAGGTTTCTCTGAAGAGGCCCTCAGCTGTACGCGTTTTCAACGCTGAGATGGATTATCATTAATGGTAGAATGGGGAAGCTGGTAATCTTAAGCGACCAAAAGAAGTTCCCCCTCACCTCGAAATAATGCGCCGCTAAAAACGTCGAAACGGACCTCGCTAGGCGGCTTTTATTAAGGATTGATCTTGGGCTCATATTGCCCGTACTGGCTTACATCATCACAGTAGAGCTTTTTCGAAAAGTGCAGTAGAACTCTCCCAACTGGTTTCGAGAGATTTATCATAGGCGGCTTGCGACATTGATCGCCAACAATCGTCGCTCATGCTTAATACAGAAGAAATGCAAGTGCCTAGAGAATCATAATCCTCAACATCTACGGAAAAACCATTGCGACCGTTCTCGATTTGAGATTTTGCGGAATGATTCAATGTAGCGACGACTGGTGTTCGACACGCCATTGCTTCAAAAATCGGAAGGCCCGCGCCTCCAGAGCGGCTCGCGGCAACAAAAACGTCGCATCTCGAATAAAGTTCACGGAGAAAGGCTTGGGGGGGGCGCAAATGAAATTCCGCGCCTTTGGGAAGCGGCAGGCCCCTAGTCGGGGGTTCCGCCCCAAACGCAATGACACGGAGGCTCGGATGCTCTCGCTGCGCTTTCTCAATTGCGCGAAGCGCAATATCCACACCCTTGGCATGAGCAGAGGCGTACATTAGTCCTACCACCGGCACATCTTGTCGGCCACGCTTTTCTGAGTAGAATAGGCTATGATCAACACTATTTGGAACTAAAGAAACATCATGGTCGCCATATAAATCCCTCATTAATTCAACAAGCCAATGCGATATTGCTATTCTTTTTAAGGGGAGAAAGTAGCTCGCTCCAGATATATGCTTTGGGAGATGACTAAATACTTCATGTCCTTGAATGAAGTGGAATTTCCGACCTTTGGATTTTGGTAGATGCATGACCTCAAACGCGGTTTCCCACCAAGTTGCAATGACGACGTCAGCATCGGGGACATCTTCTGCTGTGATGGGATTCGAATGCGGCAACACGATCAAATCTGCCTTCATGCGATCAAAATGCGTATCACGCGCCGGCGCCATCAAAATTCGGCCACGTACAAGGTTCCGTAATTTCCTGCGGCGCGATACAACCTCGTGCCCACGAGCCACCACAGTAACATGATGGCCTCTGGCTACCAGCTCGTCTGCGTGGATGGAAATGACACGCTGGCCACCGGAGAGATCCGGTGCTGGAGTTATAAACGTGATATTCATAGGATTTGCCCGATATGAAAATTGCTGAGATACTGCATCGTAAATTACAATTGCCTGAAATATAACGGAAAACTCAGAACCGCGTAGTGCTATACATCCTCAAGCTCTCCGAGCCGTTTATTCAGAGCTCTTTGCTGTGACGCTAAAGTTCCCGACCTAGCATTCAAGTATTATGGCTCTTTTGCGCATTGGCGCAATCCTAGCAATGATCTGAGTAGGGCAGCCCGTAGGGCGCCTCTAGAAACCTTTGCGTATGCTGCGCTTAGCTGATTCGCTCTCCCTTTCAGGGACTGGAGGTGGAAATGGTTGGTGCCTAGGGTTTCTGTGATTTGTCAGACCGGTATTCAGCCCTCGGCGTGGCGGCCGGGACAAAGACAGGCGCCCCCGTTTGCCCCTGTGAGACGTTCAAGATCCAAGTGTTGCGGATGCTCTACTTGCAATCCGGCTAAGCGACTGAGTTCCAGATCTAACGACTGGCTCTCGTCCCAGCGGCTACTCGGCGAGGGGTTTGATGACCCTGTGCTCGATGCCACCAAGGTGTCGCTGCTCCCGGAAAGCTTTGTGCAAGCTAAGGCGAAACGCTCCGCCGTGCGCTCAGCAGTCGAGCACGCATTCGCTGGCGAGGAAGCACCGCATGAGGCTTTTCTTTCGGACCCTCGGCATCGCCCGTGCCTTGATCATTATCAACATGGTAAACCCGCTGCCAACATCGAGCAGATCGATGGGCTCGAAGGACAAGGTTCTCCTGCATAGCTTGAAAATGAGGCGCAGAGCAGCGCCCCTCGCGGAAAACTAGGGAGACGAGCGGAAAAGGGCCGCATAATCCGTTGCGAGAGCATGCTCGGACCCCACAAAGGGCGTCGGCAGTTGGTTACTGAGAAAGCAAACCCTCAATCTCTCATTGGCACCGAGGCTTTTCTCTGACGCTGCCTTGCAATCGTCGCGGCTGAGCCAACAGTTATGCTGAGGCCGAGCCATACCCATGCGATCAGGAGCGTGATCGCTACCGGCCGGTACAGAATTCGATCAAGTTCATGCAAGGATATAGCCTCGACGATGAATAACGCGCCACCTAACGACGTGCCAGTCATGGCAAGTCGCGTGCTTAGGTCACGAGTGGCGCGAAGCAGGATCGCTGCGAGGAGCCCGCCGACAATTAGTCCCCCTCCTAGTAGCGCGATTTGCAAAAGCTCGCGGCCCATGTACTTTGGGCCCATCGCCATGATCGCCGCATCATGAAAGCGATGCCTCGCGCCCACGACGCACTCTAAGCAGTACAAGAGGTTGACGAACCCCATTTTTGTCCAAGGGGGGTTCCGAACGTACAAGCAGAGTATTCCAGCAGTTCCGAAGCTAACGATACCGAGCATTTGCGTTAAATTCATTTTATTGTAGCTCCCCGCGTAGCGTCACTCTCATATTCGAGACATAGCCATGATCATCATCGCTTATTTGAGCTGGCTGCCTGCGTCGCTGTTAGCTTTCAAATTTGCCCCAAGGCATTATGCGCCTTGGATCTGCGTTTTTGGAGGCTGGGTACTATTGCCTCCCGCGGTGTATCCGATACCTCAGTCATCGGGCTTCCCTTTCTGGATAATTGGTAGTTCCCTGCCATCCGACGTACTCATCAGCAAGGTATGGGTTGCACCGCTTGCGACTTGCGTCGCGTCATTAACTTTCGACGTTCGCCGGTGGCGCTCTACCCCGCTCAATGTGTGGGACGTCTGTATCGGATTATTCTGCCTTTGGCCGTTGATACAAAATGCCATTGTTGGGCATTCATCCCCCGCCGCGTGGGCTTCTAGCCTTTACCTGGCTGGGGCATGGGCGCTGCCATGGTGGCTCGGCCGGCTTTATCTGCGAACCAAAGGCGATGCGCAAAGTTTTGCTGTGGTTTTCACGGCTGCCATGTTGTGTCTCCTACCGATTGCGATCCTCGAGGGCGCAAGTGACATGCGCGTCCACACGTTGCTGATTGGCGAGCATCCATTCACGGCTGACGGCCTGCATCGATACTTGGGATATCGTCCGCAGGCGCTGTTCGAGAACGGCAACCAATATGGTTTGTGGTGCGCTGCGGCTACCGTTGCAGCTTTTTGGCTCGCGCAAGGAAAGATGCTGAACTTTTATATAGCTGGTATTCTTGCAGCGATGACCGTTGCGTCGCAATCTGTGGGTGCGATTGGGCTGATGGTTTTTGGGTCAGTTGCTCTACACTGGACCGCGAGCTTTGCGATCCTGCACAGGTTCGGCATCTGTCTCCTGCTATTTGCGGTTGCCGGCGCTAGCTCGCTGGTTGCTGGGCTAATTCCACTACGTGAATTCGTTGAGCAAAGCGGGACGGGGCACGCGCTATTAGAGGCCTTACGGTCGACAGGCCGTGGTTCTCTTGCTTGGCGGGTATCACAAGATTTAAAGGCCGCTCCGCTTCTGCGTGAGCACCTCCTGATTGGTTATGGGCAATGGAACTGGTTCTTTCCGCTGAACACCCGCCCGTGGGGCTTCCCCCTCCTTGTTGTCGGCCAATTCGGATTGTTCGGTCTAGCGCTGCTCCTTCTGCCGTTGTTGCGCGCTGTTAGCAACGCGCTTCGGCAGGCAGTTCTCGGCAGCGAGACGGCAAGGTTGGCCGCCGTGCTAGTGATCATTGCCGGGCTTGATACCGTTTTGAACAGTTTTCTGCTGTGGCCATTCATCGTCCTCGCATCAATCTTTGCTGGTCGAGGCGTTGATCTGCCAATCCAATGGCCAGAAAAAGCAGATACAACCAATGACTATAGCAGGCCATCACAATGAAATCCGAAATCGGCGCATGAGAGCGGTCCGCTAGATCCTAGAGGTTACAGGCGAGGCCGGCCATACCGCCCTTTTGATGCGGCCTTGACCATCCAACGCGCAGTGAGGTGACCCCCTGATTTTCCTCCACCAGCGATAAGAGGCTGGCCTGAAGGAAGGACAGACGATGAAGCGTAAGAGGTTTTCCGAGGAGCAGATCATTCGCGTGCTCAAAGAGGCTGAGGAGGGCGCGAAGTTCGCTGATCTTGCCCGTCGACACGGGTTATCTTGAGCGACGATCTACAACTGGAAGGCCAAACATGGCGGGCTTGACGTATCCGAGGCCCGGCGTTTGCGGTAGCTCGAGAGCGAGATGCTCAAGCAGCTGCTGCCCGACACGATACTAGACAACGTGGCGCTTAAGGACCTGCTCTTGAAAAAGTGGTGACGCCCGTCGCCAAGCTGGCGCTCATCTCCAGGTGTGCCACGGGACGGGCGAGTGGTGAGCGTACCATGTGAACGATGCCGATCGCAAGACCGTGCGCTACCGTTCCACCCAGGACGATAACACTGCTCTGCGCGACAAGTTGCTCGAGCTGGCCAACCAACGGCGTCGGTTCCGCTATCGCCGTTTGCACATTCTGCTGCGGCGAGAGTGGGTGATGATCAACCGCAAAAAGACGCAGCGGTTTTACAAGAAGGAAGATCTGGCGGTGAGGCGGCAACGAAGCCGCAGACGCGCTGTGGGCACCATAGCGCCGACCCCGGTGCTTGCCCTGCCGAACCAGCGCTGGAGCCTCGACTTTGATCATGACCAAATCGCTTCCGGCATACGGTTCCGCGTGCTCTACGTGGTCGATGATGTGACTAGGGAATGCCTGGCGGCGATGCCGGACACCTCGATCTCCGGGCACCGTGTCGTGCGCGAGCTAACCCAGCTGATCGCCCAGCGCGGCAAGCCGGGCATGATCGTCAGCGACAGTGGCGCCGACCTCACCAGCAATGCCGTGCTCGCGTGGTGCGGTCAGATCGGGGTGGAATGGTATCACATCGCGCCGGGCGGGCCGATGCCGAACGGTTACGTCGAGGGTTTTAACGGCCGCATGCGCGATGAACTACTAAACGAGGCTTTTTTCATCAGCATAGCCCATGCATGTGTCGAGATCGCTGCTTGGATTGAGGATTACTACCGGATAATACCACACTCGTCACTCGACTACTAATCCTCGGCGGCGTTCGCCGCCGAACTGGATAAGCAATGGCCTGCTTCGCTACGCCCTACGGGCTCCGCGTGTCGATCCGGCGTGGCCGCCTTGCGTGGGTAGGTAGCCAGCGCCCTTAAGCGTGCTCTTAATAGTGTGCTTAGGAGCGGTCGGTGGGTCAGGTGACGGTATTTTCGGGGCCGGCGCGGCGCCGTAGGTGGAGCGATGAGGAACGGCTGCAGATCGTGGCCGAGGCGTTCGCGCCGGGTGCGAGGGTCGCCGATGTCTGCCGCCGTCATGACGTCTCGTCCGGATTGATCTACACTTGGCGGCGCAAGCTGCTGGATGCGGGCGAGGCGCAGGAGGCCGAGGTGCCGGATGCGCTTCCCACGCCAGTATTCGCCGAAGCGGTGATCGACGGGGACGCGGTGCCGGTCAGCGCTGCCGAGCACCCGGCGATGATCATCGATCTGCCGCGCGGCAAGCGGGTGAGCATCTTCGCCGCGGCATCGCCGAGGTTGGTCGCGGCCGCCTTGAAGGGCTTGCCCGAGCTACCCGCCGACCAACATCACGCCGCAGCTTTCACGTAATGAATACCACCTACATTGGTTGAAAAAGTGTGGAATCCCAGGTTCAACTCGAATGTGTTCGTAGAAACAATCTTGAACAGCCCGAGACTTAAATCATTGGGTGCCGGGCAAGACAGGCGGGCCGCCCCTACATCGGCGGACGCTCGAACACGCGCATCTCATGCGCATACCACAGAGTGCGCGTATCCCTCGCTTCTTTCAACATTAGGCCACACTCGCCAGCAATGGAGCAAATATCCTCGATCGGCGCATACGTGATCCAGTCCCTCGCCAGAACCAAATCGTGTAGGCGATTGGCAGTAGCGAAAATGAAGGGCTCATCCGCCATATCCTTGTAGATGAGCATTCCGCCTTCTTTAACGCGAGCGCAAGCCTCGACCATAAAGTCACGATGAAGGGCGGGGGGCACATGGTGCATAACGTCGATCATTGTAACGATATCGAACTGCTCCGCTGGCCAGCCTTCAATCGATGACGTGCAGCTCAATTTGATCGCACTTTCTGCGAGGCGGGAAAAGGCCTTGATGCCCACTGCGATATTCTTGGGATTTGCATCGACGCACAATCCCTTGTTCAAATGTCCTGACCTGGCGAACAGCCACAGGAGCAATCCTTCGCCCCCGCCAATATCGAGCACATCATATTTTTTTTCTGTTTCGAGGACGCCAAGTATCGCATCAAACGGGGCGATACGCTGGCGATGTCTGGTCAGGAACCCCCGAAGTCCGCCAATCTCGCGGCCGAGCTGCCTAGACCATTGAGGGATGGCCTTCGCCAACTGAGCTTGTACTGTAGTATTGCTTGAGGAATGTGTCATGACGGCACCTAGCGCTAGAATTTTGCGATGAAAAAGATGCCTAGCATTATAAATATCACGCCAAGGCCATTCAGTATCGAAATTTGCTCCAATTGCGTCAGGCTGGAGACGAGCAACACGCCGACCAGAGCAAGGGATGTAACCGCAGCGTAGGCTGTTGACAGCTCTAGCGACTTCAAGGCTAGCGCATAGCAGATCAGCAGCGCAATGCCGCTAACCCCGACAAGCCAGATCCATGGGGAAAGCAGAGCTGCGCGCGCCAGTTCAAGCCCAGCATAGGCGTTTAATGTCGTCGCCGCCTTCTTGAGAAAGAAGTTCGCCGCAACGTTCGCTGCAACGGCCAGAGCGACAAATATCCATCCGCTCATTTTGCCGGACCTTGTGCTACGATAGTATTGGGCTCCATGCGTTTACGGAATTTGTCGAAGATCGTTAGAATACCGCATGCGGATAACACAGCGATGAAGGCGACGCTTTGAAGGTGATAGCGATCCTGTGAAATGACAATCGCATGAACGCTCGCAAAATAGGCCCACAGCACGAGGGGAGGCGCTGCCAGTATCCTCAGCTTCTCCATAACCGTGTGGGCTTTTAGAGCCCTTGTACAAATCCCAAACACTCCCGCCAACGCGCCAAGGAGAACCATCGACCAGTACCCTTGCGTCAGTACCTTGAGGGGGAGCATCGCCCATTCGCCAACGCGCTCCTTGATGCCGCCGCTATTCCAGTGGACTGCGATGGTCTCGGTAGCGTGCGTTCCCACCAGTTTGCGAAAGAACAAGGCAGTCGTTCGCAGCGGGTCTTCCAGCATGAATTCGCGGGCTTGCTGTCCCAGTACCCTTGCTCGCTCGCCTTCGCTGAGACGGTTTGTCCACTCGGGTAGATCTTTGTAGCCTCCGTCGCCATCTGGGTGATTGCCCATCCACAAAACCGGCCCGCCATTGGTGGAGATCAGAACTAACTCGCCATGTAGCAGCGTATTTCGAGCAGCCCATGGCGCGACAACCACAACCACTGCGATGACGGCAAGTATCATCGGGACGATACATGTCCTTATCGAGCGCATGCGAAGCGCATCGAGAGCTGCGACCACGGCGACAACGAGCGCGCCCGTCGGGCGAATGAGCGCTGCGATCCCGAACAAGATGCCACTTACAAAACCACGCTTGTTCGAAGAAGCTTTGGCGGCTCCCCAGACAAGAAGGCCGAGGTTCACAGCGACCGCGAACAGGACCTCGCTGGCAATAATGGTCGTGTAGAGAATGAGGGTTGGCCAAAATGCGATGATGGTGGCGGTCAAGAGCCCTGCTAGCTCGCTTACCCACCGCCGGGCGAGCAAACCGCTCGACCAGATGAGAGCCGCGCCGGCGACCAGATTAAGGAATACCGGACCAACCATGCTTGGGCCAAAGACCCACAAGGACGCGGCATAGGCCGCGCTTGCCCCGACTGGCCAGTAGCTGAAGGGTTCATCGGGCTTGACGCCATAGACGCCATATTCAGCAATATTGTTTGCCGTGACCCAATAGATGTTGGCATCCGATACCGGATAGATCGGGATGCATAGAGCCCAGATTATGCGCAGTATCAGGCCTACGCCGATGATGTAGGCGATATTGCGTGCGAAGCCTGCATTTCTTAAATGCTCAATCATATGGGCCATTCTATTCTTAGATCACGTTCATCACGGTGCAGACGTAATTGTTCGACGATGAACATGATCTGGTTAGTTTTTCGTTCCGCAGATTTACGGACTACTTCAATATAGTTGAAATTCAAGTACAAGAACTATCCGCTGGAATGCTGCGCGCCGCAGTGCCTTTCCAATCGCGTGACCTGATGACGGGACCTACGACATCATAGCGTTGTTGGTTTCTCACACCTAAATCGCAGTATTCCAAGTGTGGCTGAGATGCATCCTAGTCCGAGCGCAATCGTTGCGATGAGGCTACCGGCAAAAGCGTCCATCGATCCGGGGTTGGCGAGGCCAAGGGCACCGCTCAAATTGCCGGAGCGCAGCATTACCATCGTCGCAATAAGCCCCAACGCCCCGCTTAGGGAATTGCCCCGAAGGGCAAGCCAAACCAAACGGAAGTCCAAGCCGTTGTTGGTGCCCAACACCTTGGGCAACAGGTAGGCTTGCGACAGGAACATGAGGCTGGTGGCGACGGCGAAGACCGCTGATGGAAACGGGCGTGGCTTGGTCACATTGCTCATCAGATCAAGATAGCGCCACCGACGCTGACAGCCGCAATGGCTCCGAGCAACAATGACTTGCGATCCTTAACGGCGAAAGCCACAGGATCGTCATCAAGCTCGCCTCGAAATGCTAGAAGCCAAATTCGCATAGACCAAAGCGCGATAGTAAGGACAGCGATCCAGAGCAGCTGTGGCATCGAATAGGCATTAGAGGGAAAGGCTGCTTCTAGTAGGTACATGCAGACCGTGAAGACCGCGCAGGAGCAGGTGGCGATACCAAAGTTCAACAAAAGCACCGCGTCGGCGCCGGAATAGCCGCGACCGCTGATCCTAGCATCGGAATCTGCTTTTACGACCTCGACATAACGCTTCGCCATGGAAAGCGAAAGGAAGAAGAACATGGAGAAAACCAGAAGCCAATCGGACAAAGCGACATTGGCTAGCTCAGCTCCCAAAATGATCCGGATTGTATAGAGGCTGGCGAGGATGATGACATCAAGCATTGCGGCCGTTTTAAAACGGAAGGAATACGAAAGAGTAATCGCAAGATAAGCTACGGTTAGCAGAGACTCCGTCAGACCGAGAGCGAGCATCCCGATCAGCCCGACCCCAATCATTCCAACTGCGGCTATCATTCCTGACCGGATTGGAATGCGTCCAGCCGCCATTGGCCGCTGACGCTTGGTGGCATGACGCCGGTCCGAGGAGAGATCTGCCAGGTCGTTAAGGACATAGGTACCTGAAGCAGCGATCGAAAAAGACAGAAACCCAGCGATCACAGCCATCCAAGCGGAGAATTCATTATATGCGTGACCTAGGAACAATGCGGCGAAAATGAGCGCATTTTTCGACCACTGATGTAGTCGAAATAGCTTGAGCCAGTCCTTAGCACTCGCCGCTTTCCTATCGAAACGCGCCTCAATCTTAGTGTAGTGCCCGGCCCTCCGTGAGACTGCATCGGTTGCTCCGACAAGTACAGCCGCACTGGCCTCTTTCCAGACCGCAAGATCAGCGTGGCTATCGCCAGCATAAGCAAAG